>ENA-USUA01000213-USUA01000213.1-human-gut-metagenome-genome-assembly--contig:-NODE-213-length-43098-cov-24.428024_pt1 | contig 43098 bp, 40 predicted proteins | sample MGYA00250057_ERZ773390 | MGnify/ENA primary metagenome ERZ773390 (study PRJEB29103, sample SAMN06111941) | human gut metagenome | biome: human gut; feature: ankylosing spondylitis patient; material...
CAGCCCCTTTCTCGTGGATCCAGCGCGTCGAAATCGCTGGTGCTTTTCTGGTTCTCTTTTGGCACGCAAAAGAGAACTTAGCCCCGCGTAACCGCGCTCTGACCCCGCGCCACCGGCGCGACAACCAGTTCAAAGTTCCTTCAAGAACCCATCCAGCTCCCGCTGGTTCCGGATCAATATATAGTTCTCCGGGTACTTTTTCCCGATCCTCTCCATCTGCGCCCACTTTTTCTTTGTACGCCCATCGTGGAGGATCCAGCGGACGAATTCGGCATCTATCTTCTCTTCGCACCCGGGCGCAGACGACTCCCTCACACGGCCTTTGTTCTGCTGCCAGCGCCGTACCGCCCGCCAGAGGCAGACCAGCGGTGAAAACCAGAGCACGATGATTTTATCCGCTTCTTCCAGCCGCCGGGCATAGCAGGTCTTTGTATAATTGCCGTCGATGACCCAGCCGCCTGCGTTCTCGTCGAGAAACTGCCGGACAATGGCTTCTTCCTCGGCGAAGGGCCGCTCCACCCAGCCGGGCAGGAAATGCACGGTATCCATATGGAGCACCGGCAGGCCGTATCTCTCCCCAAGACGCTTTGCCAGCGTGGATTTTCCGCTGCCGCTGGTACCAAGTATCGCTATTTTCATTTCTGCCTCCTTTTACCTTATATAAGATGTATCAGACAGTATACGCTGACCGTCTGATAACGTCAAGTTCCGGCTTGACATTTCGTCTGCCCGCTCGTATGCTATAATCATAGAGTCTATGACAGGAGGTCTTGCAGATGACATCTCCAAAAAAACGTGTCGATCCGCTGTTTGTTGCTTTAGCGGTCGTGCTGGTGGCCGTAGTGGCCGCTGTGGGCGTGGTCTTTTTCCAGCTGCACAGCAAAATCTCGGCTCTGCAAACCGGTGCATCCTTCACCTTCCGGTATGAGATAGCGCCCAACAGCCCGGATAAGCCGCCGCTGCTGAACATCCTCGAGCGGGTGAACGCTTCCAGCGGAAGCGTCAGCGGGCAGTATGCGCCCGGAAAGCTGCAGCTTTCCTTCTACCAGCTCAACGAAGACGACTCCGTCAAGACGTCTCCCTTTACCCGGGTCTATATCGACCCGGAAGAGACGCTCTTCGACATCGGGCAGCTCTACACCGTTCTGCGTCAGGCTGTCACCGATAAGCTCTCCCTCGCAAGCGTTCTTCTGCCCGAGTGGAGCCTCGGAGACTACATCTCCCAGACGCAGGCTGCCGCCGTACTGGGCGTCGAGACGAACAAGGTCGAGCTGCAGGAGCTTTCCGGCTTCGCCCTCTCGCTCAAGGGGCTGAAAAAGGTCTCTCCTTCCGCCGCGCGAGACGGCTACCGCTACTATCAGTTCCCCGCCGCAGCCGACGGCACGACCCTCGTGCTCGGCTTTTCGACGGACGCTCTCTTCTCGAAGACCACGCCCATCCATGTGCTGCTGACCATCCCGGACCACAACGTCCACATCCAGCTCACCGGCACGGTGACTTCTGCCAAGACGGTGCTCTCTCCCCCGGCTTCCCGGATGAGTGATGAGGACATCGCCACGCTGGCTCAGATACGCCAGAGCGTCGAGTCTGTCTGGAAGATGATACAGTCCGCCGCCCAGACCACAAACTGAATGATACCAAAAAAGCAGACGCTTTGTGCAGCGTCTGCTTTTTTTGGTTTGCGTTTCTTTACCGGTCGAGGATGCGGCCATCCACCGAGAAGGTGACGACATTCCAGGGGATGAACTTGCCGCTGTTCTTGAGGGCAGTGACGGCGGCGTGTTCAAGACCTCCGCAGCAAGGCACCTCCATCCGCAGGACAGTAACGCTCCTGATGTCGTTATTGCGGACGATCTCCGTCAGCTTCTCGCTGTAGTCCACAGCATCCAGCTTGGGGCAGCCGATGAGGGTAACATGGCCGCGCATGAACTCCTGATGGATGTTCGCGTAGGCGTAGGCGGTGCAGTCGGCGGCGATGAGCAGCTTGGCACCGTCAAAATAGGGTGCATTCACCGGCACGAGCTTGATCTGGCAGGGCCACTGAGCCAGCTGCGAGGGCTGGGCGGCGGCAGGAGCTGCAGCCGGTGCGGCCTGCTGGCGGTCAAACTGGCGCATGGCGCTGCCCGGGCAGCCGTGGAAGACGGGCTTTTCGGCAGCGGCAGCAGCCTTTTTCTGCTTGTTTTCCAGCACAGCCTGCTCGTCGTAGGCAGCGGCCTCCCGCTCCTCGAAGGTGATGGCACCGGTGGGGCAGCCGGGCAGGCAGTCGCCGAAGCCGTCGCAGTAGTCGTCGCGCATGAGCCTGGCCTTGCCGTTCACGAGGCCGATGGCACCCTCATGGCAGGCAGTGACACAGGCACCGCAGCCATTGCATTTTTCTTCGTCTATATGAATGATTTTACGGATCATATCCACACTCTCCTTCTCTTGATGGGCTTATTATAACAGATGCTTCGTCCTATTTCTGTTGTCATGACCACAAAGAGAGAGGAAGTTTTTCTCAGTAATGCACGACATTGCCCGCATTGCGGATGCGTGCCAGCACCGGCTCTGCCTCCGGGCTGCGGAAATAGTCGAGGCTGGTCTTGGGCAGCAGCGTCTCGAGGGTATCCCAGTCGCCGCTCTGCAGGCACTGGCGGACGGTGGAAGCACTGATGGCCTTGCCGTTTGCTTCTTTGCGGGGTACAACGACACACTCGATGCCCGCTTTGGGCAGCTGCTCGCACATGATCTGGTTGTAAAGCCCCGTCACCTGACTGGAAGGCTCCTCGCCCACATAGCGGGCGGTGATGTTCAGCGCCGCCGCGATTTTCGTAAAGACGGCGAGGTCCAGCCGGGCGTGGCCGTCGATGACAGCTGCCTCATCCTTCAGGAAGTAGCTGGGGAAGGTGGCATTCGAGATGATGTAGGGGCCGCTGTCGTGGAGCACGACGTTGGGCAGATGGGCCACGCCCGCCTCCACCAGCTTCCTGCGCACGGCGAAAGGCACGAGGCTGGCGTCCTCACTGACCACGAACAGGTGGAGCGTGTCGCAGGCGGCAGCGGCTTTTTCCACAAGATACTGATGACCGAGGGTAAAAGGGTTCGCGTTCATGACGAGGGCCGCACTTTTGCCCCCGGTCCTGGTCTTTTCCAGATCGCGCAGATAGGCCCCGAAGCCGTCGCGGCGGTTCTCCATGAAGACAAGGGTATCCTCCACCCGGGCGATCTCGTAGAAGCCGAGGTCGCCGAAAAACCTGGAGCTTTTTACCTTGGTGTAGAGAAACAGGTGCATATTCCCCCGCGCACACTGCACCTCGATGAGGTGGGTGATGATCTGGTTCAGCAGACCCTCGCCCTGATGGGCGCTGCTGACGGCGAAGCACCGCAGGGTGTTGCCGAAGCAGCTGCCGGTGCCGATGACGTTGTATTCCTCGTCGAACATGGCGCAGATGTAGTCCAGATTGCCGTCGCGGCGGATGCCCTCCTGACTCAGCAGTGTGTCGATTTGGGCCAGAACGGTTTTATCGGTCGGATAGACCCGCGAAATGGTATATTCACTCATCGATATTCCCCTCAGTAGTAACAAAATGGAGCAGCCAGGTCAGCGCCAGCAGGTCGGCACTGCCGCCGGGCGAGAGATTTTCCGCAATGAACCGGTCATCCAGCGCCGCAAGGGCATCTTTATCCGGGTAAGGCGTCTGGGCCAGAAGGGCTTTCAGCTCTTCGGTGAGGGCCAGCTGACGCTCCCGGCTCGAGCGGGCAATGATGTTGGTATCGGTGCTGTTGGCCAGGATGGCCAGCAGTGCGCCGCCGCCGACGCGGTCGAAGTCGTAACCCTTGGCAAGGCCGGCTTCCAGCACCGGCAGACCGACATTCAGCACCGTGGGAAGTCCGGCTTCCACCTGCCCGCGCACACCGGTGATGCCGTACCGGATATAAAGCTTCTGGCCCACGGTGGCGGCGTTCTCGGCGGTGACGCCTGCAAAGTCCCTCTCGGTCAGGCCCGCCGTCATGGCGGATACTTCCGCCAGAACCCGGGCAGCGTCGGCCCAGAGGGAGCGGTCGAGGCGTCCCAGCGCCGCGCAGACGATGCCCACCGAAAAGACCGCGCCCTTGTGGGTGTTGACGCCGCCGGTGGCGTCCAGCATCTCGCCCTCGGCCTCACAGCCCAGAGGCCGCAGGGCCGCGAAGGTCTCGGGCGCGGGCTGTTCCGCCGTCTCGCAGCCCGTCCGGGCGCAGGCTTCAAAATAGGGGTAAAGCGCCGCGGCGCTGTCCATGAAGGTGAAGACGTCCATGTCCCTGTGGCTTCCGCTGTTGCGCCGGTCCACAAGGCCGGGCTTTGGGGTGGTGGTCACTTCGTAGAGCAGGGCGCGGACGGCCAGACGGGCCGCGTCGGCGATGTCCTGCGCGTCCCGGGCCGCGGTCAGGATCTCCGTCGTCTTTTTCTGCAGTTCGGCCACGGTATGGATGCGGCGGCTGCTGCACACCTTAGCAGGCCCACCGCAGATGAGACAGCGGCGGCCTTCGAGGTTTAGCTCTTCTCTGTCCACTTTGAGGCCGTCCGGGCGGATGACGTCCATGTCGAACAGCCGCCCCAGCGGGGTGGCGTCCTCGATGTCGGTGGTGAATTTCTTGATGGTCAGCGGGTCGGCGTCCAGCACATAGAACGCCTCGCAGCCGGTCACTTCCCGGACGGCGTCCTGATACAGCGGCGTCAGCTTTGCCCGCAGAAACTGCTGGCGCAGCAGCTGACGCCCCCGCCCAAAGCCCCGCCGGATGAGGGGCGAATCCTTTATCGGGCCGCAGATATTCATGGTAAAGCAGATGAGAGGCTTGTGGTACCGGGCCAGCAGCTCCTGCTGGTGCTGCACCCGGCGCTCCCGTGCATCCAGCATCTGGACCAGCGAAACAGTCGTTTCCATGTTTTTCTCCTCTCAGCGGTGCTTTTTGAGCATGTCCATAAAGAGCTGCACCTGCGGCAGGGCGGCTGCGTCTCTCTGGCAGAAAATATAGGTGCGCCGGACGAAGGGTTCGCCGTTCTCGAAGGTGCAGGGCTTGACATAGCCCTTGAAGTTATCCAGCGCCACTTCCGGCATCAGCGCCCAGCCAAGGCCCCGCTCCACCATCTCACGGCAGACCATGATGTTGTCCACCACAAAATTGCCCGCATCGTTGGTCACGCCGTTCTCGTAGCGCCAGCGGGCCATCTGGGCGCTGATGGTGGCGTCGCTGCTGTGGTCGATATAAAGGTAATCGGAGATGGGCCTGTCCTTGTTCTCCTCGCTGCAGATGAGGCAGATATTCTCCTGCGAGAGCAGGAACTGGGTACCGTCCCACGGATACTCGCCCCGCAGCACTGCCACGTCCAGCGAAGAATCCAGCATCTGCTGGTAGATGTTCCGGCTGTGGCCGGTAGCGATGTCGAGGCGTACCTTCGGGTAGGCTTTGTGGTATTCGGTCAGCACCTCGGGCAGACGGTAGTAGGAGAAGTTCACCGAGATGCCGGCCCGCAGGGTGCCGCAGGCTTCGCCCTGGATGGAGGCCAGCTGGCGGCGCATCTTTTCCATCTCGCGGGCGGCGGCGGCGCTGTGGAGCAGCACCTGTTCACCGGCCGGCGTGAAGCGGATGCCCTGCCGCGAGCGCAGGACGATCTCCACCCCCAGCTCCTGTTCCAGCGCCTTGATGCGCTTGGAAAGTGCCGACTGGGTCATGTACAGTTTGTCCGCTGCGTGGGTGATGTTGCGCGTCTCGTCCAGTGCGTGCAGCAGCTCGTAATCTTTTTCGTCCATCGTAGCTCTCCCCCTATTGCCCTTTATTTTTCTTATCATTCCCGTTTGCGCTTCATCCAGGCGCATTTTGCTCAGATTCCATATCTGTTATTCATAATACAACAGATTTCAGCAAATGAAAAGGGGGATATTCGCCTTGATTTTCCCAAAAATCCATTCCAAGATGGAATAACTCAGCACTTTTCTTGCAGTTTTCTTAACCCTGCCTTAATTCCATCTTAATGCGGTGTTGTTGTCCACAACATCTTCATTTTTTCTCTGCCGACGGGCGGTCTTCCTCCCGCAGTACAGCAAACGCAGCTCTCTTTTCATTTTTGCCCGAAAAATCGTCAAAAGTCCAGTTTATTGGACAGTATTTGCATTATCATAAAAACAAGAAAATACTCGTTTCCTTCTTCTTTGGCACATTGCAGATTTTTCCGTCTGCTTTTTGTGCAACGTCCCGGAATTTTTTGTCGAAAAGCGCGTTTTGTTGACAGCCGCTTTTTGAAAAGCGTATCCTTATTGCAAACCAGAGTCAGGAGATCATTTTATGGAGCACTCCACACGTCTTGCCCACATCAGCGAGGACGGCACCCGCACCCAGACCGTCTACGACCATCTCGCCGGCACTGCCAGGCTGGCCGGTTCCTTCGCAGCCCCCTTCGGGGCGCAGAGCGAGGCCGAATTTGCCGCGTGGCTCCACGACGTCGGCAAATACAGCGACGCCTTCCAGCTGCGGCTCAAAGGCGGCCCCAAGGTGGACCACTCCACCGCCGGGGCGCAGGAGGCCTGGGTCCGCCAGCATCCCCACGCCGCCTTTGCGGTGGCCGGACACCACAGCGGCCTGCCCGACGGCGGGAGCCCCGCCGATGACCCGGGCGACGCCACCCTGTTTGGCCGGAGCAAGAAGCCGGCAGCCCCCTACGACGGCTGGCAGGAAGTAACGCTCCCCGCCTCGACGCCGCCCGCGTGGGCCTGCGCCGACCCGCTGAGCCTCGCATTCTTCACCCGGATGCTCTACTCCTGCCTCGTGGACGCCGACTTCATCGACACCGAGACCTTCATGGACGGCAAGGCCGCACCCCGGGGCAGCGGCACGGACATCGCCGCGCTGCGGGACATCGTTTCCGCACAGGCGCAGCGTTATCTCAGGGCCGAGTCGCCCTCGCCCGTCAGCGTCCAGCGCAACACCGTCCTCCGCGCCTGTCTCGAGAAAGGCGCGCACGGCCCGCAGGGACTCCACACCCTCACCGTACCCACCGGCGGCGGCAAGACCTTCGCCTCCCTCGCCTTTGCGCTGGAGCACGCCGCCGCCCAGAAGATGAAGCGGGTCATCTATGTCATCCCTTATATGTCCATCATCGACCAGACCGCCGCCGTCTTCTCGGGTCTGCTGGGCGCAGAAAATGTTCTGGCCGACTTCTCCAACGCCGAGTACAAGACTGTTGAGCAGGACGACCTGACCCCCGCCCAGTACCGTCAGATGCTGGCCAGCGAAAACTGGGACGCCCCCGTCGTGGTGACGACAGCGGTGCAGTTCTTCGAGTCGCTCTACGCCAACCGCAGCAGCCGCTGCCGCAAGCTCCACAACATCGCCGACAGCGTCATCATCTTCGACGAGGCGCAGACCCTCCCGGGCGACTACCTTGCCCCCTGCGTCAGCGCCATCGCCCAGCTCATCCAGCATTACCACTCCACGGCCGTCCTCTGCACGGCCACCCAGCCTGCCCTTGAGCCGCTGTTCCGGCGCTTTGCGCCGGAGCTCCACCCGCAGGAGATCACGCCCGACGCGGCCCGCCTCTACGAGGTGCTCCGGCGCACCACACTGCAAGACCTCGGCACCCTGCCGCAGGAGGAGTTCGCCGCCCGGCTGGCAAATCACCCGCAGGTGCTCTGCGTGGTCAACCGCCGCAAGACGGCCCAGCAGCTCTATGAGTCCCTGCCCGCCGAGGGCAGCTACTGCCTGACCACCCTGCTCTGCGCCGCCGACCGCCGCCGTCAGCTGGACGACATCCGCCAGCGGCTGAAAGAGGGTCTGCCCTGCCGGGTGGTGTCCACCTCTCTCATCGAGGCGGGCGTGGACGTGGATTTTCCCGTCGCTTACCGGGAGCAGTGCGGTCTTGACTCGCTCTTACAGACTGCCGGGCGCTGCAACCGCGAGGGGCGGCGGGGCGCAGAGGAAAGCATCGTCTACCGGTTCCGGCTGGACGAGTGTTCCACGCCCCAGATGCTCAGGCAGAACGTCAGCGCGCTGGACTACACCGCCCGGCATCAGGACACACTGGACACGCCCCGGGCCATTCAGCTCTACTTCAACGAGCTTTCCGAACTGCGCGGCCCCGACGCCGTGGACAAGCACGGCATTCTGGATGCCTTTCTCCGGGGCATCCGGGGCTGCCAGCTCCCCTTTGCACAGGTGGCGGAGGAATTCCGCCTCATCGAGAACGCTGCCCGCACGGTCTATCTGCCCGTCGGCGAGGGCGCGGCCCTCTGTGAGCAGCTGCGCAGCGGTCATGTCACCCGGACGCTGCTGCGGAAGCTGGGCGTTTACAGCGTCTCCTGTTATAAGGACCAGTTCGACAAGCTCGACGCCGCCGGGGCGCTGGAACTGCGGCCCGATGGCTCGGCCATCCTCACCGACACCAGCTGCTACAGCGAAAAGACCGGCCTTGCCATGGATGTGGAGACCGGCATCGGCCTTTACTTCTAAAAGAAAGAGGTGGTTGCAATGGCTAACATTCATCTTAGTCTGAAAATTCAACTTCACCCGGAAAGGAGGCGATGCTGATGTCCATGCTCATTGAAGTATGGGGCGACTATGCCTGCTTCACTCGTCCGGAAATGAAGACCGAGCGTGTGAGCTACGACATGCCCACCCCGTCCGCTGCGCGGGGCCTTGTGGAAGCCATCTACTGGCACCCCGGGCTGCGTTATACGGTTGACCGCATCTATCTGCTCAAGCCCTTCGGCCTCGACCCCGTGGATGAGGCATCCACGGAGGAATACACCCAGCGGCCCATCCGGTTCACCAACATCCGGCGCAACGAGGTCAAGTCCACCCTGCTGTCCTCCGCCGCCCTCAGTGCGGCCAAAGGCGGCACACCGCCGGTGCTCTACACCTCGGAGGACATCCAGCAGCGGGCCGCGATGGTCCTGCAGGACGTCCACTACGTCATCGAGTGCCACTTCGATTTGACGGACAGGGCCGCCCCCAGCGACAATCCCGGCAAGTTCCAGGACATCCTGCGCCGACGCCTGCGCAAGGGCCAGTGCTATCACCAGCCCTGTTTCGGGTGCCGGGAGTTCCCGGCCAATTTCCGGGAATGGCCGGGCGGCGATATTCCGGCGCTGAAGGTCACACAGGACCTCGGCTTCATGCTCCACAGCCTCGATTACTCTGATTCGGCCAACATCCGCAGTCAGTTCTTCCGCGCAAAGCTGGTGGACGGCGTGATGGAATGCCGGGACGTGGAGGTGTTTACATGATACTCCAAGCACTCACCGCCTATTATGAACAGCTCTTGAAGCAGGGCAAGGTGGAGGCCCCCGGCTGGGACAGCCGCTTCAAGGTCAGCTATGAGCTGCGCCTCGGCCCCGACGGCCAGCTTCTCGCCCTCAACGACCTGCGGCAGGAAGTCCCCAAGGGCAAAAAGACCGTCATCGCCCCCCGTGAGCTTCCTGTCCCCCACCGGGTCAAGCGCGCCTCCGGCGTCGCCGCGAACTTTTTGTGCGACAATACGTCCTATCTGCTGGGCGCAGACGAGAAGGGCAAGCCCGAGCGTTCCCGCCAGTGCTTCGAAGCCTGTGCCGCCCTCCACCACAAGGTGCTCGACGGCGTAGACTCCCCTGCCGCCAAAGCTATCCTCGCCTTTTTTGACAGCTGGGAGCCGGATACAGCCCCCGCCCACCCGCTGCTGGCAGAGCAGTGGGCCGACCTGAACAACAACGCGAACCTTGTGTTCGGCTACGAATCCCCCGACGGCACCGACCGGCTGGCCACCACCGATAAGGACATCCGGGCCGCATGGCAGTCCGCCTTTGACACCTCCGATGCAGACGCCGAGACGGCCCGCTGCCTCATCACCGGCAAAGAAGCCGGCATCGCCCGCATCCACCCCGCCATCAAAGGTGTGATGGGCGCACAGGCCGCCGGTGCGGCGCTGGTCTCCTTCAACGCACCCGCTTTCTGCTCCTATGGCCATGAGCAGGGTGCCAACGCCCCCGTCAGCGAGTACGCGGCTTTCGCCTACACCACGGCCCTCAATCTGCTGCTGGCTGACCGGAACTGCTGCCAGCGCATCGGCGACACCACCATCGTCTGCTGGGCCGAAAACGCCGCCCCCGCCTACTCAAACGCCATGCTGATGTTTTTCTGCGGCGGTGCCGAGGCGCGCGGCGTCTCGGAAAGCGACCTTGCCGCCGCACTGAAAGCCCTTTCTCAGGGACGCCCCGTCTCCTTCCTCGATGACAAGCTGGACCCGAACCAGAACTTCTATGTGCTGGGCATCTCACCCAACGCGGCCCGGCTCTCCGTCCGGTTCTTCCTGCACAGCAGCTTCGGACAGTTTGCCAAAAATCTGCAGGACCACGCCGACCGGCTCAGCATCACCCGCCCCGCCTTCGACAAGCGGGAAAACCTGTCGGTCTGGGCGCTGGCGCAGGAGACGGTCAACCAGAAATCCCGGGACAAAAATCCATCGCCCCAGCTGGTGGGCGATCTGCTCCGGGCCATCCTCACCGGCGGGCCGTACCCCGCCACTCTGCTCAACGGCGTGACCCTCCGCATCCGGGCCGAACGGGAAGTCACCCGGGGCCGCGCCGCCATCCTGAAAGCTTATTATCTCCGCAACTACCCCACCGAGCTCAACAAGGAGGTATTTACCGTGAGCCTGAACGAAAGCAGCAATGTCCCCTATGTTCTGGGGCGTCTCTTCTCTGTGCTGGAGACGATCCAGAGCGTCGCCAACTCCGACATCAACGCCACCATCAAAGACCGGTACTTCAACTCGGCCTGTGCCACCCCGGCAACGGCCTTCCCTACGCTGGTCAAGCTGGCTCAGAAGCATCTGCAGAAGATGACCACCCCCAACGAGGTGCATTTCAGCAAACAGCTCACCGAGCTGATGGCCCAGCTGCCCGAGACGGGCTTCCCGGCGCGGCTCAGCCTGCCGGAGCAGGGTGCCTTTGAGATCGGCTACTACCACCAGACCCAGAAACGCTACGCCAAAAAGAATGAGGAGGAATAAACCATGTCTGAGCCCATCAAGAACCGCTATGATTTCGTCATCCTGTTCGACGTCGAGAACGGCAACCCCAACGGCGACCCCGACGCAGGCAATATGCCCCGCATCGACCCCGAGACGGGCTACGGTCTGGTGACCGATGTCTGCCTCAAGCGGAAGATCCGCAACTATGTCGAGACCCTGAAAGAGGACGAAAAAGGCTATCGTATCTACATCAAGGACGGCGTTCCCCTCAACCGCAGCGACGCCGAGGCCATCAAAACTCTGGGCATCGACCCCGACCTGAAAGCCGCCAAAAAGGCCGACCCCGACATCGATGCCAAGCTGCGGAACTATATGTGCGAGAACTACTTCGACATCCGCACCTTCGGTGCCGTCATGACCACCTTCGTCAAGGGTGCGCTGAACTGCGGTCAGGTGCGCGGCCCCGTCCAGCTGAGCTTTGCCCGGTCGGTGGACCCCATCGTCCCGCAGGAAGTCACCATCACCCGCGTGGCCATCACCACCGAGGCCGATGCCGAGAAGAAGGGTACTGAGATGGGCCGCAAGCACATCGTGCCTTACGCCCTCTACCGCGCCGAGGGCTATGTCTCGGCCAACCTCGCCCGGAAGACCACCGGCTTCTCCGAGGATGATTTGAAACTTCTGTGGACTGCCATTCTGAACATGTTCGAGAACGACCATAGCGCCGCCCGCGGCAAGATGGCCGTGCGGGAGCTCATCGTGTTCAAGCACGATTCTGAGCTGGGCAATGCCCCGGCCTATAAGCTCTTCGACTCCGTCACCGTCGAGCGCAAACACGATGTGGACGCTGCCCGCGGCTACCGCGACTACACCGTCACGGTGGCAGACACTCTGCCGGAAGGAGTCACCTGCGAGAGGCTGTCCTGATGGCCGGCCCGGACGACTGGCTGCCCCTGTCGGGCATCCAGCACTTCTGCTTCTGCCGCCGCCAGTGGGCGCTCATCCATCTGGAACAGCAGTGGGCGGAGAACCGCCGCACCGTCGAAGGCCAGCTCGACCACACCCGCTGCCATGACGCAAACCAGACCGAACGGCGCGGCGGCCTGCTCATCACCCGAGGGATGCAGGTGGTCAGCCGTCGGCTTGGCCTGAGCGGAAACTGCGACATCGTCGAGTTCCGGGCTGACCCGGAGGGCATCCCCTTGCAAAACGCGGAAGGGCTCTGGAAGCCCATGCCTGTCGAGTACAAGCATGGCCGCGCCAAGGCCAGCGACGCTGACCGGCTGCAGCTCTGCGCACAGGCCATGGCGCTGGAAGAGATGCTGGTGTGCAGCATCCCGGAGGGTGCGCTCTTCTACGAGGAAACGCGGCGGCGGGAGGTCGTGCCGCTGACCGAAGAACTGCGCCAGGTCACCCAGAAGATGGCCGACGAGATGCACGCCTATTTTGCCCGGGGCTATACCCCCAAGTCGAAGCCCGGCACCCACTGCAACGCCTGCTCCCTCAAAGAGCTCTGCCTCCCCGTGCTGTATCAGCGTGCCGACCCAAAAGCCTATCTCCGCGCCCATCTGGACGAGATGCAGGAGGCCGCGCCATGAGAAAGTTTTTGAACACGCTCTACGTTCTCAACAAGGATGCCTACCTTTCCCTCGAGGGGGAGAACATCGTCCTGCTCTGCAACAAGGCTGAAATTGGCCGGGTCCCGCTCCACACGCTGGAAGGCATCGTCTGCTTCAGCTATCCCGGCGCAAGCCCTGCCCTGATGGGCAAATGCGCCCGCCTCGGGGTCGATTTGAGCTTTTTCAGCCCGCAGGGACGCTTTCTGGCCCGGGCTGTAGGCGAAGAGCGGGGCAACGTCCTGCTGCGGCAGACCCAGTACCGCATCGCAGACAGCGAGGCAGAGAGCTGTCTCTATGCGCGCAATTTCATCCTGGGCAAAGTCTATAACGCCCGCTGGGTGCTGGAACGGGCCACCCGCGACCACCCCCAGCGGGTGCCGGTGGAACAGCTCAAGCGCACCAGCGCTCAGCTGGCGGCAGCGCTGCCCCTTATCGAGCAGTGCGACGACCTCGACCAGCTTCGCGGTCTGGAGGGCGAGGCGGAGCAGCTGTATTTCGACTGCTTTGATTCGCTCATCCTGCAACAGCACGATGATTTTTCTTTTGCCGGCCGGAGCCGCCGCCCGCCTCTGGACAACACCAATGCCCTGCTCTCCTTCGCTTATTCGCTTCTGGCCTCCGACTGCACAGCGGCTCTTCAGAGTGTGGGCCTCGACCCCTACGTCGGCTTTCTCCACCGTGCCCGGCCCGGGCGCAGGAGCCTCGCCCTCGACCTCATGGAAGAGCTGCGCACTGTTTACGCCGACCGTTTTGTGCTCTCCTGCATCAACCAGAAAATCATGACGCCGAAGCATTTCCAGAAGCAGGAGAACGGGGCCGTCCTTCTCACCGATGAGGGCCGCCGCGCCTTTCTGGGCGGGTGGCAGACCCGCAAGCAGGAGACCATCACCCACCCGTTCCTGAACGAAAAGCTTCCGTGGGGCCTCGTGCCTTATGTGCAGGCTCTGCTTCTGGCCCGCACCCTGCGGGGCGATATGGAGCTTTACCCGCCATTTTTCTGGAAGTGAGGGATGTGTATGCTGGTCCTTATCACCTACGACGTCAGTACCGAAACTTCTGCCGGGCGCAAACGTCTGCGCAAAGTCGCCAAGCGCTGTGTGGACCACGGCCAGCGGGTGCAGAACTCCGTGTTCGAGTGTCTGCTGGATGCCGCGCAGTATGCCGTTCTCAAGGCGGAGCTGACGGCCCTCATCGACCCCACGCTGGACAGCCTGCGCTTCTACCAGCTGGGCAACAACTATAAGAGCAAGGTAGAGCATATCGGCGTTCATCCGCCCTTCGAGCAGGACGGCCTGCTGTTGTTCTGAGTTTTGCGCCCCGGTGCGAAGGGCGAGTTCTCAGCATTTTTCCGGCACCTTCGCACCGGATTTTTGTGTCATTTTGCATGATTTGGATAGTTCTTTGACCCGTTGTAAATCAAAGCTCTTCTAAATCCGTGCAGAATGTTGTATAATTTGTTTGAAAATAGAGATTTTGTCTCTGTTTTTGCTGTCGCCCTCCTCGCGGAGGGCGTGGATAGAAATAGCCTGGAAACCAGCAAACGCAAGCTGGGCGCACGTCGCCCTCCTCGCGGAGGGCGTGGATAGAAATAATTCCTCGACCTTCGGGTAGGGGGGGCAGATGGGTCGCCCTCCTCGCGGAGGGCGTGGATAGAAATACCGAAGCAGTTCTCGGCACATGGCCTAGCAATCGGTCGCCCTCCTCGCGGAGGGCGTGGATAGAAATCAGTGTGGTGAATACGGAGGAAAAACACACAGACCGTCGCCCTCCTCGCGGAGGGCGTGGATAGAAATAGGACTACACCGAAGCACCGGAGAACTTGGCAGAAGTCGCCCTCCTCGCGGAGGGCGTGGATAGAAATAGAAAATCTTGACTATGCTGGACAAGATTTACCACGTCGCCCTCCTCGCGGAGGGCGTGGATAGAAATGAAAACGAAAAGGAGAACATCTTTGATGGCGTATCGTCGCCCTCCTCGCGGAGGGCGTGGATAGAAATAACAAGAACTCCATGCTTATGCAGATGGGCTACAGTCGCCCTCCTCGCGGAGGGCGTGGATAGAAATTATTTATACAAATAACTTACAGAAAGAGGTGAACGTCGCCCTCCTCGCGGAGGGCGTGGATAGAAATCCATTTTTTGATATCTTTTGCGGTCGTTTCCGTACGTCGCCCTCCTCGCGGAGGGCGTGGATAGAAATACCGATTGCTCTCGACAGCTGCGTCACACCGCCGTCGCCCTCCTCGCGGAGGGCGTGGATAGAAATTGAGGATTTCGACCTCAATGTCTGTGGCGAGTGCGTCGCCCTCCTCGCGGAGGGCGTGGATAGAAATCTTATCAATCAGTTCTCCCAACTTTTGAGCCACGTCACCCTCCCCGCAGAGGGTACAGATAGAAATCAGTTTCCACCGCGAATCGGGCGTCGCCACAATTTTTCCAAAAAGGAGTTTTCCATGCATACAGTTTCCCTCACCCATCAGCTCGTCGCCATCCAGGACGACTTTGACCTCGACAAGATCATCGAAAGCGGCCAGTGCTTCCGGCCACAAAAACTGGCCGACGGGCGCTACCGCTTTCTTTCCGGCGACGCACTTCTTTATCTGACTCCGCTGGGCGATGGTCAATACGACGCCGCATGGTATGGCTCAAATCGGGAGTACTGGGCCGACTACTTTGATTTGGGCCGGAACTATGCCGCGCTGCGGTACAGTTTAGCGGGACAGAGCAGCTATCTGGACAAATCGCTCGATTTCGGGCAGGGCATCCGAATCCTGCATCAGGACCCATGGGAAATGCTCATCACATTTCTCATCTCCCAGCGCAAGAGCATTCCGGCCATCCGCACCGCCGTGGAACACCTTGCCCGGTGCTGCGGCGAACCGCTCAGTGCCGAAGGCGATGAAGTTTTCCTCTTCCCTACCCCGCAGCAGCTCTGCGGCCTCTCTGAGGCGCAGCTGATGGGCTGTGGTCTGGGCTACCGCACCCGTTACATCCAGAACGCTGCCGCTCAGGCTTCCAGCGGCACACTCGACCTCGGTGCTCTGGCGGCGCTGCCCGACGACGCGCTCTTTTCCCGCCTCCTCGAGCTGGACGGCGTCGGCAAAAAGGTAGCAAACTGCGTCTGCCTCTTTGGCTATGGCCGTACCGCGATGGCTCCCATTGATGTCTGGATACAGCGACTCATTGATGAGGAATTCGGCGGCCGCGACCCTTTTCCTTCCTATGATCAGCAGGCTGGCATCGTACAGCAGTACTTGTTCTACTACAAACGCAGCACCAGCCGCAGCGTCGCTCACAAAAAATAAAAAAAGTTATTGACAACTCTCCATTTGGCTGGTATAATAACACACGTCGTCAGGGACGGCACAGGCTATGGGGGATTAGCTCAGCTGGGAGCGCGATGCACCCAGAAACACACCCCCACAGCGATGGTTGATGACGATTAAGTTCCCACTAAAGATTTTCCATTCCAGAGGCTTGCTTCTGGAATTTATGGGGGATTAGCTCAGCTGGGAGAGCGCTTGCATGGCATGCAAGAGGTCACCGGTTCGATTCCGGTATTCTCCACCAAAAAAGCACTGTACTTCGTTTGAAGTACGGTGCTTTTCTTTTTGCTTTCTTGGAGGTCGCACTGAAAATCATCCAAATGCCTGATTTTGCAGGCACATGGACGGCAACCCCCAATTCTTGCTGTTTCGTTGTTTCTGAAAATGCTTGTTCGATGCCCGACTGTTTTGCAGGCGGACGTATCACTCCCCCTCAATGTAAGGAGTGAGATCGAAGTTAAACGAGATGTTGATCTGATAGCCACGATAAACGTCTACCCTGCGGATCAGCTGGTTGACAACCATCTTCTTCGCTTCAAAGTTGGCACTGTCGTACAGGTCAGCATAGGAAATCAGCTCATCATAGAGCCTCGACACTTTATCCATCAGCTCTGCTGTTCTCTCCAGTTCCTCACTGGCAGATTCACAAAGGTCTTCCAGTTCCTTGAGTTTCTCTTCTTGCTCTGTAATCATTTCGGCAAGGGTTTCTCTCGGCAACACACTTTCGCCTTTGATGCAGGCTAAAATTTCGGCTTTCAGAGAAAGCAGGTCTTTCTCGGCCTTGTCTCGCTGCGTTTGCAGGTCTTGCAGATGGTTTTTGCGCTCCGTAGTTTCTTTTTCGTAGCGTTTTGTAACGATCTGCTCTTTCGGGATACCCCTCATTTTGGAAAAAATCTGGCGCACCGCCTTATCAATGATCTCATCCAGAATGTGGACGGTATATCCCGTCTGCCCGGTGCAGTTGGTCTGCTTGCGGAGCTTTCCGTAACAGGTATAGCGAATACGCAGCGTATCGTCTAACGAACCATCTGCCATTTTTCGCCATTTACGGCTGCTGGTCAGTTCCAGCTTTGCACCGCAGTGTCCGCAGTAAGCGTTGCCGGCAAGCAGCGACTTCCCATGGATGTTCAAAGGAAGGCGATTTTCGGCTTCCGCAGTTGAGCGTACAGAACGTTCATTCCGAATGCGCTGTGCGTTTTCAAACTGTTCCTGCGGGACAATCTGCAAATCCGGCATCAATTCTGACCGTGCATCCCCACAACGGAGAACGCCGGTGTAGGTCAGGTTTTGTACCATCCCCCGAATACTTGACGGGTGCCAGCATTTACCAGACCTTGCACGATAGCCAGAATTGTTCAGATAGGTGGCGATGTGCTGCGGACCATAGCCCTCATACACATACTTGTCAAAGACGATCCGCACTACGGCAGCTTCCTGTTCGTTGATGTGCAGTTCGTAGAGTTCGTGTTTGCGCTTGTTGATACGCCCACTCCGTACAAGGTCATAGCCATAAGGCGCATTTCCGCCCTTGAAGTGACCTTCTTCCACAAGCTGGCGCAGACTGGTGCGGGTTCGGACGGAAGTTTTTTCGCTCTCGCCGTCTGCCTGCCAGAAGCGGATGTAGTTCAGCAGTTTGTCGGTGTGGTTGTCGAAACGCTGCTCACCCTCTTGGGTACTCCATACCCGGATGCCGTTCCGTACAAACCATTCCACAACAAAGGGAGTTTCATCTGCGATACGACCGATACGGTCGAACATGAACACCAGCAGAATGTCGAACTTGCCCTTCCGTGCATAGTCCTTGATGATTTGCAGCTTGTCGCGGGCGGCGGCGCGGACTTTGTGACCGGACACGCCTTCTTCCTGTTCTTCATGGACGATGACCCAGCCCTTCGACTCAGCGAATTTGTGGCAAGCCTTTCGCTGCATGGGCAGGTCAGCTTCATGGTTGGAATTGAAATCCACCTGCTTATCGGTGGAAACGCGGTACAAGCAACAGACACGGTTGTTGTTTTCTGTCATTACAAATTCCTCACTTTCATAACAAAAGTGGGGACAGACTTTATTCCGTTGTCAAAGAACGTCCGGCAATGGTTCGGCTTGTAGCACCGCCCGTTACCGCACTCAGTATAGCGTTTGGTTCTGCATTCGTCCATGATGTCAACCTACCTTCTTCGTATAGCTGGTGGCAAGCAGGATGTTCCGAATGCGCTCAAACGCTTCCGGGTTGGGTTCCTTGGAAAAGCTAAAAACGACAGGATAACCGTTGATTACATGATATTGCCGGTCGGCATCACGGTCAGCCGCAGGAAGGTTCTCTGCGACCTGAGAAAACTTGTCGATCATCGTAGTGCCCTTTCCTTTGATTTATCAGAATTTCATCGGCAGGGCATCCTTGCGGCACTTGCCGTTGTAGGCCATATAGATGGGAAAAACGTATTTCTTCCATCCGGGCAGTTTGGCAGGATTGTCCATGCCGCTGCGATAAATCTCCATGGGGTGAACGCTGCGCAGCGCACGGATCAGCCGTTCCTCGCTGAACTCACCGTGATACAGTTCCACAAAGTGCATCATGCCCCGCAGGACAGATGCCCGGAACGAATCAGGCTTGCCCTCCCATGCAGCCACGATCAGCCGCAGGGCCTCGCAGTAGATTTTCTCGCCCATCTGGTTGTACAGCTTGAGTGCGGTGTCCACGCAGCTGATGCGGTAGTCGCTCAACTGCAAGCTGTCGTAGTTGAAGTCCAGACCCACCCGATTGGTGGCTGCGAGAAATGCAACGGAGGGCGCATCCTCTCCCACGACCTTGGCACGGAGCTTGATGCCCGCCGTCAGAGGTGCGGCGTGACCGTTCTGCTCTGCGAAGAACAGGGCTTCCTGCTGCATCGTCAGGCCGGTGTAGATCTTACACAGAATCGGCAGATCCTTACCGCCGTTGCGCAGGATACGCGCTTCAATGGTGTGCTGGCCGTCCGTTACATAATACCGGCCATTGTGGAAGCTGACCTTCGGCTCGTTCGCCGTATATTCGTTAAAGTCTTTGGCAATCAACTCAACGCGCTTGCGCTGGATGCCCCGCTGGTACAGCTCACGAGGGTAGATCAGCTTACTGCTGTGAATGACCACCATCTGGTACGGCGGTGTGATATGAAAGGAAGCGGAGAAGTTATCCGCAGTGTTTTTCAGGCGCATCTCATTTCCTCCTTGATTCGCCAGATGTATTTTTCAGCTTCTTCCAGAATCTCAGCGACCTGCTGCTTACGCTTCGGGATGGTGAGCAAGGTGGGATTAAAGGTAAAGCTATATTCGAGCCGCTGAATCATGGCATGAACAGCGGATTGCAGTTCGGTGTACATCATCATCTCCTCCACACTCCCAGCGTCCTCAAAGGATGATTTGATGGGTGTGTAGGGATAGATGGGTGGCTTTCCATCCACCACTTCAGGAGGCGCGTAAGCCGCCTGAGAGCGGATGATCGGTTTAAGTTTTTGAATGCTGCCCATCGGATTCAGAGCAAGACTGATCTTCACAGCATCATCGACCCGGCGCATATTCTCCGGGGAGAGGTGTCCGACAAACTTCAGGACACGGCTCTTGTCGATGGTGAAAATCTGTTCTGCCTGAACAATGGACGGCTTCAGGCCATCTTCTTCTACCTGACAATGCGTTGCCTGCGTTACTTTCTTATCTGTCTTACTTGTCAAAGCCGCGACAATCAAAGTCGGAGAATAGATGTTGCCGACATCATTTTGAAGAATGACTGCTGGGCGGGCACCGTTTTGTTCGGAGCCAACGCCTGCCTCCAGTTTTACAAAATAGATGTCTCCGCGTTGGAACTTCCAATTCGATTCCAAATGCGAACCTCCATTCTGATATGCAAAAGCCCGCTGCGTTTTCGGCAGCGGGCTTTGCTCAATTCATGGTGGTAATTGATTTTAGGGATTCTATCGCATCCCTGCGGGTGAATGAAAACCGGATTCAGCGCGGCATGACAACGTAGTCGTAGCCACGCCGGGTCTGGCAGACCGTGCAGGTTTCCATGCATCTGTCCTTATTCGGCACAATGGCGATCTTGAACGCCTTGGTTTCAACGTAGTGCCGGAGGCAGACACCGCAGAGGGTACGGATGGACTTGACCATCGCAGGAGTCAGCTTCATCTCATGGTAGATCTGACGCTCTTTGATGGTAGGATTCAGTTCATCCATAGGTTTACCTCCTATGTGTGATTAAAAATGAGTGGGTAGTTATGTAAAGAACAGAAGCAGCCGAAGACCAAAAACAGCATCCGACTGCTCCTGATAAAATATGTTTAGGTCTCTCATATTCGCCCTCGGCTCCCTGAGAGTGGGGAATCATCTGGCGGCGGATTTTCACCGCTCCATTGGTATCTCAACCACCCCGTCTGCTTTCTGACCGGGCCGCGAATTACGGAAGTATCATTGTTCTGAGTACCAGATGACTGAACTATTCAGCTTTCAAGGTTCGTGAGTGTGGGCATATCACCAGCGGCGAGAGCCGTCTGGGAAATTGTCCCCTCACTTGGTAGCCGACGAGAATGGTTATTCTACACCCTGAAATTTAAAGTTCTTCAAAAATTTAGTGATTCTCAAAATACGCTTACTAATATTTTGCTGCGCAATGCCATAAACTTTAGATAATTTGACCGTGTTATAGCCTTCATAGGCATACCGCGTCAGAAGTTCTAAATCTTCATCCTTCAGATTTTCCAACGCAGAAAGCAACCGTTCGTCTTCAATTTCACCGATCCATGTAAAACAGCTTTTAGTTTTGTGATAGGTATCTGTCATTGTGATTTCTTCTTGATATTTCATCATCAATGGTGAGGCTTCTTCTTCAGAGCTTTCATAATCAGGGGCTGTGAACTCCTGCGTGTGTTCAAGATTGTTACGTTCAGCATTGAACATCTGGCGGTCATAATCGTACATTTTTTGAATAGCTTCTTCAGCCATGCCAGCTGCGGCATACTCAACATGCAGCTTTGCCCAGCGTGCTTCAAATTTTTTCAACTCATGGCCCTTATTGAATTTCATGTAAACCTCCAAATTTTCGATAAAGCGTAAAAAGTTGAAAATTTGGAGATTCTAGGGATACTTTGCGGCCAGTTCCAGCCACGAAAAGAGGGCAAAAAGAAACATGAAGTGTCCTTTCCGCTGGATGCGGAGGATGAGGACACTTCACTGCTGGACAGGGCACTGACTTTTCTTTGGGCGCAAAAAAAGAGACGCATTAAAGAAAAGGGTACAAACACTGTTTTCCATCCGAGGATGAAAAGCAATATGAGTATCCTCAGCCTTTAATGCATCTCAGGCTTTCGATGTATTTTTCTTCGTTACAGATCAAAAGCGGTTTATCCGGCTAAAAAAGGACAAAAAATAAAGCCCTCGCAGCCATACAACAAGGCTTTGACTTACCTTGCTATCATAGCACACGAGGGTCTTACAGAAGTCACATGACGGTCATATGAAAGTCACATAGACTAATTTTTGAAAAAATAAGGTCGCACAGAAGTCGTATGAAGGTCACACGAAAGTCGTATGACGTAACTACGTTATTTTATTGTTCAAGTAAGTTAAGTAGTTTCTGGTACTCATCTTCAGGCAGCTTTTGCTTCGCAGCAGCTAGTTCGCCCGGTGCCAGCTCGTCCATGTGCTGTTTCCGGTACGAGCAAATGAGCCAATAGTAGGCTTTTGTGTTTTCCGGTGCGATGGTCAGGGCCAGCGCTGCATCTTGATGGAGCAGATCGTATGCGTGGAAGTCCATCAGCTGCTTCAACAGTTCATTAACTGTACTCATAAATGCGAGGTGGTAGCGGTTTGCATAGTGAACCAGCCAATGTTCACCATCAGCGACAGAAAGAAGCTTGCCCTGATACAACGATGCAGCCTTTTCGAGTAGTCCCACCTTATTTATGGTAGAAGTAGCTTTTGCGGCCGCAATGCACAACTCATCGAACCGCTGAAAGTCGGTCGTGATATGGAGGTCGGGGTTGAATTGGTAGCCAGACGGCGTGGAGAGAATCAGCTGTTCATCCGAGATAATACTGAATGCCTGCCGCAGCCGGTAAACGAGCTGTTTGACCTTTTTTCCGGGTTCGTCCTTATCCTCCAGTTCTTCTGGCCAGATTTCCTGTACGATTTCCAACGATGAAAGGGCTTTCTTATTGGAAAGCAGCATAAAGGTCAGCAGACGGCTGATTTTAGGAGATTTCAGGTCGGACTCCGGCAGGACACCGTGGGAAGTGTGGATTTTCAATTCCCCGAACAAGCTGATGAAGACATCATGGCTGCTCTTGATATTTTCTGGCGAGATTGCCATGCTCAGACTGTCAGCCATTCGCTTATCGTTGTATGCCGCCAGTAACACATAGGCCAGAAGTTTAAGCATACTGGTCTGATGGATGTACCGCTGAGGATTGCGCACAGCAATCAGGGCGATTTGCCGAGGCTCCAAAGGAATTGCAAGGACAGACTTGATTCCCAGACGCTCATAGAGTTGGTACTCATCTGGATAGAGGTCTTTAACTTCTTCGGCATCGGGCACAACCATGGGAGTTCCTCTGCGCACTGCCTTTACCCAGCGGTCGAGAAATTCAGACGATTCAAACTCATTTGTAAGGATAGTAGTTTTATCTTCTTGGCATTCATTGTGCCACCAGAGTGGCTTCCACAGCCCCAAATCCAGATCAACCTGAATCAGACCGCACCAGTCGGCATCATAGAATTTACAGGCCGCTTCCATGACGCGAAGTGCCACCTCTTTTGGCGGCAGGTGGCGATAATACAGCTGCGTTTCCAGATTGTTCATTGTGTTTTCAAAATCAAGAGCGCACTGGATACTCTCGGAATCAGGACTTTCGCACACCTGATCAAGTTGCCGCATAACAATACCTCCTAAACAAAAAGCAGCATCCGGGCCTTCTCCATTCGATACGGTGAATCCCTGATGCTGTCTATATAAAAGCCATCTCTCCACCGCATAAGCTGAAGAATGTCCCATCATTTTGCTTTCAAAAACAAAAACCGCCTGTGAGTTGAAATCTTCACAGACGGTTCTAACATGGTAGAGGGATAAAATTATCCCATTCAAAAAGCAATCGGCTGTCATGACCTCGTATATGAGATTTTAGACCCATTTGGCTTTGTGTCCCTATCTTTCGGTAGGTTTACCAAGTATTAAGTTCTTTGATAATTTAATTTTTGACGATTGTTTTTATAAAAGCCGTAAGTACATTGATCTGCTCGGCATCGAACTGTTTTAAATTGCCCAGCCAAGGCTTTCCTGCTGGATATGATACAGCTTTTCGTACAGCCCTTTCTTTTTCATCAGTTCCTCATGCGTTCCCAACTCGGCCAGCCTGCCATCCTCCAGAACAACGATCTGGTCGGCATCCACAACGGTACGAAGACGGTGAGCAATCATAATGACCGTCTTGCCCTCCACCAGCTTTGCAATGGCCCGCTGGATCAAAACCTCGTTCTCCGGGTCAAGAGACGCTGTTGCTTCATCAAGAAGAATAATCGGGGCATCTTTCAACAGAGCGCGGGCAATGGAGATCCGCTGACGCTCACCGCCGGAAAGCGTGTTGCCGTTCTCTCCAAGGACAGTCTGATAACCGTCCGGCAATCTCTGGATAAATTCGTCACAGTATGCCGCCTTTGCCGCCGCCATGACCTGCTCCTCGGTAGCGTTCATGTTGCCTACGCGGATGTTATTAAAAACAGTGTCGTTGAACAGGGTCACATCCTGAAATACAAAGGACATACAGCGCATCAGGTGTTCCGGTTCAATGGTGCTGACATCTATACCGCCGATGGTGATCTGGCCTTTTCTCACATCCCAAAAGCGGGCGATCAGTTTGGAAATCGTGCTTTTGCCACTGCCGGAAGGCCCTACCAGAGCCGTTATACTGCCAGTGGGAATAGAGAAAGATACATCCTTGATTACATCGTTCTGATTATATCCGAAAGTTACATTTTTCAGTTCAATATCATACTTGGATACCTCTTTATCCTCGCCCTCCATAGCGGGCGTGGTCAGCAGGGTACGCATACGGCTGGTGACAGTCTCCAAATGAAACAGAGAGGTCAACTGTGAGAGAATGGCAAGGATCGGGCCGTAAATCTGTGTGGAGAACATGAGCAGCACCAACAGGGGGAGCAGTTCAATTTTGCCGCCGGTTATCAGCACCGTTCCAATGAAAATGGTGATGCCAAGTCCTGCTTGCAGGATCAGGCTGGCTCCCTGAACCAGAATACCGGAGGCCAGTTCCACCTTAATGGCGATTTTTCTCATGGCCTGGAGTGCTTTATCCAGCGTGGAAAAGCGGGAACCGCCAAGGCCGCAGGATTTGATGATTTTGATACCTTCCAGGTATTCCTGAATCTGGCTGGACGCCTCCAGCTTCACATCCACCTGTTTGTCGAACAGACGAAGCTGCAACTTGCGCCCGCCCAAGATGATAAGGAATGTGACCGGCATTGTGCAGAAGATAGCCAGGGCCATGCGCCAATCAAAAAACGCCAGACAAATACAAGTCAGAGTAACAGAGATAATATTCGCAATCAGCGGCGGGATGGTACTACTGAGCATGGATTCCATGCTGCTGCAATCCGCCATCATGTTGGTGGTAATATCGGACAAGTCCTTTGTGTTGAAGAAGCTCATGGGGAGCTTGCGAAGATGCTCCGCGATCCGAAGTCTGGTCGTGCTGGCCTCCTTATAGGAAGCAATATAGGTTTTCCTATAATCGTTTTTCGCGGCCAGGAACACCAGAATAGCCGCCACCAGCCCCAGGCCCAGCAGCTTCCACAACGCGGCCCACGAAATTGCTTCTCCAGTAAACGGCTTTAACAACTCCCAAAAGAGCAGGCAGGCTACCATAGACGGAAGCAACAGCGCGATATTGGTTATTGTGCAGGCCGTAATCGCTTTTTTCAGGTCGGAGTAGCCTTTCTCCGACAGCATTAACTTTTCTTTCAGCTTACTCATAGATCACACCGCCTTTCCTGTGCCAATTTTCCAGTTGATCGACTCCGTATAGCTGCTCCACATCTGTGCGTATTTTCCGTCCTTCTTCAGCAGCTCGTCATGGGTGCCGGATTCAATCAGACAGCCCTTTTCCATGACAAGGATCTGGCCAGCGTTGCGAATCGTAGACAGGCGATGGGCGATCATTACAACCGTTTTATTCTGAATCAGCCTTTCAAAGGCTTTTTGAATCAGGTACTCGTTCTCCGGGTCGCTGAACGCAGTTGCCTCGTCCAGAACGATAATGGGCGCGTCTTTTACGATAGCCCTTGCAATGGCAATCCGCTGGCGCTCACCACCGGAAAGATGGACGCCGGTGCTTCCAATCACAGTCTGATACCCGTTCGGAAGCTGCTCAATAAATTCATGGCATCTTGCAGCCTTTGCCGCCGCAATCACCTGTTCTTCCGTAGCATCTGGATTTCCCATACGGATGTTATCCAGGATGCTCTGCTTGAACAGGAACGTATCCTGAAATACGAAGCTGACCTTATCCATCAGCGCATCCAGCGGAATGTCCCGAATGTCAACGCCGCCGATCTGAATACTTCCGTCCGTCACATCATAAAACCGGGAGATCAGGCTGGCGATGGTACTCTTACCGCCACCGGAGGGGCCGACAATGGCTGTCACCTTGCCCTGATCCGCAAAGAAAGAAACATGAGACAGGGCCTTGACCCGGGAATCGGCTTCGTAGGAAAAGCTGACATCCCGGAAAGCAATCCCATAGTTTTCGATTGCTTGCGCCGTACTCTTTTCGGGCAGGACCGGGATACGCAGGATTTCATCCATGCGCTCTACACTGCCGTCAATCTGCGTAAAGGACTCCGAGATATACATGATCTTATTCAGGATACCGGAAATCGCATGGACAATAATCAGGTAGAAAATGAATGTCAAAGAATACTCTCTGAAATCCGTAGTGTGCATCCCGATCAGAACACCCACCGGAATCAAAAGCAGATAAATATTGTTGATGATCGTGGTAAAAGCAGGCATACAGTTCTGCCAGCCCAATGCGTATTCCAACACGAAAGAGGTATAGTCTGTAATGGATTTGCTCAACCGCTTAAAGGAATCGGCGGTCTGATTAAATGCTTTGATCTCCGACATACCGCGCACATATTCCACGGAGGCGCTGTTCATGTTTTCCTGAGCGGTCTGGAAACGGTGCATTTTTTCCTTTGCTTCTCCGTTGAAGCCCGCAAACTGCACAATAAAGGCCAGAACAATACCGACCAGACAAACCACGCCATACCGCCAGTCAATTCCAAGAAGAATGATAACCAGAACAAGCGGCGCGACCAGCGAGGCCACAAAATCCGGGAGCTGGTGAGCGATGAATTTCTCAACGCTTTCGATGTTTTCGTCCATGATCTTTCTCATTTTGCCGCTGCCCAAGGTCAGATGATACCCAAGGGGAATCTGCATGATGTGGTCGGCAAAGGCCACCTTCAATTCATAAAGCGTTCCAAACGCCGCAACGTGGGAACACAACAGGGCAAAAAAGTAAAATATGATGTTCCCCAAAATTCCGGCCAGGGCCAGCCATCCCCAGGTCGAGATCGTGGAAACATTCAAGAGCGACATATCCGGGTAAACAAACAGGATTTCCCGAATGATGTAGTAGATTGATAAGTACGGTACAAAAGAACAGATCGCAGCCAGCGCCGCCAAAAAACCTGCCAGGAACACCAGCCCTTTATGGCCGGAAGCCAGTTCCAGGCAGCGTGCCAGTCCGGTTTTCGGTTTCGGCTGCTTTTTGTTTTGCTGTGCCATTTCTAACCCTCCTTTTTGTCATATCCAATTTTGTCTAAGAGAAGCTCTGCTCCCCTGATTTGAAAATCATCGGTAATATATCCGCTTTCAAGGCGCATTGCCCGCTCACAGCAGGCAAGCGCACACTCCGCGTCATGGGTAATGACGATAATGGTGCGCCCCATCTTTGCCAGCTTACGGATCATCCGGCTGACATTCCGCATATTTGTACCGTCCAGCCCGCTTGTCGGTTCGTCCAGTACGATGATCGGCGCTTCGTGCATCAGCGCCACGCCAAGGGCCAGCCGCTGCTTTTGCCCTCCTGACAGCGTGGAGGGATGCTGTTTGACAAACGGCATCAGCTCCAGGGCCTCCAGAATTTCCTCCGCCGCTTTTTTTCGCTCCGGGCTGACCTCTGCGCCGGTAGTCAGTTCATCCAGCAAGTCCTCACCGAAAAGCTGGCTGTCTAAATCCTGGGGAATGTACCAGACCTTTCCCAAGCGGCCTTTCGGTCTGCAATGCTTTCCGAACAAAACGACTTCGCCGGATTTCTCTTTCAATAGCCCTGCCAGGATTCGTCCTATGGTGCTTTTGCCCGTCCCATTGGGGCCGATCAGGGCTACCACTTCTCCTTGACGGCATTGAAAGTCAATATCCTTTGCCACAATCGTTTCACCAAAAGAATGGTTCAGCTTTTTCACTTTCAGGACAACCTCGCTGGTTGCCGCAGATGGGATTTCCGCCTGCTCGATCTGGTGCAGGTCAGGAGTGCGAAGCCCCAGCGCCCGGATTTCCTGATTGGACAGGGCTTTCATCTGCTGTGCGGTAAATTCCCGCACAATTTTCCCTTTCTGCACACACAGGAAACGGTCTGCCAGATCCATCAGATAGTAAAGCCGGTGTTCCGCTATGATGATGGTTTTTCCCTGCTGTTTCAAATCGCGGATAATGTCTGCAAAGCGGTAGGTGGATGCAATATCCAGATTGGCAGACGGTTCATCCATGACATAGATTTCCGGGTCAATCGCCTCTGCAGACGCAATCGCAACTTTCTGGCGCATCCCATAAGACAGGCTGTGTAGACTGTGATCCAGAATGTCCTGAATTTTGATGTCCGCCGCCGCCCGGTGAACATGGCTCTGAATGTCCTCATGGGAATACCCGTAGTTCTCACAGCCGAAAGCAATCTCACCGGCTACCTCATTGGCAAAAAACTGGCTCCTGGGGTCTTGAAATACATTCCCTGCGATTTTGCCGCGCTCCCAGGACGGAATCTCTTTCAGCGGTTTTCCGTCCACAAAAACCTCACCGCTTAATTCCCCCTCGTAGAAGTAGGGGATCAGGCCGTTAATCACTCTCGTCAAAGAGCTTTTCCCGCTCCCTGATGGTCCGGTCATAACAATGACCTCCCCAGCGGCAATGTCTAACGATATGTGTTCCAGTTGATTTCCGTTCCCGCCATAGGAAAAGGTCAGGTCACGGATCATAATTTCTTTTCCCATTCCATTCCTCCTATAAAAGACAGCAGCACACGGCAGCTCCCACGCTGACAACAATCAAAAAGTAATCCAGCGCAGCGATCCGGCTGACATAGTAGCTTTCTTTCTTGTAGGGGCTTTCAATTCCCCTGACAATGGCAGAAGCAGCTAACTCGTCCGCGATCTTTAAGGAGCGGAACACCATCGGAACAATGGCGTATTCCAATGTTTCCATTGGATGTCTCAAAACATTGCCAACCGATTTTAAGAAGCCACGGATTTTCATGGCTTCCCTGACTTCTCCAAATTCATGCAGCACAGTCGGAGCAAAGCGGAGCATGACGATCAAAACAAGCATGATACGGGTGGGGAGCGGCATTTTCCTCAAGCTGGCCGTCAGTTTCCCGGACGGAATTTTCGCCAGAAGATAGGCTGGCATAGCGGGCAGTAACAGCTTGTAAATCATGCTGAGTAACAGCGGAGAGGGGATGCTGATCTGATACTTTGTCTCGATCATCAACCATACAATCGCCACCAGATAGACCACAAAGCATCCAAGAGCCTGTTTATACAGGCCGCACCAGCACAGGATTAGAAAAATCCAAAAGGTAAAAATCCCATGCCCCCAAAAACTTGTTGTAAGGAAAGTCACGAGGCAGGCGCACAGCGTCAGGAAAAGAACTGTGCGCCCATCGATCCGGTCAATCCGCTTTTGCTTTTTTTCTTCGGCCATCATCCTACAATGCCTGCTTTTTGGAAATGCTTTCTGAGCAGGCGCTGGCCGAACAACGTACCAAGAATTGCGAGAACCGCAGTAATGACAATACCTAAAAGCATGAGCGCCGGAGAAGTCACCATAGAGAACTGCATATTCAGTGTGTTGGCATCAAAACCACTGCTCACAGCCATTTCCTGATAGCTGTCCCAGGACCACCACAGCGGTACGGCGCAGCCTACGAAATTTCCGATTGAGTTGACCATCCAGCCGATCCGGTTGCGGACAGCGTTGCGGTATGTATCCTTGCCGATCATGGTCAGCTCGGCAATGAGGGCTACAATCAAGAAATAGGGAACCAAGAACATATAACCCATAACACCTTGGATTAGTCCATAAACCGTAGCCCAAGCAAACAACAATCCGTGTTTGTTAATGCGATTTGCCGCAACCAAATAAAATGTTGCTCCAATAAAGGCATCAATGCCGGCAGAGCCGTATAAATATACTGCTGGGAAAGGCAATGTAACCATACCAATCACCATTGCAATTGCGAAATTGATGACCATCATTGCGGCAATCGTCATAATATCGCGAATGCCAAACTTTTTCTTCACCGTTTGTTCCATCTTTGAAACCTCCTTAAAATAAAATGACAGTGTAGTCAGCAATAACTAACTACACTGTCATTTTACACTGGTTTGCAGTCCCTAACCACTCCAAAGGGAAAAGTAAATCAAGAAAACAGCCCAAAAGTTAAATCACTTTTTTGCTTTACGGTAATCCTTTGGAAGCATTCCAAACACTTCTTGAAAGGCTCGCGCAAATTTACTAATATTTGAATATCCAAGTTCACCGGCTATTTGCGTGATTGATTGATCTGTTTCCTGCAAATAAACAGCCGCAAGATTCATTTTATACTTTTTGATATGTGCATAGGGCGTATCGCCATAAATCTGTTTGAAAATAGCTTGAAATGTGACCTTGCTCATTGGCTCCTTTCGCAAAAGTTCTTCTATGGATATTTTTTTGTCGAGGTTTTCTATGAGCTGTTGGCGGATGCGTTTGATGATTTCAATTTGTTCTTTGGCATAATACGTTGCCTCATACTGATCTTCAATCCGCAACTGTTTGATATGGTAAAATAGTTCCAATAATTTGATACGGAAATAATCTCGCTCTTCAACACCTTTTGCAGCATACAATTCTTCAAAGATATGTAACAACCGCTGTGGTGTCCGACATAAAAACCACTTTTTTTCTAATTCCAATTCTCGTCCGAGATTTAGAACATCAATGTTGTAGTACGAAAAAACCTGTTGTGTTTCCGTATCGACAGAATCCTTATCAATCACACAGCTTAGTCCTACACTATATCCAAAGGGAAAGGAACAGGCCGCAGGAATATTAGCAAGGGCATTGATGCAAAATTCTCCCTCTTTCATGTGGAAAACTTTATTATTTCTTAGCTCAAACTCAACGCGTCCTTTTTGGTAATGACGGATTTCAATGATATTCTTATTAGGAATAGGCTCATGGAATGTATCTGAGCAGTTAAAATCCATAAAAATTAAGTCAATGCCTGGGAAAAGAGTGTAGTCATAGAGACGACCTGTTCCATTACATTTATATTCGATTTGAACATAATCATTATGTTCATCAGTTAGCGTAGCATATTCACCGTACCATTCTGTTCCATGTAACTCTTTCACTCATATCTTCCTCCTTTTTGGTTAGCGGTAACTAATTATATGTTACATTGTTTTTTTGCTCTCGTCAACCTCTGACGACATATTCTTTATATTTCATTTAGGATAAAAGTTCAAGGAAAAGATATGGCGGAATTGCAAAACAAACAGAGGCCGCAAGTAGCAGCCTCCGCTTGCAAAATTATTGATAAATCAGCTCTGTCAGCACAATTTCCTCCTCCTGCGCTTTCAGCGTGTTCATCAGGCCCACCCAGCGCATGGGGTCACGGGCTTTCAGTTCCTCGGTGACGCCCGCCGCCTCCATCATCCGGGGCAGCATGGCGTCCATCCGCTCCCGCGCCGCCCGGTCAATCTCCAACAGGTGCGGGTACAGCTTTTCGCTCAAAATCAAGCTGCTGTAAAGGCCGGGCCGGTGTTCCTTCAGGTAGCGTTGCCGCATACGGCCATACTTGCCGATGGGGGCCTCCGGCTGCTCGGACAACTCTAGGTCGGGGATGTAGTAATCCCCGCAGCGGGTGTAAGTCAATTCGTTCATGTTTGTCCTCCTTTGCACTGTGATGGTTAAACTGCGGCGCTGGCCGGTAAGGTGGCCTTGCGCGGCTCCTGCCTGGGTAACTGGCTGACGGTGGTAAAAATGCCCTTCTCCATATCCTCGGCCCGGATCGCGGCCTTTGCTGCCTCCATTTTCGCCTTGCGCTTGGCGTTGTAGCGTTCTTCCCATTCCTTCTGCTTGCCATTAGCCTTGCGGCGCAAGTAGTTCTGGTGAAGCCTGTCCTTGCGTTCCTCCTTCTTCCGCAGTTCTTCCTGTTCCTCCGGGGTCAGGGGAACCGGCTGCAAGGCAGGAGGGATATAGCGGCCCACAAAGTTGAAGTAGATTTCAACCTCCTGTGTGGTATCCTGGCTGCCTTTGCGGGCGCGTTCATGGACAAGGATTTTCTCTACAAACTCGTTGAGCATGGTGTTTGTCAGCGTGTCGAAGTTCTCGTACTTGTCAATCAGGGCAATAAACTTCTCCGCAGATTTCCGGCTCTGCTCATAGCCGGTAACGGCCTTTTCCAATTCCACGATTTCCGCATTGAGGGTGTCCTGCTCTTTGGCGTACTGTGCGTCCAGGGCCTCATACCGGGCGTCCGGCAGCTTACCCAGGGCGTTGTCCTCATAGATTTTGCAGATCAGCTTTTCCAGTTCCCCGGCCCGCTTTTGGGCGGCGGCCAGCCGTTTCCGCTTCTTGGATATGTCGGCGGTCTGCTGGGCTACCTGCGTTTCCTGGACGGTGCGGATAAACTCGGCCCGGTCATTCCTGGAATACTCCGCGATGGCCCGGAGCGTATCGGCAATCAGGGTCAGAACAGCTTCGGCCTTGATACGGTGCTGTGTAGGGCAAAGAGAGCCGATAGGATACTTCCCATACTGGCCGCAAGTGTACTGCGGGACGCGCTTGCCGTTGTATGTGCGGTGAACATATATCTTGCCGCCGCAATCGGCGCAGTACATCAGGCCGGTCAGGGGATGGGACTCCCCAAAGCCGTCCGGGTAGCGTCTGGCGTTTCCCCGGACGCGCTGCACATTGTCAAAGGTTTCCTGGTCGATGATGGCCTCATGGGTATTCTCGAAAATTGTCCATTCGCTTTCGTCAACATAGTGGCTTTTCTTGTCCTTGAAGTGCTTGCGGGTCTTGAAATTAACCGTATGACCTAAATACTCACGCTTTTTCAAAATGCTCACAATGGTGGACGAACCCCAGCCGTAGGGGTCTTTGACTGGCTTCGTCCTGTTTACTCCTTCGTCAAAGCGTGCCAGATGGACAGCGGGAATTTCAACCTTTGCTTCGGACAGCAGCTTGGAGATTTGATAGGGACCGTAGCCCTCCATCGTCAGAGAAAAGATACGGCGTACCACCTCGGCGGCTTCTTCGTCCACAAGCCAGTGTTCCCGCTTTTCGTCCCACAGATAGCCGTAGATAACGGTGCCGGTCAGGTGCTTGCCGCTCATGCCTTTGGACTTGAACACGGAGCGGATTTTCCGGCTGGTGTCGCGGGCGTAAAACTCGTTCATGATGTTGCGGAAGGGGGTAAAATCATCGTCGCCTTTCAGGCTGTCCACACCGTCGTTAATGGCGATCAGCCGGACGCCGCGCTGCCGCAAAACCTCCATGACCTGACCGACCTTCAGATAGTCGCGCCCCAACCGGCTCATATCCTTGATGACGATTGCCTCTACACGCCCTGCCTCCACTTCCTCCATCATCGCCAAAAATCCGGGGCGGTCAAAACGGGTGCCTGAGATACCATCATCGGTAAAGTGCGTAGGGTTGGGCAGCCCGTTCCGGCGGGCAAAATCCTCTAACATCTGCTTTTGGTTGGATATGGAATTGCTCTCGCCCTGTAACTCATCGTCGCGGCTCAAACGCTCGTACAGTGGGGTGATTTTTTCGTTTCTCATGGCTGTACCTCCTGAAATGAAAATGCTCTAAGTGACTGCTTCACTAACCATGACAAAATCATGATTAAGAAGTCACTTAGAGCATATATCTCCGGCAGCCAATTTATAGAGCTTGTACTGCCGCCCTGCAAAACTGTTTGGCTTCTTTTTTGCCAAATCTTCAAAGAGCAAATCAACCGGATTCTGATAATCCTCGTCCTCCTCGGACACCTGCATGGTGTTGAGCATTTCCAGCAGCGTAGCAAAATTCTGTTCCTCAGCCGGGGCTTCGTAGTGCAGATAGGCAATCAGCGCGGTCAGCAAAAGCCGTTCCGCCTTGTCCCAGAACGGATCGCCGCCCTGACCTTCACCTTTGGTGTTGGTCATAAGGGTCGTGACCAGCTTCAAAATATCCTTTTCCTCGTGGATATACGCGAACGGATTGTAGCGCATGGACTTGTGAAAATTTATGGTGTTCATCGTCTTGATTTTATATCCGTTCTTCAGCAAGGCAAGGCCGCATTCTTGAATGAGACCGCCTTTTGGGTCAGTCACCACGAATGAAACCGGATGGCTTTTAGACGTACATTGAAGCAAGTTCGGCTTGATAAAGTACCTTGTTTTACCGCTGCCAGAGCCGCCGACCACCAGCACGTTTTTGTTTCGTGCATTTTTGGGGTCAGGTGGACGGTTGCTCATCATTAGGCGTTCCGTTTTGGTCAGTATGATGTTATCCTCAAATTTCGGAGCCATAAATGGTGCAATATCTGCCGGTGTGCCCCATCGGGCGGAGCCATACTCCATGCCGTGTCGGTACTTTTTGGCGTTTTTGCTTTTCAGATAGACGGCCAGCCTCAGTCCAGCACCGCAGCAGATGCCCACCAGAATATCCAGTGGATGCAGACTAGGAAGCGGGTTCGCAAATGCAGCTGGGAGCGTACCCATCAGGGACACGATTTTGTCGCCCAGTTCCTTACCCTCGGCCAGCCGCCATGCCTCGCCAAGATTGGTCGCAGCCAGCCCAATCACCAGATAGGGCAGGTACAGGGCCAGCAGCTTGGTGAACTTTTTCTTGTTCATAAGCCACGTTCCTCCTCTTTGTGCCGTACTTTGTCGGGGAGGTTGGCAATGACCTGTGCCAGATCGTGCAGCTTGGCCAGTACAGAGGGACGCTCGGCCTTGTTCAATACTGCTGCCGAATACTCCTTGAACACAGCGTTCAGAGCGTCTGCATCCTGTGCCTTGAAGAAAATCAGAAACCGAGGTGGTGTGCAGGACAGGTCTTTTTGGATTGCATAGTCGATGTGATACCGCTTAGCGCAGCGGTCAAAATCCTTGATGCCAGTCTTTTCGATTTCCAGATTGGTCACACCCCGGTTCTGCCGTATGAGCCGCTTCATGGACTGCTTGCCCTGCGATGCACTCTTGTCGTACTGGCGCAGAAAGAACTGCGCCCCTTTCAGCAGAGTGCGGGCAGACAGTTTTACAGTCGAAATGGCAAAATTGACTGTTTTGTGCTCGATTTCTTCCTGCATTTCCATCACCTCCAGTGCAGAAAGTCGTGTTTAGCGGTCAAATCCGGCATCCTTCGGCGGGGTGGTTCTGCTTTCTTCCGGGCAGACTGCTTCATCGGGCACACGAACAACCATCATCCGATGCCCCAGCCGGATAAAATCTTCCGGCTGATGAAAATGCTCCTCGTACTTCTGTGCCAGCTCCGGGGTCAGGGATGCAAAATCTTCCTCACCCAGACCGACCACCAGAAAGGTTCCGGCGACCACATCATAGGCTTCGCCGCTTTCATCCCGCAAGGCACGGTTCAGCGGCAGACCCATCAGCTTACCCTCATCGTTGTAGACGATGGCTACCGGGTCACTGAACGGATAGCTGGCACCGATGTTGCCGCCGACTGCCTGCTGCAAAGATTTCAGGTCAGGGTCGATCTCGACCTGCTTCGGATACTGCCCCGGTACAATCTCCAGCACCGTCAGGGTGTTCTCGTTCTGTTCCATTATCGTCCTCCTCGAATTTGATAGAGATCTCCTGCCCGGCATGGGCGGCGTTCAACAGAGCTGCCACAAAGAAGCCGAAAAAAGCGCCGGCTTCAAAAAATGCGAAACCGATAAAAAAGTTCAGCATGGCACACCTCAGTCGATACAGATGCAGGGCAGTTTCTGGCCGTCAGCCATCAGGGTAACGCTGTGGCGCATCAGGTACTTCTGAAAGAGGTAGACCTGATCGATCGTCAGCGAGATGAACTCGCCATCCATATTGGTGCGCACCAGAATGACCGGACCGGTCAGATAGCGCTTGCCCGCCAGTTTCAGCACCTGCGCTGGGTTGTAGCTGAGCAGCAGCGAGCTGTCGGGGATGTTCAGGTACGCATCATCCTCGTCAAAGCAGGGCAGAATGTCGGGAGCCTCGTCCAGCGTGATGACTGTCAGTTCCATATCCGGGGCGATGGCAGCAAAATAGATCTCGCCACTGCTCCTGCTCTCCGACAGTGCCGCACAGATGTGCATATCAATGGTGACTTTCTCGGAACGAATAATGGGATTAGAATCATTTTTCATAGGCATTTTCTCCTTTTTTCTAAAGAAAAAGACCCAACCGGGTCTTTCCAATTCATATCCTGTCAGCGTTCTTCACTGTGCTGACGCTTTTTCTGCCACTGCTCCAGCAGCTTGATGATGGTATCTTCCATCTGTTTGGGCGTATAGCTGCGGGGAAAGTATTTTCTCAGGGTGTCATTTTTGATGGTCACCGTATCAAGCTCGCTCTTTTTCTCCTCGCCCATAATGGCAACGACCGTCTCCGTTGTAAAAGTTCCATCCTGAGCCAGCTTCTTGATACGTTTTGCTTGTGAGACAGAAGGAAAGTTCTGGGTATCATCCATTGCCCGGATCACTTCCTGCTGTTGTTCAGGAGAAAGATAGGAAAGCTCCACAGCAGGATTGAAGGACACGGTTTTGTTATCCACCATGTCCAGCAGTTCTGGAATAAGGTTGGTCAGACGGATGAAACGTCGAACAGTCTCACGACTTTGATTATTCTCTGCGCCCAGCTTTTCATTGCTCCGCAACTTTGACACAACTTGTGTCGAAGTTAAATCTGACCTTGTACCTTGATTTTTCATGGCATCCAACTTCATTTTGTACGCAAACGCTCTCTCGCTGGGCAGAATATGCTCACGCTGCAAATTGCTATCTACCATGAGGATTATGGCAGCATCATCGTCCATCTGGCGCACAATGACCGGCAGGGTTTCCAGTCCGGCCAGCTCCGCAGCGTGTTGACGGCGGTGCCCGGAGATGATCTCATAACCGCCCTCTGGTCTGGGGCGGGCAAGCAGCGGTGCAAGCACACCATACTGCGCCACACTTTCCACCGTCCGCTGCATCGCTTCGTCATCTAAGACCTTGAATGGGTGATTTTTGAACGGAAACAACTCTCTAATCGGAATCTGCTGCACCTGCTCACGCTGTTCTTCCTGCCGGGATTCTTCGGTTGAAAAAATATCATCGTAACTGTTCAGACTGACGTTTACGCTGCTTTTCGGCATTGGCCAACACCTCCTTTGTCAGAGATTTGTAGGCTTCTGCCACTTTACCCTTCGGGTTATGCTGAAAAATGCTTTTGCCCGCTGCGCTGATTTCCGCAGCACGGACGGAGTGGGGAATCGTCTGCTCAAACACTTTGATGTGTTTACCGTATGCCTGCCGAATCAGCGTGTCGATCTGTCGGCCATAGTTGGTGCGGCTGTCCGTCATGGTGAGCAGGATGCCCTCAATTTTCAGCTTTGGGTTGATCTGCCGATGCACCTTGTTGATGGTCTGCAAAAGCTGTTCCAGACCTTTCGCGGAAAGATACTGTGCCTGCACAGGAATCAGGGCAGTGTCTGCCGCCGCCAATGCGTTGATGGTCAGCATCCCAAGGGAAGGAGTGCAGTCCAGCAGGATATAGTCATAGTCCTGCTTTGCACTGTCCAAGACCTGTTTCAACATCTTTTCGCGGCTCATGGTATTGACAAGGGCAACTTCCATCCCAGCCAACTCTATGTTGGCTGGGATGAGGTCTACGCCCTCTGCATGGTGTAGCACACCTTCACCGGGTGGAATGCACTGATCGTTCATGGCTTTCTGCATCAGGGTCGAAAGGGTAACGGGCAGTTCGTCCGGCTTCTGCCAGCCCATACTAATGGTGAGTGAACCCTGCGGGTCAGCGTCTACAAGTAGGACATTCTTACCCTCGGCGGCAAGACCGACACCCAAGTTTTCACAGGTTGTTGTTTTGCCAGTGCCTCCCTTTTGGTTGACAATGGCAATCGTGGTTGCTTTTTTGGAAATTTTTATCACCCCCGTTTCGCTAAATCGTGGTTGGTCTGATTCTGATAGTAAAGCTGTATGGTGGTCGGTGCGTTGTACAGAGAAGCGAGCAGGTATTGCTTCATGTTCCTGATTGGGCTGCTGTTCTCTGCAAGGCACTTCAACACAAATTTGATGTGGTCGGCGTTCAGCTTCATAAACCGGCTGCGTACCACCTCGGCGGGCTTATCATCCCCGGCGATGTGCAGCAGCTTGCGGTTGGTAGCACAGGTGTCCACCAGCAAATCAACGATCTGGTAGATGATGTCCTCGTCATCCGGGCAAAGCCGGAGCAGAAGGTCTACCTCCAAAGACTGCGAAAAATATTCTTCCAGTTGGGCGCGTTTACTCATCCCATCCGATTCTTCGGAATAGAAGGGATCGGTCTCACTCATTTCAGTATCATTCTCTTTAGTCTTATTATATCGTGATTTTGCAGGGTCTTGACACGCGATTTTGAAGCCACAAGAATCGTCATTATCACGATTCTTGACACTCTCTTTTGAAGATTCTGCTGAAAAGTTTTTCACATACACCAAACTTGGCTTTCCTTGCCCTCGGCGTTTTCGTTCAATCAGACCAAACTTTTCAAGTTCCCGGAGCAGCTTGGTCGCTTTGTTGTCTGCGCAACACAATGTCCTCTTGACATCCTCGATCGTGAAGAGGATGAACACCCGGTCCTGCTTGTCCAGCCAGCCGTTTTTGGCTGACAGGCTCATCCGATCCAGCAGGATGCCGTAGAGCGTCTTGGCATCCGTGGACAGGCTCTGGAACCGCTGCTCCTGAAAAAGAGCCTTTGGAATGCGGTAGAATGAGAAAAGCTCTCCAGTCTGTCCGTAGAAGTAGTCAAGGGTCATGCGGTTGGTTCATGGATAAAAAACAGCAAAAATACATCGGCATCGTTGAGAAAACCTCCTTGTCAATACTTTTGGAGAAAATAAAAAGCGCAACTTTGATGTGTAAAATCAAAATTGCGCTAAGTAAGCTGTCAGAAAAAAACTTTTCTCGTAAATGACCTTCTCTCTGAGCAAAACCCATTGACACACTTAAAAATTGGGTGGTAAAATTGCCTTGTAGGCGGAGCATGATCCCTGGAAGCAGGATGCAGCTGTGAACCTTTTTGGCAGATAGAACGTATCAACGCGATATTAAGCCTGTCTCCACACTTTCGTGTGGGGGTGTGTTTCGATACCGTTCGGGAGAGCGCTTGCATGGCATGCAAGAGGTCAGCGGTTCGATCCCGCTATTCTCCACCAAAAAAGCACTGTACTTCGTAGGAAGTATGGTGCTTTTCTTTTTGCTGAAGCATATTTTGGGGGGCTGCATTGCTTCGCCTGCATGTCTTTTGGGCTTTTTGCGGAAAACCGGGATGTTCCCGCAGATAAGCGGGTCCCCATAACAAAAGAGACCGCCGTACAGCAAGCTGCTGTACGGCGGTCTCTTCTTCTTTTTTCAGTTCCGCGGGATGGCCATTCGTCGCTCTGCTTTCTTTACGAGCCATGCTCCCGCCCATCCACAGGCAACTCCCAAAATGACACCACCCAGAATATCCGTCGGGTAATGGACACAGAGGTACATCCGCGAGAATGCGATGAGAACGCCTACCGGCAGAGCCGCCATCGCCCACTGCTTTTTCCCGGCCATCCAAAGGGCTGTCACCGAGGCGAAGGACGCCGCTGTATGGCCCGAAGGAAAGGAGAAATCGTCCGGGTACGGGATAAGCAGTTGTACCTCCGTAAGGATGCCGTATGGACGGACGCGGGCCACCAGCGGCTTGAGAAGAAGATTGCAGAGGACAGCGTCGATGAGGAGCGCCGCTGCCAGCACACATCCGACCCGCCGCGTTTTGCGGAACACCAGCAGCACCGCTGTCAGCGTCACCCAGAGAATACCGGAGTCTCCCAGACGGGTAATAAAACACATGCTTCCATCCAGCATGGGGCTGTGCAGGGATTGCAGGAATTGCAGGAAAGTGAGTTCGGCGTTCATAAAGCTCCCTCTTTCTCGTTTCGTTATGTACAGGATACCAGAAGTTTATGAACAGAAAACCACAAAGTCTTAAACAGTCGTTAAAACAGCCGGCTCCGCCGCTGAGTTTTGCAGCATTTCAGTTCCCGGCGTTCCTGATGGACAAGGGAAAAATTAAAAAGAAAAGCCGACTGAGAATACCTCTCGGTCGGCTTTTTCTATGCCGGTGGTGGGGGTCGAACCCACACGTGTTATTAGCACAAGGGGTTTTGAGTTTTGGGGTGGGTTTTCCATTTGGTGTCATCTGGTGATCTTTAAGGTCATCCGGTGTCCAACTTTGAATCAAAAAGCAACAGCACATCGAATAAATTTTTGATAAATCTACAATTTTTCGATGCGTTTTCCCTCTACTCTGTTTTTTCGGTTTGGACTGCCCAAATGGAAATTGGAGGGATGCTCAGGAGGGATGCAGGGCAAAATGCTCCTCTGCTTAGGCACAAAACGAAGCATCGGTGTACAAGGGGTACAAACAAGATTAAAAAGAAATGTTAGATTTGAAAGTAAGTAGAGTGGCAAAATCAAGAGTGTTCAGATTTTCCACTCTACTTGAACGTGGTCGCTGGTTGCGCTGATTGAAATAATCAGGCCGTCAACGGCTTTCCTTTTGTCGTCAAATTCAATGCTGTCCCAATGGTCGAGGTAATAAGAGAGTTCCTGCTCCTTTTGGGGTGACATTGTTTCAATGGACATTTCCGCAATCTCCTTTGAAATGGTCTGGCGGCGAGTGTCCAGTTCTTCAATTTTTTTGTTAGCATAGGCAAGAAGTGTTGCGTTGGCTCCGGTTAGCGTATCAAGTAGTTTTTCAATCTCGGCTTCAACTTGCGCCAGTTCAATTTGATGGGCGGTCAGTTTGGGATTGACTTTTTCCTCCCGGCTATGGCGGACTTGAAAATTTTTAAATCTCGCCCGCATAGCACTGAAAATAAATTCCTCAAATTCAGATTTACGGATTTTACCACAGCCCGGGCAGCCTTTATTTTCAGTCCGTTTACTACAGCGAAAATAGCCTTCGCTGTTCGGAACGTGTGTTGCCTTTAAGGCATATCCGCAACACCCGCATTTAACTTTTCCGGCAAGCCATGTATTTTTCGGCTTACGTCCTTGTTGAAAACTCTTATTTGTCATTAGCTTCTTCCTGCATTTCAGCCATACATCAGACGGTATGAGCGCTTCATGTGGAGCGATTACAAGTATCTGGTCTTTCAGGCTCCTGTCTTTATCCTCCTTCACGTCCCGGCCCTGATAGAGATAACAGCCATTGGTTCCGGCAAAATCGGAAGCGTCATTGACAATAGCCGCCCCCTGGCTTTTAAAAAATTCGTAGAGTTCTAAATCTGCTTGTGCGTAAACAGGATTTCTTAAAAGCTGTGAAATAAAGGTACGGAATAGCGATTTACCGTAAACTTTGATGTTCTGTTCCTCAAAGTACCGTGTAATGTCACCAAAAGACGTTTCCGGCTCGGAATACATTTCAAACATGAGCTTTACATATTGGGAAGTTTCGGGGTCTGCCACCATCTTTTTTGTGCGGATACCTTCAACCACTGTCGGCTCCAACTGATAACCATATGGGGCCTGCCCGCTCATGTGAAAGCCTTTCAGGCACCGGGAGTAGTAAGCGTCCGTGACGCGTTTCTGGATTGTCTCACGTTCAAGCTGTGCGAATACGATACAAATATTCAGCATGGCCCGCCCCATTGGGGTTGAGGTGTCGAACTTTTCTGTGGACGAAACAAACTCCACGTCATATTCCTGGAACAGCTCCATCATGTTTGCAAAGTCCAGAATGGAACGGCTGATTCTGTCCAGCTTATAAACGATTACCCGCCGCACCCGGCCCTTTCGGATTTCTCCTAACAGCTTTTGAAACTCCGGCCTGTCCGTATTCTTCCCGGAATAGCCTTTATCCTTGAATACTTTACAGCTTCCGCCTTTCAGCTCATACTTACAAAAATCAATCTGGCTTTCAATGCTGATACTGTCCTTACGGTCTACCGACTGTCTCGCGTATATACAATCTTCTCTGATAATGTCCATATTGGGCTCCTTCCGTATGGAATGGAGCTACCAACCTTACAATTATATTATACCATAGGCAGCCCCGGACAACAATGTTGCGGTTGATTAGTAAAATCTGTCCGTGTATTTACTGAACACATCATATAAGTGATTTTCGATTTCTCTTTTTCGCTTGTTCTTTTCATCCGGGGATAGTACCGGAATTAGATTTTCCAATACGATAAGTTTCCCTTGAAAATATACGGATTGTTTTTCGCTTTGGTATGTAACAGATTGAACCATCGAAAACCTCCACTTTTCAGTACGGATGAACAGCGGCCAGCTTCCCTCTTGTCTGCTGGGGAAACCTAAAAAAGCGGCTCCCTGGAAGGAACTGCCCTTTGAGCTTTCCCCAGCCTCGGGCCACGTTGGCCCGAAGCTAATAATCGCCGTTATAATATTTCTGTTCAGCCTCGTTGAGTGTGTATAAGTCAAACACTCCATAAAGCTGATTTACTACACGGCTAATATCTTTATGGGTGAATCCACAGTCCTGCATGGCCATAATCACATAGCCCCGGCAGGCGTCATTACTCCATATATTCAGCGTTAATTCTGGACTAGATATATTTTCCTTCATAAAATTCTCCTGTTCATAGAAAAATATGGGGCCCAGCCAGAACGGTTGCCCTATCATCAGACAGTAATAGAGGAAGGGCCCCACAGGTTAGAAAGTTTTTTCAGATAGACCGGACGGACAGTTGGCTTTTTGTCCCATAGCATTTCAGCTCTCCCCATTCTGATGGCAAGGCGATCTCATTACCTGCGACGGCTCACGGTTCGCAACACCGCTGCACGCTCGGATTGTGACTAATCGCAAGTATCCGGGTTTTGTGTTTTGTCCGGCAGACCTGCCACAGTCTGCCTACGGCATGGGCCTGGTCGCTCTCTCTAGTGTAAAAATAGAGGTCATGGCGGGCCTGTCACTGGACACAAGCACCCTTCGTATCCGTCTATCTTTTATTCAGTTTTCAATCTGCGTGAGGCGTGTCCCGCTTCGGGCCAATGTGGCCCGAGGCTTTGACTGCCTCTCATAAGCCATTTCATTTTTGAGGCGAAATCGGTACACCTTATAAAAATTTTTTTAAAATTTTTTCCAAGTTCCGAAGGCCGCGCTCAATGGCGAGCCGCACGACCTTTTCATCCACACCCTCGGCCCGGGCAATGTCTTGTTTCGTCAAGCCGAGAATGAAATGAGCGTAAATGCGCTTTGCCTGTTTGTCGGGCAGTCGTGAGATGGCGGTATAGAGTTCTTGTATCGTCACTTTACGCTCATACAGTTCATAGGGAGAGAACGCAACGAAAAGCGCCTCATGCTCAATTCCATCATTCCGATCCAGGGAGTAATAGGCTTTGTGCCGGTATGTACGCAGACGGTAAGCGGCTTCCTTCCGGTCAAACTCCTTGAACATTTCAACAACATCTTCTGGTACTTCCATAAAGTAGTCTGACGTATAAAAAGGGTAATAGTCCCGTAAATTTATAATAGCCATATTGAACCTCCGCTTTGTTTTGTGATGGATGGACAACAAAACAGAAGCGGCGGGGAGCGTATATGTAGGCTGAAATTTCTGAAATTTTCAAAATATAACAGTGAAAAATCTATAAAATAGTAAA
>ENA-USUA01000229-USUA01000229.1-human-gut-metagenome-genome-assembly--contig:-NODE-229-length-40685-cov-40.854708_pt1 | contig 40685 bp, 40 predicted proteins | sample MGYA00250057_ERZ773390 | MGnify/ENA primary metagenome ERZ773390 (study PRJEB29103, sample SAMN06111941) | human gut metagenome | biome: human gut; feature: ankylosing spondylitis patient; material...
CCCTCACTTCCTGTGTATTCTTCTATAAGGATACTCTCCCCCGCCCCGCTCCGCAAGAGGCAAAATGGCCGCTTTCTTAAGAATTCCTTCGGATTTTATCCCACAAATCCCAAGAAGTATGTGATAAGCTGTCCACAATGCAGAAAATCTGCTATACGGATACTATGCAATACAGGAAAGGAATCATAGACTATGCAGACCATCATGATCGTAGAGGATGACCCGGACATCCGGGACGGCGTGCGTATCCTCCTGTCCGGGGAGGGCTACCGCATCCTCGACAACATCACCTCGAACCTGCTCAATACGCCGACCCGGCGCAGGACATTTCCGTCCGCTTCGTCAAAGAGAACGGCAAAGCCGGGCTTGCCTTTGCAAATGCCGTCCTCCCCGGCCGGCACCAGCCCCTCCGGCACCGTGAAGTCGATGGTGCAACTGGTCCCCGCCAACATCGACAAGCTGGGCGCGGCCTCGGCCATGAGCGGCTCCAAGCGCTATGAGCTTGCTGACGATATGCAGGTCTACCTGTGGTACAAGGGCCAGTAACCCTCTCGCAGGTCAACGCCTAAGATTACCACCTCATCGGCTGGTACGACAGCCTCGGCTGCGCAGCCGGCGGCAAGATCCGCGTGCTCATCGCTGTGAAGAACGACTGAATCAAATAAATAAACAGCAGCGGGTATCCGGCTCTCACCGGATACCCGCTGCTGTTTTATGGTTCAGGGCATTTATTGGGCTTTTCCCTTCTCGTAGTAGTGCTGCATCTCTTCGCGGGGCACCATGTTGCCGCCCGTGGCCCAGACAAGGTGGATGGCGTTGGCCATTGCCCCTGCGGGGACAGCGCGCTCCGCGTACCCGCCGAGCGCCCGGCCCTGCTGTGTCAGGACCGGGCCATACATCCCGGCGAGGGCGCTCGGCTCGAGGTAGATGCCTTCGGCGTCCGCAAGCTCGGCAAGAAGCTTGTACATCCGCTCATCCTGGATCGAATAGCAGCCGCTCATGAAGGGGCGCATGAGCGCGCCGACGAAACCGGAAGCGCGTCCCACGGCGAGGCCGTCGGCAGCGGTCAGGTTGTCAACGTCAAAATCCTGCACACAGACGTTGTTATTTTCACCTGTCGCCATGCCAAGCATCATACACGGGGAATGCGTGGGCTCTGCAAAGAAACAGTGCGCCGCATTGCCGAACACCATTTTCAGTCCAAAGGCCACGCCGCCGGGTCCACCGCCCACGCCGCAGGGCAGGTAGACGAAGAGCGGATGCTCTTCATCGACGATGATGCCCAGAGCGTCGAACTGCTTTTTCAGTCGGAGCGCGGCCACGGTGTAGCCGAGGAAGAGGGTCTTGGAATTTTCGTCGTCCACAAAATGGCAGTAAGGGTCATCTGCGGCCAGCCTGCGGCCCTCGGCCACGGCGATGCTGTAATCGGACTTGTACTCCACCACCTTGACTCCGCGGCTGCGCAGGAGGTCTTTTTTCCACTGCCGCGCGTCCGCAGACATGTGGACGGTGACTTTGAAGCCGAGTTTTGCGCTCATGATGCCGATGGAGAGGCCGAGGTTGCCGGTGGAGCCGACAGCGATGGAGTAGTGGGAGAACAACTCCCGGAACGGCTCGGTGTCCAGCACGGCGTAATCGTCCGTCAGGTGGAGCATCCCGCTCTGGAGGGCGATGTCCTCCGCCGTTTTCAGCACCTCATAGATGCCGCCGCGGGCCTTGATGGAGCCGGAGATCGGCAGATGACTGTCCAGCTTTATCCACACCTGCCCGGCGATGGCGGTGTCCGAAGTTTCTTCCAGCACCTTCTGCATCGCGGGGATGGGGCGGACGGCAGACTCGATGATGCCGTGGCTCTCGGCTGTCTCGGGGAAGACCCTGCACAGGTACGGGGCAAAGCGCTCCAAGCGCGCAGCGGCATCCTCGATGTCCGCCATGCCGAGGGGGCAGGCGGCTTTGGCCTGTTCAAACGGCTGCTTGTCGGGGTTGAGCCACGCCGTTTCCTTCAGCTCGCAGATGTCGCCCACGACCGGACAGGAGCTTATCCAGTCGGCAGCAGAGCGCCCTGCGATGATCTTATTTGGTGAGAGCATAATATTCTCCTTTTCCTATTCCTAAAGCGACGTTCAGAACATTCCGGGGAGGACACCGGAGAAGGCGTTGAGCACGACCAGAATGACCATGCCGATGGCACCGGACAGAATGCAGGGGATCGTCGTAGTGGCGAGGCAGTCTTTGGTATCGAGGCCGTTGTAGGTGGACGGAAACCAGAAGGTAACGTCCGTCGGGAAGGTGGCGGCGTTGGCGCCGAGACAGACAGAGAGGCCTGCGATGATGGGCGACATGCCAGAGGCAAGGCACACCGGGCCGGCGATGGCGATGGAGGTGAGCATGGCAGCGGTGGCAGAGCCGACAGCGGCGCGGATGCAGAACGCCAGCAGGAATCCCAGCAGAATGACGGGCATCTTGGTCGCGGACATGATGGCGACGAGGTCGGTGCTCATGGTCGTTGCCCCCAGCATGGAGGCGAAGCATCCACCGGCACCCACGATGAGCAGGACATTGCCGGTGCGGTCTGCATAGGCGTCGATGTACTGCATGACGGTCTTTTCAGGCATATACGGATGCAGAACATAGCCAGTGACGAGCATGGCGATGAAGAGGGCGATGTTGGAGTTGCCGACAAAGTTGATGACGGTGTAGACAGGGCCCTCCGTGACGAACAGCGAGAAGATGGCTGCGAAAACGATGAGGACGATGGGGAACATGACGAGCAGGAAGGCTTTCAGCGCGGAGGGCTTGGTGGGGTCGGGAGCGAGGAGGTCTTCGTCCTCCACGATCTCCTTCATCGCGTCGCGGGCGCGCTGCTTTTCTTCCTTCGAGTTGACGAGGTTCGCATACACCCAGCCCACGAGGAGGCTGGCGGGCAGGCAGACGATGATGCCCCAGATGATGAACCAGCCGACGTTCGCGCCAATCTGGCCTGCGACGGCCAGAGGGCCGGGAGTAGGTGCGACGCAGCTGTGGGTAAGCATCAGGCCGGTAAAGATGGCGATGACATAACCCTTCATGCTCTTTTTGCTGATCTTCTGCAAGGCAGTCACCAGCGGGGCCGTCATGATGTAGGCACAGCCGAAGTAGATGGGGATGGAGAGGATGAAGCCGACGAGGTTCAGCGCAAGATAATCGTTCTTCTTGCCGAACAGCCGGACCATACCTTTTGCCAGCTCCTCGGTCGCGCCCGAGTTGCCAAGGAAGTCACCGAAGATGCTGCCGAACACGATGAGGAGGCCGATGCTCGTCATCATATTGCCGAAGCCGGCGGGCAGCTTGCTCAGAATATCCGCAGCCGGCATCCCGACCATGAGGCCGAAGATGATGGCGGCGGCAAACAGACCAACAGAGGGGGTGACTTTAAGCTTGATGAGCGCAATGAGCAGGAGCACGAAGACGATCAAAAACGCGATCAATGGAGACATGATCATTTCCCTTTCTGTCGTAGATTTTGTTCGGTGGAAAGACGTATTTATGCGTTGTGGCGCAGCATCTTGCCCGGAGCAGCACCGGTGAACTGCTTGTCCTTATAGACGAGCACGCCGTTCACATAGACGGAGTCGATTCCCTCGGTGATGCTGTTGGAGTTGCTGTAAGTGGCGGTGTCCTGAAGCTTGTCGTAGTCGAAGATGACGAGGTCGGCGTCATAGCCTTCCTTGATGAGGCCCTTGTTTTTGATGCGGAGGTACTCGGCGGTGCGGCCGGTCATCTTGTTGACAGCCTCTTCGAGGGTGAGGATCTTCTTTTCCTTGACGAAGTAAGTGATGACGTGCGGGAAGGTGCCGCTGGCTCTGGGGTGGCCCTTTTCCTTCCAGCTGCGTGTCAGACCGTCGCTGCCCACGATGCAGTAGGGGTCGCGGATGATCTCGCAGACATCCTCGTCGCACATGCTGCTGTAAACGCCGCCCGTCTCACAGTTGTTGGCGACGCACATATCGAAGAATGCCTCCCACGGGTCTTTGCCGATAGAGTCGGCGTACTCTGTGATGAAATGGCCCTCGGCCTCCGGCGTCTTGGATGCCGAATAAACATAGACGCCGCCCCAGCCGCCGGCGTTGAGGTAGTAGTTATCGTAGGGGGTGGCGGGGTCTTCCATCTCGGCCTTGAGCTTTGCGCGGAAGTCCTTGTCCTTCAGCTGGTCGGTCATGGCATGGAAACCGTTTGCGAAGTACCACGGCGGCATACAGGCGTTCAGGGTCGTCATGTTGCAGGTGTAGGGGTACTGGTCGCAGATGACGGGAATGCCCTCGTCGCGGGCCTTGTGCATGAGGGCGAGGGTCTGCTTCTGCTTGCCCCAGTTGGGCTTGCCGAGCATCTTGTGGTGGGAGATGTCCACGAGGACGCCCGCCTGACGGCCGACGTTGATGGTCTCTTCCACGGCCTCGACGATCTTGTCGCTCTCGTTGCGCATATGGCTGGCGTAGATGCCGTTGAAGGGGGCGATGACCTTGGCCAGTTCAATGATCTCCTTTTCCTCGGCGTAGCAGCTGGGCGTATAGATGAGGCCGGTGGAGAAGCCGGCTGCGCCGTCTTCCATCGCCTCGCGCAGGATGCCCTTCATCCGGTCAAGCTCCGCATCTGTTGCGGGGCGGTTGGCCATGCCCATCACGGCGATGCGTAGGCTGCTGTGGCCGATGTACATCTTGGCGTTTGCCGTGAGCTTCTGCTGGTCGGCGTACTCGAGGAAGCGTGCGAAGCTGCTCCAGTTCTTCATGTCGTCTGGGAACCATGTCGTTCCCATCGAGAGCATGTTCTGGACGGCGGCCAGATTCTCCGGCATGACCGGTGCCATCGACAGGCCGCACTGGCCGGTCAGCTCGGTCGTGACGCCCTGCGTGGTCTTGAAGAGGTGCGCATCTTCCGAGCCAAGAATGAGGTCGCCGTGGGAGTGGGCGTCTATCCAGCCGGGGCTGACGTACTTGCCGCTGGCGTCGATGACAGCGGTGGCTTCCTCACTGCCGTCTGCCATGACCAGCTTTCCGCCGGAAATACCGATGCTGCCCTTATAGGCCGGCTTTCCGGTGCCATCGATGATATTCGCATTCTTGATCAACACATCCAACATATTATATGCTCCTTTCCATTCTGTTCATTTTCACTTAACGAATTGTTAAGTTCCATTGGCATCAATATAAATGTTTTTTCTGTGTCTGTCAACGGAAAACCCGTATTTTCCAACGCGTTCAGTGCGTTTTCGTCTATTTTTACAAAAGCAGGCTCCCGTTTTTAGGCAACATTACGTCGTTCATGTGTTCAGTGTAAATGAACGAAATGCATTTTCAGAGTTTTCGCAGTACTCTCAGCTTCTCCCTTGATAAAGTCACGAAAATCCGATATAATACAAATGAAATACATTCAGGAGAAGAACAGTGGAAGAATTGAATCTCGGCAAAAAGCTTCAGGCTATCCGCACCAGCAAAAAAATCAGCGTGCGCAAGCTTGCCGCCATGACGAACCTGACGGCCTCCATGATAAGCCAAATCGAAAACGGTGCGGTCAACCCGTCCATTCCCACTCTCCGCACCATCAGCTCGGCGTTGGAAACGCCCATCTATTACTTTTTCAAAGACGAAGACAATGCCTCTGTCGTCGTCACCCAGAGCACCCGTATGGTGCTGGGCAACAAGCAGGAGCCTTCCGTCGTGTACGAACTGCTGACACCGGACACCCGCGGCGAGATTGAGTTCTGCATGATGGTCATCCCGCCCAAGGCCTACTCCTGCCGTGAGCCGAAGGGCCACTTCGGCGAAGAGGTTGCCTTCTTCTACTCCGGCGAGGAAGTCCAGCTCGAGATAGACGGCGACAGCTATACGCTGCACCACGAGGACAGCATCCGCATCCCCGGAGGGGCCATGCACCGATGGTATAACCCCACGGACGAAACCGTGCAGGTCATCTTCGCCGTCTCGCCGCCCTCTTTCTGATACTCAATAAGCACAAAACCGCCCTTCCCGAACGGGAAAGGCGGTTTCTTCGTTTATTTTACTGCATCTACTGCATCAGGCTGGACTAACAAAAGTGCAAAAAAGAAAGACACCGCACAAACTGTGCAGTGTCTTTTTGGTGGAGAATACCGGGATCGAACCGGTGACCTCTTGCATGCCATGCAAGCGCTCTCCCAGCTGAGCTAATCCCCCATAGCCTGTGCCGTCCCTGACGACGTGTGTTATTATACCAGCTGAAAGGAGAGTTGTCAACAGCTTTTTTCAAATTCGTGCAAAAAAGTCCCGCCGGGTGCATTTCTGCCTCCGGCGGGACTTGCGTTCAGGAGAACTCAGGCTTTGGTGTACTGACGGTCGAAGATCTGGGGTGCTGCCTTGATGAGCAGCACAGCGCCCACCACAGTGATGAGCGTCTCCGGCAGCATGTAGCTGGCGTTGTACACAAGGCTGTAGGTCCAGGCGCTCAGACCTTCATTCAGGTTGCCCCAGACGAGGACGCCGGACAGGAAGCTGCACATGAAGCGCAGGAAGCCTGCGATGGCCGTACCGACGGCCACGCCGACCATCCGGTTCTTGAAGGGGCGGGCGAAGAACTCTGCGGTACCCAGAACCATAAAGGCCACCAGATAGTCCAGCAGGATCTCACCGAGGAAGTAGATGAAGGTGGGCGTCGGGGGAGCCCAGAAGCCCAGAAGCATCTGCAGGCAGCCGTTCACCAGACCGGTGAACAGGCCCCACTTGACGCCGTGGCGGAAGGAGACGAGCACGAAGGGCAGCATACTCAGCAGGGTGACGCTGCCGCCGTTGGGCATGGTGAAGATCTTGATGTTGGCCAGCACGGTGCCGATCGCCACCATCAGCGCACACTCCACCAGCACCCGGGTCTTGGAGTAGGATTTCGACATGAGGATTCCTCTTCTCATAATAATAGTACACAAAAACAAAAATGCGCCTGCTTTTGCTGGCAGGCGCACGGGCTGTTTGTGAAAATCGGGACCTTTCCGCAAACTACCTACGCCGGCATTACCCGGATCAGGTTCAAGGGTCTCTGCTTCCAGCAGATCTCAGCCTCACGGCGCCCCTGTTTTCATGTCCGCTTTCAGTATAGCCGTTCTCCGCCAAAAGTCAAGCCCCCGGCGGTATATCGGCCCGCCGGGTCACATATTCTGGAACAAGCACACTTTGGCGGGAGGGAGCAGTCATGAAAGGTGATCCGGAACAGCGGGCGCTGCTGCTGGGAGAGTACATCGTGGAGCATGGGGCCACCGTGCGGGCGGCGGCGCGGGCCTTCGGCTGCAGCAAGTCCACCGTACACAAAGACGTGTCGGTGCGGCTGCGGACGGTAGGCCCGGAGCTATTCCGGCAGGTGCAGATGGTGCTGGCCCGGAACAAGGCCGAGCGCCATCTGCGGGGCGGCGCGGCCACCCGGGAAAAATACCACAAGCCTCGTTAGCAGAAAGCGGCGGTGTCCAGGCACCGCCGCTTTGTCATGTCATCTGGTGGAACTGCTCCAGCGCCGCCTTTTCCAGCCGGCTCACCTGTGCCTGGCTGATGCCGATCTCCCGGGCCACCTCCATCTGAGTCTTGCCTTTGAGGTAGCGCAGTTCCATGATGCGCTTTTCGCGCGGGGTGAGGCCCGCCACGGTCTGGCGGAACTGCAGGCCGCTGATCCAGCTGTCCTCGCCGTCGGGGTCGCGCACCTGGTCGATGACGTACACCGCATCGCCGCCGTCGGCGTAGACCGGTTCCTCAAGACTCAACGGCTCCACCACCGATTCCAGCGCCGCCGACACCTCGCGGCGGGACAGGCCGGTCTTCTGGGCGATCTCGTCCACGGTGGGCTCACGGCCCAGCTGCTTTTCCAGCTCCTCGCGGGACTGCATGGCCCGGTAGGCCGTGTCCCGGAGGCTGCGGCTCACCCGCAGGGCGTTGTTGTCCCGCAGGAACCGCCGTATCTCGCCGATGATCATCGGTACGCCGTAGGTGGAGAACCGCACCTGCTGGGCCGGGTCGAAGTTGTCGATGGCCTTGATGAGCCCGATGCACCCCACCTGAAACAGATCGTCCATGTTCTCGCCCCGCTGCGAAAAGCGCTGCACCACGCTGAGCACCAGCCGCAGATTGCCCTCTATCATGCTCTGGCGGGCCTTTTTGTCCCCGGCCCGCGCCCGGGTGAGCAGGTCGCGCTTCTCCTGCTCGGACAGTATCGGCAGTTCGGCGGTGTTCACGCCGCACAGCTCAACCTTGTTGTACATCCCCTACCCTCCGGTTTCGTTTCAGTTTCACCGGAAGTATGGCCGCAGGGGCAGGATAACATTCATTCCAAATTCAGGGGATAACCTCTCCGTCACGCCTTCGGCGTGCCACCTCCCCTAACGAGGGGAGGCTTTGGCATACCGGAAAACTTAATCTCTTCGCCAGAGGCTCCCCTCGGTAGGGGAGCTGTCTGCGAAGCAGACTGAGAGGTTTAATCTTCTTCACTCCCCCAGCTGCTCTCTCAGCTGCCGTATGATCCTCTTCTCCAGCCTCGAAATATAGCTCTGGCTGATGCCGATGGCGTCTGCCACCTCCTTCTGGGTCCGCTCCACGCCGTCCAGCAGGCCGAAGCGCAGCTCCATGATCTGCCGCTCTCGGGGCGAGAGCTGCTCCACCGACCGGCGGAGGCTGGCCCGCTCGGCGTCCTGCTCGAGACGCTGGCCCACCTGATCCGCCTCGCTGCACAGCACGTCCGACAGCAGCAGCTCGTTGCCGTCGCCGTCGATGTTCAGCGGCTCGTCGATGCTGGCCTCCTGCCGCCGGTTGGAGCTTTTGCGCAGATACATCAGGATCTCGTTGCCGATGCAGCGGCTGGCGTAAGTCGCCAGCTTGATGCTCCGCTCGGGCGTAAAGGTGTTCACAGCCTTGATGAGCCCGATGGTGCCGATGGACACCATGTCCTCCGAGGGGACGCCGCTGCCCTCGTATTTCTTCGCAAGGTACACCACCAGCCGCAGGTTATGGGTGATGAGCTCATCCCGGGCGGCGGGGTCGCCGTCGGCCATCCGGGCCAGAAGGGCTTTTTCCTCTTCCGGGGTCAGGGGCGGCGGCAGACCCGGCCCGCCGTTCAGATAATGTACGCCGCCCGTCCAGCTCAGTCTGGCCCAGAGGCGCTGCAAAAGATCTACAAATCGTTGAAACACAGGTGCATTCCTCCCACTGTATTGTCATTTGCCCAGCAGCGCCGCCGTTTCCGCGCTGACGAGAGCTGTCCAGCCCCCCGGCGGAGGCGGCATATCGCAAAACGCTGCGTATATTCCGTCCTGTTTTCTACCGTTCGACCCAAGCGCGGCAGGCAGGGCGGGCAGCAGACAGTGTCCCGCGACGGTCTGACAGGGTACGAACCGCACACCCCACTCCGGGCGGGGCTCTGCGCCGACGCCCGCGAGACAGGCGTCCAGATAGGCCCTCAGCTCAGTGGGCAGAGACACGGCATCCAGCCGCACCAGCACCACCGCCCGGCCCGAAAGCGGCTCCTGCAGATGGAAGCCGGTGTCGCAGAAGACGCTCAGCGGGACGACCCGCCCGGCCACCGACAGCTCCGCCCCAAAGCAGGCCGGGCCGCTGCGGCCCAGAACGTGCAGCACCCCCTCCACCACGCCGCAGACCCCCGCCGTGGACGCCAGCAGAAGCCCCGGCGACACCGGCAGATAGAAGCTGAGGTTGTTGCAGGCCGCGCCGGGCAGAAAAAGCGCCCCCGTGAGGGTCAGATTGAGCAGGACGAACCACGCCGTGAGCCGGGCGGTGTTCCGCACCCCCTGCCAGCCGTAGGCAGCGGCTACGCAGAGGGCGGCGGATATACCTTTATAAGTAAGGGCCAGCGGCCAGGGGGCGGTGGGGGCCAGCAGGGCCAGCGACGACACTGCCGCCGCCCCCGCGCCGCCCACCAGCCGCAGCGGCGAACAGCACGCCCCGCACAGCAGCCCCGCCGCCAGCAGGAACGCCGCCCCCACCACGAAATTCACCAGAAGAAGCACATCGAGATAGATGACCGTCCGCACAAGCCCCACCCCCCTCTCTCTAGGGTAGCAGAATGGGAGGGGGAAAAGGGTCGAACCCTCTCAGGCGCTTCGTGGCAGCTCCCCCGGCAGCGGCATGCCCTCTCAGTCACCTTCGGTGCCAGCTCCCCCAAAGGGGGAGCCTCTGGCGAAGAGGCGAAGCTTTCCGGTATGCCAAGGCCTCCCCTCGGTAGGGGAGGTGGCACGCCGCAGGCGTGACGGAGAGGTTGAGTCCAGCAAAAGCTATCCGGTCAGGCCGTCCTTCGTCCAACCTCTCAGTCGGGCTTGCGCCCGCCAGCTCCCCTAGTAGGGGAGCCTCTGGCGAAGAGGCGAAGCTTTCCGGTATGCCAAGGCCTCCCCTCGGTAGGAGCAACGGCGACGACCGCCGCCAGCGGCGGAAACAGGGAGGAGCTGTTGGGGCAGCGGCCAGCAGGATGCAAGCGACAGCGAAGCAGACGCTGGGTGCCGCAACCCGGGCAGTGGCAATGCGAAGCATTGACGGAGAGGTTATTCCTCTTTTTTGCAAAAACCCCTTGCAAACCTCCCCGAGATGCGGTATAATACATCTCGCGGCAAGTCCGCTGAGAATCGAATATCTGCCTCTTTAGCTCAGTCGGTTAGAGCACCTGACTGTTAATCAGGGTGTCGCCTGTTCGAGTCAGGCAAGAGGCGCTTTTTGCGGCGAAGAGTTTTCTTCGCCGTTTTTGTTTGCCTAAACCGTCGGATTCGTGCTCGTTGGTCAGGCTCTCCTTCGTACAACCTCTCAGTCGGGCTTGCGCCCGCCAGCTCCCCTAGTAGGGGAGCCTCTGGCGAAACCGTTCACTTTGCGGGGACTGCCAAAGCCTCCCCTCGGTAGGGGAGGTGGCAGCGCGTCAGCGATGACGGAGAGGTTGTACAGAGGGAAGCCTGCCCTCTGTAGCGACGACCGCCCTTCTGCGCCACATCGGGAACGCTCCTGTTCACTGGTATGAAGAGACTTTTTCTTCTGGCGGTATCCTGCTTTCTGATGAAAACGCCACCGTGTTCTTGACTTCTTCCGATTTACAACCGGTAGCACCTACGCAAACAGCCACGCTCAATGCAATATGCTTTTTCTTTGATCGCATAAAAATCTTCCAAGCTTCTATTCCCCAGGCCGAACGTATTAGTTACACAGTGCTTTTTCACGCACTTCCGGTGTAACTGCTTTCAGAAGATTATAGAGGTCAATAATATCGGTGATTGCCTGTCGGTCCTGCTCCGTCCATGTGTAATCAAACTTGCTATAATCCGTTCCCTCGAAACGCATGATAACGGTATCGGCACTCAAAAGGTTTCGCAACCATTCGACTTCACTGTCTTCCATTTCAAAGGTGGCCCATGCAAACCATTTACCAAGCTCTTTGTCGTATCCATAATCGGAGTTATCATAATCGCAAATGTAAGTGTACTTATAATCTCCACCGCGCAGAATGATGTCATAGATATCCAGCTCGGAAGAGCCCATGTAAGTAAAATCTTCCCAGAAAACAATCGTGTTCCCCTTGTCCCAGATATAAAGGTTGGGGCCAATGCCACACGTCTTGCGCTTATCGATGCTGTCATCATGCGGGGTTGTAATCGCCCAGCAGTCTTCTACTGCATCGTAGTTGACATTGCACTTTGCAAGTGCATCCTGAATACCAAGAATCTGCTGTGCTTCTGCCAGCACACCAAAATTGGTGACAGCAGCTTTTCCTGCATCATCCAACTGGTTATAGGCATCCAGAGCGGCCACGATCGCCGCGCGTCTGCTGCGCGTGACAGTACCGATCTGGCTGATCAGCGCTTCTACCTGCTCCGGCGTTACAGCACTATTCTGCTGCGCAAGCACCGCAAAAGGAACGTCCCCGGCGGGGCTGGCGGCCAGCGCGGGCAATGCAGTACCTGTCATCAGAGCGGCCACAAGGCTGCTCGCCACAATAACTTTGCATTTTTCTGTAATTTTCATTCGATGTTCCTCTTTCCTCTGGATTTCAGCTTATAGCTGTTGTAACACAAAATTATAGATACAACAAAAAGCAACTCCACAATTTCCTGCATCTGTTTGTCGAGCTCGCCCATCCCGGCGGGCTCTTTTTTTGTGCCCATAAGCTCTTCAACGGTAATGCCAAAGTAGTCCGCAATTTTTTTGCGGCTGGACATTCTGGGTAAAGCGCCGTTTTTCCAGCTTGTCGGCATAGAGCTTGAAAAAACAAGCTCTTCTGCAACAGCAGCAGTTTTTTTTTCCCATACCGTCCTGTTGATCAGGTGTCAATGGGCGGGCAAGGCCGCAAAACAAGTATATCATAAACTTCGGCAAAAAGATAGAGGAAGCGATGTGGCCTGCCGGACTTTTCTGCAAAGGGAAGGCTCTGTCTTAGTACAACCTCTCAGTCTGCTTCGCAGACAGCTCCCCTAGTAGGGGAGCCTCTGGCGAAACCGTTCACTTTGCGGGGACTGCCAAAGCCTCCCCTACTAGGGGAGGTGGCAGCGCGTCAGCGCTGACGGAGAGGTTGTACAGAGGGAAGCCTGCCCTCTGTAGCAAGGCCCACCCTTCTACGCCATATCGGGCCTCAGGCGTCCAGTGGAAAGTTACCCGGCCTGCCAATGGCTCCCCCTCTGGGGGAGCTGTCACCGAAGGTGACTGAGAGGGCAAGGACGCTGACGAAGAATCGCAGGCGCAGCGATAGCATCGCTCTGCCAAAGAGACAGCTTATCGCTGCATGGCGGCTCCCGGGAGACGGGCTTGCCCTCTCCGTCACGGCTGACGCCGTGCCACCTCTCCCAAAGGGAGAGGCTTTGGCTCGCGGAGGGCGCAGAAGTACGACTTATTACGAAAATATGAACAAAAACCCGAAAAAGCCCTACCGTTCCCGGTCCCGGTCTGCTATAATTTTCTATGCTTGTTACAAAAACCTGAAGTGAAGCAAAGGAGCCAGGAATATGATAAAAAGCGCTGAACTGGAAAATTCGGCATATGAGTTTGAGGCGAAAATGCTGCTGCGCCACGCGGTCCCGCTGGGCTTGCAGCATGTGTTCGCCATGTTCGTGGGCAACCTCACCCCGCTGCTCATCATCACCAGCGCCTGCGGCCTCGTGGGCGGTGAGTTCGCAGACCTGCAGGTGAGCCTGCTGCAGAACGCCATGTTCGTGGCGGGCATCGTCACGCTGGTGCAGCTGTACGGCCTCGGCCCCGTGGGCGGCAAGGTGCCGATCATCATGGGTACCAGCTCGGGCTTTCTGGGCGTGTTCAACAGCGTGGCTGCCACCATGGGCGGCGGCGTCACGGCCTACGGTGCCATGATGGGCGCATCCATTCTGGGCGGCCTGTTCGAGAGCGTGCTGGGCGTCTTCCTGAAGCCCCTGCGCAAGCTGTTCCCGCCGGTGGTCACCGGCACGGTCGTCCTGTCCATCGGCCTGTCCCTCATCTCCGTGGGCGTCAACTCCTTCGGCGGCGGCAACGCGGCCAAGGACTTCGGCTCGGTGGAGAATCTGCTGCTGGCCGTCTTCGTGCTGGTGGTCATCCTCCTCTTCAAGCACTGGACCGGGGGCTTCCTCAGCTCTTCCTCCATCCTCGTGGGCATCGTCGCGGGCTATCTGGCAGCCATCGTCATGGGCTTCGTCCTGCCCACCACCGGCGTCACCGCCGAGGGCGTGGAGTTCACCAAGGCATGGGTGCTGAACTGGAACAAGGTCGCTGAGGCCAGCTGGTTCGCCATCCCCAAGCTGGTGCCGGTCCAGATCGTCTTCGACCTCCGCGCCATCCTGCCCGTCATGATCATGTTCATCGTCACCGCCGTGGAGACGGTGGGCGACATCTCCGGCGTCATGGAGGGCGGCATGGGCCGCGAGGCCACCGATAAGGAGCTGAGCGGCGGCATCATCTGCGACGGCCTCGGCTCCACCGTCGCCGCCTGCTTCGGCGTCCTGCCCAACACCTCCTTCAGCCAGAACGTGGGCCTCGTGGCCATGACCAAGGTGGTCAACCGGGGCGCACTGGCCACCGGCGCCGTCTTCCTGATGCTCTGCGGCCTCATCCCCAAGCTGGGCGCACTCATCTCCATCATGCCCCAGGCCGTTCTGGGCGGCGCTGCCGTCATGATGTTCTCCTCCATCGTGGTGTCGGGCATCCAGCTCATCACCAAGGAGAAGATGACGCCCCGCACCCTGACCATCGTCTCTGTGGCGCTGGGCGTGGGCTACGGCATGGGCGCAAACGCCAGCATCCTTGTCAACACCCCCCAGTTCGTCCAGCTCATCTGCGGCGAGAGCGGCATCGTGCCGGCTGCCTTCGTGGCCATCCTGCTCAACTGCCTGCTGCCCCGCGACGAGAAGTAAGCGTTGAAGCACTGCGGCCTCCCTGTCTTTGCAGGGAGGTCTTTTTGTGCTATAATCTCCCCAGTCTTATCAGAGGGAAGGAGGACTCTATGGAACCGCAAACTGCCGCCCGCTATCGTCTTCTGGACGAGCTGCGGGGACTCGACCTCATCAGCATGATGCTCTACCACGGGATGTGGGACGTGGTGTTCCTCTTCGGCGTGGCCCAGAAGTGGTACACCGGACGCCCGGGCTTTGTGTGGCAGCAGAGCATCTGCTGGGTCTTTATCCTGCTTTCGGGCTTCTGCCTGCCGCTGGGGCATCATCCGTTCCGGCGGGGAGCAGTCGTCTTCGGGGCAGGGGCGCTGGTCACAGCCGTCACCCTGCTCTTCCTGCCCGAGGACGTGGTGTGGTTCGGGGTGCTGACCCTGCTGGGCTCCTCCATGCTCCTCACCGCCGCGCTGGACCCGCTGCTCCGCCGCGTCCCGCCCGCCGCGGGCGTGGCCGTCAGCGCCCTCCTGTTCTGGGTGACCTACCCCACGATGAACGGCTTCTGGAACCTGCCGGGCCGCCGTCTGGCCCTGCCGCAGGCCCTCTACGCCGGCTACACCACGGCCTATCTGGGCTTCATGCCCAAGAGCTTTTTCTCCACCGACTATTTCCCGCTGCTGCCCTGGCTGTTTCTGTTCTGGGCGGGGTACTTCCTCCACCACCTCGTGGGCCGCGAACGCCTCGCGCCGCTGCGCCGGTCGGTCTGCCCGCCGCTGGGCTGGATGGGCCGTCACTCGCTGGTGCTCTATCTGCTCCATCAGCCGGTCATCCTGGGGGTGCTGACGGCGGTGTTCCGGCTGGTGAGAGCGGGGTAAAGCTTCTGGAAAAGTTAGCCTCTGTGACCGCTTGACAAAGGGGCGGCGCTGTGGTATCCTATGGACAGTTAGAGAAATCTAACCAAAGAGATGCGTCTGAGCCTGCTTCCGACGCATTTTTATGGAGCAAAATGTTAGAAGCAGCTAACCCAATAAATCAAAAGTGAGGCTGAATATTATGAGCAAAGTAGCAATCGTATTCTGGAGCGCGACCGGCAACACCGAGACCATGGCAAACTGCATCGCGGAGGGCGCGGGCGCTGCCGCCACCATCGTCCCCTGCGCCGAGATGGACGCAGCAAAGCTGGGCGAGTATGATGTGGTGGCCTTCGGCTGCCCCGCCATGGGCGCTGAGCAGCTGGAGGAGAGCGAGTTCGAGCCGATGTTCGCGGGCCTCGAAGGCTCTCTGAACGGCAAGAAGGTGGCTCTGTTCGGCTCCTACGGCTGGGGCGACGGCCAGTGGATGCGCGACTGGTGCGAGCGTGTCAAAGAGGACGGCGCACAGCTGTTCAGCGACGAGGGCCTCATCTGCAACGAGACGCCCGATGACGACGTTCAGGCTGCCTGCCGCAAGCTGGGCGCTGATCTGGCCAACTGGTAAAAAATAACACCGGCCCATCCTGCATCATTCCGCGTCTTTGGGGCAACCTAGGGACAAAGAGGTGATGAATGAATGGAAAACACAGGTGTCCGCTGTGATGTCTGCGAGTGCCGCCACAACGTGGGGAGCAGCAAGTGTGACTTGCCCGAGATCACGGTGACGGAGCGCTGCACCTGCTCTTCTCAGCAGGTGGACATCCCGCACTACTGCCAGAGCTACGAGAAGAAGTAATCTGCGCAACAAAAAGACCTCTGCCCGACAGCCTTGCCGGGCAGGGGTCTTTTATCATTTGTGCCTTTAGTGGAGGCTGACGCCGAAGGTGGGCAGGCTGCGCAGCAGGGTGCCGACGCCGTGCATCTCGTAGATGCCGAAGCCCAGAGCGCTGGCGGGCAGGAGGTTTTCGGCCCGGTCGTCGATGAAGATGGACTCATCGGCCCGGAGACGGTACTTGTCCAGCAGGGCCTGATAGATGCGGGGGTCGGGCTTGTTGACCTTCACTTCGCAGGAGGCCACGCCGCCGTCGAAGAGACCCTCGAAGTCCCGGCGCGTCAGCAGGTCCAGCACGTCCTCGGGGATGTTGCTCAGGTAGTAGACGCAGTAGCCGCGCTGCTTGAGCTGCTCCACCAGCGTCCGCATCCGGCGGCGGGGGCGGAGCATGCTCATCCAGTCGTCCAGCACGCCCTCCACCTCGAAGCCCCGGCCCACGGCTCTGGCCCGCTCGAGCATCCGCTCGTTGGCCTCCCGGCGGGTGATGCGGCCCGCGTCCAGCAGCCGCCATTCTCTGCTGCCGAAGGTCAGGTCGTAGACCTCCTCTTCCAGCCCCCGGTTCCCGAACAGGTCGATGAGGTACCTGTGGGGGTCGAAATCCACCATGACGCCGCCGAAGTCGAACACGATATTTTTATACATCGATGATACCTCTTAAAAAAAGTTGGGATGTCCCTGCGCCCAGTATAGCACATCCGGGGCAGTGTTTTCCAGTCCTTTTGCATCGTCCGGCCCGCCCCGGCATAGGATGGGACTGTAAGGGGGCGGGGGAGATGACCTTTCGGGAGCTGTGCAGCAAGGAAGTCGTCCAGCTGAAGGACGGGGCCTGCCTTGGCCGGGTGGACGATCTGGAGCTGGACGCCGACACGGCCCGCATCGGGAGTTTGCTTCTGCTGGGGCGGCCCCGGCTCTTCGGGCTGCTGGGCCGGGACGAGACCCTGACCATCCCCTGGGCCGACATCGAGCGGATCGGTCTGGACGCCATCCTCGTGCGGACGGACATCCCCGCCCCGCCGCCCTCCCGCGGGGGACTGCTGGATAAATTGCATCAGTGGCTGAACGGATGAAAGATTTTCACCCGTTTTTTGTCCGTCAGGGCTGGATTTTGGAGGCGGGATGATTATAATAGAGGACTGGGGCGGAGTCTGCCGCCTCAAATAATAAGAAAAACGCAGAAGTGAAAGGAACTTCTTTATGACACACCATCCGAGTGCTGCGTCCCTCCGGCTGCACGGGGCGCGGCTGCTGTTTCCGCCTGCGGCCACCCTTCTGTTCCTGCTGCTCACCGAGTACATCGCCCGCGGCGCCCTGAGCGGAGATACCTTTGTGCAGTACATCTTCCCCCACCCAGAAGCCTACCTGCTGGCGTGGGGGCTGCTCTTCCTCGTCTGGATGGCGGTGGACTGGCTCACCCGCTTCGCCCCGCTGGCCACCCTCCTGTCGGCCCTGCTGGGCTGTCTGCCCGCCACGGTGGATTTTTACACCCTGCAGCTCCGGGGCGAGCCCTTCCTCCCGTGGGATCTGATGCAGGTGTCCGAGGCGGCCGGTGTGGCCTCCGCGGCGGGCATCCACGTCCAGAAGAGCATGGTCCTCTCCGGCGTCGTGGTGCTGGCTCTGACCGTCGGCTCCTTCTTCCTCTACCGGGGCCGTCAGAAGCTGCCCTGGGTGCGGCGTCTGGCGGGCTTTGCGGCCAGCACAGCGGCCGCCTGCGCCCTCATCTTCGGGGTGTTTTTGCAGCCTGCCGTCACCCAGTCGCTGGGCATCCTGCCCGACGCATGGATGCAGGACCGCTACTACCGCTATTACGGCGTCATCACCAGCTTCCTCACCAACCTGACGAATCTGAAGATCGACAAGCCCGAGGAGTACTCGGAGGAGGCCGTCAACGCCATCCTCGACGACGTGGAGGCAGGGGAAAAGTACACCACCGGCCCGGTCTGGCCCGGCTCCTACGCCGCCCAGACCCCGGCAGACGAACAGGTGAAGCAGCCCACCATCCTCTATGTGATGGACGAGTCCTACTGGGACGTCTCGGAGCTGGAGCAGTACGGCTTCCAGTTCGACACCGACGTCTCGGCCAACCTCCACGCCCTGCAGCAGACCAGCGCCTATGGCCGGGTCTACAGCCCCAGCTTCGGCGGCGGCACCTGTGACGTGGAGTTCGAGGCCCTGACGGGCTACTCGGTGTCCTATCTGCCGAGCGGCAGCAAGCCCTACCAGCAGCATGTGACGAGGCCCATGTTCGCCCTGCCCAGCTACCTCAAGACCCAAGGGTATCAGACGGCGGCGGTCCACTGCTTCTGGGCCAGATACTGGAGCCGCGACACGGCCTACCCCAACCTCGGCCTCGACGACTTCATCAGCCTCGAGAAGATGCAGGGCGTCCAGAAGGTGCGCCGCCACTACTGGACCACCGGCCTCGTCACCGACGACTCCATGGCAGACCAGATCATCGGCCAGTACGAGACCATGAAGGCCCGGTCCGACGCCCCCGTCTTCCTCCACGCCGTCACCATGCAGAACCATACCAATTATAATAAGGACAACTACCCCGACGACCAGCGGGTGAAGGTCACCGAAGCCCCGGCGGGCCTCAAGGCCAGCACCGTGGGTGCGCTGGAAGACTTTGCCACCGGCATCCGGGACGCCGACGCCATGCTGGGCAGGCTGACGGACTACTTCTCCCAGGTGGACGAGCCGGTCATCCTCGTGTTCTGGGGCGACCACTACAACCCCATCGACTCGAACTATGACATCTACACCCGCAGCGGCTATGCCAGCGGCTCCAGCGCCGACCCCCGCCTCCATCAGACCACCCTGCTCATCTGGTCGAACTACTCCGACCGCGCCGTGGACCTCGGCACCATCGCCGCCTACGACATCTCGCCGGTGATGATGGAGCTGTTCGGCCTCCGTCAGCCCGCCTACTTCCAGTTCCTTGGCCGTCAGCTCCGGGCCGCCTACCGGGCCAACACCCGCGGCACCATTCTGGAGAAGGACGGCACCGCCTCGAACGAGCTGACCCCCCTGCAGCAGAAGTGGAGCGATGAGCACTGGCTGCTCCAGTACGACCTCATGTTCGGCAAGGGCTATGCCCTGAGCCGGATGGGCCTTGAGAGCATCGCCGAGAGCGCAGATTGACGAAAAGCTACGATTCTTTGAAAAAAGCAGGAAAACCCCTTGCAACGGCCAGAGGTTTGTGCTATTATTACTTAGCATTACACACGCATCACTATGCCCTTTTGTGCTCTGACGAGTGGAGGGCAGTCCGCCGGCATCCGATATGTCAGCAGATCACGGTGTGCGGAGGCAAAACAAATTTTGGAGGTAATTTTACTATGGCAGTCGTTTCTATGAAGCAGCTTCTCGAGGCAGGCGTTCACTTTGGTCACCAGACCCGCCGCTGGAACCCCAAGATGGCGAAGTATATCTTCACCGAGCGCAACGGCATCTATATCATCGACCTGCAGAAGACCGTCAAGAAGCTGGACGAGGCTTACAACTACGTGAAGGAGGTTGCAGCTGAGGGCGGCGACATCCTGTTCGTCGGCACCAAGAAGCAGGCTCAGGAGTCCATCCGTGACGAGGCTCTGCGCTGCGGCATGCACTACGTCAACGCTCGCTGGCTGGGCGGTATGCTGACCAACTTCCGCACCATCCGCAAGCGCATCGACCGTATGGCTCAGCTGCAGAACATGAAGGACAACGGCACCTTCGAGCTGCTGCCCAAGAAGGAAGTGGCCAAGCTCGAGCTGGAGATGGAGAAGCTGGACAAGTACCTCGGCGGCGTCAAGAACATGAAGACCCTGCCCAAGGCCATGTTCATCGTTGACCCCCACAAGGAGCGCATCGCTGTTGCTGAGGCTCGCAAGCTGAACATCCCCATCGTGGCGATCGTTGATACCAACTGCAACCCCGACGAGATCGACTACGTCATCCCCGGCAACGACGACGCGATCCGCGCTGTCAAGCTGATCGCTGGCGCTATGGCTGACGCTGTGCTGGAAGGCAAGCAGGGCAACCAGGAGGCCGCTCCCGCTGAGGACGCAGCAAACGCCTGATTTCCCGAAATTCTCACAAACCAACAAATACTGTGTAAGGGAGAATACCAAAATGGCTATTACTGCAAAGGACGTTATGGAACTGCGCAAGCAGACCGACTGCGGCATGATGGAGTGCAAGAAGGCTCTGACCGAGGCTGACGGCAACTTCGAGAAGGCTGTCGAGATCCTGCGTGAGCGCGGTCTGGCTACCGCCGCCAAGAAGGCAAGCCGCGTGGCTGCCGAGGGCATGGTCTACGCTGATTACTGCCCCGAGTGCAAGGTGGGCGTCGTCATCGAGGTCAACGCCGAGACCGACTTCGTCGCCAAGAACGACAAGTTCGTCGCCTTCGTCAAGGAGGCCACCAAGGTCATCATGAAGCAGGATCCCGCTGATGTCGAGGCTCTGATGGCATGCAAGACCGAGAGCGGCGAGACCGTCGATGAGGCTCTGAAGAACCTCATCCTGGTCATCAAGGAGAACATCAAGGTCCGCCGTTTCGTCCGTTACGAGGGCGTCTGCTCTGCATACGTCCACGGCGGCGGCACCCACGGCATCCTGGTCAACTTCGAGACCACCAACGGCATCGAGGCTAAGGACGAGTTCGCTGCATACGGCAAGGATGTTGCCATGCAGGTCGCAGCTGCCAACCCCAGCTACGTCGATGAGGCTGCTGTCCCCGCTGAGGTCGTCGCCAAGGAGAAGGAGATCCTCCTCGCTCAGATGGCGAACGACCCCAAGAACGCCAACAAGCCCGACGCTGTCAAGCAGAAGATGATCGAGGGCAAGATCAAGAAGTACTTCAAGGAGAACTGCCTGGTCGATCAGGAGTTCGTCAAGGACGGCGACCTGACCGTCGGTCAGTACACTGCCAAGGTCGCAAAGGACCTGGGCGGCGACATCAAGGTCATCAAGTTCACCCACTTCGTCAAGGGCGAGGGCCTGGAGAAGCGTTCTGACGACTTCGCTGCTGAAGTCGCAAGCATGGTGAAGTAAGCCAGCTTCTACTGCTTAAAGCATACGAGAGCCGCAGTGCCTGTAACAGGGCGCTGCGGCTCTTTTTGTTGGTGGTTGTAAGGGAAACTGAGGATGGATGAATAGGGCGGGCGATGGAATGGCCTCTCCGTCACGGCTGCACCGTGAGGGCAGGCTTTGCCTTCATACAACCTCTCAGTCTGCTTCGCAGACAGCTCCCCTAGTAAGGGAGCCTCTGGCGAAGAGGCAAAGCTTTACGAAATGCCAAAGCCTCCCCTCGGTAGGGGAGGTGGCACGGCGTCAGCCGTGACGGAGAGGTTGAGTCTAGCAAGAGCCTCACGGTCAGGCTGTCCTTTGTACAACCTCTCAGTCTGCTTCGCAGACAGCTCCCCTAGTAGGGGAGCCTCTGGCGAAGAGGCAAAGTTTTACGAAATGCTAAGGCCTTCCCTCGGTAGGAGCAACAGCAGTAAACGCAACCCTACCCCAGCGCACAGCACAATAAACAAACAAAAACGCCGCCGACGGTCCAGAAGCCGTCGGCGGCGTTTTGCTTATTCAGTCAGCAGCGGTCAATGGATCAGGCCTTGGCCTCGCTGTTGTGCTCTGCCTTCTTGTAGGCGGAGAAGGAGTGGAACACGATGTTCAGGCCCAGAACGATCAGCAGGACAGCCAGGATGAGCTGCAGGCCGTTGGCGATGAACACAGCGCCCCAGGTGGTCTCACCGGCAGGGATGGTGACAGAAGCGGCATTGCTGATGGCCTTGACCATCGCCATGAGGCGCTGCACCAGAGCGGTGAAGGTGACGCAGAGCATGATGATCAGCGGGGGGAAGAGCATCTTGTTGCTGCGGCCGGTGACCTTCAGGAAGACGCACAGGGTAGACAGGACCAGAGCGCTCAGCAGCTGGTTTGCAGAACCGAACAGGGGCCAGATGTTGGCGTAGCCGATCTTGGTCAGGAGGAAGCCGAACACCAGAGTGATGAAGGTGGAGAAGTAGACGTTGCAGAGCAGCTTGCGCCAGCCCTCAGCGTGCTCCATGTCGTCCACGCTGAACAGCTCCTGGAAGCTCATGCGGCCGATACGGGCCACGGCATCCAGACTGGTCAGAGCCAGTGCGGAAACGCACATGGTCATAAAGACGGTAGCGGCATAAGCGGGGACACCGAACATCTCAAAGAAGCCGGCGACGCCGCGGCTGAAGATCTGGAAGGGAGTGCCGGCGGCGGGGGTGCCGTCAGCAGCGGCAGCGGCACCGGCGACGCAGAGAGCCAGAACAGCCAGCAGGCTCTCGAGGATCATGGCACCATAGCCGACCTTCAGCATATCCTTCTCGTTCTCGACGGTCTTGGAGGAGGTGCCGGAGGAGACGAGGCCGTGGAAGCCGGAGACAGCACCGCAGGCCACGGTGACGAACAGGATGGGGAACATGGTACCCAGCTTCTCGTTGGTGAAGCCGGTGAAGACGGGCAGGTTCATGGTGGGATGAGCGACCAGCAGGCCGACCGCAGCGCCGATGATCATGGCCACGAACATGAAGGTGGTCATGTGGTCACGGGGCTGCTTCAGCAGCCACATGGGCAGAACGGCGGCAAAGAAGATGTAGACGAAGGTGATGTAGCTCCATGCGGCCTTGCCCAGAATGAGGGGCAGGTTTGCGCCGATGACGAAGGACAACACGATGAACACGATGCTGATGACGCTCTCCTTCCAGCCGGAGAAGCTGAACTTCTTCTGGATGAGGCCGAAGACGACAGCGAAGACCATGAACATGATGGAGACCATACCGGCAGCGCCGTTGGTCTGGGCAGCCTCCGCCAGAGCGCCGTCGGCGCCGAAGGCGTTGAAGGTTCCGGCCACCATGTCCGCAAACGCTGCAATGACGATGCCGCAGAACAGCCAGCAGAACAGCAGGAACAGCTTGCGGCCGGTCTTGCCGATGTACTTCTCGATGAGCATGCCCATGCTCTTGCCGTCGTTCTTGACGGAAGCGTACAGAGCGCCGAAGTCGGTGACAGCGCCGAAGAAGATGCCGCCCAGCAGCACCCACAGCAGGACAGGCAGCCAGCCGAAGGCTGCGGCCTGGATGGCACCGGTGACAGGGCCTGCACCGGCGATGGAGCTGAACTGGTGTGCGAACACGGTCCAGCCGTTGGTGGGGACATAGTCACGGCCATCCTCGTGGACGACTGCGGGGGTCTTGGCGGTGGGGTCGATGCCCCACTTGTTGGCCAGCCAGCGGCCATACAGCGTATAAGCGCCGAACAGACACACGGCTGCGATCAAAACGATGACCAGCGTATTCATTTCTTTATACCTCTTTCCTTTCTTTCACACCGGCAACCGGCAATGTGCCAGACAGAGCGGCTGTGCCCAAAAGCAGGGCAGGCGAAACGGCCCGGAGGGGTGAAAAAAGCCTCCGTCCTCACGAAAGACAGAGACACAAAGATGTGTCCCATCTTCCTCGAAGACGAAGGCCAAACGGTGCATCTGCACCGGTCGCTCTCCGCGGTACCACTTCGTTTGCTGCGTTCGGGAGCAGCCGCTTGCGCGTACAGGCGTTCCTGCCGCCGATACGCCGCCCTGTAACGTGGGCTGAACGGCCATGCACTACTGCCGCAAGCGGGTTCGCACAGGCTGCTCGCAGGTGAGGGCCTCTCGCACTGTGCTGCCGTCTTGCACCGGAATGGCGGCTCTCTGAGCGCAGGGAATGCGAAAAGTCATGTCCTGTTCATTGCATTTGCCGAATGATTGTGTATACTTTAGTCCTGATTTCATAACTTGTCAATATATTTTGGGCAAGTTAGGAGACTGTGCCATTTTTGCGGGGGAGAAACTGAGAAAATTTAGGCGATTTTTGTTCAGATGTGAGATGAATAAAACTGAATGCCTCCACAGGTGAAATCTGCTAAACCCCCGGAAAGAAAGACCGGATACTTGACTTTTACACTTTCAAGTGCTAAAGTAACAGGGTAACAGAAAGACCCCTGCCGCACCCCGCGGCACTTTGCCCTAAAGGAGGCAGCTATGGCGGACAAGAACCCCAGAAGAAACCCCACCACCGACGCACTGTTCGACGCGATCCTGAGTCTTGAGACGAGGGAGGAGTGCTACAACTTCTTCGAAGACCTCTGCACGGTCAAGGAGATCTCCGATATGGCCCAGCGTCTGGAAGCGGCCAAGCTCCTGCTCGACGGCAGCACCTACGACCAGATCGTAAAGGCGGTGGAGATCAGCACCGCCACCATCAGCCGCATCAACCGCTGCATCCAGTACGGCTCCGGCGGCTACCGCGACACCATCGAGAAGGTACACAAGAGCGCAAAGCCGGAGTGACATCCGGGCGGCGAGGCACATAGGATGGACTGCGCCCGATCCCTATTATAGAAAGGAAGGTCCTTCTTATGACTGATACCACCAACTGCACCCCCTGCGTTTCCTGCGGCTGCCCCGCGCTGCCGAGAGTTTCCCTCGACCAGGCCGTCGTTGACCTGATGGAGAGCATCGCTCTGCAGGAGTCGGCCCTGAGCCACATCCTCTGCGCCGAGAGCCAGAAGATGAAAGCCGCCCTCAGCATGGAGGAGCTGGACCTGTGCAAGCTGCTGGAGGTCAACGACTCCGCCACCAACATGGTCCACGCCGTGGCGAACCTTGAGCTGGTTCTGAAGGAGAAGCTGGAATTCATCGCCAACAACCTCTACTACCCCTCGACGGGGAACTGCGCCGCCACCGAGAGCTGATGTCAAAATGCGACTGCCCGCCCGCAATGGGTGGGCGGTTTTTCCTTTCCGGGGCGGGGCTGCCTAAAAATATGTATAAAAGTCGGAAAAGTGTTTTGTTGGAATTGCTGAATATCGAAATCTGTGCTATACTATATAATGTTTATCCAAAGAGAAAGGGGAACCTGACCTTGCTGCACTACGATGCGATCCTGTTTGACGTGGACGGTACGCTCATCGATTCCGCCCCCGGCATTCTCAATACACTGGAAGAGGTTTTCAGCTCCATGGGCGTTGACGTCGCCCGGAGCGACCTTGGCCGCTACATCGGCCCGCCCCTCCGCAAGAGCTTCGGCGAGCATTTCTCCGACCCTGCAAAAATCGAGGAGGCCATGAAGCGCTACCGCGTGAGCTACGCCGCCAAGGGCTGCCACGAGGGCGATGTCTACCCCGGCGTGGTGGAGATGCTGGACCGTCTCAAGGCTGCGGGCCTGACCCTCTGCACGGCCACCTGCAAGCCCACCGACGTTGTGAGGCCCATCCTCGAGGAGCAGGGCCTTGCGCCTTACTTCTCCTTCGTGGGCGGCGCGTCCATGGATGAGAGCCGCGACAACAAGACCGACGTCATCCGCCACGTCCTCGCCCAGCCCGTCATGCAGGGCAAGCGGGTGCTGATGGTGGGCGACCGCCGGGACGATATGCAGGGCGCTGTGAACTGCGGCCTGGACGCCGCCGCTGTGCTCTACGGCTACGGCGGCAGGGAAGAGGTCGCCCCCTTTGCGCCGGCCTTCATGGCCGCCGACTGCAAAGAGCTGACGGATTGGGCTCTCCGCCCGGTGGACGAGCCTTTCCATTCCTGAAACGAGAGGGACTGAATCTATGAGTCAAAAAAGACAACAACAAAACGAAACCATGACTCCCATGCAGCATCGGGCCGTTCTGGTCTGCGTCCTCTGCGTGCTGGCGGTGCTGCTGACCTTCGGCATCACCACCACCCTCCTCAAAAAGGAGGAGTCTGCTCCCTCCGTCCCGGAGTCCGTGGCAGACCCCACCCCCGGCAAAGACCTGTCGGGCCACTACCAGATCGACAACACCTCCGCCGCTCTGCTGACGGAGACCGCCGACGCCGGCACGGACTATCTGAACAACACCCTCTTTCTGGGCGACTCCAACACCGTCCGCCTCTATAACAACGGCCTCATCTCCCTGCAGCAGTTCTGCGCCAAAGAGGGCATCGGCACTCAGGTCGCGCTCAGCGAGGGCATCGTTACCTTTAAGAAGGATCCCAACCACTACACCATCCCTCAGGCGGTGGCCATGATGAAGCCCCGCCGTGTGGTCATGACCTTCGGCACCAACGACACCGGGATGGAAGTCCCGGACTTCATCGCCCACTACACGGCCCTCATTCAGGCCATCCAGCAGAGCTATCCCTACACCGACATCATCGTCAACACGGTGCCGCCGGTCCCGGCTGACCACTCCAACTACCCTCACATGGATCAGGCTAAGATCGACGACTTCAACATGGCCCTTCTGGCTCTCTGTGAGCAGCTGGGCGTCCGCTTCCTCAACTCCGCCGAGGCCCTCAAGGGCAGCGACGGCTACGGCATCGCGGACTACTACACCAGCGGCGACATCCACCTCAAGAGCGCCGGCCTCAAGGCAGTGCTGAACTATCTCCGCACCCACGCCCTGCAGACCGAGGACCGCCGCCCCGACACCAACAACATCCCCACCCGCACCATGGAGTATGTCTCCAACCCCAGCTCCGCCGTGGCCGCTCCCAGCTCGGAGGCTGTCAGCTCCAGCGAGAGTCAGGCCGAGAGCGCCGGCAGCTCGGAGAGCTCTTCCAGCGAGAGCACCAGCGGCGAGGGCAAAAAGTTCGAGGCCCGCTACCGTGTGGACAAGAACGGCGGCGGCACTCTGAGCGTCGGCAATGACACCGGCAACAGCTCTGTGACCTACACCGTCACCGACCCCGATAAATCCATCACCGTGACCGCTGTCCCGGCGGAGGGCCATGTCTTCGTCAAGTGGAGCGACGGCCTCACCAGCAAGACCCGCACCGACACCGGCTTCAAGCAGAATCTGGACGTCACGGCAGTCTTCGGCACGGCCTCCGTCCAGATCACTAGCGAGGGCAAGGGCGCTGTGGGCAGCTCCTACACCTTCAAGGCCGCCTTGAGCGGCAAGTACGCCAAGACCGAGAACCTGCGCTGGTACGCCAACGGTCAGGAGGTCCCGCAGGCCGCCGGAAAGTCCAGCATCACTGTGGTGGTGGACAGCTCCATGGCCAACGCTTCTTATAAGATCCACGCCGTCGTCACCTACAACGACTGCAAGGTGAGCAGCAACACCCTGACCATCACCATCGGCAGCGGTGTGACCGGCGAGTCCGGCTCCACCAGCAGTTCGTCCTCGTCCCATGCCGGTTCTTCCGGCAGTACATCCTCTTCGTCTGCAAGCTCGGGCAGCTCTTCGAGCAGCACCAGCAGTTCGTCGTCGGCATCGTCCGGTACGTCGTCCGGCAGCTCCAAGGCAGAGCCGGAGTCCGAAAGCAAGGCCGAGTCCAAGTCGGAAGCTGCTTCGGAGCCCAAAGCGGAGTCGAAGGCCGAGTCCAAGGCCGAGAGCAAATCCGAAGTCCCTGCCAGCAAGGAAGCCGAAGGCAAGGCAGAATGACGCCCCGCACCTTCCTCTGCAAAGCCGCATAGGCTGAGCCGAGAGGAGGCGAGTGGATGTTCCGTGAAGAAATGCAAGTCCTCGGCCTGCCCGGCGCAGAAGATGTGACCGACGGCAGCGTGGACTACTACGACATGGATTGGGAAAACGTCGAGAACGGCGTGACGGAGGAGCAGATGGCAAAGTGCATCGCAAAAGAGTGCGCCTGCACGCCGCGCTGTAAGTGCAGCGGGAATCTGCCAGACCAGTCCGACGAGGAAGCCTATGAAATGACGTTGGAAGGATAAAAATACGAGAAGCCAGCTCTGCCGGGCGGGGCTGGCTTCTCGCTGTTCTCAAACCGCACCCCAGCCGCGCCCGCTCAAAGCGCGGCAGGCGGCTCGAAACATGATAGAGAAGGGAAAGAAAGATGGCAAAATATTATTGCATCCTCTTCGATGCAGACAATACGCTTCTGGACTTTGATGCCGCCGAGAACAAGGCGCTGGCTGAGACGCTGGTGGAATACGGCATCGAGCCGGACGCCGGGACGGTGCAGACCTACCGGGACATCAACTCGGAGCTCTGGCGTCAGCTGGAAAAGGGCCAGATACGCCGCGACAAGCTGATGGGGGAGCGCTTCACCCGCTTCCTCAAGGCCATCGACGCAGCCGGTGACGGCGCGGAGATGAACCGCTGCTACCTCGACCACCTGTCCTCCCACCCCGACCTGATGACCCCCAATGTGCCGGACGTCCTCGGGGAGCTTTCCGAGGTGGCGACGCTGGCCGTCGTGACCAACGGCTTCCAGAAGGTGCAGAGCCGCCGGGTGGCAGAATCCGGCATCGGGGCCTACCTTGAGGACGTCTTCGTCTCCGAGAAGCTGGACAGCGAGAAGCCCAGCCGCCGCATCTTTGACTCCGCCCTCCGCGCTCTGGGCGTGGAGAACCGGGAGCACGTTCTGGTGGTGGGCGACAGCCTCACCAGCGACATTCAGGGCGGCGTGAACGCGGGCCTCGACACCTGCTGGTTCAACCCCGGCCACGCCGAGAACCCGGGCAAGGTGAGCCCCACCTACGAGATCGCCTCGCTGGAAGAGCTCTACCCGCTGGTGATGGAGCCGGAAGAGCTGGCGAACCTCGGCCTCAAGCACCGCCGTCATCAGCTGTAACGGCGGGGATCTCCCCATCCACCCTACTGGAAAAGAACACGGAAGAACGATATGCTGATTCATTTGGAAAAACTCGGAAAGAGCTTTGGCGAGAAAGTCGTCCTGCACGACGTGAGCGCCAGCGTGGAAAAAGAAGACCGCATCGGCATCGTGGGCCAGAACGGCGCGGGCAAGACGACCCTGCTCAAGATCCTGACCGGCGTCTACACCGACTATGACGGCGAGTTCAGCGTGACCCACGGCGTGACGCTGGGCTATCTGGAGCAGAACGCAAAGCTCGATGTCACGCTGGATATTTACGGGGAGATGCGCTCCTCCTTCGCCCCTGTGCTGGACGCCATGGCCCGGATGCAGATTTTGGAAAAGAAGATGGCGGCCTCTCCCGACGACGCCGCCCTTCTCGAAACGCACGACGAACTGCAGAACATCATCGACGCCGCCGACGGCTACAACATGGACGTCAACATCAAGAAGGTGCTGTCCGGCATGGGCTTTGCGCAGGATACCTGGAGCAAGAACGTGGGCGTCCTCTCCGGCGGTGAGCTGACCCGTCTCCGTCTGGCCAAGCTCCTCCTCGAGAAGCCGGACGTCCTCATTCTGGACGAGCCCACCAACCATCTGGACTTCGCCACCATGGAGTGGCTGGAAAACTACCTCAAGGGCTACTCCGGTGCCGTTCTGGTGGTCAGCCACGACCGCTATTTCCTCGACAACGTCTGTACCAAAATCTGGGAAGTCTCGTTCCAGACCATGACCACCTATAAGGGCAACTTCTCGGCCTATCTGCCTCAGAAGGAAGCCGCCGACGCCCTGCGCCAGAAGCAGCACGACGCCGACGTGGCGCTGGCCGAAAAATTACAGGACTACATCGACCGCAACCTCGTCCGCGCCTCCACCACCAGGATGGCCCAGAGCCGCCGCAGGCAGCTGGAAAAGCTGGAGATCACCGAGGCCCCTCAGGACGAGACCAACCAGCTCAAGTTCCGCTTCGAATACGACGTGGAGCCGTGGAATGAGCTGGTGCTGCTCAAGAACCTGACCATCAAGATCGGCGACCGCACCCTGCTGGAGCCCTTCACCTATACGGTCTGCCGCGGCCAGCGGCTCATCATCGCCGGCCCCAACGGCGCAGGCAAATCCACCCTGATGCAGGTGCTGGACGGCAAGCGCCGCCCCTCCGGCGGCATGGTCCGCCTTGGCACCGGCGCACGGCCCAGCATCTTCGCCCAGCAGCAAAACCGCATCGGCGCGGGCCGCGTCATCGACGTCATCTGGAACAAGTACCCCCGGATGACCGAGCTGGAGGTCCGCAGCCATCTGGCAAAGCTGGGCTTCCGGGGCGAGACGGTCTTCAAGCCCTGCGAGGCCCTGTCCGGCGGCGAGCTGGCCCGACTGCGCTTTGCAGAGATCGTGCTGGAACGCCCGAACCTGCTGTTCCTGGACGAGCCTACCAACCATCTGGACATCTACACCCGCGAGAACCTGACCGAGGCGCTGATGGCCTACACTGGCACGCTGCTCCTCGTCACCCATGACCGCCACCTGATGAACAGTCTGGCCTGCCCCATCCTCTACCTCGAGGACGGCAAGGCGGTCATCTACCCCAGCTATGACGCCCTGATGGGCCGCGCCGCTCCCGCCCCCGTGGCTGAGAAGAGCAGCGAACCCGCCAAGGCGGGCTACGGCAAAGAGCAGCGCCGCCGCCGGGCCGAGCTGCGCGCCAAGATCAAAGCCTGCGAGGACGAGATGGAAGCCTGCGGCGCCCGCGAGGTGGAGCTGGAAAATGAGATAAACTCGCCGGAGGTCTACAACGACCCCCAGCTTTTGCGGGAAAAGAGCGACGAGCTCAGCGACCTGCGCTTCCATCAGGACGAGCTTTTCGCCGCATGGGAGGCCGCCGTCGAGGAGCAGGAGCAGTACGAGCAGACCGCCGGCGGCGAAGAATGACCGATGCAGCAAAGGGGGAGAGCCGATGGCAAACCGAAACCATGACCCGAAGAAAACACACGAGATCGCACTTTCCGGCCTGCTGTTCGCGCTGGCGATGGCGCTTTCCTTCATCGAAGGCACACTGGTCATCCCGGGCCTTGCGCCGGGCATGAAGCTGGGCCTTGCGAATATCGTGGTGATGTATGCACTGTTCTTCATGGGGGCGCGGCAGGCGCTCTATCTCGACCTGCTCAAGGCGCTGTTCGTCTTCCTCGTCTCCGGCTGGACGGCAGGCTTCCTCTCGCTCTGCGGCGGACTGCTGTCCCTGCTGGTGATGTGGGTGCTCTACTATAAGCTCCCGTTCCGGCCCACATGGTTCATCCTGTCGGTCTGCGGCGCACTGTCCCACAACATCGGCCAGCTGCTTGGCGCGGGGCTCATCCTGTCCTCGGCCATGTCGCTGTACTATGCGCCGGTGATGCTGGTGCTGGGCCTCGTCATGGGCGCCCTCACGTCCCTGACCCTCCGGGCCATCCTGCCCGCACTGGGCAGACTGGGCTATAACACCCGGGAAAAGCGCTGAGCAGTTGCATCTGCAAACATTTTTCGCTATAATAAAATGATAGATTTGATATGACCCTACAAAAAAGCCGCCCTTATGGATGACTCGCATCCGAGGGACGGCCGGGAGGTTTTGTACTATGTCTGAAAAAGTTACGGTCAAGGTGGAGCGGAGCGTCCTCCACCTTCCGGCCATCGCCCTGCGCGGGCTGGTGGTCTTCCCCAACAATCTGCTCCACTTCGAGGTGGGCCGCGAGAAGAGCATCGCCGCCGTGGAGTGGGCCGTCAGCAACAACTCTGACGTCTTCCTCGTGGCACAGAAAGAGATGAAGGTCGAGGACCCCAAGGCCGCCGACCTCTATACTTACGGCGTCGTGGCCGAGGTCAAGCAGGTGATGCGGGTGTCGGACGACCTCGTCCGCATCCTGGTCGAAGGCAAATACCGCGCCAGACTCTCCGAGATGGAGGACGACGGCAGCTTCCTGCTGGCCACCGTCCGCCCGGCCCCGGTCAGGATGGCGAAGCCCGAGGAGCTGCCGGAGGCGGACGTCCTCGTCCGCAACGTCAAAAAGAGCTTTGACGACCTGCTGGCGCTGAACCCCCACATCGGCAAGGACGTGGTGTTTGCCATCACCACCAGCACCGACGCCGCCTTCCTGTCCGAGTACATCCCGGCCAACCTCCTGTTCCGCTTCGAGGATAAGCAGGCCATTCTGGACGAAGGCACCCTGATGGGCCGTCTGCATCTGCTCATCGAGAAGATGCACCGGGAGCGCCGGATGCTCGAGATCGATAAGGAGATCGCCCAGAAGGTAGACGAGGCGATGGACAAGAACCAGCGCGACTACTACCTCCACGAGCAGCTCCACATGATCAGCGAGGAGCTGGGCGAGGACGACGATACCACCGCCGAGACCGAGGAGTACCGCCGGAAGATCACGGCCCTCCATCTGGACGAGGACCGGGAAAAGAAGCTTCTCAAAGAGGTGGACCGCCTCTCCAAGATGCAGAGCAGCAATCAGGAAGGCACGGTCATCCGCACCTATCTGGACACCTGCCTCGACCTGCCCTGGAACACCTTCACCGAGGACGATCTGGACATCGCCAAGGCCCAGCGGGTGCTGGACCGGGACCACTACGGCCTGAAGAAGGTCAAGGACCGCATCCTCGAGGTGCTGGCCGTCCGCAAGCTGGCCCCCGACGTGAAGGGCCAGATCATCTGCCTCGTCGGCCCTCCGGGTGTCGGCAAGACCAGCATCGCCCGCTCCATCGCCGAGAGCCTGAACCGCAAGTATGTCCGCATCAGCCTCGGCGGCGTGCGGGATGAGGCCGAGATCCGCGGCCACCGCCGCACCTACATCGGCGCGATGCCCGGCAAGATCATCAACGCCATGATCTCTGCCAAAAGCGCGAACCCCCTGATGCTTCTGGACGAGATCGACAAGCTGGCAGGCGACTTCCGGGGCGACCCGGCGGCCGCTCTGCTGGAAGCCCTCGACCCCGAGCAGAACAGCACCTTCAATGACCATTTCATCGATATGCCGTTTGATCTGAGCCATGTGCTCTTCATCACCACGGCCAACGACCTCAGCGCCATCCCCGGCCCGCTGCGCGACCGCATGGACGTCATCGAGCTGCCCAGCTACACCCGGGTGGAAAAGTACAACATTGCCCGGAAGCATCTGGTTCCCAAGCAGCTGGATGCCTGCGGCCTGACCGGCAAGGTCACCTTCTCCCAGAGCGCCCTCTACGGCATCATCGACGGCTACACCCGCGAGGCCGGCGTCCGCAATCTGGAGCGCACCATCACCAGCGTCCTGCGCAAGTGCGCCCGGAAGATCGCTTCCGGCGAGGCGGAGAATGTCTCCGTCACCGGCACCGGCCTCGAAAAGCTGCTGGGACCCCGGATGGTCAAGCCCGAGTTCCTCAACCGCACCAACGCCATCGGCATCGCCAACGGTCTGGCCTGGACCAGCATCGGCGGCGAGACCCTGCCCATCGAGGTGCAGGTCATCGACAACGGCAGCGGCAAGATCACCGTCACCGGTTCTCTGGGCGACGTGATGAAGGAGAGCGCCCAGCTGGCCATCACCTATGCCCGCGTCCATGCCGCAGAGTACGGCATCGACTCCGAGCGCCTCAAGAAGTGCGACCTGCACATCCACGCCCCGGAGGGCGCAGTCCCCAAGGACGGCCCCTCTGCCGGCGTCACCCTGACCACGGCCCTCATCTCCTGCCTGTCCGGCATCCCGGTGCGGGGCGATGTGGCCATGACCGGCGAGATCACCCTCCACGGCAATGTGCTGCCCATCGGCGGCCTCCGCGAGAAGAGCATGGCCGCTTACCGCGAGGGGATGAAGACCGTCCTCATCCCGAAGGACAACCTGTCCGATCTGTACGAGGTGGACGACGAGGTCAAGAAGAACATCGAGTTCCTGCCCATGTCCAACCTGTCGCAGGTCCTCGCCGCAGCCCTCCTCAAGCCCAAGACGGTGTCTGCGGGCCACCCCCGCACCAGGAAGGTAAAGCCCGCTGAGGCTGCGGCCCTGCCGCAGACGGCGGAAAAGCCGCAGCCGGGCGCGGTCTGCTGAGACGAAAGGAGCGAAGCTATGAACTATAACAAAGCGGATTTCATTGCAAGCTACGGCATTTCCAGCCAGCTGCCCGAGAGCGACCGCCCGGAGCTGAGCTTCTCCGGCCGCTCCAACGTGGGCAAATCCAGCCTCATCAATAAGCTCTGCAACCGCAAGAATCTCGCCCGCGTGTCCAGCACGCCGGGCAAGACGGCTACCATCAACTTCTACGCGGTGGATGACTGCTACTTCGTGGACCTGCCCGGCTACGGCTATGCCAAGGTGAGCAACGCCGACCGTGAGCGCTGGGACGACCTCATCAACAGCTACTTCGAGGCTCAGCGCCGCCACACCCTGCTGGTCCAGCTCATCGACTGCCGTCACGCCCCCAGCGCCGACGACATCCAGATGCTGCAGTATCTCCACTACCACAACATTCCCTTCGTCGTGGCCCTGACCAAGGCCGATAAGCTCAAGAAGAGCCAGCTGGCCCAGACGCGGGAGGAGTTCGAAAAGCTCTGCCTGCCCTACGGCTGCCAGAAGGTGGTGCTGACCAGCGGCGAGAGCGGCTGCGGCATTCCGGAGCTGCAGGCTGTGCTGAACGCAGCCGTCGCCGCCGAGTACGAGGCAAACGCAGAGGACGCGGAGTAACGCAATGGCTTACAACGAATTTGCTTATTTTTACGATGAGTTCAACGGCGAGGCCGACTACGAGGCCCTGTATGCCCACATCAAAAAAGAGCTGGAAGCCCACGGCATCCATGACGGCATCCTCGCAGACCTGGGCTGCGGGACAGGAGAGCTGACCCTGATGCTCACGCAGGCGGGCTACGATATGATCGGCATCGACCAGTCGGAGGAGATGCTCTGCGTCGTCCGGGACAAGGCGGAGCAGCTGGGCCTTTCCGGCGGCCTGCTTCTTTTGCGGCAGGACCTGCTCAAGCTCGACCTCTACGGCACCATCCGGGGTGCGGTGTCCACCTTCGACACCTTCAACCACATCCCGGACCTGGACAAAGCCATCGCCAACGCCGGCTTCTTTATGGAAAAGGGCGGTGTGCTCCTGTTCGATATGAACACGCCCTATAAGCACCGGAACGTGCTGGGCGAAAACGTCTTTACGTTTGAAGAAGAGGACGCCTCCTGCGTCTGGCGCAACCATTACAGCGCCGCCGACCGCCGGGTGGAGATCCGCGTGGACATCGACTACCGCGAGACGGGGGAGCACTTCCACGAGCAGTTCTGCGAGTACACCTACGACCTCGACACCATCCGCGCCGCTCTGGAAAAGCACGGCTTTGCGCTGGAAAGTGTCTGCGACGGCGAGAGCTTTGGCCCCCTGACCGACGAGAGCGAGCGCTATTTCTTCTGCGCAGTCAAACAGTATACCCAACTGGAGGAACAATAATATGTCGAATCTTATCCGCGGCATTTCTGAAAACGGCGGTGTCGTGTTCTGCGGCGTGGACTCCACTGAGATCGTCCGCACGGCAGAAAAGCTGCATACCACCAGCGCCACCTGCAGCGCAGCCCTTGGCCGTCTGCTCACCGGTGTCTCCCTGATGGGCGCGATGCTCAAGGATGATGGCGACTCCATCACCCTGCGCGTGTCCGGCGGCGGCCCGGCCGGCGTCGTCATCGCCTGCACCGACGCACACGGCAACGTCAAGGGCTGCATCGACCACCCGCTGGTCGAGCTTCCCGCAAAGGAGAACGGCCATCTGGACGTGGGCGGCGCAGTCGGCAAAGACGGCGTTCTGACCGTCATCCGGGACAACAAGCTCCAGAAGGAGCCGACGGTGGGTCAGGTGCCGCTGGTGTCCGGTGAGATCGCCGAGGACATCACCAGCTACTACGCCTACAGCGAGCAGATCCCCACCGTATGTGCGCTGGGCGTTCTGGTGGACAAGGATCTGTCCATCGCCTGCGCCGGCGGCTATCTGCTGCAGCTCCTGCCGGGCGCGACCGATGCCGAGATCACCCGTCTGGAGCAGAACATCGCCGCCATGCCTTCCGTCACCGAGCTGCTCCGGGCAGGGAAGACCCCGCAGGATATGATGGAGCTGGCAATGGCGGGCTTCGACCCGCAGGTCCTCGATACCCGCGAGGTGAAGTATCAGTGCGACTGCAGCAAGGAGCGCACGAAGGATATGCTCCTCAGCCTTGGCCGCAAAGAGCTGGTAAAGCTCCGGGACGAAGACCCGAAGTGTGAGGTGGTCTGCCACTTCTGTCACACGAAGTATGAGTTCGACCTGAACGAGCTTCTGGCCGAGACGACCCCGGAAGAGAAGTAACAAAAATCCATAATCATAGAACGCCGCATGGCCGGAGCAGAGGTGCTCGGGGCTGTGCGGCGTTTTCATTTGCAGATGTCGGCGGTGATGGTGTAGACGACCCGGTAGTGGAGGGTGTTTTCTTCGACGGAGACGTCCTCTTTGCGGGCCAGAAGCTCAAAATCAGGCCAATTCTGCTGTAAAGCTTGTTTACTTTGCAGCCTTGCAAGGGCCAGAGCCTGCTCTTCGGTCCGCTCCAAATCAGTAGGGACTTTGTAATAATATGTCGTTTCTTCGATAAAAATCGGAACAGGAAGCCCGAAGGCTTCCGGCTGGTAGTGCCGGACGACGGCAGCGGCCTCTGCCTTGCCCGGAGCAGGATGCAGGGAGGGCAGAGCGACAGCATGGCCGTCCCAGAAGAGCGTCCGATGCACGGCCTGCTGCCCTGTGAGCTGCTCGATGGGCAGCAGAAGGGCAGTATCCTGCTCGTTTTCCCACTCGAACTGCGCCCGGACGCTGCCCGCCGCAGGCTGAAAGATGAGCGTTCCGTCCCGTTCGGCGCGGGCTGTCCCGATGAGGCCCTGACCGGCTTCTACGGCCTGGCCGGGGACGACGAGCATCGTCCCGCTGACGAGGTTGGTGCGAACGACCGTGCCGGATACCCTGGCCCGGAGGCCGTGGAGCGTCCCGGCCGCGATGTCCGGCACCGGTTTCGCCGCAGCCGCTTCCGCCACCAGCTTTCCCTTCATAAAGTTGAGGCTGGCCCAGGAAAACTCACCGCTCTGGAGCAGGGCGTATTCTCCGGCGGCGAGCTTTTCCTGTGTGACGGCATTTCCCGGGAAAAGCCCTGCCTCCCACAGGACGACGGCGGCCCGCGCCTGCTGGCCGGGCGTCAGGCCCACCGGTTCGACGAACCAGACAAAGCCCTGCAGCCAGAGCAGCAGAGGGAGAAAGACAAGGCATCCGGCCCAGAGCCCCCGCCGCCGGAGAAGGGGACGGATGCAAAAGAAAAGACCCTGCCGTTTTTGGATGCGCAGCCGCACCCGCCGTCTGCGGGCCAGAGCGGCCAGTTTCCGATAATGCCATGCGGCGCACCGGGCCGAGAATCCGCCGGGCCGGGGAACGATGTCGGAGAGGTGCAGCCCGCCTGCGGCCGCAGCAGTCAGCAGACCTTCGGCATCGCCGTTCTGCGCCGCAAAGGTGACGCCTGCCCAGAGCTGAGTCCATTCCATGGTAGAAAGCTCCTATTCCTTTGAAAAATCGGTCCGCAAGATCTGCCCCCGCAGGGTGAGCCTCCGGGCGGAGAGTGTCTCTATCTTCAAATCGTCGCCGTAGACCGTCAGAGTGCCGCACCCCAGCTCGAGACAGAGCCTGCCTTCTTCGTAGGAGCGGATGCGCCGGAACTGCTCGATCTCCATCCTTCTGCCGCTCAGGTAGACCGAAGCCCGTCCGTAGAAGTCCCCGGGCGGCTGACGGAACATCCGTCGGAACCAGCCGCGCAGGGAATGCGTTTGCTCTCGTTTCCTTCCCACGCTGCTCCCTCCCGCCATGCAAACCGCTGCCAATTACCACATATATATGGAAATGGAGGGTGCGCGTATGATTCAGAAAGAGAAAATCCGGGGCGTGGGGTATTTTTTGATGGCGCTGGCCGCGGGTCTGCTGCCGTTTGCCGCGCCGGATGCCTGTGCGCAGGCCCTGCGGGAGGGGCTGGCGCTCTGCGGCGGCCCGCTGCTGCTCTCGCTGTTCCCGTTCCTCATCGTGTCCACGCTGCTCATCCAATGCCCGGCGGCGGATGTGCTGGGGCTGCCCTTCTGCCCGGTTGCAAGGCTCATCGGGGTCCGCGCTCCGGCGGCTGGGCGGGTGCTGCTCATCGGGTCTCTGGGCGGCTTTGCCCCCGCAGCAAGTGCCGCCGCCGGGGCCGTCCGCTCCGGGCAGCTCACCGCGCGGGAGGCCGATGCGCTCCTTCCGGCCTGTGTCTGTTCCGGCCCGTCCTTTGTGATATTGGCTGTCGGGCAGTCCATGCTGGGCAGTGCAGAGCTGGGCGTCCTGCTGTTCCTTGCACAGGTGGCGGCGGGCTATCTGTCCGCCGCGCTTCTGGCACGGCTGGGAGGGACGCTTGGGTCAAGGGCACACCCCGCTGTCCCGACCGCTTCGCAGCCTCTCCGGCTGGACGGCATCATCGCGCAGGCGGCCCAGACCTACCTCAAGCTCTGCGGCTTCGTCCTGTTTTTCCGGATGCTGGCCGCAGGAGCGGGGGAAGTGCTGCCCTCCGGTGCAGGCGTTTTCTGCGCGATGCTTTTAGAGGTCTGCTCCGGCTGTGACCTGGCTGCGAAAAGCGGCCGGTTCGCCAGTATGCTGTGCTGCGCGGCGCTGAGCATGCAGGGGCTTTCTGTTCTGATGCAGGTGCGGACCATCTGCCCGCCCGAGATGACCCTCCGCCCGCTCTACCGCGCCCGGCTGCTCCATCTGCCGCTTTCGCTGCTGGTATTCTATCTTCTGCTTCCTCAGCGGGCGCAGGAGACGTTCAGCACCCTGTGCGGCCGCGTGACCACGATGCGCCGCCTCCCGCCCGACTGTGCGCTGCTGGTGTTTCTCGGCTGCTGCTTTGCGGTCTGTGAGCTGAGCCGCGTCCTTGCAAAGGAGCCGGATCAAACACAGAGGGATAAAGTTGCGAATCAATCTTGACAGCTCCCGGCTTTTATGGTAGAATATCACACGTTGCAGAGATCGCAATGTGCTACTGTGGCTCAGCCGGTAGAGCAGCTCACTCGTAATGAGCAGGTCGTCCGTTCGAATCGGATCAGTAGCTCCAAAAATCCTACAAATCAGCGTCAAAATTTGACTGATTTGTAGGATTTTTTTCTTATTTAAGCTGACGCATACGAAGAAAACCGCAACAAAAACCGCAACATGAGGTGGCTCAAAATCGAGAATTGAGGTTTTTTGACAAAATTTTCGATGAATTAAGTGATAGATAATTGTTGTGAAATCAGTTTGAGAAAAAGGGCGGAACGGTGGATGTATGAACTTTCCGGAAGAACAGCTGGGTTGTGTTGGACAAAAATTCTCGGATATAGGGCGAAAAATCGAATATATCAAGACACTTGATTTGGTCAGCTACGTCGCAGAGGTCGAACAGCTCTGCGGCGAGATTCAAGCTGCAACGGAAGAAATGCGGCTCATACTTGCCATGATGAAAGAATAAGCAAAGCGCCCCCGCTACGGAGAACATCCGAAGCGGGGGCGTTGCTGTATTATTCTTTCAGCCAGAAACGGTTGACGGATTCAATGCGTTCTGTGTTCTTGGGTGTGGTGCCAATCAACGCGTGCAGAGCGTAGGCATACACATCCTCGCGCTGATATTGCAATGCGGCCCTGTCGCCCAGTTTCATCAAGAGCTTGGCAGCGTCTACACGGCTGTTGTTGAGCCGGGCCTGTGCTTCCATCATGCGGGCGTCCATAACGGGCATAGCCGCCTTGATTTCCTGCGCCTTGAGCTTCTCTTCCATCATGTTGAAGGCTTGAATGTACTTCAACTTCCATGCCAGAGCTTCCTTGCCGGTGAAACCCATCGCCAACAGAGTGAAGCCATCACGGTTCATGTAGTACATGGGCATCTTCCGGTTCTGGATGGTCGTGTACTCGTCTTTATAGAACATCGGGAGGAGAGCGGAATTTTCCGCCATCAACTTTCGGATGGCCTCAAGAACGTCTTTATGTTCTTTTCCGAACTGTTCGGCCACATCTCGGCTGGAAACGGCGGGCTGGCCATTGTGCTGGTAAACGATAACATTCTCAGTCATGCGTGAGCACCGCCTTTCCGTTCGGCTTTCTTTCTGCGGCGGCCTTTGGCCATGCCAAGAAGGAACATATCAATGCCGAAAGCATAGACATCGGAAGGATGCTGCTCATAAACGGCATTGATTTCACGCGCAAACAGGCGACGGCTGTTGTCTCGTTCACGCTCTTCTTTTATCATGCGGAGCGCGATTTCTGCTTTGGTCATAATTTTTACCTCTTATTCTCTTGTAAGAGGTCGCCCAATTTGATATAATAGGATTTATCAAAGGGAGACCTCTGATGTGACGAAAATCTCTGTGCTGTACGACCGCCAAGAAGTAGCAGCGCAGAGATTTTTATTTTTGCTCCAAAAACTGACAGATTGCCTGCCGGATGGCCTGTGCAACAGTAATGGACTCTTCTTCGCATCGTTGCTGCAAGCGGCTAAAGGTATCATTATCCAAACGGATGCTGAAACGCACATCTTTTGGGTTGTCAGATTTTGGACGCCCTGTGCGAGGGCTCATGGAATCGCCTCCTTTTTGTCACGCAACAAGTATAATATATGAGTGACAAAAGTCAAGGGCTTTTGAAAATTATTGTACCTGCTTCTTGCGGCGCTCATACTCCTCATCGCCCGCCAGAGCGGCCTGCGTGAAGGAGTTATTGAACCACCAGTTGACCAGCGCAGAGACGGTGGTGAAGCCAGTGGAGATGAGCTGCTCGAGCTGGGCGCTCTCGATGGGCAGCAAAGGCTTACCCGCTGCGCTGAGCAGCTGATTTGCAAGGGCGAGGCCCAGCACCGCAGTGCGGGTCAAAGTACCGGCGGAGATCTTCTTTTTCATGTCAGTCCTTGCCTTTCTCGGGCGTCTCGGCCCGCTGCTTGAGGATGTCGATGGCCTTGGTGATGGCTGCGGGGATGG
>ENA-USUA01000268-USUA01000268.1-human-gut-metagenome-genome-assembly--contig:-NODE-268-length-37067-cov-55.419465_pt1 | contig 37067 bp, 29 predicted proteins | sample MGYA00250057_ERZ773390 | MGnify/ENA primary metagenome ERZ773390 (study PRJEB29103, sample SAMN06111941) | human gut metagenome | biome: human gut; feature: ankylosing spondylitis patient; material...
CGGCACCGCTGCTCCGGTGGGATCCAGAGCTGCCGCGGAGTCGTCCTGCTCCGGCGGCTGGGGCGCAGCTGCCTCGGGCCGACTGGCTGGCTGAAGGACATTGAGCTTCCGCTTCACAGACTTCGGCGGGGCCGGAGGCGTCAGGACAGGCTCCACCGGCGGGATGGCGGACGGCGGCGCAGCGGGCGCGGTATAGGTATGCTCTTCTTCTGCCGCCTCGGGCTGCGGAGCCGAGGCCGCAGTCTCCGGGACGGGGTCCTCCTGCTTTGCCCGGCCAAAGAGCGAGCGCTTTTTCGCGTGCTTTGCGGCATGGCGCGCGGGCGCAGAGCCACGCCCGGATGTCTTTTCCGGGCTGGCCTTGCAGACCCTCTGATTCGGTTCTTTCCGCGCTGATCTCATCCGCAGTTTCCTTTTTGTTCTCTTATAGGTACGTTCTCCGATTGGCCGGAGGGTATACTTCAACTATTTTATAATACCTCAAATCGTTCCCAAACACAACTGTTCCGTCATCTTTCGCATCCGAACTGCCCGTTTTTCTTTTCTTCCCGCCCCAAAAAGGACAAACAAGAAGCCCCCGCCTCCGGGAGTACCGGAGGCGGGGGCTTCGCCGAGCTGTGATTTATGAAGAAGGTTTTCGGAAGGACTGCTTATCAGGCAGGCTGTGCCTTGTTGGCGTTCTTCTTGCCCGTCATGAAGCAGTAAGCCATGATGAGCGCGCATCCAGCAATGCCGATAATATCAGACATGGAGCTGGGCAGGATGAAGATGAAGGCCACGATATAGCAGGCGATGCGCTCCCACATCTTCAGGGGACGGAACAGGTAGCCAGCGATGCCGCAGGCCAGCAGATAGGTGGCTGCAACGACGATGCAGTATGCAATGATGATCTCCACCATCGTGCCTTCCAGCAGGATAGCGGGACGATACACGAATGCAAAGGGGACGATGAAAGCGGTGATGGCGAAGGAGAACGCCTTCCAGCCGGTCTTCCATGCGCTCGCACCCGCGATGCCTGCCGCAGTAAAGGATGCCAGACAGACGGGAGGAGTGATCTGAGCCACGACACCGAAGTAGAAGATGAACATATTGGTGACCAGAGCGGAGATGCCCAGACCCTGGATAGCCGATGCGAACAGAGTGACAGCGATCAGGTAAGCGGCCACGGTAGGCAGTGCCATGCCCAGCAGCAGGCAGCCCAGAGCGGCGATGAGCAGTGCGATGAACAGGCTGCCCTCACCAGAGGTACCGATGAGCTTTGCGATCTTGACGGCAACGCCGGAGTTGACCACGATGCCGATCATGATGCCGCAGGCAGCGGTGGGGATTGCAATGTTTGCGGCCTGACGGACGCCGTCCATCAGGGTCTGGAGCAGCTTGCGGGGACCCATGCGGGTCTCAGGAGAGATTGCTGCGATGACGATGGAGAAGATGGTGCAGTAGATCGCGGAACGGGGCAGAGAGTAGCCCATGATGATCATGATGACCAGAACGATGATGGGCAGCAGACGGTACACGCGGGGCAGGATGGGCTTGCCTTCGTAATGTACGCCGGAGTCTTTGCCCAGACCCTTCTTCTTTGCGATCATGTGAACAAGGATGAACACGGCGAGGAAGTAGGCCACAGCGGGCAGGACGGCTGCTGCCGCGATCTGCGCATACTGCACGCCGATGATCTCGGCCATGATGAAGGCGCCAGCGCCCATGATGGGGGGCATGATCTGGCCGCCGGTGGAAGCAACAGACTCGACTGCTGCCGCCTCTTCGGGGTCATAACCGGTCTTTTTCATCAGGGGGATAGTCAGAACGCCGGTGGTGGAAACATTTGCGATCGCAGAACCGGAAACCATGCCCAGCAGGCCGGAAGAGATGACAGCTGCCTTTGCGGGGCCGCCGACCGTCTTATCGCTGAGCTTCATGCCGCCGTCGATCAGGACACCGCCGCCGCCGCAGTTGGAGAAGAAGGTGCCGAAAACGAGGAAGTAGAACAGGGTACCCAGAGAAGTGACCAGCGGAGAGCCGAAGATGCCATTCTCGCCGTACATCAGGACTTCCATCAGTTTGGGGAAGCTGATGCCGGAGAAGCGGAACAGGCCGGGGATATACTGGCCGAACCATGCATAAGCAAGGAAGAAGCAGATGACACAGAACAGGGACATACTGACCACGCGGCGGACAGCCTCCATGACATTGATGACCAGAAGCACCGCTACGATGACCTCGGTGGTGGTCATAACGTCAACATTGAAGATGCGGTAGTTGAGCTGCTCTGCGTGGCTCAGGAAGAACCAGCAGATGAAGCAGCTGGACGCGATGAGGAAGATGTCGTAGATCCACCACAGCTTATTGTGGCTCTTAGATTTCTCGACCATCGGATTGTACAGCCACACCACGACCAGTGCAAGGCACATATGGAGCGGCAGCTGGAACCACGGGTCGAGGGGCTTGACCAGCTTGATGTAGAGCTGGAACACCGTCCAGATAACGGTAAGAACTGCCAGCGAATAGAAGCGCCATTTCGGCATATTCTTCAGCAGCTTGGCGATTTTGGTATCTTCGTCCTCTTCGTTTGCCAGAGCCTTGGCCTTGGCGTCGAGAGCCGATACCTTGGTTTCTTTTTCGTTGCTCATATTTCCCTCCATATTATCCCTTGTGAAAGCGGAGGCCGGACACCGCAAAGCGTCCGGCCTCTGCCTACGGTCAAAGGATAGATCTGATGTCGTGCGGAGCGCCTCCGCCGAAAGCTTTCACAGCCGGAACTTACTTCATGTAGCCTGCTTCCTTGTAGTACTTCTCAGCACCGGGATGCAGCGGGCAGCCGCCGCGCTTCATCTCTTCCCAAGCGGTCTCAGGCTCCCACGGAGACAGGGAATTGTACTCGGCCACCAGAGCGTCGCGGTTCTCGCTCAGGCTCTTGGTGATGGCGTAGACGACGTCCTCGCTCAGGCTCTCTCTGCAGAAGACGCAGTCGGGAGTGCCGGGCAGCGACGGTTTTGACGCCGTTCCCACATGGGAGGACATCACGGCGATGGTGCAGATCAACCGTGTCTACAACTTCACCAACAAGACCAAGACCGCGAGCAAGTGGGGCGTGAATATCCGTTTCACCATCACAAAGAATGAGGGCTTCGAGGGTGAAGTCTCCATCTCGGGTTTCGGAGGTGCGTATGAATAAAGCTATGAAGTATTTGACTCCGAAAAAACCTATCTCCAAGATCGTCCATGACCGGGCAGAGGAGATGGAAGAACGGAATGTCGACCTCTACGAGGCGATCGCTGGACTCTTTGAAGAGCTGGCTGCGCTGGAACAGTCCAACGCGGAGCTGAAAGCCCGTGTTGAAACGCTTGAAAAGGAGGTAAGCAGAAATGAAGGTTAAGACCTATATGATTGCCGTCTATGCCGTTCTCGTCAAGAACGGCAAGCGCGAGATCGAGGAGCTTCCCGAAGCCTATATCATTCCTGTCGCTGAGTATTTGGCTACTCAGGAAGAAGCTACCAACGAATGAGATAAGCGGTGAAGCAAAAACCCCGGGGTAAAGGCAGTTTGCATCTTTCCCGGGCAACCACAAAGGCTCGTCCCGCAGTACACGCAGACCACCTTGAAGGGGGCCGCGTTTGCTGTGGGACGAGCCTAAGATTTTCTTCTTAGAACAGCGCTATTTTTTCTCAATTATCCTGTCCGAATTTCTCAAAAATCGTGTCGCGCTACAATCAGCCGCACGACCCTCTGGCGCTATATGGAAAAAATCGAGCAGAAACAACAGAATGTAGAAAAAGAGTCCTGAAACGCACAAAAAAACTCCGGCTTTCGTACGAAAACCGGAGCTTTTTCTTGTGTTTTTACACGCCCGAATAGGCGGAGAAGCCGCCATCGATGGGCAGGCAGATGCCGGTGATGAAACCGGCAGCGTCATTGTTCAGCAGGAACAGCAGTGCGCCCACAAAGTCCTTTTCGCTGTCGCCGAAGCGGCCCATGGGGGTCGCGGCGAGGATCTTGTTGGTACGGGCCGTCGGGGTGCCGTCCTCATTGTAGAGGAGGCCGGCGTTCTGCTCGCTGGCGAAGAAGCCCGGGGCGATGGCGTTCACCCGGATGCCGACCTTGCTGAAATGGACGGCCAGCCACTGGGTGAAGTTGGTCACAGCAGCCTTGGAGCCGGAGTAGGCCGGTATCTTGGTCAGGGGCAGGTAAGCGTTCATGCTGGAGATGTTGAGGATGTTGCAGCCCGGGCGGCCCACCATCTGGCGGGCAAAGGCCTGGGTGGGCAGCAGGGTGCCGATGAAGTTCAGGTCGAACACCATCTCTACGCCGCTCTCGTCGAGGTCGAAGAAGGTCACGGTATCGTCCTCGAGGTCGGCCATCTCGAAATACTCTTTGTCGGTGTTGGCGCGGGCGTTGTTGCCGCCGGCACCGTTCACCAGAATATCGCAGGAGCCAAGCTCTGCCATCACGTCCTCGGCCACCTGCAGGCAGTTGGCCTTGTTCATGACGTTGCAGGTGTAACCCCTGGCGATGCCGCCCTCGGCCTCGATCTCGTCGGCCAGAGCCTTGAGCTTCTCCATATTGCGGCCCAGCAGGGCGACTTTCGCGCCCGCCCGGGCCAGAGCCTTGGCGAAGATGGAGCACAGGGTGCCGCTTGCGCCCGTGACGACGGCCACCTTGCCGGTCAGGTCAGTGTTCAGTACATTCTGTTCCATGTTCTTCCTCTTTACGGGCTCAGCTGCGGTACTCGGCGGGCAGCTGGTCCATGCTCTGCCACTTGGTCATGGCCTCTTCCAGCTTCATGCCGTTGGCCACAGCGTCGCGGCGGCAGGCGTTGACCGCCTGGATCTCCTTCATCTTCTCGCCGGTCAGGGTGTAGCCCTTCATGGCGATAAGGGTAGCGGCCCAGGCCACCATCGGGATGATGCAGAACAGCACGATGACCACCCAGTTCATACCGGAGGTGTAGGGGTCGTACTGGGTGGGCAGGCTCTCGAGGCCGATGAAGCTCACAGCGATGCCGACGACGGTAGCGGACAGGCTGGACACCAGCTTGTCCACCAGGCTGAACAGCGTACCCATGATGCCGGGGATGTAGCTGCCGCTGCGGTAAGTCTCGTAGTCGGAGCAGTCGGCGACCATGGGGATGGGCATATCGGCGGTGGCGTAGTATGCGCCGTAGCCGATGCCGAAGAATGCCATGAAGAGGATGGTGTAAAGGTTGATGGACAGGCCGCTGCCACCCATGATGGACAGGGTGAAGGCGTCGCTGCGGCCCCAGAGCAGCAGCAGCACCAGCACGCCGATGTAGCAGATAAATGCCACGCTGACGTACTTCATCAGGCTGGCCTTCTGGCCCTCCTTCTGGCTGGTGCGGACGGTGAGCAGGAAGAAGGGCACGCTGAAGACATAGCCCAGCACCATCATGGGCAGGTACAGGCCGTCATAGCTGCCCATCATGCAGCCGTACAGCATACACAGGACGGTGGTGTTGGTGGCGATGGAGAGGGCCAGCTTGCAGCCGGCACCGGCCACCATCAGACGCTGCATGGGGTTATTGTTCCTGATGATCTGGACGTACTCGTGCAGCTTGACCTTCTCGCTGACCTCGCCGCCGATGCCGAAGTACTTGGGCTGGTCCTTCTCCCAGATGCCGATGATGGCCAGAACGGTGAGGAGGATGGAGATGATGATGCCCACAGGAGCCAGAGTGCGGAAGAAACCGGCAGAGGCGTAGCCGCCCTCATAGTTTTTGGCGAGGATGGGGGCGAAGAACTGCATCACACCCATGCCCAGCAGAGAGCCGACGGTGTTGAAAATGGTGAACAGGGGGCGCTGCTTGGGGTCGTTGGTCAGAACGGTCTGGCCGGAACGGGTGCAGCTGGTCTGGAAGGTGTAGCCGATGACCCAGACTGCGTACAGAGCCGCGAAAGCCCCATAGCGCAGCCCCATCGAGCTGGCGGGGATGAGCGGGGTCAGGCAGTACAGCACGAGGATGCTGGCCGCCATGATGAGGTTGCCGATGACCATGAAGGGCCGGAACTTGCCGAACTTGCCGTTGGTGCGGTCCATCAGGGCGCCGATGATGGGGTCGGTGATCGCGTCGAACAGGCGCATACCGGTGACCATGACCGAAGCGAAGATCATGGACAGGGCCAGCACCTTGCTGCCGAAGGTGGCGATGTAGGAAAGCACCAGCACATAGTACACGTTCGTTGCGCCGTTGTTCAGCGGGAACAGCACCAGCTGGTAGGTCTTGGCGCGGTTCAGGCCCGGCGCCTTTGCGGTTTGTTCACCCATTTGCGGTGTCTCCTTTTTCTTACAAAAAACGGCAGCCTGCCCGCCGTTCCGGGGGACAGGCTGCCATTCGTTCTTAACCGTTGCGGAAATCTGCGCCGGAATTACTTCTGGTCAGCTGCGGGAGCGGTATCGACCATGCTCTTCTTAGCCTTGAGGGCCTTGCTCAGCTGCCATGCGCACAGGATGGTCAGGACGGCCAGCACTGCGATGAGCGCATAGATGGCGGTCTGCCACCACGGGGTGATGGTCTTCAGGGTATCGGTGGAAGCCCAGCCGTTCATGGCGTTGGAGTTGACCACGGTGTAGAGGATGTGGTGCATCGCGTTGCGCATCTGGGTGACGATGTAGGCATCGTTCTCATAGTTTGCAGCCTTGGTGGTGTGGATCTTGGGCATCGGGCTGTCCCAGATGTCAGAGCCGGCGATGAGGCCGTCCACCAGGTCCATGTACTGGCTGGAACCGGAGAAGTCGGTGATGCACATGCCGCGCATACCCAGCTCGCCGCGCAGGAAGCCGGTCAGCAGGTTGGCGTTCGCGCCGCACCAGATAGCACCCCAGCGGTTGAAGCCGGTCATGACACTCCAGGCGCCGCCATCGGTGATGGCCTTGTCAGCGACTTCCAGATAGATCTCACGAGCGGTCTGCTCGTTCAGCCAGGTGTTGACACCGCGGCGGCTGGTCTCGGAGTCGTTCAGGGCGACGTGCTTCAGGTAGACGTAGACGCCCTTGGACTGGATGCCCTGCACCTCAGCAGCGCAGATGGTGCCAGCCACGAACGGGTCCTCAGAGTAGTACTCGAAGTTACGGCCGGAGTAAGCGGTGCGGTGCATATTGATGCCGGGGCCGTACAGGCCGGAGTAGCCCATGGCCAGGCAGTCCTCGCCGATGCACCGGCCGACCTCATTGATGAGGTCAACATTGAAGGTAGCAGCCATGACATCCTCGGAGGTGTAGCACATTGCGGATGCACCACCGGTCAGGGCAGCGGTCAGACCCTGAGGGCCGTTCTCGTCCTTGGTAGCAGTCTTGCCGATGGAGGCAGCGGCTGCGGTGTTGTGGAAGCCGAGGGTGATGGTGTTGACCATCTCGCTGTAGGTCAGCTGGTCCAGCAGGGTATCCCACTCGGGATCATCGAAGTCCTTGCCGATCATGGAAGCGAGGGTCAGGCCGTTCTTGGCTCCCAGAGTGGGCATCTCGACGCTGTTGGCCTCAGAGCCGTCGTACTGGGTGAAGGCGAGGCTTGCAGCCAGAGTCTCGTTGGCGGTCAGCTGTGCGGGAGCGGTGGGGATGGTGCCGGTCCAGTCGGAGCGGCTCATCCAGGTCACACTGCCGGGGGCGTCGCTGCTCTTGTTGGGGTCGGACTCGTCAAACAGGTTGGTGATGGCAGTGCCGGTTGCGCTGGTGGCAAAGGTGGTGGTGTCGAGGGTGTCGTTGGTCCACTTCCAGACCAGAGACTCATCGCCGTTCTCGGTCATGCGACCATTGGTGTTCTCGACGGTGTAGCCCTTGGCAGACAGGATGTTGTTGACTGCGTTGTGGGAATCGGTGGCAGCGGTGAAGTAGTAGTCACCGGCGTCCACGATGTAGGTCTTGGCGTTGTTCGCGTCGTAGGTGCGCAGCTCGCTCTTCGGGACAGTGATGGTCACGTCCTCAGAAGCGCCGGGAGCCAGCACGTCGGTCTTTGCGAAGCCGCACAGCTCAGCAGCAGCCTTCTCGATGCCGTTTGCCTTGTCGTAAGCGGTGTAGGGAGACTGGAAGTAGATCTGGACGGTCTCCTTGCCGGAGAAGGTCTTGCCGGTGTTGGTGACCTTCAGGGTGACGGTGAAGGCATCGTCAGACTCGGTCACGTTGAAGTCGGAGTATGCGAAGGTGGTGTAGCTGTCGCCGTAGCCGAAGGGGTAAGCAACGGTGGTCGCCCAGTTGTAATCGCCAGCCTTGGCGGTACCCATGACGACATCCTCGTAACGGGTCTCGAAGTAACGGTAGCCCAGGTAGATGCCTTCCTGATAGACACTGTACATACCCTGCACGTCAGCACCCTCGGTCAGCAGGTCGTACTCTGCTGCGTTGGGGTAAGCCTGGGTGTAGAAGTTGTACATAGCGGGGTTTGCCATGTTGTCGTACAGATAGGTATCGACCAGAGAGCCGGAGGGGGTGACAGCGCCGGACAGCAGCTGGCCCACACCGTTGATGCCGGTCTGGCCCACGTCGCCGATCCACATCGCAGCGTCGATGCCGTAGTCCTCACCGCAGATCTCGGGGTTGAGGAAGTCCAGCTCGATGGCGTTGGAGCTGTTGATGAGGACGATGATGTTCTTGAAGGTGCCGTTGTCCTTCAGAGCCTTCAGGTTCTGCAGCAGCTCGATCTCTTCAGCGGACAGAGCGAGGTAGTTGCCGTCGCCCTCCTGACCGGAGATCCAACTGTCGCTGGTGCCATTCTCGCCGCTGGGAAGGTCTGCGCCCTCACCGCCGGAGCGGGAGAGGACCACGATCGCAGCGTCGCCGTACTCAGCAAAGCTGGACTCAGCGCTGGACAGGGCGCTCCAGGGAGCCTCGTTGACAGCGTACTGGGTGTTTGCCTCCAGAGTATCGGAGATGGAAGCGGGGGTCATGCGGCTGTACTTGCTCATCATGGAGTCAGAGCTGTACAGGTCCCACAGGGTCTGGTTGATGGTGATGCCCTGAGCTTCCAGAGCCTGCTTGAGGTTGGGAGCCTTGCTGGTATCGACAGAGCCGGAGCCGGTGCCGCCGTACATCAGGTCCACAGAGCCGTGGCCGAACAGGCTGACCTTAGCGCCGCTGGCCAGAGGCAGGGCATTGTTCTCGTTCTTCAGCAGAGCTGCGCCCTCGGCCTCGACCGTCGCGCACAGTTCGGCCTCGTAAGCCTCGCGCTCCTCATCGGAAGCAAAGCCCTTCTTGAAGTATTCGGTATCGCCGGTATTCTCGCCGTGGATGATCTTATAGGTAGATGCATTCAGAGCGACGTTGAGGGTGGTAGCGTACTGGTTTGCGATGATGTTGCCCACGATGGCAGCGACGGTCAGGATCGCCGTCAGGCCGGTGAGAACAGACCACAGCCGTACTTTCGGTTTGGTGTTTTTCACGGATTCTCCTCCTTTTTCTATAACAACCGCCGGTCGGCGGAATGTTTCACAAATCAGACCCAGTTTGCACTCTTGGACTTGGTCTTGACCAGCTTGTAGCTGGGATTCGGGGTGTCCACATGGCGGAAGGAAGCGGTGTCGGTGCAGTCACCGGCCACAGCCCTGACTTCGATTTCGCCGGTCAGCAGCACACGGAAGCTGAAGACGTGCTCGCCGGTCTGCTCGCCGGCCTTCTCGCCGTTGACGTAGAGGGCGACGGACTTCTGGTTGGAGTAGACCTTCACTTCCATCTCCCTCTCCGTGCGGTCGGTGAACCGCTTGGAGCAGATGTGGACAAAGTTCTCGTCGCTCCACCATGCCTTGTAGAGGTAGAAGCTGTCCTTCCGGGTCTTCCGGTCGAAGGTGACGAGGCCCTTATGGTTCATGCCCGGCTCGCCGCCCTGGTCGCGGGCGTCGGCTGCAAAGTCGAACATGTTCCAGACGTGGGTCGCCCACATCCACTTATGCCGGTCGAAGCAGCGGAGCATGTACTCGTGATACTTTGCCTGATACTCTTCGGTGTGGTCGCCGCGGCGGGGCTTCGAGCTGTGGAGGTTCGGCATCCCCTCGGCACCGTACTCGGAGAAGCCCAGAGGACGGCCCGGGTAGACCAGATGGAAGAAGTCCATCCACAGGTCGTTCAGGAACAGGCCCGGCACATACCAGCCGAGGTAGAGGTTCCAGCTGACGAGGTCGGTGATGTGGGCCACCGGGTTGAAGGGGCCGCACATGGCGTAGCAGGCCAGCGTGGTCAGGCGGGTGGAGTCCATCTTGTGGCACAGGTCGTTCAGCTCGCGGTGATTGTCGAGCATATCGGCCTTGTCCCTGGTGGAGATGGTGATCTCATTGGAGACGCCCCAGCAGACGATGCAGGGGTGGTTGTAGTTCTGGCAGATGAGCTCCTTCATCTGGCTGATGGTGTTGGCGCGGCCATTGGGCAGGTGCTCGGAGATGTAGGGGATCTCAGCCCAGACCACCATGCCGTACTGGTCGCAGAGGTCGTAGAAGTACTGGTCGTGCTGGTAGTGGGCCAGCCGGACGGTGTTGGCACCCAGCTCCCGGATGAGGGCCATATCCTCGTCGTGCATCTCGCGGGTGATGGCGTTGCCCACGCCCTTGCGGTCCTGATGGCGGGAGACGCCGTGGAGCGGATAGGGACGGCCATTGAGGAAGAAGCCCTTCTTGGCGTCCACCGAGAAGGTGCGCAGACCCACGCGGGTGGAAACTTCGTCCACCACGATGCCGTCGCTGCTCAGGCGGACGACACAGGTGTAGAGATAGGGGTCCTTCACGCCGTCCCAGAGGTGGGGAGCGTCCAGGTGGAGCTGAGCGTCTGCGCCCTCAGCCCTGGCCACGATGCTTCCGGCCGCGTCCTGCAGCTCGACGGAGACAGCGCCCTCACCTTCCACGAGGGTCTCGACCCGGATGTCAGCCTTGCCGTCCTTGAGGGCGGGGGTGATCTTGACGCCAGTGTCGCCGAAGTGGCCCAGAGCGATGTGGTTCTTGCTGACCACCATCAGGCTGATGTCGCGGTAGATGCCGCCGTAGAATGTAAAGTCGGCCTTCTGGGGGTAGACGCGGTCGTTGATGCTGTTGTCCACCTCGACGGTGAGCTGGTTGTCCTTTGCCAGCAGGTCGGAGACATGGACACGGAAGGTGGAGTAGCCGCCGTCGTGGGTGCAGATGTTCCTGCCGTTCAGCAGAACTTTGGCGCTGGAATTGACGCCCTCGAACTGCAGCCAGACTTCCTGCGAAGCTGCGTCGAACGCCGGAGCGGCAAAGGTGGTGCTGTAGGTGCAGGTGCCGCGCCAGTAATCGTTGCCGCCGTCCTGGCCGTCTTTTGCGTTCCAAGTGTGGGGCAGCTCCACCAGAGTGGTCTTGCCGTCCGGCCCGGTGAACTGCCAGTCCTGCATGAGCTTGGCGATGCTTCGCATTCGTTTTCCTCCCGTGTATCTGTAGCGTTTTCTCTGTTGTGCGGTCGTTTTTCTATCTTTCGCTATTATTTTATCAAAGACTTCTCCTTTCGCAAGACCGTTGCGATAATCGGTCGAATGGTGTGGATATTCGGTTTTGCTCTCACAAATCGAAGCCGATATATTTGTGCATCTCTCACAAACAGTTGGATACAACGAGAGTTAAACGAAAGCTTGCGGGACAACAAAAAAGCCTCTCCCTTTGGGAGAGGTGGCAATGCTTGCATTGACGGAGAGGGCAAGCCTGTTGTAAAAGAGTCTCGATACTGCGATGAGCAAAAGCCTTTGGCAGAGGGAGAGCATCGCTGCGCACTATGCTCCTTGTCAGCGGCCTTGCCCTCTCAGGCGCTTACGCGCCAAGACCGAGTTGCGGCTCCCAGCATCCGCCACGCTTCGCTTGCGTCTTGCTGGCCGCTGCCCCAACAGCTCCTCCCTGTTTCCGCCGCTGGCGGCGGTCGTCGCCGTTGCTCCCAAAGGGAGAGCCATTGGCATATCGGACAGCTTTCTGCCAGACACCGAAAGTTTACTCTGACGTAAAAGATAGTGCCCTGCTGCAGAGGGCAGCGGCTTCGGAACAAGCATCCTTGTCAAGCTGCTGTGAATCTCTATAGCAGGGCACTACATTTTACGATAATAAAAGCTTTGTTCGTCCAGCGTGGGCCTTACCGGTACGCCAGTGGCTCCCCCTCTGGGGGAGCTGGCAAAGCCATCAGGCTTTGACTGAGAGGGCGCTCGGAAAAATAATCTTCACCGCAAAGAACCCGTTCTGGCTCTCTGTGGTCAGGGTACCTTTATACTTCTGAACGATGCGGTTGGTCACTTTGACGGCGTAGTGGGCGGCACGGGTGTCGGCAGACTCCGCCGGGCGGTCGGGGCTGATGACGTTCACCACCACGAAGCTCTGCCGGGTGCAGACCAGCAGGTCGATGCAGCGGCGCTCCGGTTCCGGCACCTTCACTGCACTTTCAATGGCGTGGTCCAGCATATTGGCAAAAAGGGCGTAGAGGTCGCCGGCCTCAAAAAAGCTCAGACAGCTGCCGTCCGTCACCGCGTTGAGCTGGATGCGGCGGGACTCGCAGAGCAGGCTCTTTTCCGTGAGCACCACGTCCAGCACCTCATTGCCGGTGTTTCGGCTGGCGTCGTAGAGCTGAGCGGCCTTTTCGGCCTCGTCGATGTGGGCTTTCAGCTCCGGGTCTGCCGGGGCGCTCGACATCTGGCGGAGCGCGGCGATTTGAAGCTTCAGCTCGTGGCAGCGCTTGTTGATGATCTGGACGTTCTGCCGCGCCACCTGATACTGCTCCCGCTGGCGCTCATATAAAAGGTTGAGGGTGTCCATCTCCTTCTGCATGGCCGAGAGCTTGAACACCTCGGTCTGGAAGTAGAGCAGGGTCAGGAAGTAAAACTGCCCGACAAACATCGTCATGACGAGACTGCGATCCAGCGCCACCACCTGCCCGCCGCTGAGCAGCGCAGCCTGGAACATGAAGAGGATTCCGATGAAAAAGGCGCTGGTCAGCTGGCGCGGGCCGATGTTATACGCTCCTTTATAAGACATCTTCCGGGAGAGGGTGGTGCAGATAACAAAATAAAAGAATGCACCAGCGGCCAGCTGTGCCAGCATGACCGGCAGGCTTCTGAGGTCAAGGGGCGTTCCCCGCCACTCGAAGAATACTTCCACCAGATGCCAGCACTCGTAAGCGGTCTGAGAGGCCAGCAGACTCCATACGGCACAGTAGAGCGCACTCTTTTTGTCTATCTCAACGCAGGCGTATATCATCATGCCCAGCAGAACGAAAAACGCGACATAGAGCGTCAGCAGAGAGAATTGCAGCTCGTGGAGGCTGGTGCTCTGGGCCGCGGGGTCGAGCACATAGGTCAGCCCCAGCAGCGGCAGCAGCATCCCCAGCGCCCGCAGGCGGGCGTGAGGCCGGTGCTTGAGCGGGATGCAGAACGCCGCCGCAGCAGTCCACCGCAGCAATGCCCGGAAGATGACATGGCGTGCAAGAAGATTCACAGCACACCTCCGATGTAGGACGCCACCGCCGTCAGGAAAGCCGCACGCTGGCGGCGGCTGATCTCCAGATGGTCGGTGTTGACATGGACAAAGTCGTTCTCCACGGCCTTTACATATTGCAGGTTGACCAGATAGCACTGGTTGCAGCGGGAGAAATGGTACTGCGCCAGCTGCTTTTCGGCGCTGGCGAGGCTGGCACGGACGGAAAACTCACCCTTGGTGGTGTGATACCAGAGCAGCCGGTCATGGGTCTCGAGATAGTAGATGTCGCCGGTGGAGAGCACCTGCATCCCGCCCCCGGCCAGCTGTAAAACGACCTGCCCGCCCCGGCGGCGCTGCACCCGCTGGACAGCCCGGGAGAGCTTGGTGCAGAACTGGTAGTAGTTCACCGGCTTGAGGACATAGTCCAGTGCGTCCACCTCGTAGCCCTTGATGGCGTACTGCGCCATGTTGGTCACGAACACCAGCACGGCGTCTGCGTCCACGGCCCGTATCTTCTCCGCCGCGCCGAAGCCGTCCAGTCCCGGCATCTCCACATCCATAAAGATGATGTCATACCCCGGCTCGTAGTGCTCCGCGATGACGGCTCCATCCTCGACGGGCAGCACCTCGACCTGCAGGCTGTTCTCGGCGGCGTACTGCCGGATGAACCGGCACAGCTCGTCCCGTACCTCCTGCTGGTCTTCGACGACAGCAATTTTCAGCATCCCGCAGTCTCTCCCTTCTCCGTTCCATTCCATTTGCTGCTTTTTATTGAAACATACTTTGGTGCGAAATGCAACGGAGAAGTTCGAAATCGTTTCCTTCCCATCTGCAAAGATCCCCCGGAGTGCAGATTTATCATCACGTTCAGGAAGCACATCCCTGCGGAAGTCAGAGTCCAAAAACAGCAAAACCGCCCCGGTTTCCGTAACAGGAAGCCGGGGCGGCTCGTTATGCTATTATAAAAGCGTCGGCACTTCCTTTGCCAGCAGATCAGCCAGCTGTGCGTGGCCCTTACGGGTCAGATGCATGAAGTCCACCTGATTGAACTCGCAGTCGGCAGCATTGAGGAAATGGACGTTCTGACGTTCCGCGACGATACGGAACTGCTCGGCCACGCTCTTCGACTTTTCCACACAGCCCTCGCCCATGACGGCATCATGGAAGCCATCGCCGATGCGGGGCGGGGCCACGACGAGGATGTTTGGAGCCTTGGTCCCCCAGCAGTCCACGCTCTTAGCCTTGAGGATCAGCCGTTCCATCCCCGCGCCGATGCAGGCGGCATTGGCGTTGAACCGCTCTTTGACGTCGTTGGTACCCAGCATGATGATGAGCAGGTCGATGGCTTCATGGCTCTTGAGGAGCGAATAAGCCACGCTCAGAGCGTCCATCGACTCATGGATGGGGTCCACGAAAACGGTCGTCCGGCCCGAAAGACCCTCTTCCGTCACGAGATAGTCGCTGCCAAGTGCCGTCTGCAGGCGGCAGGTCCAGCGCTCGTCCTCGTTGAAGCGGATGCCGTGGTCAGCACAGTCCGCCGGGTCGGCACAGTAGCCGTGGGTGTTGGAGTCGCCCAGACAAAGGATATGTTTTTTCATCGTCTCTTCCCCTTTCAGATCTCGCCCCGCGACTGGCGGAAATAGTAAACTGCGCCCACCATGCCGGCGTCGTTGTGGAGTTGGGCGGCGCGGATCTCCAGTCCTTCCGCAAAAGCGGGCATCACGGAGGCACGCACTTTCCTTGCGATGGGGTCTATCAGCAGCTCCTGCTGTGCGCTGACGCCGCCGCCGATGAGGATGAGCTGCGGGTTGAAGATATGCACCATGCCCGCAAGGCCCTGGGCGATCTCATCCGTCCAGTCGTCCAGAAGCGCCAGGATGGTGGGGTCGCCTGCATGGGCCGACTCAAAGATAGCGCGGCCATCCTTCCACTTCGGGTTCCGGGGCTGTGCGCCCCGCACCAGAGCGGTGGTTGCGGCGTACCGCTCCCAGCAGCCCGACGCGCCGCAGGTGCAGAACACGCCATCCAGCGCGTGGGTGCGGAAGTGTCCCAGCTCACCGCCGAGACCCCGCGCACCTTCCAACAGTCGGCCTCCGGTGAGGATGCCGCCGCCGACGCCGGTCCCCAGCGTGACACCGATGACGTCCGTGTAACCCTTTGCGCCGCCCACCCACACTTCGCCCAGCGTCATGCAGTTGGCGTCGTTGGCGACAGTGGTCGGCAGGCCGAACTTCGCTTCCAGCTCCGCTTTAATGGGGCTTCCGATGTAGTTGGGCAGGCTGCCGCAGGTGCCCGCCACGATGCCCTTGCGGCTGTCGATCTGCCCGGTGGCAGACACGCCGATGCCAGTCAAGCTCTCTGCGGGGATGTTCTGGGCAGCGAGGAACTCTTTTGCGGCCTTCAGCACCGTGGTGAGGATGGGCGTCTCGTAGTTGTCGAAGCAGACGCTCTGCTCCGTTTTGGAGAGCACACGGCCCTCTTCGTCCACGATGCCCAGCTTGACGGCAGTGCCGCCAATATCAATGGCAAGATACTGTTTCATAGTCGTATCTCCGTATTATTTGTGCATGGCGTTGATGGCACCGGTGAAGCGGGCGGTGATCTCCGCCGGGCGGGTGATGGCCCCGCCGACGACGAGGGCGAAAGCTCCGGCTTCCAGCGCCTTGACCGCCTGCTCAGGGTAATGGATATGGCCCTCGGCGATGATCTTTGCCGGGCATTCCGCGGCCAGCTTGTGGACAAACTCAAAATCAATATCGTTGATCCCCTGCGTTTCGGGGGTGTAGCCGCGCATGGTGGTGCCCACAAAATCAGCACCGGCCTCGGCGCAGAGCATGGCGTTCTCGAAATTGTCGCAGTCGGCCATGAGCAGCTGGTCGGGATATTTCGCCTTGATGGCGCGGATGAACTGGGCCGAAGTAGAGCCGTCGGGGCGCAGCGCACCCGTACCCTGCACGGCGAGGATGTCCACGCCGCAGGCCACCAGCTCGTCCACCTCCTTCATGGTGACGGTGATGTACATGGGGGTGCCGGGGTAATCCTTTTTGATGATGCCGATGACGGGCAGGTCCACCACCTGTTTGATTTGGGTGATATCGCGGACGGTGTTGGCGCGGATGCCCACGGCTCCGCTCATGGCGGCGGCTTTCGCCATCAGGGGCATGACACCGCCCTCTTTGGTGTAAAGAGGCTCCGTCTCAAGTGCCTGACAGGAGACGATGAGGCCGCCCTTGATCTGAGCAAACAGTGTTTCTTTCTCCATATCCATCAATCCTCCATCCTGATCTTGATGACCGCTTTGCGCACATGAGCACAGCCGGGGCGTGCCACGCCGGGCTTGTGCAGCTCGCCGGGGAAAAACAGGACGAACCGCCCCTCGCCCAGCGTGCCGCTGACGGCATCCGGACTGGTCCTGAAACCAATATCTCCCGTAAACTCCCCCGCCTCTTCGCCGGGCAGAGTCGTATAGCCCCAGCCCTCGCCGCCGGTCAAATCGATTTGAAGGTCAGCGTACTTTTTGTGGTATTCGAGGCGGGTGCTGTCGGGGCTCAGATCGGCCTCCATCACGTTGATGAAGACGTTCTCGCCGTCCACCTCGGTGCGGCCCAGTGGCAGATCGCTCAAATCGTGGGCCACATGGTAGGCGGTAAGATAGTCGATGGCGGTGTCAAGATTCCGGTGGAGCCCGCGATAACGGTTCAGGTGCTCCAGTACGTCGCAGATCATGTTGATTTTCTCCTAACCAAGTGTTTTTTTAACAGAAGCACAAAGAGCGCCTGCCCTCTCCCCCTCATTGAGAGACGGAGAGGGGGCGCTTTTTGATTTTTCAGAGCTTTGCGATGGCGGCTTCGATCATGGCCTGTGCTTCGGCGACGATGGGCTCATCTTCCGGGATGAGGCCAGGCATCGGCTCGCGGACGCCGCCCAGCTCAAGGCCGTACATCCGGCGCAGGATCTCCTTCTGCACCGCGTAGAGGTTGCCGTGGGCTTCGCACATCTTATAAATGATGCGGTCGGCGTCGTACTGAATGGCGCGGGCAGCTTCGATCTCGCCCTTGTTGATGTGCTCGTTCATGGCAAGATACAGCTCCGGCATGACGGCATAGGTGCCGCCGATGCCGCCGTCCGCGCCGATGACGCGGCCGGAGACGAACTGCTCATCCGGGCCGTTGAAGACCACGAAATTGCCCTCGCCACGGGCGGCAATGCCGGCATCCTTGAACATCTGGATGTCCTGGGTGGGCATGGAGCTGTTCTTGACGGCAACGACGTTGGGGTTCTTGAGCATCTCGCGCAGCAGGCTCATGGTCAGGCCGGTGCCGGCCAGCTGGGGGATGTTGTAGATGACGAACTCGGTGTTGGGAGCCGCCGCCGACATCTCGTTCCAATATTTGGCGATGGCGTACTCCGGCAGATGGAAGTAGATGGGCGGGATCGATGCAATGGCGTCCACGCCCACGCTCTCGGCGTGGCGGGCCAGCTCGACGCTGTCGGCGGTGTTGTTGCAGCCGACGTGTGCGATGACGGTCAGTTTGCCTTTGGCTTCACTCATGACGGCTTCCAGCACGGCCTTGCGCTCATCGACGTGCTGATAGATGCACTCACCGGAGGAGCCGCCCACATACACGCCCTTGACGCCCTTTGCGATCAGATGGCGGGTCAGCGCCCTGACGCCCTCGGTGGAGATATTGCCCTCTGCGTCGTAGCAGGCATAGAAGGCCGGGATAACGCCCTGATACTTGGTAATGTCTTTCATTTGTCCATGTCCTTTCTGATGATTCAAGCCCTGCACGCTCTCCGTTCGGGAAACGGCAGCAGCGCCCTCTTGCGGTTCCCAGCGTCTGCTTCGGCCCTTGGGCGGGCCTCGCATCCTGCTGACCGCGGCGCCAAAAATTTCTCCCTGTTTCCTGAATCTTCAAGCCCTGCACGCTCTCCGTTCGGGAAACGGCAGCAGCGCCCTCTTGCGGTCCCCAGCGTCCGCTTCGTGCCTTGGTGCGGCACTCGCGTCCTGCTGACCGCGGCGCCAAAAATCCCTCCCTGTTTCCGCCGCAGGCGGCGGTCGGGATTTTAGCCCTTGACCGCACCCATTGCGATGCCCTTGGTGAAATACTTCTGGAAGATAAGGAAGATGATGATGATCGGCACAGCGGCCAGAGCGGCACCTGCCATGATAAGGCCGAAGTCGGTACTGTTCTCCGCCTGCAGCTTTGCGATGCCCAGCGAGATCGTCAGGTTGCTGGTGCTGGACAGCATGATGAGCTGCATGAAGTAATCGTTCCAGCTGTTGATGAAGGTGAAGATGGCCAGCGCGCCGATGCCCGGCTTGACCATCGGGAGCACGATGCTGACGAAGGTGCGCGCCTCGCTGGCACCGTCGATACGGGCCGCTTCCAGCATCTCGGTGGGGATGCCCTCACTGAACTGCTTCATCAAAAAGACGCCGAAGGGCCAGCCCACGATGGGGAAAATGACAGCCCAGATGGTATTGTAAAGGTTCAGTGCGCTCATCTCACGCAGCAGCGGGATGAGGATGACCTGCTTGGGCAGGGCCATTGCGCAGACGATGAGGGTGAAGAGCAGTCTGCGGCCGACGAAGCGCTTTTTTGCCAGCGCATAGCCTGCCATTGCGGCGGTGATGCAGGTGAGGATCATGGACATGACGGCCATGAACACGGTGTTGATCATCCAGCGCAGCGCGGCCGGAGCAGTCGGGCCGACGGAGAAATAGATCGGCTCTCCATCCGCGCTGAAAGAGCGGCTGAAGGGCACAGCCAGCTGCCACAGGGGTGCGCTCTTGCCTGCGAAAAGCTTCTGGTAGTTGGTCAGCACCCACTGGCTGGGCCACCACTCGGGGGTCGTGGAGTTGATGGCCGCGCCGGTCTTGAAGGAACCGGTGATGATCCAGTACAGCGGGAACGCGAACAGCACGGCCACGATGCTGATAAGAATGAACGTCAGCATCATGTAAGCGCTCATCTTTTTCAGCTTGCTGGGGTGACGCTTCAACGGTTTCTGTTTTTTTGCAGTTGCAGTCATTGCCCGGCACCTCCTTTAATTATCCTGACTGCCAAACCTGAACTGGACAGCCGACAGGATGGCGATGATAACGGCCAGCACAACGCCCATGGCGTTGCCGTAACCATAGCGGTAGAGCTTGAATGCAGTGTAGTAGATGTAGTACATGATGGTATCGGTGCTGTGGTTGGGGCCGCCGGAGGTCAGCAGCTGGATCAGTGCGAAGCACTGGAAGGAGTTGATGGTCGTGATGACCAGGATGTACAGGGTGGTGGGCATGATGGCGGGCCACTTGATGCGCCAGAAGCACTGGAAATCGGTGGCACCGTCCACTTCAGCGGCTTCCACGATGGACTGGTCTACGTTGCCCAGTGCGGAAACGTACAGCACGATGGGCTGGCCGACAGAAGTAGTCAGCAGGATGAGGATGATGCAGCCCAGAGCGTATTTTTCATCGCCCAGCCAGTTGATGTTCTTGTCGATGAGGCCCACAGCCTTGCCCAGATAGTTGAAGATGCCGTAGTAATTGTTGTACATCCACTTCCACACGACGGTGACAGCCACCGAGCCGGTGACGACCGGCAGGTAGAACACGCAGCGGAAGAGGCTGGTGGCCCACTCGGGCAGATCGACGATGGCCGAGCTGACCCACAGCGAGAACGCACAGGTCACAGGCACCGAGACGACCACGATGATGAAGGTGTTGCGCAAAGCGCCGATGAAGATGGGGTCTGCGAACAGCTCTGCGTAGTTAGCAAGACCCACAAAGACGTCGGCACGGTTCATGGTCGAGTCAAAAAAGCTCGTGACCACGCAGAGTATCATGGGGTAAATGACGAAGCCGAGAAAAAAGATGAGGCTGGGCAGAAGGAACAGGTAGGAAGCGATGGTCTCCTGCCGAACCAGTGCGCTGCTGCGCTTCGGCTCTTTGATGCTTGCAGTCTTTGCAGCCAAAGAAATCACCAGACCTTTCGTTCTGATTGGGTGCTTATCTCACACAAAATGCCCCTCCCTCGCCGGGATGTTCGAGGGAGGGGCCGTCATTACTTATTTGCCCTCAGGCGGAAAAGCTCAGGCTTTGGCGGCTGCGTTGGCGTTCTGGACAAAGGTTGCGACGGAAGTGGCAACGTCTTCGCCAGTGCCTACACGCTGGAGCATGTTCCACCACTCGGTGCGGGCAGTTGCCCAGCCCGGAGTGATCTGGTAGTAGTCGCCCAGATAGGCCATGAACTTGGTGTACTCGCTCATGATGGCGTTGTCGGCGTAGATGTCGCCCACACTGGCGCGGACCGGGAAGTAGGTGGAAGCCAGAACGCTGTCCTTCACCTGATCAGGGTCAGCAGCGATGAACTCGATGAAGGTCTTGGCTGCCTTGACCTTGGCCTCATCGCCATTGTCGAAGACGCCAAAGCCCCAGATGCCGCCGCAGAGCTTCGGGTCGCCGCTTGCAGTCGGGAATGCCATGGGCATGATCTCGTCGCCGCTGTTGGTCAGGCCGGCGTCGTTGTTGTCGGCGTTCAGCTGCTGAGCGATGTTCCAGCAGAATGCCATCTGCAGCGTGCCGTTGCGGAACAGGGTGATCTCATCGCCGCCGGCGATGGAAGCGTCGAAGTTGATGCCGTCGGTGTCGTACAGGGTCTGGATGGCCTTGATGTTCTCGGCAGAGTCTGCAGTGTACTTGGTGTGAGCGTCGTCGGTGAAGGTGCCGCCGTACATATTATTGATAATAGCACGGGTACCCTGGTCGCCGCCCTGACCGCCGCAGTAGATGGCTGCCACGTTCTCGTAGCCGCCCTTGTACAGAGCGTCAACGGTGTTCAGGAAGCCTTCGGTGCTCCAAGTGTGCTTATCGGTGTCGAGATACTTGTCAGCGCCCACTTCCTTGACCTTGGTCATGTTGACGGCCATGCAGTGCGCGGTCATGCACAGGGGGTACTCGTAGTAGTCGCCCTTGTCGTTGTGGCAGGCGGAGTTGACGGACTCGTAAATGTCCTTCTTGGCGTCGTCGGTCCACAAATCGTTCAGCGGAGCCATGACGCCCTTTGCGCCCCAGTTGGCCACCAGACGCTCGGGGCCTTCCATGATGAGGTCGGGTGCGCTGCCGCCCTCGATGGCGGTGTTCACCTGGTCATCGCCGTTGGTGTAGTCGAGATACTCAACGGCCACTTTAATGTCAGGATACTTTGCGTTGAAGCTGGCGATGAGCTCCTGCACGGTCTCGTCCTTGCCCCAGCCGCCGATGGGGTATGTCCACAGCTTGATGCTTGCGCCGGATGCAGAGCCGGAAGCGGCAGTAGAAGCTGCCATGCTGGTAGAAGCTGCCATGCTGGTAGAAGCGGACTTGCCGCCGCAGGCAGCCAGCGCACCCGCTGCGCTCATAATGCCAACGGCCTTCAAGAAGGAGCGGCGAGAAATAGCGTTCTTCATAATAAGTTCTCCTTACCTATCATCATATCGGCGGTCCTTCATCCCTGACCGCTCTTGTTGGCCTTATTATAGAAAACTTCTTTCATCTTGTCCATCGGTCGCATCCACAATTTTCAGAAAGTTTTCTTGTCTATTCCGCACAAATATCTGGGATACCAGCCAGATTTTGGCCACTTTCACCAATTTTGACGCCAGTTGTAGCCGTTTTGTAATCATTTCTGCGCAGTTTGTCATTTTCAGTTTGAAAATCATTTTCGTTCTTCCTGCCGCAGTTTTGAAATTTATTTTCAGTAATAAGTCATACTTTCCATCGTTTTTTGGATGCTCTGCACAGCTTTTTCTTCCGAATTATGGCGAAAGGCACACTTGTCAAGCAGCCAAACTTCTTTTATACTTTTTTATAAAAATGCCCCCTTCCCTGTGCGGCGGGAGGGGGCAAAAGAAAGCATAAGGAATAGTGCGGGCATTGCAGCCTGCTCGAAGGAGCTTGACCATGGGTACAAATTTTTGGGAATTGCTGCATCAACGACAGGACCAGCTGACCAGATCCGGCCACGCGGTCGCCGACTACCTGCTGCAGCATGCGGACGAAGCGCAGTATCTCTCCATTTCCTCGCTGGCCCGGGAGTGCAATGTCGCCGAGGCGACAGTGTTCCGGTTCTGCCGGGCTTTGGGGTTCGACGGCTACCATGAGATGCGCATTGCGCTGGCGCAGGCCAATGCCACCGGCACACCCTCCAGCCAGAGGGAGCTTCAGCCCGGTGCCACCACCGCAGAACTTTGCGAGCACGCATACGCCCGCTTTCTCACCGCCATCAACGGCACCCAGAACGCTCTCTCTACCGAGGCCGTGGACGAGGCCGTACACCTGATGCAGGAGGCCAGGCAGGTGTTCTGCCTCGGACAGGGCGGCAGTATGCTTCTGGCAAACGACATCTGCGCCCGCTTCGCCAGCCTTTCCACCAAGTTCCGCACCGCAGGCGACAGCCATTTACAGCTGCTGACTGCCAGTCTGATGAACGAGGCCGACGTTGTTCTCTTCGTCTCCTACTCCGGCGCGACCCGCGACATGATGGAGACACTGCGCACCGCCAAGGCCGCCGGGGCAAAAATCATCCTCCTGACCCATTACGAGGACTCCCCCGGCGCATTGCTCGCAGATGTCGTCCTTCTCTGCGGCGCACAGGAAAGCCCGCTGGACTCCGGCAGCATCCCCATCAAGGCAGCATTCCTCTATGTAGGCGAAGTTCTGGTGCTGCGGTATATGCTGGATGACCCTGCCCATAGCAACACCGCGCAGGACCTCACCAGCGAGGCTCTGACCGTGAAAATGCTGTAAAAAGTTCTTTTCCATGTACTGCCAAAACTGCCCGGAACGATAGGAGAAGGTCGTTCCGGGCAGTTTTTTTGTGTTATGCAGTAAAAATGACAGCGACACGCCCGTTGACTCATCTGATTCAAGGCATTATAATCGAAGTATGGCAAAGTTTGTCGAAGAGCAGGAGCGAAAAAAGTATGGATCATAGTCACCGCGATCGCACCTACAAAAAGAGCCGTTTTCAGCAGGAGCTGGAGCAGAGCGTCTCCCGTAAGCTGATCTCAAGCCTGCTGCTGGGATGTCTTTTGTTCTGCATTGCGATTGCTGCTGTGAATGCTCTCAGCCAGAACGCCCGGCGGGAAGACCATCTGGAGAGTGTCGCCTCCACCTTCCATGAGGTGTACAATAGCACGTCCGCCTTTCTGCTGGACGCCGGACACACCGAGCTGTTCCTCTCCGAGCTGCGGAATGATCAGGACAACCTGCGCTATCTTATCAGCCAGTACAACGTCTCGGCTCTTGTGGAGATACAGCTCATCCTTACCGACTCTGAGGGAAAGGTTCGGTTCACGACCTTTTCGGAGGGAGAGATGAATCTCCACCGGCAGGAATTCAACTGCATCGCCGTGGACAACGCCTGCCATCTTATGCGGGCCGTCTACACCACGGTCTACCACTTCCGAGCCAACAGCTCAGAATACGTTATGATCCATCCGCTCTACCGGGATGGCGGATATCAGGGTGCTGCGGCAGTTTATCTGAATGAGAACGACTGGACAAAACTGTTCGGCCAGTACCAGTACGATGCTATCCTCACCAAATCCAACGGTGATGTCATCGCCTGTTCAAATTCCTCCTTCCTCTCCCAGAAGAACGCCAACAAGTATCTGCCCGCCGATGCGGCGCAGTATGTGCGAGTGAACGGGAACCGCTATCTGCGCAGCAGCCGCTCGCTGGAAAACGGCACGGTGTTGGCTTACTCCTTCATCTACTCGCCCACGAATTATAGTTATCTCTTCGTGGGTCTGCTCCTGATCGTACTGCTGGGACTGAGCTGGGCAGCAATGTTCGCCCGTATCATGCACGCTATGACTGAGCAGATGGTAAAGTCGGTGGACACTCTCGTGCGGGAGATCCGCATCATCCGCAAGGAGGACCCTGATCACATCATCGAGATCGACACCGGCGATGAGATCGAGGAGATCGCCCGTCAGGTCAACAAGATGGTCCGCAGCATTCAGGAGCTGAGCCAGCGCAACATCGCTCTTGCCGAAGTGAACAACCGGATGGAGATGCAGAATCTTCAGGCGCAGATCAATCCCCACTTTATTTATAATACGCTGGACAATATCCGCTATCTTATCCCGACAGACCCCCAGCGAGCCCAGCAGCTGATCGGGCGGTTTATCGGCATCCTGCGCTACAGCATCAACAACACAAAGCACAATGTCCCTGTTAAAGATGATCTGAAGTATCTGCAGGATTACCTTGTGATCCAGTCCACCCGCTTCGGTGCGAATTTCTCCTACGAGATCGACATCGACGACGCCTGCATGGAGTTCATCATCCCGAAGCTGCTTTTACAGCCCTTGCTGGAAAACAGCATCAAGTATGGATTCCAGAAGAAGCCACGCATCCATATAAGGGTACGGGGCTGGCTGGGGGAGGATGCGCTCTATTTCACGGTAGAGGACAACGGCGGAGGCGTGGACGAGACCACGCTGGAACAGCTGCGAGACATCCTGCGCTCGGATGAAGTGAACATCGAGCACAATGGTCTGCAGAACATCAACCGCCGCATCTGGCTGGGCTACGGCGGTGACAGCGGACTGACCATCGACAGCACCGAGGGCGAAGGCTTCACGGTGAAGCTCAAGCTCCGGCTGGGAGGAATGTAAACCATGTATCGCGTTCTGCTTGTAGAAGATGAAGAGATCATCCGCAAGGGCATTCGCTACTCGGTACCGTGGGAGGAGTGCGGCTGCTCGGTAGTGGGCGAGGCAGAGAATGGGGCAGCAGGTGAAGAAAAGATCGCTGAACTGCGGCCTGACATCGTCATTACTGACATTACCATGCCGGTAAAAAACGGTCTTGAGATGATCGCCGACACCCGGGAGAAATTCAACTATATCGCCATCATCCTGACAGGCTACTCGGAGTTTGAGTACGCCCAGCAGGCTATCCGGAACGGCGTATCGGATTATGTGCTCAAGCCTCTCGACATGGACGAGATGCGTACTGCGCTGGAGAAGGCTGTCCGCCTTGCGGGGGATAACCAGTACCTCCAACAGCGGGAGGACGAGGCAGAGGCCGTCCGCAGCCGGACAGCTCTGCCGCCATTAAGCGAAGATAAGGTCACTGACCCGCTGGTGCTGCGCATCGTAGCCTATCTGAAAGAGAATTACCGGAGCAAGATAACACTTGCTGACCTTCAGGAACAGTTCCACTACTCGGAACGGTACATCAACCAGAAGTTTCAGAAAGAGCTTGGCACAACGGTCATCGACTACCTCAACCGCTGCCGTATCCAGAACGCTCTGGAACTCATCCGGAAGGGAAAACTGCCCATCTCCCAAATCGGCTGGGAGTGCGGCATTGGTGAGTACAAATATTTTAACCACGTTTTCAAAAAATACATAGGCTGCTCGGTGCGGGAGTACCAGAGCACCTTGAAATAAGTGTCTATGAAAAAATACCGGACAGCCATTGTTCGGTATTTTTTCCATTTGTTCTGCAATTTGAGTATTATTTTTGTGCTAAAAGCATTAAAATGGGACTATCGAAAGGTTTCAGGTAAAAAATGGAGGTTTTTACTATGAAAAAGATTTCTCGTCGTTCGTTCCTGATGGCTACCGGTGTTATCGCAGCTTCTGCTGCTCTGAGCGCTTGCGGCGGCTCCTCCGCCAGCACCTCTTCTGCCGGTTCTACCGCTGCTTCCACTGCCGCTTCTGGTTCTGCCGCACAGGGCGGCGGCGACCTCGTGATCTACTCGCCCAACTCTGAGGGCCTGCTGAACGCCACCATTCCTCTGTTTGAGGAGAAATACGGCGTCAATGTCGAGCTGATCCAGGCCGGCACCGGCGAACTGGTCAAGCGTATCCAGTCCGAGAAGAACGATCCCTACGCAGATGTCCTGTTCGGCGGCTCCTGGTCGCTGATGTACACCAACGAGGACCTGTGGGAGCCGTATGTTTCCGCCAACGATGCAAACGTCATCGACGCCTACAAGAACAAGTGCGGCTTCATCACCGGCAATGTGCTGGACGGCAGCGTCCTCATCGTCAACACCGACCTCCTCGGCGACATCAAGATCGAGGGCTACGAGGATCTGCTGAACCCGGCCCTGAAGGGCAAGATCGCCACTGCCGACCCCGCCAACTCCTCTTCCGCTTTCGCACACCTGACCAATATGCTGCTTGCAATGGGCGGCTACGAGGACGATAAGGCATGGCAGTACGTCCACGACCTGTTTGAGAATGTGGACGGCAAGATCTGCGAAAGCTCCAGCGGCGTTTACAAGGGAGTTGCCGATGGCGAGTATGTGGTGGGTCTGTCCTATGAGGACCCCTGTGCTCAGCTGGTTCTGGACGGCGCACCTGTCAAGATCGTTTACATGAAGGAGGGTACCGTCTTCCTTCCTGCTTCTGCCACCATCATCAAGGGCGCAAAGAACATGGACAATGCCAGGCTGTTCATTGACTTCATCCTGAGCGAGGAAGTACAGAACATCTGGGGCAGCACCCTGACCAACCGTCCTGTTATGAAGGACGCTGCCACCAACGATGCCATGACCCCGATGGCGGACATCAATGTCATCGAGGAGGACATTCCCTACGTCAGCGCCCACAAGTCGGAGCTGGTGGACAAGTACACTGAGATCTTCACCGATCTGCAGAGCAAGTAATTCAAAGGGCAGCAGGAGGCTAGTATGAGCAGAATATCAGTCAAAGACGCAGTAAAGCGCTACGGGAATAATACGGTCATCCCGGACCTGAATCTGGAGATCGGAGATGGTGAGCTGTTCACCCTGCTGGGTCCCTCCGGCTGCGGCAAGACCACTCTTCTCCGTATGATCGCAGGCTTCAGCTCCATTGAGGGCGGCGACATCTTCTTCAACGAGAAGCGCATCAACGATATGGACCCCAGCAAGCGCAACATCGGCATGGTGTTCCAGAACTATGCCATCTTCCCGAACCTCTCCGTCCGGGACAATGTGGCCTTCGGTCTGAAAAACCGCAAGGTGGACAAGGCTGAGATCAAGAAGCGGACGGATGAGTTTCTGAACCTGATGCAGATCATGCAGTATGCCGACCGGATGCCCAACCAGCTTTCCGGCGGTCAGCAGCAGCGTATCGCACTGGCTCGCGCACTGGTCATCTCGCCGGATGTGCTGCTGATGGACGAGCCGCTTTCCAATCTGGACGCAAAGCTCCGTGTCGAGATGCGCAGCGTCATCCGCCACACCCAGAAAAGCGTAGGCATCACCACCGTGTACGTCACCCACGATCAGGAAGAGGCAATGGCCATCAGCGACCGTATCGCCGTTATGAAGGAGGGCGTCATCCAGCACGTTGGCACTCCCCGCGACATCTACCAGCGCCCGAAGAATGTCTTCGTCGCCACCTTTATCGGCCGCACCAACATCGTGAATGCCCACGTCAAGGACGGCATCATCACCTTTGCCGACGGCTATCATGAGCACATCGACGCTCTGGACAAGGCTGCCGAGCAGGAGGTGCGCTGTTCCATCCGCCCGGAGGAGTTCATTATCTGCAAGGACGGCACCGATGGCATCCACGGCACCGTGCAGGAGTGTACCTACCTCGGTCTCAACACCCACTACACCATTGACACCGATCAGGGCGACTCGGTGGAGATCGTAGAGGAGTCCTCCATTGGCGAGGGCCTCAAGAAGGGCGAGAAGGTGCTGCTGAAGGTCAAGAAAGAGAAGATCAACGTCTTTACCAAGGACGGCGGTACCAATCTCATCAGGAGCGACGCTTATGAAAAACAATAATAAGTTCCGTCTTGATGTCTGGGGAGCCATTACGCTGGGGACCATCGCACTCTATGCACTGTTCCTGCTTTACCCGATGGCATACCTGATCCGCCAGTCTGTGCTGGACCCCGACACCGGCGGCTTCACGCTGGCTTATTTCACGAAGTTCTTTTCCAAGAGCTACTATTTCGATACCCTGATCAACAGCTTCAAGGTGTCCATCACAGCGACGGTGCTCTCCATCGCCATCGGCACCCCACTGGCATACCTGTTCACGATCTTTAAGATCAAGGGCAAGCCGGTGCTGAATATCCTCATTGTGGTGGCATCTATGTCGGCTCCCTTCATCGGTGCCTACTCATGGATCCTGCTGCTGGGTCGCAGCGGTATCATCACCACCTTCTTCAAAAACCTCGGCATCGCCATCCCGGACATCTACGGCTTCGGCGGCATCGTGCTGGTCATGACGCTCCAGCTGTTCCCGCTGGTGTTCCTCTACGCCAAGGGTGCATTGAAGAATATCGACAACTCCCTCATCGAGGCGGCCGAGAACCTCGGATGCTCTGGCATTGCCTGCTTCTTCAAAGTGGTCGTACCCCTGATCATGCCCACCCTGCTGGCTGCGGCTCTGCTGGTGTTCATGCGGTCCTTTGCAGACTTCGGCACCCCGATGCTGATCGGTGAGGGCTACCGTACCTTCCCTGTTGTCCTTTACACCGAGTTCATCAACGAGGTGGGCGGCAGCGACGGCTTTGCAGCCGCTATCGCCGTCATCGCTATCGTCATCACCACGCTGGTGTTCCTCGTCCAGAAGTACGTTTCCAACAAGAACGCCTTCGCCCTGAACAGCATGCACCCCGTGGAGGAGCGGGAGGCCCGCAAGGGCATCAACGCTCTGGTGCATCTGGTCGTCTACCTTGTAGTGGGCATCGCCATCATGCCGCAGGCCTACGTCATCTACACCTCGTTCAAGAACACGCAGGGTAAGATCTTTGTGGACGGCTACTCGCTGCAGAGCTACCAGACCGCCATCGGCAAGCTGGGTCGCAGCATTCAGAATACCATCATCATCCCCCTGCTGGCACTGGTCGTCATCGTGCTGCTGGCTGTTCTCATCGCTTATCTGGTGGTGCGCCGCCGCAATGCCCTGACCAACGTGGTGGACATCCTCTCGATGATCCCCTACATCGTGCCCGGCACGGTCCTTGGCATCGCGCTGCTCATCGGCTTCAATAAGCCCCCGCTCCTCATCAGCGGCACCATGCTCATCATGGTAGTAGCCCTCATCATCCGGCGTCTGCCCTATACCATCCGCTCGTCGGTGGCTATCCTGCAGCAGATCCCCATGAGCATTGAGGAAGCTGCTATCTCGCTGGGCGCTTCCAAGATGAAGGCATTCTTCCGCATCACGGTTCCCATGATGGCTTCCGGCATTATCTCTGGTGCCATCCTGAGCTGGGTCACCATGATCAGTGAACTGTCCACCGCCATCATCCTGTATACCGGCAAGACCAAGACCCTGACAGTCGCGATCTATACCGAGGTCATCCGCGGCAACTACGGCACTGCAGCCGCATTGTCCACCATCATGACCATCCTGACCGTCATTTCCCTGCTGGCCTTCAGCAAGCTCAATGGCGGAAAGGATATCAGCCTTTAAGTGATCCTCCCGTTCTCCTTCGAGCACTGAGTTTCCAAACCGGGCTGTTTCTCAGCAACGCAAATAGCCCCCAACGGAAAAATGAGACAGGCTTCCCGAAAGGTGGGTCGCCTGTCTCATTTTTGTTGTAAGTTGGACGCTTGGGGACTTTAGACCTTTGCGCTCCCGAAAAACCGTGCCGAAATACACAAGCAGCATCCGCAAACTGCATATCGCAAATATTCCCGTTTGATAGGCACTATTTTTGAAGAGCGCGATAAATTTTATTTCACGCAAAACATATCGACTGTTCCATCTGCAAGCAGGCGGCCATCCTCACTTTTGATCTGGACACGGATGATGACGATGGTCCGGCCTCGGCTGAGGGTCGTTCCGCAGGCGTGTATCGTTCCCTCGGTCAGATTCTTGATAAAATTGATGTGAGCGCTCTGGGTCACATAATTGCGTCCATCGCTGCGGGCGGTCAGGCCGGCTACACAGTCGGCAAGCGTGAACAACAGGCCGCCGTGGACAAAGCCATGGGGGTTTTTGTCGGTGGCGGTGATGGTCATTTTTACTTCACAGTCGTCATGCTCGGCGCGGACGGCTTCAATGCCGCAAAAATCCATAAACGGATTGCTCTTGCGGTAGGCGGTCAAATCGGTATAGTTCATAGAGAAAACTCCTTTTATTTCTTTGGGCGCTTGCTGGCAGCAGGAAGCGCAAGCTGCCGACGGTATTTGGACACGGTGCGCTGCGCGAGCTGATAGCCCTCCTGCGCCAGACGCTCCCGGAGGAGACGGTCGTTGAGCATCGGCTCCTGCTGCAGGAGCTGCACCATTCGGGTGCGGATCTCCTGCGGAGAACTGCCGCCGACGGGCTGAGAAAAAAATGCGCTGAGCGGGTAAATTCCCCGGCGGCACTGAAGATATTTTCCCTTCAGCGCCCGGGTGATGGTGGACGGATTCAGCCCGAGAGACTCTGCCAGAGTGCGGCGGGTCATAGGGGAAAGCACTCCATCCGGCAGAAGAAAAAAGGGGGCCTGCGTGCTCACTACAGCCTCCAGACATCGGTGGAGCGTTTTCCCCCGCCGGGAAAGTCCGCTGAGAAGCTCCTGTGCCTGCTTGCAGGCGCGGCGCAGATAGAAGGCTGTTTCCGCATCGGCAGAATGCATCATCTCTTCATACTGGCTGCTGAGCGTAAGGCGCGGAAGATAGAAATCGTTGAGCACTACGGAAAGCGCTCCGTTTTCATCCAGCACATAAGCATCCGGCTGGATATACTGCACCGGCTCAGAAGCCGGAGCATCCCATCGTCCGGGGTGTGGGTCCAGCTGTGCGATCTGAGCTGCCGCATTTTCCACTTCTGCCTTGGAGCAATGAAGCAGATGTGCCAGCGGGCTGTACTGCTGCCGGGCGAGGGGCTCAAGATGATGGGAGACAAGCTCGGTGAGCAGAGGCGTTTCCTGCCCGCTGCGCCGAAGCTGGATCAGGAGGCACTCGGACAAACTCCGGGCCGCGATACCGGCTGGCTCCAAGGCCTGAACTGCCGCCAGTGCCTCCTCGAGCATGGGAGCCGGAAGCCCCAGATGATGCAGATGCTCCAGCTCTTCTGGGGGCAGAAAGCCGTCCTCATCCAAACGCTCTATGAGATAGGTGCAGAGGGACAAGAGCTTCGGCGGAAGCTTTCTGCGTTCCAGCTGATCCCGCAGAAAGCTTTCCCGGCTGGTCAGCTCCCGGTCTTCCGCACCCGGCTCAGGCGGAGCATCGGAAGAAGTCCGCATCCATTCATTCCGGGCCGACATCTCCCGGAAGGCATCGCCGGACGGCTCCTGCTGTTCAAGCATCGGGTTTTCCTCCACGGCACGTTCCAGAAACTCGCGCAGATCCTGTACGTTCATCTGGAGCAGAGCGATATTCTGCATCAGCTGGGGACAGAGTTTGAGCTGCTGGGACAGCTCCTGACGGAATTGAGGCCCTTCCATGGGGCGTCACCTCCTGTCTATCGCACTATTTTACTGACTTGCGATAGAAAACGGCAAAGAAAGCATTTCACGAAAAGGAAAGTTTACGAAATAATCTTGACATTGTCGAAAATGATGGCTTAGTATTAAGGCCATGACAGTCTGCCGGGAGCAGGCTGTGGCTCATTCTATCACAAAATGAGAGAAAGGAAAAGATGCCATGACCGAACGAAGCCCAAAAATCCGCCTCATCTCTCCCACCGAAAATCTGGCCCGGCGGGCCAAGCCCCTGATCATGCGACGAGGCATGGATGTGCGTGTGGAGGTCGCAGAGCTGGAGGCCGCCGTTGCGCTGGCCAAGCGGCTTCTGACGCAGAACGATTATCTGTTTATCAGCCGCCGCGGCACCCGCGACCTGCTGCGCAAGAGTCTGAACATTCAGGTCGTGAACATCCCCGGCGAAGCATCGGATTATATCCCGGCCATCCAGCAGCTTCGGCACGAGCGGGGGCTTATTGCTTTCTTTTCCTTTGAGGAAGAGATCAGCAACGAACTGCGCACCATCTGCTATCTTCTGGATCTGAAAATGAAGCACTACTGCTTTTCCGACAGTCTCAGCTGCCAGTCCGCTGTCCAGCAGGCGGTGGCCGATGGGGCTGCATGGGGGCTGGGCGGCGTCGTGTCAGAGCGGTTCGCCAAGCTGTACGACTTGCCGTATCTCCGGGTGGAAAGCTCGGACACTTCGATCCTCCATGCTCTGGACACCGCCCAGCAGCTTTATGTCACCCAGCAGGAGAACGCCCGCCAACAGGAACAACTTCAGATCCAGCTGGAGCGTTACCAGAACATTCTGGATTATACCCATGACGCGATCATCGCCATTGACGAGAATGGACGGATCAGCACGACCAACCAGATCGCAGAGCAGATGCTCCGTCCGGCGCAGCCGCCTTTCGCCGGGCGGCCCATCGAAGAGGTCCTTCCCAATACGCACCTGACCAGTGTTCTTCAGACTGGAGAAGCCGAAATAGGCCAGATGATGAACATTCACGGGACGCTGGTCTCCACCAACCGCGTCCCCATCCGGGTAGGCGGGCAGGTAAAGGGCGTTGTTGCGACATTTCAGGACATCAAGACCTTGCAGACAGCAGAGCGGAACATCCGTATCAAGCTGCACGAAAAGGGATTGGTGGCAAAATACCGGTTCTCGGATATTTTGGGGCAGTCGCCCGCCATCCTTGAAGCAAAGCGCCTCTCCGAAAATTTTGCGGATTCGCAGTTCACCGTGATGCTGTACGGCGAAACCGGCACCGGTAAGGAGATGTTCGCCCAGAGCATCCACAATGCCAGCCCGCGGAGAGATGGGCCATTCGTGGCCATCAACTGCACGGCGCTCAACCGCAACCTGCTGGAATCCGAGCTGTTTGGCTATGCGGACAGCTCCTTCACCGGAGCGCGGCGGGGCGGCAAGGCCGGTCTGTTTGAGACAGCCCACGGCGGAACTATCTTTCTTGACGAGATCGGTGAGCTGCCGTTGGAGTTTCAGGCGCCACTGCTTCGCGTCCTACAGGAAAAAGAAGTGCGCCGTGTGGGCGATGACACGGTGATCCCGGTGGATATTCGGATCATCGGCGCGACCAACCGGGATCTGCTCCGTCTCGTGGAAGAGGGCCGGTTCCGCCGTGACCTTTATTACCGGCTGAACGTCCTCAGCGTGTTGGTGCCGCCGCTGCGGGAGAGGGGTGACGATTATCTGGAGATCGCCCGTGCCATTTACGACAGGGTGATGCCCCAGCGCTCTGCCGACGAGAGATCCGCCTTTTCCCGGGTGCTGGGCCGATGCCGCTCCTATGCGTGGCCCGGCAATGTCCGTGAACTGACCAACACGGTCGAGAGAGTCTCGCTGCTGCTGCACCGGGGCAGCCCGGAGGAAGAGGTGTTCCAGTCCCTCAAGATGAACCTCTGGAGAACCGCTGGATCTGCTCCCGCAGCCCGGGAGAGAACCACTGATCCGGCTACGGACAAGAGCGATGTGCTCGAAGCTCTGCGGCGGAGCGGAGGAAACGCTTCCCGCGCCGCAAAAGATCTGGGCATCAGCCGCAGCACCTTGTACCGCCGCCTGAAACAAAACCCCTGAATGTCGCAAAAGCGTGTCGCAGTGTTTCATTTGTGACACACCCGGACGCCGGAAGAATGAGACACTCCTGCAAAAATCGGCAAAGGATCCAAGCACTCAAATCGCGTACCCAAAGACCTCCGCAATTTTGCGGAGGTCTTTTTTTGTGTACTTTTCACAAGTGACATGGCCTAACTTCGAGCACATCCACAAATCTCAAGATATTTTGACCTGAAATGCGATTTTGGCACGAAAATTGCTATATAGTTTGGCAGAAATGCTCGATCGCAGCAAACAGTTTGGAAGTCTTCTCCTGCAGGGCCATGCGGAGAAAAAACAAAAGGAGGCAATTTTTGTGAGCAATAGTATTGCATTGTTTTCCCTGATCGTGCTGGTTGCCTGCATCGCAATCGGCTTCGCGCTGAAAAAGAACGTCGGTCTAATCGCCGTTCTGGCCGCAGCCGTTTTTGGTTCGGCGGCCGGTTACACAGACTCTCAGATCATCAAAGGGTTCAGCTCCAGCACCTTCATCATGCTGCTGGGTGTCTCGCTGCTGTGTACCATCGCTACCAACAACGGTACGCTGGAGCTGGCCGCAAAAAAGTTTCTGCGCCTGTCCGGCGGCCATGTGGCCATCACCCCGGTCATCATATACCTGATCGGCTACATCGTCGCAGCCATCGGCCCCGGCTGTGTGCCGGCGCTGGGCATCGCCGCAGCACTGAGCCTGCCGCTGGGCAAGAGCACTGGCTATAACTCCGTTATGCTGGCGGCGATCGGTCAGATCGGTTCCATGGCAGGCCGGTTCTCCCCCATCACGCCGGAAAGCGTCCTGATCTACAACCTCGCCAGTGAGCAGGGCATCACCGGCTATCAGACACACACCCTGATCTACGCGACCATCACCACCATCGTGCTGTCCTTTGTTATCTTCTTTGTGTTCAAGGGCTTCCGGATCAAAGAGCCTCAGAGCAAGGAAAAAGAGATCCTTCCCGCGTTCACCCAGAAGCAGGTCATCACGCTGGTGGGCTTTCTGGCCATGATCGTGGCCAGCGCCTTTTTCAAGCGGAACGTCGGCCTTATCTCCTTTGCTGTGGCAGTCGTCCTGCTGCTCCTCAATGTGGCAGACGAAAAGGTCGTCATCAAGGGTGTGCCTTGGTCCACCCTGATGATGGTCACCGGCATCGGTATGCTGATGAACATTGTCTCTGACGTGGGCGGTGTGGCGCTGATGTCGAACGGTCTGGCTTCCATCATGACGCCGAAGACCGCAGTCGCCATTCAGGGCTTGTCCGCCGGCATCCTCTCGTGGTTCAGCTCTGCGATCGGCGTCGTGTGGCCCACCATGGTGCCTACGGTCGGTGCCATCGCTGAGCAGGTCGGCGTCAAGCCGGAGGGCCTTATCACCATCATGTGCCTGACCGCTTCCTTTGCCGGCTTCAGCCCGGCGTCCACCGGCGGCAGCCTGATCATGGCGGCCAACGCCACCGACCCCGAGTTCACGAAAGAAAAAGAGAACAAGCTCTTCATCCAGATGTTCGGTCTGTCCGCCCTGCTGCTGTTCCTGACGGTCTTGGCTGGTCTGCTGGGCCTGTACAATATCCTGTAATATTCCATACATCAGAAAAATGAAACATAACGAGGTGTCTATTATGAGCAAAGGTCTTTTGGATGGCGTGGTCGTTCTCGACCTGACCCGTGTTCTGGCTGGTCCCTACAGCGGCATGATCCTGGCGGATATGGGTGCTACGGTCATCAAGCTGGAAAATCCCAAGGGCGGTGACGATACCCGCAAGATGGGCCCCTTCATCAACGACAGCAGTGTTTATTATGCGAACTTCAATCGCAGCAAGCTGGGCTGCACCCTGAACCTCAAGGACCCTGAGGGCAAGGAGATCTTCAAGGAACTGGTCAAGAAGGCCGACATCGTCATCGAGAACTACCGCCCCGGCACGATGGAAAAACTGGGCCTCGGCTATGACGTCCTGAAGGAGGTCAACCCCGGCATCATCTATGGTGCGGTGTCCGGTTTCGGCCACACCGGCCCTTACAGCAAGCGTGCGGGCTATGACATCGTAGGTCAGGCCATGGGCGGCCTGATGAGCACCACCGGCTGGCCCGATGGCCCGGCGACCCGTGTCGGCACGCCCATGGGCGATGTCCTTGGCGGCCTGAACATGACCATCGGCATTCTGGCGGCGCTGGTCAACAAGCAGAAAACGGGTCTGGGCGAAAAAGTTGATGTGGCGCTGGTGGACTCGGTGGCTTCCGCGATGGAAAACATCACCATGATCTACCAGTCCACGGGCCGTATCCCGCAGCGCATCGGCAACCGGTACGAGTCCACCTACCCGTATGATGTTTTCCCGGCCAAGGACGGCGATGTGGTCATCGCCGCAGGCAACAACAAGCTGTACGGCCTGCTCTGCGATGTGATGAAGCAGCCGGAACTGAAGGCCGACCCCCGCTTTGTTGAGATCAAGGATCGCGTAGCGAATCACGCCGCGATGCGTGAGATCATCTGCGCTTGGACCAAGGATTACACCATTGACGAAATCGACAAGATGCTGAACGATGCTGGATGCCCTGCCTGCCCCGTCAACACCATCGACCGTCTGGTGACTGACCCGCAGATCGCGGGTGCCCGTGAGATGTTCCCGGAGATCGATCAGCCCGGCATCGGCAAGCTGAAGATCACCGCTGTGCCGCAGCACCTGACCCGCACCAAGGCGTATCCCCGCAAGGCCGCTCCGCTGCTGGGAGAGGACAATGCCAGGATCTATGGTGAGCTTCTGGGCCTTGACGCTGCCAAGCTGGAAGAGCTGAAGGCCAAGGGCGCTATCTGAGTTCTATGATCCTGTGGCCGCAGGGTGTGCGGAAGGGCAGGATGGTCGGATCGAATGCTGCTTAACACTGCCATCTCGCTTTGCCGTACCGTGCTCCCATAGGAATGGTTGAAATGACACAAAAGAGGGTTATGAGATTATGAGCAAAATCGAAGTTGTTGAAGTCGGCCCCCGTGACGGATTCCAGAGCGTGAAATGTGCTCCACCGATCGCCACCGAACTGAAGCTGGACGTCATTGATCAGCTGGTCTCGGCAGGCGTCAAGCACATGGAGTATACCTCCTCGTATTATAAAAGAGTAGTATTTATAGACCGCTCTCCAGCGGTATGCTACACTGTATAGGATGCTGTGGA
>ENA-USUA01000346-USUA01000346.1-human-gut-metagenome-genome-assembly--contig:-NODE-346-length-30551-cov-50.812693_pt1 | contig 30551 bp, 20 predicted proteins | sample MGYA00250057_ERZ773390 | MGnify/ENA primary metagenome ERZ773390 (study PRJEB29103, sample SAMN06111941) | human gut metagenome | biome: human gut; feature: ankylosing spondylitis patient; material...
GCTATGATCTGGTGCTGATGGATGTGCAGATGCCGGTGATGGACGGCTACACCGCCACCCGGAAGATCCGCGCACTGGATGACCCTGCCCGGGCAAAGCTCCCCATCCTTGCCATGACCGCCAACGCCTTCGACGAGGACCGCCGCAATGCATTGGAAAGCGGCATGAACGGCTTTTTGTCCAAGCCCATCGTGATCGGCGACCTCGTGCAGGAGCTGCGCAAAATTTTGTGAGCCAAACGCCTGTCAGACAGAAAAGAAATAAAGCACCCGCAGCATTCGCTTCCAGAGGTCAGGAGCCTCTGCGAAGCCTGCTGCGGGTGCTTTTGCTTTTGTCGGCTGGCAGCCGTTATGATTTCAGTACATCTGCAAGGACCTGCAGCAGATGCGGAATATCCAGCGGCTTTGCAATGTGGCCGTCCATACCGGCCTTCAATGCATTCTGGCGGTCTTCTTCAAAGGCATTTGCCGTCATTGCAAAGATGGGAATGCCTGCCTTTGCAGCATCCGGCAGGGCGCGGATCTGCCGCGTTGCCTCGTAACCGTCCATCTTGGGCATCTGGATGTCCATTAAGATCAAATCGTACTGCCCGGGGGCCGCCTGCTTCATCTTCTGGACAGCGATCTCGCCATCCTCAGCAGTGTCTACCGCAAAGCCCGCTTCCTTCAGGATCTCCAGCGCGAGCTCGCGGTTCAAGGCGTTGTCCTCCACCAGCAAAAGCTTCTTTCCCTTGAGCTCGGAGGCATCTGGCTGCGCTGGCTTACAGGCAGGCTCTGCACCGTACGGTTCCGCCAGCACTCTGCGCAGTTCGGAAAGGAACAGCGGCTTTTCGCAGAAGGCGGTCACTCCGGCAGCGCGGGCTTCCTCTTCAATATCCGTCCAATCGTAGGCCGTCAGAATGATGATAGGGCAGCTTTTCCCGATCACCCTGCGGATCTGCCGCACGACCTCGATGCCGTTCATATCGGGGATGAGCCAGTCGATGATGTAGACGCTGAATTCGTCGCCCTGCTCCATGGCGTATCGGGTGCGGATCACCGCTTCCCGGCCGGAGATCGTCCACTCCGGCCGCATCCCGATCTTGGACAGCATGGTGCTGACGCTCAGGCAGGTGTCGGTATCGTCGTCTGCTACCAATGCGCGCAGCCCTTCCAACTGCGGGAGCTGCTTGGGCTCCACCCTTTGTCCGCTGAGTGCGAAGCAGAGATCTACGATGAATTCGCTGCCCCTGCCCGGTTCACTTTCGATCGCGATGGTGCCGCCCATCATATCCACGATGTTCTTGGTGATGGACATGCCCAGGCCGGTACCCTGAATGCCGCTGACGGTGGAGCTTTCCTCCCGGCTGAACGCCTCAAAGATGTGCTTCTGGAACGCTTCGCTCATACCAATGCCATTGTCCTTGATGCGGAACTCATAGCAGCCACGGCCCTGGGGCGCACCGTTCTTCTGGGCAATGCGGATGCTGATCGTACCACCTGTGGGAGTGAACTTGATGGCGTTGGACAAAATGTTCAGCAGGATCTGGTTCAGCCGCAGCGGGTCGGTGATGATGTCCTCGTTCTCCACGTCCATGGTATCGATGAAAAGCGACAGCCGCTTTGCCGAAACATCGGGTTGGATGATGGAGCGCACATCGTGGACGAGGTCCGGCAGATGCACCGCTTTCTCTTCAATTTTTACTTTTCCGCTCTCGATGCGGCTCATATCCAGCACATCATTGATGAGGGAAAGCAGATGCTGGCTGGAGGTAGAGATCTTTTTCAGGTAATCCAGCACCTGCTCCTTATTATCAATATGGGTCGCAGCCAGCGAGGTGAAGCCGATGATGGCGTTCATGGGGGTGCGGATATCGTGGCTCATATTGAACAGAAACTCCCGCTTGGCACGGTTTGCAGCACCCTCGTGCCGGAGTGCGATCTCCAGTTTGCGGTTCTGTTCCTCCAGCTGAGCCTGATACTTCTTCTCCTGCTCTTTCTTCTGCTGCTCCATCTCCTGCACGGAGCGTCTGCGCAGCACCCGAAGGACCATTACAAGCAGGATGTAACCGGCCAGCGCCATCAAGATCAACGGAAACGATTCACGGAAGACGGATCTTTCATCCGTATACGCGTAGAGATCGAAAGACCTTCCGTGGCAGTACATTCCAACATAGCAGCCGGAGCCGTTCCAATCGTGGGTATGGGTCAGCGTTTCGGCAGCCCCGGCTTTGCGGATCTCCCGCACCGGCAGACTGTCCGCAGCATCCTGCCCGATGAGCTCCGGGCGGTTGGAGGCAATGACCTGATTGTTCTGCACGATGAACAATGTGCCGCTGGTCTCAACCGAGTAGCCGTCCAGTACGCTCTGGATGGACAAGGCCGTTCCCTCTACAAATTCTGCCGGGGTATAGCGGTAGGCAAGCAGGATGACCTCTTTGCTTTCTGCCCGGTGTGCCGCAACATCCATGGCAGACCCATCCTCCAGCAGGATCCGCTTCAGATAGGTTTTTTGCGGATAAGAGAAAACGTCCAGAACGGCATCATTCTTGAGCGGTTCTCCAAACCGGGCATAGCCGATGCCGTTGGTTGTGGATTCGCACAGGAGCGTACCGTCCGGGGCCAGAACCGAAATACCTGTGAGCCAGAGCAGCTCTGCCTGCCTGTTCAGGCACTGCGGGTCGGAAAGGTCGAGCGCAGGGTCCTGTGCCAGCTGATGCACCGATACCGCCGTGCGGCGGAGCGCTTTGGCCACGACCGTATCGTTGTGCTTTTCAAAGCTGGTGGACTGGGATTTGACAAAATCAAGGATCTGGCAGAAACGAGCCTCCGTTGCGCGCAGTGCCTGCCAACTCGAGAAAAAAACGACGCCGGCCATAAAAAGCACGCCGATGACCAGATAGAGCCCCCATCTCCATGTATCTGAGATGGTTTTGTTTTTACATGCCAATGGTGTCCACCTCCAGATACTGCGAAGGATGTTCCAGATACTTGCCAAGGATCTGCTCCAGTGTGCCGTCTGTGCGCATCTGCGCAAGAACAGCGTTCAGCTGGATGTCCAGCCCGCGGCTGTCGTTTTTGGCAAAGGCGATGCCCAGCCCGGTGACCAGCAGCGGTTCTTCGAGGATGCGGAACTCCACGGAATTGTCCTTCATGTATTGCAGGATGGCCGTCTCATGGGCAGCGATGGCATCCACATAGCCGCAGGCCAGCATCGCATACTGCACGCTGCGGTCTTCGGTGCTGAACACCTCGACGGTCTGCGGGATGCGCGGGTCGGAGCCGCTGAGAAAGATCTCCTCCGGCTTGCCGGTGCTCTGTACGGCGATGGTCTTTCCGGCAAGGTCGCCGAGTGTCCGGATGCTGCTGTCGGCATCCACCGCAGCCACCTGACGGCTCACCATGTAGGGGCCCGCCCAGCGGTATACCTCCTCGCGCCCATCCATGGAAAAGCAGCCCCAGATGCAGTCGATGGTGCCGCTTTCCACCAGAGCTGTTTTTTGCTCCCAATCGATCGGTTCAAACCGGGCAGCATATCCCATGCGGCGGAAGGCTTCGGTGGCGATCTCCACGTCGATCCCGGCGGGTACGCCGTCATTGTTCAGATAAATATAGGGCGGATAGGTATCACTTCCCACAATGAGCTGCGGAAGACTGCTGTCCTTCGCGTTCGTTCCGCCGCAGGAAGTCAGACTGCCGACGGCAGCAGATGCCGCCAGCAGGGTGCAGCCGCGCAGAAATGCACGGCGTGAGATTCTATGTTTCATTTGGGCTTTTTGTTCTCCTGTTTTATTGCATCCATTGCTCAGTTGTGCTGCTGTAATTCTTCTTTCAGGTCAGCCTGAATATCCGTCAGGCACTGCAGCAGCAGCGGGTTGAACGCTCCGCACTCGCCGTTCAGGATCATCTGCACGGCTTTTTCGTGGGAGAAGGCTTTTTTGTAGCAGCGTTCGCTGGTCAGTGCATCGTACACATCAGCCAGCGAGACCAGTTGTGCGCTGATGGGGATCTCATCGCCCTTCAGCCCATCCGGGTAGCCGCGCCCATCCCAGCGTTCGTGGTGCCAGCGGGCGATCTCGTAGGCCGTTTGCAGCAGCGGCTGCTCTGCAAAATTATCCAGATCATGCAGCATCTTGGCTCCCAGCATACTGTGGGTCTTCATGACCTCGAATTCCTCCGGGGTCAGTCTGCCGGGCTTGTTGAGGATCTTTTCGTCAATGCCGATTTTTCCGATGTCGTGCAGGGCGGAAGCCAGCGGGATCATATCCTGCTGTTCCGCAGTGATAGAGGATCTGCTGCTGCTCTCCAACAGACGGCGGAGCAGCAGCTCGGTGATGATACGGATGTGCCGCACATGGGCGCCGCTTTCGCCGTTGCGGAATTCTACGATATGGCTCAGTACACCCACCAGCATATCCGTATTATTTTCACGGGCGCGGATCTGCTCAGAGACCATCTGCACCAGCCGCCGCTGCTTGGCGTACAGCTTGATGGTGTTGGTCACACGGCGGTACACGATACGAGCATCGAAGGGGCGATTGACATAATCACTTGCGCCCAGCTCATAGGAACGCCGGATCGTCGCATCAGAGTCCTCGCTGGAGATCATAATGACCGGGATATCCTCGATGGTGTGGTTGGCATTCATGGCTTTCAGCACTTCAAAGCCGTCCATAACGGGCATATTGATGTCCAGCAGCACCAGTGCAATGTTTCCGGCTTCTGCCTGCAATTTTTCCATGCATTCCCGTCCGTTTTCTGCTTCCAGGACATGGTAACTATCCCTCAGGATCTCTGTCAGCATCATGCGGTTCATTGCGGAGTCATCCACAAGTAAGATCTGTGACTTGTTCTGCAAAAGTTTTTCCAAAGCCGCCATGTTATGCCCCGGAACCTCCACCATGACGGCATTCTTGCGGCACTTTGCCTGATACATCAGCCGGTCCGCCCGGCGAACGATGTTATCCATAGGGTCGGCGAGGGACTGTATCGTTCCGCCAATGCTCAGCGAGAGGCGGAAATGCGAATAGCCGGGTACAGATGCCATCTGCGCGGCGGCTCTGATCTGCTCCAGCTTGGCTTGCAGGATGTCGCTCGGAATGCCGGACAGAACCAATAAAAACTCATCCCCGCCGTAGCGGATGAGCAGGTCCGATTTCCGGATGCAGGACTGGATAGCGTTTGCCACCGTTTTCAGTGCCATATCTCCGGCGTAATGCCCATAGGTATCGTTGCAGATCTTGAAATCGTCCACATCCATCAGCGCGACACCCGCCGGGCCAATGGTTTTGCGGGCAACTTCTTCGTAATAGCGGCGGTTGTAAATTCCTGTCAGCGGATCCCGATAAAGCTCGTCTTTGAGCTGCTGCTCCCGTGCAGCGCGCTGTCGGGCTGTTTCGTCCTCCGATACTTTCTGATTTTCGGTCAGTTGTTTCAGCGCCTGCTCCGCTGCGGCAAGAGCGGTTTCCTGTTGATGAAGTTTTTTCAACAGCTGCTGCTCACGCGCTTTGTAATATTCCTCGATCTCGGAAAGTGTATTCACGTTCTGACCCTCTTCTACATCATTTACATCATTTGTGTGTTTCATCTGCGGAAACGCGCTTTTCCGCTATTTTTTAATGGGGAGGGGTAACGCGGAAGCGTTTTACGGTCTGTTCCAGTGCTGCAATGTCCACGGGTTTGGAGAGATGTTCATCCATGCCGGCTTCCTTGCTCTTTTGCATATCCTCAAGGAAGGCGTTGGCGGTCATGGCAAGGATGGGGATGATCCTGCCCAGCGGATTTTCGCCATTGCGGATACGGCGGGTGGCCTCCAGGCCGTCCATCACCGGCATCTGCACGTCCATCAAAATCATGTCGTACTCGCCGGGCTTGACGCTGGCAAAGGCATCCACGATCTCCTGACCGTTGGAGCAGACGGTGCAGCTTGCGCCCTTGGATTCCAGCAGCATTTCCAGAATTTCGGCGTTGATGGCGTTATCCTCGGCGCAGAGGAACTTCATGCCGGACAGGGGAGAAGTTTCTTCTGCTTCCTCCGGCAGAGCCTGCACCTTCTGCGCATGATCCGACCCCGTATCAATGGGAAATTCCAGCACGACCTCAAAGCGGGTACCCCTGCCGGGGGCGCTCTCCACGCTGATGGAGCCGCCCATCAAGTCAACGATGCTCTTGGTGATGGCCATGCCCAGACCTGTGCCCTGCACCTTGTTGGTGCCGGATTTTTCCTCGCGGGTAAAGGGGTCAAAAAGGGTCTTTTGGAACTCCTCGCTCATGCCGATGCCGTCATCCTGCACCACAAAGCGGTACCGGGCGAAGTGCTCGTTCCGGGGCAGCTCCTCCACCTCCAACCGGATATGCCCGCCCTTGGGCGTATATTTGACCGCGTTGGAGAGGATGTTCATCAGCACCTGATTCAGGCGGTTGGGGTCCGCCAGTACGTTTTCGTGCTGCAGATGGGTGTTTACCGTAAAGGTCTGGCGGCGCTGGCCTGCCTGCTGACGGATGATGCTGTCCAGCTGGCTGACCTGCTGGGGCAGGTTCATTTTTTCCACATTCAGGGTGGTCTTGCCGCTCTCGATGCGGCTCATATCCAGAATATCATTGATGATGCCCAGCAGCAGCTGACCGGAGCTTTCCAGCTTGCCCAGATGCTCGGCCAGCTTTTCCGGCTGGTGCAGCTCGTTTTTCATCAGGGTGGTAATGCCGATGATGGCGTTCATGGGGGTACGGATGTCGTGGCTCATGTTGGAGAGGAAGTCCGTCTTGGCCTTGCTGGCGCGCTCTGCGGACTGTAACGCCTCTGCGGCAGCATCCTGCGCCTGCCGCAGCTCATCGTTTACCTGCGTCAGATGGATGTTGTATTGTTCCAGACGGAGGTTCGCTTCTTTTTCAGCCCGCAGCTCCTGCTGCTGCTTTTGCCGCAGGAGAAACCAGCCGACGAAAACTGTTATGACCGAGAACACCATCGCAATGACGATGATGATGACCATGACGATGTTGACCAGCTTCTGCGTATTCACGGCCACATATTCTGCCGGAACAAGGAACGCCAGTGTCCACTGGGCGTTTTCCATCTGCTTCAGGGCGTAGAAATACTCAGTCCCATCCAGCACGGCATTGGAATAGCAGGAGCCTGTGCGGGCAAGCCGCTCCTTTGCCTGTGCAAAGGAAGAGCCGTGCAGATAGGACATCCGGGAGAGGACGGTGTATACGTTGTGTCCCTTCAGCAGCTCGGTGTCATTGGCATTGAACAGCTTGAAGCCATCGTTATCCAGCACATAGACGCTGTTGTTGTTTTCGTAGGCGTCACAGCGGAAATAATCGTTCAGCTGGGTCATGCTCTGGGAGATGCCGAAGTAGCGCAGGGTGATCGCTTTCTCTCCGCTTTGCAGTGTGATGGGGGTGGAGAGCTGTTCCAGAAACACCATCCGGGAGTCGTCCTTGGTCAGCGAGTTGGAAACATAGTTGACCCGCTCCGGTGCGCTTTCCAGATAGTTCATTCCCCGCAGCAGCCCCATGCGGCCATACTCGGTATAATAATGTCCGGCAGTATCCACGGCTACCAGTTCGATCTGTTTTTCATGGTAATTGGAAAGCTCCGACAGCTTTTTCAGATAGCGGTAGAGGTCGGTATCGGTCTCCAGCGGGCTGTTGTACAAATAATTACACTGCACATCCACCTCGTCCCAGTGGGTGTCGATGACATCTTCCAGACTGCGGAACATCTGGTGGGTGACTTCCTCCATCTGGCTCAGCCGCTCATGGTAGACAAGGTTCTGGATGTAGGTCTGGCTCATGACAAAAAGGGTCAGGAGCGACACGATGATGACAAAGCCGAAGCCGCCAAACAGCCTTTTATAGATTTTGTTGTTCACATCCGGTATCTCCTGTCCGTTCTGTTTCAGGTGCACCCTAGCTCCATGCGGTATCTGCCCGGCTGATGGTGGTGTATGCGCCAAAGAAGGCTTTTGCGGCGTCCATGCCCACCACGCCGCTGTCTGTGACCGTGGTCTCCGCAGCCAGTTGGTCGCTCACACCGCAGATGGCCACCTGATAGGTCTTGCCCGCCTCCGGCTGCACCGGGCTTACCAGCACATAGGGGTAACCCTTGCCGTTGCCGTAGGCATCGTAACCAGAAGCAAGCAGGCCGCTGATCTGCTGCCCGGTCAGGGAAACGGTCTGGATGGTGCGGTTCCAGCCGGTGGGCAGAATGACCGAAAGGTCGTAATCCGTAATATCCTTGGCGTACAGCTTGGCCGCTACGCCGTGGTGGTTCTGATCGGTGGGGTTGCCGGGGATCCATGTGCTCAGCGAGACCAGCGCAAGGTCGCTGCCGGTGGCCTGTGCAAAGCAGCGACCCACCAGCATGGCGCAGTCCTCCTGCGAAAGCTCCTCCGTAACGGTAGTGATGACATCCGGGGTGTTGTTCACCACACTGTCCTGATCCTCGTCCAGCTGACGGATGACATCCTCCATGGTGGCGTTGCCCTTGATGAAATCCAGCATTTTAAGGCCGGTGGTCACGACGGTGTTTTCCCAGCCGGAGTAGATAAAGGGCGCGGTGCTGCCTGCGTTCAGGGCATCGGCGATGTCGGCATAGTAGGTGCCGTCCGCTTTTGCGTCCTTGAAGGGCAGCAGGCTGCTTTTCAGCGCCGTTGCGGGCTGCAGAGCGCTGGTGCCTGCAACGGTGGAAAGCACACGCATCACCTTGAGCGCATCCTCCAGCTTCTGGGGGTCCTGCGCCAGCTTTTTATTCAGGCCGTAGAAGCGGTTCACATTCAGCACAAAAACGTTCTGGGTGCCGTCCTCCGAGAGAAACGGCATCAGGCCGAATTTATCGGCGTTGCCGTCTGCCTCCACGATGCCGTTGGTGTTTCCGATCAAAAACAGGGTGTTCCCCTCGGTCATCCTCTGCCGGGTCACATTGTCGTCAAGAGCGTCGCCGGAGTCGTTCAGCATCCCGATGTCCTTCCACTTCTGGACATAGGCCATCGCCTGCATCATGCCGGGGGTGTTGCTGACATTTGCCTTACCGGACAGATAATCCCGCTGCCACAGCCTGCCGTCCAGTGTGCCGAGGAAATCGGCTTCTGCAATGTTGCACAGGTACTGGAAACCGTAGCCCGGATACTGGATCTGCGGCAGACAGAGATCGACCCCGGCTTCCTTTGCCTTTGCAGCCAGTTCTTCCAGCTCAGCGAAGGAATTGGGCAGCTCCCAGCCGTATTTCTTCAGCAGGGTCTTGTTGTAGGTGATGCCGTAGCAGTTGTAGGTCGAGGGCAGCAGGTAGATGGCACCGTTGTCGAACACGTCCTGCAGACGGGACTCCACATAGTTATCCGTAAAATCGTAGCCGGAAAGGTCCAGCAGCTTGTCGGAGACCAGATCGCTCCGGGGGTCGTAGTAGGTCAAGGTGCAGACGTCCGGCAGGTCGCCCGCCGCAAACATATTCTGCAGACAGGTGGTGGTGTTATCGCCGCTGTAGGGCACGACCTCGATGTTCACTTCCGGGTAAACGCTGTGTACCTGCTCAATAAAGGCTTCTATCTCCTTATAAGGTGCCATAAAGGTGATGGCTTCGTGAGCAGCGTCTTTTTTAGCCGTTTCGGTCTTAGTGCCGCCGCAGGCGGTCAGTGCTGCCGCTGCCGCAGTAATGCCGCAGACCTGCAAAAACGAGCGGCGGGAGATCTTTTTCATCATATAAATATACTTTCTCACATTTTCGGAAAGCAATACTGCGCAGGTGCAGTAGCGCAGTGCTGCCTTAGCTGTTCTTACACATCCCACAGGAACTCCGGCGCTTGCGGCCTGTCCGCACGGGGCTTTGCGCCGAGTTTCCATAAAATGACAGTATAATTGTACCATTGCGGCCAAGGCGTTTCAAGTTGATTTTGAACGTCTTGCAATATTTTGCATGAAAAATATGGAAAGTTCTGAATTTCGCTGACTGGAAATAGACTGAAGTGACACATATCACGACCAGATGGACCGAAAAGGGGGATTCGATGAAAAAAACTCCTTTTATTCTGCACGAAAAATTTCGTTCGGACAACAACGAACAGCGCAAAGAACGGTTTCAAAAGGAATTTGAGCGATATATCATCGATGGATTGCTCAATGCGGTTCCTTCAGGATCCTGCGCCTGATGCGGCATCCCTGAATTGGAAGGAGGGACGCGTTATGCTGCGCATGGATGCTCGTGTACAAAAAGAGGGGGGCAGATCATGAAAGCAGCAATTTATTGCCGCCTGAGCAAAGAAGATGAAGATAAAATTGGTGAATCGGAGAGCATTCAGAATCAAAAGTCGATGCTGCTCCAGTACGCCCTGGAGAACGGATTTGATATTTACCAGATCTATTCGGATGAGGACTATTCCGGCATCGACCGGAACCGTCCGGCATTCAATTCGATGCTGCAAGCCGCAAGCGAACATCAGTTTGATGTGGTACTGGCCAAAACGCAATCCCGTTTCACCCGCGATATGGAGCTCGTGGAAAAATATCTGCACGGAAAGTTCATGGAGTGGGGCATCCGCTTCATTGCGGTGGTAGACCATGTGGATACCAACGATACCGCGAACAAAAAATCCCGCCAGATCAACGGCCTGATCAACGAATGGTATCTGGAAGATCTGTCCACCAATGTCCGCTCGGTGCTTGACCACAAGCGGAAAGAGGGGCTGTTCATCGGCTCTTTTGCACGGTATGGATACTGCAAAGACCCAAATGCAAAAGGAAAACTCATCATCGACCCGGAAGCAGCCGAAGTGGTAAGGCGGATCTTTTCCATGGCTCTTAACGGGATCGGCGCACACAAGATCGCACGCATCCTGAATGACGAAAAAATTCCAAGCCCAACAGCCTATAAGCAGCTGCATGGCATCCATTACCGCAGTGCATTGAAGAATACAAATGCGGCTCTTTGGAGCAGTCCCACCGTATATCAAATACTGCATGATCAGCTTTATATCGGAAATATGGTGCAGGGAAAGCATAAAAAGATAAGTTACAAGTCTGAAAAGACGATTTGGCTTCCAAAATCGCAGTGGATCGTTGTAGAAAATACGCATGAAGCGATCATTGAGCGGGAATTGTTTGAAACGGTCCAGAGGATGATGCAGGAGCGCACCCGGAGCGGCGAGAAGGGAACGATCCATCCGCTGGCAAAAAAAGTGGTTTGTGGATGCTGTGGCAGCTGCATGGAGCAGACTGGCCGTCAGCCGAGAGCAGATGGAACACAAAGACGCTATGTTCGCTGCCGGATGCACCAGCGCGCACCGGAAGTGTGCGGCAACAAGACCTGTACCGATATGGACGCGTTGGAGAATGCGGTACTGGAACGTATCCGGGCGTATGCGGCAGACTATTTTGACCCTGAAAAAGTTACCCTTCCAGAACAGGATGACCCCATCCGGCAGCGAGAGCAGGCCAGGCGTGACGAGCTGAAACGGTTGAAAAGCGAAGCAGCCCGGCGGCGCAAGGCCATGCAGGAGCTGTATCTGGATAAGGTGTCAGGCTTGATTGATGCCGTTCAGTTTTCTGAAATGAACCAGACCTTTCTGGAAGAAGTGAAAAAGGCAGAGACCCGGATTGATGCATTGGAAACGGAACTGGAACAACGGCAGGAAGAGACCGGTGGAGTCCAGACGCAGAGGCAGCGTGTCCGTGAACTGGCACAGGTTTCACAGCTGACCCGCGAACTTGTTGTGCTGTTGGTCCATCGGGTCATCGTCAGCCCAAAAGATCCGCTTACCGGAGAACAAAAAATCACGATCGAATGGAATTTCTGAGTCGGCAGGCAGTTCGACTGCCCCGCTGGGCTGTTTTCGTCAGCCCAGGTCGGATACACCTCACTGGACGCCACGTTGGCGATATAGCTGCGGAACGAGACGGTGACGTTCCGGGCCGAGGCGGCGGGCCTGCCGAGGTGGACGGTGATGTTCTTCGGGATGATGACCCGGTCCAGCACCCGCGGCGTACAGGCGAGGAACGGGTTCGGGCCGCTGCCGCCGTCGCCGGTGAAGAGGCTGTGGGGCGGGATGACGATGGGGACGTTGGGGGTGTCCCGTATCTCCTCGGTGTCGGGTATCATCTCGGGCTGGGCCAGCGTCACCTGCCCGGGAAAGACCTGCACGCCCTGGATGCGGACGGTGCGGTAGCCGGTCTTGGAGGCCACGAGGTCACAGACCGCGTAGGGGGGCTGCGTGGTGTTGTTCTCGTCCAGCGAGAGAGCACAGGCGGGGGTGGTAAGGGTGACGTCGTCGGCGTTGCCTTCGGCGTCGGTCAGGCGGGTGGCGGTAAAGCCGTTGCCGCTGACGGTGACGGTCACACCCTCGACAGGGCTGGACTGACGGGCCGCAAAGGCCTGAATGCGCAGAATTCCGGTAGCCATACAAAAACTCTCCTTTGCTTGAAATCAAGATAAGGCTCGGTACAGCCTATTCCGCCGTGAAAGAATGGGTGAATCCCCTTGGCTTTTTGGGGCGGGGAGAGTATACTGGAATCAGCAAAACATACACGAAAAGGAGTGCAGACAAATGCAGGCGACCATTCAAAACAAATTTCTGAGCCTTACGGTGGACACGCACGGTGCCGAGGCCGTCAGCCTGAAGAACGCGGCGGGGGAGGAGCTGCTCTGGCAGGCCGACCCGGCGGTCTGGGAGCGCCACGCGCCCATCCTCTTCCCGTGGACGGGCAAGCTCAAGGACGGCAGCTTCACCCATGGCGGCAAGACCTACAAGGGCGGCCAGCACGGTTTTGCCCGGGACGTGGAGCACACCCTGCTGAAAGCGGAGGGCGACACCATCCGGCTCGAGCTGCGCCCGGATGAGACCATGAAGGCAGAGAAGTTCCCCTTCGACTTCGTGCTCACCAGTACCTTCCGGCTGGACGGAAAGACCCTTCACCACACCCTCACCGTCTCGAACCCCGGCGCCGAAGAGCTGCGGTTCGGCATCGGCTACCACCCGGCCTTTCAGGTGCCGTTCGATGACAGCCACACCGTCGAGGACTACGAGTTCCGCTTCGACCGGCCCGAGAGCCCGGTCATCCTCGACGCCAGCGGGGGCGGCCTGCTGACGGGCAAATGCTACTACCAGTGGAAGAACCAGCAGGCCATCCAGCTGACCAACGACCTCTTCGACAACGACAGCTTCTGCATGGCGGGCCTGCGCACCAGGACGCTGGGCATCTACGAGAAAGACACGGGCCGCAGCATCGTCTGCGATGTGGCCGGCTTCCCCTATACCCTCATCTGGTCGGCGCTGTCGAAGCCCCTGCGCTTCGTCTGCATCGAGCCGTGGAACTCTCTGCCCGCCTCGGTGGACGATCCGCAGGAGTGGAGCCAGCGGGCCGCTGCGGCCTGCCTCGCCCCCGGCGGGGAGTGGAGCACGACCCTCAGCACGACCTTTGAGCGCTGAAATACAGCAAAGAGGGAGGCCCCCGGCGGGGTGCCTCCCTCTTTTTGTGCGATAAAATTTACAGAGCCTTGATGGCGGTCTTGATGCGCTGGGCAGCCTCTTTGGTCTTTTCGGCGTCACCGAAAGCGGTCAGGCGGAAGTAGCCCTCGCCGCACTCGCCGAAGCCCACGCCCGGGGTGCCCACGACGCCGCAGTTCTCCAGCAGCCAGTCGAAGAACTCCCAGCTCTTCATGCTGCCGGGGCAGCGCAGCCAGATGTAGGGGCTGTTCTTGCCGCCGCAGTACCACACGCCGCACTCGTCCAGAGCGTCGGCGATGACCTTGGCGTTCTTGCGGTAGTAGTCGAGGTTGTGCTGGATCTCAGCCATGCCGCTCTCGGTAAAGACGGCGGCAGCGCCGCGCTGCACGACATAAGGCACACCGTTGAACTTGGTGGTCTGGCGGCGCAGCCAGAGCTTGTTGATGTTCATGCCGTCACGCTCCAGCTCTTTCGGCACGACGGTGTAGCCGCAGCGGGTGCCGGTGAAGCCTGCGATCTTGGAGAAGGAGCAGATCTCGATGGCGCACTCGCGGGCACCCTCGATCTCGAAGATGCTGCGGGCCAGCTCGCCGTCGGAGATGAAGCACTCGTAAGCGGCGTCGTAGAGGATGATAGCGTTGTTCTTTCTGGCGTACTCCACCCATGCCTTGAGCTGGTCGCGGGTGTAGGCAGCGCCGGTGGGGTTGTTGGGGCTGCAGATGTAGATGATGTCAGCCTTCACGCTGTCGTCGGGCATCCCGAGGAAGCCGTTCTCCTGATTGGTGCGGCCATAGATGATCTTGCGGCCATCGGTGACGTTGTCGTCCACATAGGTGGGGTAGACGGGGTCCGGCACGAGGACGGTGTTGTCCACGTCGAACAGGCCCAGCACATTGGCAAGGTCGCTCTTTGCACCGTCGGAGATGAAGATCTCGTCCTCGTCCAGCTTGGTGCCGCGGCCTGCGTAGTAGCCCTGAATGGCCTGCTTGAGGAAGGGGTAGCCCTGCTCGGGGCCGTAGCCGTGGAAGCCTTCCTTGGTACCCATCTCGGTGACGGCGTCATGCATGGCGTCCACGACGCACTTGGCCAGCGGCTGGGTCACATCGCCGATGCCCAGACGGATGATCTCCTTCTCAGGGTGTGCCTCCTGATAGGCGGCGACCTTGTGGGCAATGTCCACAAAGAGGTAGCTGGCCTTCAGCTCATTGTAGTGTTTGTTCATTTTCATGATACTTTCCCTCAATTCTTTCTTTATAAGTGGCTTGCCCTCTCAGGCCGCTCCCTCAGAGGGAGTGCCAAAAACATAACGGAGAGGGCAGGGATGCTTAAACTTCAGTGACGCCTTCGCATACGGTGACCGCGCTGCCGGTCATCAGCAGCTTTTTGCCCGGCAGCACCCGGATGATGAGCTCACCGCCGCGCAGCTGGACGTGGACGTCCTCCCCGGCGGGGCAGACACCCAGCTCGGTCAGCGCCGCCACGGTGGCACAGGTGCCGGTGCCGCAGGCCCAGGTCTCGCCGCTGCCCCGCTCCCACACCCGCATTTTCAGGTGGGTGGAGTCCACCACCTGCACGAACTCGGTGTTGACCCGCTCCGGGAAGTTCGGGTGCTTCTCGAAGGCCGGGCCGATATCCTCGAGCTTCAGGCTGTCCACATCGTCCACGACGGTGACGCAGTGGGGGTTGCCCACGCTGATGCAGGCGACGCGCCAGGTCCTGCCCTCCACGGTGAGGGGGCAGTCCACCAGCGGGCCTTCGCCCATATTCACGGCGGGCAGAGCCGCCGCCATGGCGGAGTATCCGCCCATCTCCACCTGCCAGAGCTGGCGGCCCTTGCGGGTGATGGTCTTGGGGCCGCTGCCCGTGTCCACGACGAGCGTCTCTTTGGCGGTGCCGTGGGTGTAGAGCCACTCGGCCACGCAGCGTACGCCGTTGCCGCACATCTGGGCCTCGCTGCCGTCGGCGTTGAAGATGCGCATCCGTCCGTCTGCGCCGGCCGTCACCGGGGCGCAGATGCAGATGATGCCGTCCGCGCCGATGGAAAAGTGGCGGCGGGAGAGGTCCTGCGAAAGGGCTGCGATGTTTTCCGGCACACCGCTTTCGCGGCAGTCGAGATAGATATAATCGTTGGCACAGCCCTGCATTTTGGTGAATGAAAGCTTCATAATACTCCTTCCGTCATCGATTTCTTGTTTTGCAGAGCCTGCTCTTCTCGTGAAAGCCTCTCCCCTTGGGAGAGGTGTCTGCAAAGCAGACGGAGAGGGCAAGGATGCTGACGAGAAAGCGAACACACAGCGATAATTTCGCTCTGACAAAGGGGGTGCTTATCGCTGTGCGGCGGCTCTTTTGCCGCGGGCTTGCCCTCTCAGTCACCTGCGGTGACAGCTCTCCCAAAGGGAGAGCCCAAAAGGGCTATTATTACTATAAGTACGAACGGCCTTTCTGTCAAGCAGAAAAGGGGCGGCAGAGAGATTTCGAACGGAATTTTTGCCCGGAAAATTATGCCGGAAGCAAAACGGGGCTTGACAATAAGCATATCATGGGATATAAAGAAAGAGAGCGTTCTGCGCAGGGAGACAGTCTGCCCGCCAAAGGGGAGGCGGGAAGGGCTGCCACGGTCTGCGCAGCGTGAAGATGCGAAATTAAAGCAAAAGGAGACCGCTATCATGGATACGTTTGAGAAGATCCGCGCACTGCTGGCAGAACAGCTGGACATCGACCCCGCTAAGATCACGATGGACAGTGACATTATGGGCGATTTTGAGGCCGACAGCCTCGACATCGTGGATATGGTGATGACGCTGGAGGATGAGTTTGGCATCGAGGTGCCGGACGACGCCATCGAGAACCTGCGCACGGTGGGTGATGTGGTGAAGTTTGTGGACAGCCACAAGGGCTGAGCGACCAACAAGCAAAAAAGCCCCGCATCCGCGCCTCTGCACACGGCAGAGTAGGCGGCGGGGCTTTATATATGGGTTCGTGCGGAACGATGAGCGTTTGGCGCACGGCCTTGGGAGGATAAGATTAAAATGGCAAAAGACAACAAAAAGCTCGTACAGGCGATCACCAGTCAGGAGGAGAACTTCGCACAGTGGTATACCGACATCTGCGTCAAGGCAGAGCTGGTCGAGTATTCCAGCGTGAAGGGCTTCATCATCCTGCGCCCCTATGGTCAGGCGATCTGGGAGCTCATCCAGAAGGATATGGATGCCCGCTTCAAGGCCACCGGCCATGAGAACGTGGCAATGCCCGTGCTGATCCCTGAGAGCCTGCTGCAGAAGGAAGGCGAGCTGGTCAATGGCTTCGCGCCGGAGGTGGCGTGGGTCACGATGGGCGGCTCCGACAAGCTGGAAGAGCGTCTGGCTGTCCGCCCCACCAGCGAGACCATGTTCTGCGACCACTGGTCCCGGGTGCTGCACAGCTACCGCGAGCTGCCCATGAAGTACAACCAGTGGTGCAGCGTCGTGCGCTGGGAGAAGACCACCCGTCCCTTCCTGCGCAGCCGCGAGTTCTGGTGGCAGGAGGGCCACACCATCCACGAGACTGCCGCCGAGGCTGAGGCTGAGACCCAGCAGCAGCTGAACTGCTACGCAGACGTCTGCGAGCAGGACCTGGCCATCCCTGTTGTCAAGGGCCGCAAGACCGATAAGGAGAAGTTCGCCGGTGCGGAGGCTACCTACACCATCGAAGCCATGATGAAGGACGGCAAGGCCCTGCAGAGCGGCACCAGCCACTACTTCGGCGATAAGTTCAGCAAGGCTTACGACGTGACCTTTACCGGCCGCGACAACCAGCTGCATCATCCGTTCCAGACCAGCTGGGGTGTTTCCACCCGTCTGGTGGGCGCTATCATCATGACCCACGGCGACGACGACGGCCTCATCCTGCCCCCGGCTGTCGCCCCCATCCAGGTCGTGGTGGTGCCTATCGCCGCCCACAAGCCCGGCGTCTCCGAGAAGGCTGCTGAGCTGGCCGAGAAGATCTCCAAGTACGCCCGCGTCAAGCTGGACGACAGCGACAACGCTCCCGGCTGGAAGTTCTCTCAGTGGGAGATGAAGGGCGTGCCTCTGCGCCTCGAGATCGGCCCCAAGGACCTGGAGAAGAACCAGTGCGTCCTCGTCCGCCGCGACACCCGCGAGAAGGTGTTCGTCTCTCTGGACGAGCTGGAGACCGCCATCCCGGCCCAGCTGGAGGCTCTGCGCAAGGACCTGTACGAGCGCGCTCTTGCCAACCGCGAGAAGCGCACCTGGGCTGCCACCACCATGGACGAGGTCAAGGAGCTGGCCAAGGCGGGCACCGGCTACATCAAGACCATGTGGTGCGGCGACCTGGCCTGCGAGATGAAGATGAAGGAAGAGGTCGGCCTGTCCAGCCGCTGCATGCCCTTCGAGCAGGAGCATCTGAGCGATGTCTGCCCCTGCTGCGGCAAGCCCGCCAAGACCATGGTCTACTGGGGCGTCGCATACTAAGCGAAACTTCTGCAAAACAACTGAGAGCAGCCGCTTTCCTCATGGGAGAGCGGCTGCTCTTTTATACGATCTGGCAATAATCTGGTAAAAATTTTGTAAAAGGGGTTGAAAAAATCGTCCAGCCGTAGTATGATGACGGGGCTGAAAAAGGCAAATACTTTACAGGAGGAAGCGAACACGATGTCCGGCGACCAATTAGACAAACCCAAACAACGCTCCTCCTGCGATGCAGGCAGTATGGATTGAATCTGCCGCGTCCTGAATGCATCTGCCCATGATACACCGCAGGAGTCTGACCAAAAGACGACGCGGTGTATTTTTATGCCCCAAAAGGGGAGGAGGAACCCAAGATGCAGCAGAAGAACTACCAGCAGGAAATACTCGCCCTCATCCACAGCGGCCTGCCGCAGGCAGAGCTGGCCGAAAAGCTCTCGGATTACCACGAGAACGACCTTGCCGACGCTCTCGCAGCCCTGACGCCCGACGAGCGCCAGAAGCTCTATGCCGTTCTGGGCGTGGATACCGTGGCTGAGATCTTCTCCTATCTGGACGACGCAGAACCTTACCTGAAAGAACTGCCCAGCGACAAGGCCGCCAATGTCGTTTCCCACATGGACTCGGACGACGCCGTGGACGCTCTGGACGACCTCGAGGAAGAGGATAAAGCCAAGATCGTCGGCCAGCTGGACAAAAACTCCGCCGAAGATGTGAAGATGCTGCTCTCCTACGGCGAGGACGAGATCGGCAGCAGCATGACCACCAACTACATCTGCATCCGGAAGGACATGACCATCCGGCAGGCCATGAGTGAGCTGGTGAAGCAGGCGGGCGAGAACGACAACATCTCCACCCTCTACGTCGTGGACGAGAACGACAAGTTCTACGGCGCCATCGACCTGAAGGACCTCATCATCGCCCGGGCGGAGGACAGCCTCGAAAAGCTCATTGCCCGGTCCTACCCCTATGTGACCGACCACGAAAAGATCAGCGACTGCATCGACCGCATCGTAGACTACGCCGAGCGCTCTCTGCCTGTCCTGAACGATGCCGGCGAGCTGGTGGGCATCATCACCTCGGCGGATGTCGTCGAACTGGTCGATGACGAGATGGGCGACGATTACGCAAAGCTGGGCGGCCTGACCGGCGAAGAAGATTTGAACGAGGGCGTCTTCGAGAGTGTCAAGAAGCGCCTGCCCTGGCTGGTCGCTCTGCTCTTCCTCGGGATGCTGGTGTCCTCGGTGGTGGGTGCCTTTGAGTCGGTGGTGGCTGTCCTGCCCATCGTCATCTGCTTCCAGTCCATGGTGCTGGATATGGCGGGCAATGTCGGCACCCAGTCGCTGGCCGTCACCATCCGCGTGCTGGTGGACGAGAACCTGACCACCTCCAAAAAGCTGCATCTGCTCTGGAAGGAGATGCGGGTGGGTCTGGTCAACGGTGCGCTTCTGGCCGTCATGGCGCTGGGCTTCCTCGGCTGCTATATCCACTTCTTCAAAGCCTATGCGTGGGGGCAGGCGTTCCTGCTCTCCGGCTGCGTCGGTTTTTCCCTCATCGTGGCGATGGTCATTTCCAGCCTGGTGGGTACGGTCATCCCCATGCTGTTCCATAAGATCCATATCGACCCCGCCGTGGCGTCCGGCCCGCTCATCACCACCATCAACGACCTCGTGGCCGTCGTGGTGTACTACGGTCTGGCCATGATCGTGCTCATTGATATGCTCCATCTGGGCTGATTTTTGAATAAGAGCAAAGGCTCCGGCACTGCCGGAGCCTTTTTGTGTCTTATCGATTCTCTATCCAGTACCGCTGGGTCAGCATCCCATCCGAGGAGTCAAACATCTCATCTTCCAGTACGCCGCCGTTAGACTGAATCGTCTTTGCCGAGGCGATGTTATAGTGGTCACAGCAGATGCGCACCTTGGAGATGCCGCGCTCCTTGGCCTTTTCGAGGGTCAGACGGAGCATCTGGCTGGCGTAGCCGTTCTTCCGCTCCGAGGGGCGGACGCTGTAGCCGATATGACCGCCGTAGGCCAGCAGATAGTCGTTGAGGTGGTGGCGGAGATTGGTCATGCCGACAAGATGTTCCTGCTCGTCCAGAGCCAGATACTGGGTGGCGGGCACGAACCCGGCAGGCGTGGTGGCGGGGTCTTTCAGCCTGCGGATGTCAGCCAGCCACTGGTCGAAGTCGTCGTATTTGTCCAGCGCCGAGGTGCCGTCGAGCCGGGAGCTGATGGCAAGAAACTCTTCCCGGTAGGCCATGACCTGCTCCCGGTCGCCCTCGTCCGGCTCCCGCAGATGGAGCTTCTGGGACGGCGTATGGCGAGCTGCGGCGCGGAAGTCCGGTGCTTTCATCAGGCCGTGGCGGTTGCAGTAGAAGTAGAGTACGCCCGCACCGGTGATTTTGAAACGGCAGCTGGCGTCTCCCTCAGGGTAAAGTTTGACCAGCTGCAATTTGTCGCCGGTGAGGCAGGCAATGAAGGAAATGGAGTGGTCTTTGGTCATGGGGTGGTGGATGGTGACGAAAAGCTCATCTTCCACCCGCTCGAGCGTCAGCTGATGGTGTTCGTCGGCGTTGTCCGCCTCAGAGATGTCCAGCGGCGGCAGGGTGATGCCGCAGCAGCTCACGACAGCCTGCCCGGTGGCGTGGAGCACATTGCCGCACAGGGGGCAGACATAGAGCTTGGAGCGAAGCAGGTTGGCAGAACGGTTCCGGTTGACGACGGGCTCGCCCTGCATCAGCTCGAGCACGCTGACGCCCAGAGCCGCCGCCAGCGGCTCCAGCAGGGAAATATCGGGCAGGCCGTGGGCTGTCTCCCACTTGGAGATGGCCTTTGCGCTGACGGCCAGCTTTTCGGCCAGCTCTGCCTGCGTCAGGTGTTTGGCTTCCCGCAGCTGCCGGATGGCAGTGCCGGTGACGTAAGAATCCATAAAAACTCTCCTTTGCAGCCCTCTCAGTCACCTCCGGTGACAGATTCCCCCTTTTGTCGCTTGCGCGACATCTTCCCCCGGCCGGGGGAAGTCTTTCCTCATAGGGAGAGCCATTGGCAAGCCGGGCAAGTCTGAGCGGGACGAAAAAGTAAATGTGTATACCAAAAAGCGGGGGCCTCGCTGTTGTTGCCAAGTATACTATAAGAAAAAGCTCCACACAACCTACGCTGCGTGGAGCTTTGCTCTTTGAAATTACTCGGCTTCTTCGTCCTCGTCCAGCTCGATGCTGAACACGGCCTTTTTCAGCTTGCCGCAGCCCTGCGCTTTCAGGCCGGACTTGTAGGGTTCACCGGCCAGATAGAGGGCAAAGCGCCCCTCGCAGAGCATCCCGGCGATGCTGGTGCCGGCGGTGCCGACGGTCAAATCGGCAGCCCCGTCGGCGGGCCTGGTGGGAGTCAGCTCGCCCAGTGAGACTTCAAACAGCTCGCTGCCCTCAAGGTCGGTCTCGAGGGTCAGGTGGGCGTCCCGGCGCTGGAAGAGCGCTTTGTCCGAGGTCTGCGGCGTGACGGTGCTCACCGTGACCACGGCCTTGTCGCCGCTGATGCGGGTCTTTCCGGCGGGCAGATTGTTGATGTCCCGGGCCATGACGAACTCGATGACAGCGTCGAGGTTGTCGCTCATGCCGAGATAGTTGGGGAGATTGTTCAGGGTATCGTAAATCATAGGAGAAACCTCTTATTCTGCGTCTTTGGGGTCGGTCATCAGCTCTTTGATGCTGGGGACGACGCCGCCCAGATTCTGCAAGTCCGAAGGAATGATGATCTTGGTGGCCTTGCCGTTGGCGACCTTGGCCAGCGCTTCCAGACTGCGCAGGGCAAGGACCTTATCGGTGGGCATGGCTTCGTTCAGCAGGCGGATGGCGTCGGCATTGGCCTTCTGGACGGCGAGGATGGCCTGTGCCTCGCCCTCGGCCTCAAGGATGCGCTGCTGTTTGACGGCGTCGGCACGGAGGATGGCGGATTCCTTTTCGCCCTCAGCGGCAGTAATGGCGGCCTGCTTCTCGCCGTCGGCCTTCAGGATGACGGCGCGCTTCTCGCGCTCTGCCTTCATCTGCTTTTCCATGGCCTCCTGGATCTCGCGCGGCGGGATGATGTTCTTGACCTCAACACGGTTGACCTTGATGCCCCACTTGTCGGTGGCTTCATCAAGGATGGCCGTGATCTTGCTGTTGATGGTGTCGCGGCTGGTGAGGGTGTGGTCCAGCTCCATCTCGCCGATGATGTTGCGCAGGGTGGTGGCAGACAGGCTCTCGATGGCCGCGATGGGCTGGTTGACGCCGTAGGTGTAGAGCTTGGCATCCATCACCTGGAAGAAGACCACCGTATCGATCTGCATGGTGACGTTATCGCGGGTGATGACCGGCTGAGGGGGAAAGTCGGCGACCTGCTCTTTCAGGCTGACTTTCTTCGCCACCCGCTCGAGGAACGGGATCTTGACGTGGAGGCCGGCGCTCCATGTCTCGGAGTAGCTGCCCAGACGCTCCACGACGTAGACCATGGACTGCGGCACGATGACGATGTTGGTGACGACCACCAGCAGGATGACAAAGATGAGGATGAGGATAAGGAACAGCATGATAGGCATAGGGACGCTCCTTTCATATCAGTGAGCCACCGGTGCGGCGGTCTCGGTGAGGATGGGCTCCACGATGAGCAGGGTGCTGTGGATCTCGGCCACCCGGCAGCTCTGGCCCGGGGCGAGGGTGTCGCCGGGGGTGGCGCAGCGGGCGTTCCAGTCCACGCCGTCCAGCCGGACGCGGCCGGTGGCCTCGGCGGAGACAGGGGTGAGCGCGACGGCCTCCCGGCCAAGGGCGCGGTCGCCGTTCGTTGCCGTGGGCGGCTTGCGCAGCCGGCTGCACAGGGGCTTGAGGGCCAGCAGGCAGAGGGTGCTGACGGCGATGAACACCACCGCCTGCACCCGGAAGGAGCCGGTGGCCAGACAGCTCAGCAGGGCTGCGGCGCTGCCCACGGCGAACCAGATGGAGACGAGATTCAGGGTCATGGCCTCGAGAACGACGAAGCCGATGGCGGCCAGAAGCCAGAAAATAGGGTCAACAGACATGAGTTCTCCCTCCTTTTCCCCCATTATAGAGCAAAACGTCTGAAAAGTACAGAGACGAATTGTAAATAGCGCTCTCGAAAAGCCTCTCCCCTTGGGAGAGGTGTCACCGAAGGTGACGGAGAGGGCAAGGCTGCTGACAAAAAGGTTTGAATACAGCGATAACATCGCTTTGACAAAGAGGCTGCTTATCGCTGTGCAGTGGCCCTTTATTGACGGGCTTGCCCTCTCAGGCGCTCCGCGCCAGCTCTCCCAAAGGGAGAGCCTTGGTCTTACTGATAGTCGTAGTAGCTGTGGTTCGGGTTGTGGCCGACCTCTTCCACCACGATGGTGAAGCCCATGGGATTCACCTCGGTGTGCTTGCCGCTGGCCAGCGGCTCCACGATGATATGCTCGGTGCGGTTGACGATGATCTCTGCCGCCTCAAACTCGCCGATGCGCTGGTAGTGGACGACGCCGCCCTCGGCCCGCAGCACCCGTAGGGCTCCGGTGCGGAAGGCCTCGCAGGTGTGGCGGAGCTGTGCCAGCTGTGCCAGAACAGGTTTCAGCCGCTCTTCGTGGCTGTCCCAGCAGTAGAAGCCGCGGTTGAAGGGGTCGCGGTAGCCCTGCATCCCGATCTCGTCGCCGTAGTAGAGGCAGGGGACGCCGGGCAGGGTGTAGATGATGGCGTAAGCCATCCGCAGCTTGAGCATTCCTTCCTCGTAGGCGTCGCCGGTGACACAGCGGCCGCTCTGCCACTCGCGGCCCCGGCCATTGGCGGGCTCGTCGGCAATGACGGTCAGTGCGCGCTCGGTGTCGTGGGTGGAGAGGAAGTTCAGGGCCGTATCGAGGGCCGGGGCGGGGTAGTGCTCGCAGATGGAGAGGATGTCGGTCATGGTCTGGCCGGCGTCCCGTCCGCAGACGAAGCCCAGGACGGCGTTCTTGAAGGGGTAGTTCATCACGCTGTCGAGGCCCTTGCCCAGCAGGTAGGTGCGGCGCTTGTCGAAGCCGAACTTGGTGGTGGCGTCCTCCCACACCTCGCCCAGAAGGAACTTATCCGGGCCGACCCGCTTGACGGCGGTGCGCACTTTTTCAATAAATTCGTCGGGCAGCTCGTCGGCCACGTCCAGACGGAAGCCTGCAGCGCCCCGGTGGAGCCAGGTGTCGATGACACCGCCCTCGCTGGTGATGAATTCGACGTAGGAAGGAGTCTCTTCGTTGACTTCGGGCAGGGTCTCGAAGCCCCACCAGCTGCGGTAGCCGTCCTTATACCTGGAATCGAAATCGTACCAGCTGCGGTAGGGGGAGTTGGGGTCACGATAGGCACCGCCTTCGCCGTAGCGGCCCTCGCGGTTGAAATAGCGGCTGTCGGAGCCGGTGTGGCTGAACACGCCGTCCAGCACGATGCCGATGCCGTACTTCCTGGCCTCGGCGCAGAGGGTCTCGAAATCCTCGTTGGTACCCAGCAGGGGGTCTACGTTGAGGTAGTCGGCGGTGTTGTAGCGGTGGTTGGAGTGGGCCTCAAAGATGGGGTTCAGGTAAAGGTAATCCACGCCCATCTCGCGGAGGTAGGGCAGCTTCATCTGGATGCCCTTGAGGTCGCCGCCGAAATAGTCCTCGTTCAGGTGGCCGCCCACCTCATTGGGCTGCCAGAAGGGCTCGGCGTGCTTGTCGGCCTGATAGAGCCGGTCGGGGAAGGGCATGGGCTTGTTCTCCACGCCCTCACAGAAGCGGTCGGGGAAGATCTGGTAGAAGACCTTGCCCTTGATGGGGGCGGGCGTCTCGAAATCGGCCTCATACACGGTGATCTGCCAGCTCTCGCCCTCCTGCCAGCTCACGACGCCGCAGTTGTCCGGCCCGCGCACGATGCGGCGGAAGTCGGTGTAGAGGTCGAAATAGTAGAAGTAGAGGCCCACGTCGTTGAGGGTGACGTCCACCGAGAAGTGGTTCTGATGGGGCGTCTGGCCGTCAAACTTCATCCGGTAGTGGACGGGGACATCGTACCTGCCCTCTTTCTGGAGGACGAGATGGGGGTCTACATAGCCCAGCTCCTCCGGGATGCAGAGGGACAAATGCACACTCTGGCCGGCGCGCACCGCGCCGAAGGGCTGCTTGAAGTAGGGGTCGAAACTATTGAACAGACAAGGCAAAAAGGATCGTCCTTTCTCAAAAAAAGCCCCGGGCAGCGATGCCACGGGGCGTTGCGTTATTATAAAGGGATAACTTCTCAGTCTCGCATTCGCTCGACAGCTCCCCTACCGAGGGGAGCCTCTGGCGAAGAGGTGAAGCTTTCCGATATGCCAAGGCCTCCCCTCGATAGGAGCAACGGCGACGACCGCCGCCAGTGGCGGAAACAGGGAGGAGCTGTTGGGGCCGCGGCCAGCAGAATGCGAGCGACAGCGAAGCAGACGCTGGGAGCCGCAACCCGGACAGTGGCAGCGCGTCAGCGCTGACGGAAGGGTTTATTTCACGGCAGAAGCATGCCAGATGTCGCGTGCGTAGTCCAGAACGGCACGGTCAGCGCTGAAGATGCCGCTGTTGGCGATGTTCTTCAGGCTCATCTTAGCCCAATGCTCACGGTCAGCGTACAGGCGCTGCAGGTCGGCCTGAGCACGGCGGTAGTCCTTGAAGTCGGCCATGACCATATAGGGGTCGCTGCTGCGCAGGTTCTGGGTGACTTCGTGGAAGTTCTCGCCGTTCCAGCCGCGCTCCAGGAAGTTCAGAGCAGCGTTTGCAACGTCGTCGCCCATGATGAAGGCGTTGGGATGGTAGCCCACCTGCTTGAGGTTGTTGACCTCGGGGGTCAGCATACCGAAGATAAGCTCATTCTCCTTGCCGGCGGCGTCGGCGATCTCGACGTTTGCGCCGTCCAGAGTACCCAGCGTGATGGCACCGTTCAGCATGAACTTCATGTTGCCGGTACCGGAAGCCTCGGTGCCTGCCAGAGAGATCTGCTCAGAGACCTCGGCTGCGGGCATCAGGTGCTCGCTCAGGGAGACACAGTACTCTTCCAGATAGACTACGCGCAGCTTCTCGCGGACAGCGGGGTCGTTGTTGATGAGGTCGCCCAGCTTGCAGATCATGCGGATCATCTGCTTGGCCATATAGTAGCCGGGAGCAGCCTTTGCGCCGAAGATATAGGTCTTGGGGATGAAGTCGGCGTTGGGGTTCTCCTTCAGGTACAGGTACTGAGCAGCGATGTTCAGCGCATTCAGGTGCTGGCGCTTGTACTCGTGCATACGCTTGACCTGGCAGTCGAAGATGGAGCTGGGGTCGATGACCTGACCGGTGCTCTTCTCGAGGTAAGCGGCAAAGTTCTTCTTGTTGTCCAGCTTGATCTCATTCAGGCGCTTCAGGACGGTCTTGTCCTCAGCGAACTTGTTCAGCTTGGACAGGTCGGCGGCGTCGTGCTTGTAGCCGGTGCCGATGGTCTCGTCCAGCAGCTTGCACAGCTCGGGGTTGGAGGCCAGCAGCCAGCGGCGGTAAGCGATGCCGTTGGTCACGTTCTTGAAAGCCTGAGGCTTGAACAGGTAGTAGTCGTGGAAGACGCTCTCCTTGATGATCTCGCTGTGGAGCTTGGAGACGCCGTTGATGCTGTTGGCGGTGTAGGCGCAGATGTTGGCCATGCGCACCTGATTGTCGCCGATGAGGGCCATATAGTTGATCTTGCCCTGGTCGCCGGGGAAGGCTGCTTCCAGCTTCTCGCGGGCGCGGCGGTCCATCTCGACCACGATCTGGTAGATGCGGGGCAGGGTCATCTTGAAGATGTCCACGTTCCACTTCTCCAGAGCCTCGGCCATGACGGTGTGGTTGGTGTAGGAGAAGACCTTCTGGCAGATGTCGAAGCTCTTGTCCCAGCCGAAGCCGCACTCATCCAGCAGGATGCGCATCATCTCGGGGATGGCGAGGGTCGGATGGGTATCGTTCAGTTGGATAGCCACCTTGTCGGGCAGGTTCTCGAGGGTGCCGTAGGTGGACAGATGGCTCTGGACGATGTCGCCGATGGAGGCAGCAGACAGGAAGTACTGCTGGCGCAGGCGGAGGATCTTGCCCTCAACGTGGTTGTCGTTGGGGTATAGCACCTTGGAGATGAGCTCAGCGCTGGCGTTCTTGCTCATTGCGGTGTTGTAGTTGCCCAGAGAGAAGCTGGACATATCGAAGTCGGGAGCCTTGGCCTGCCACAGGCGCAGCTTTGCAACGCCCTTGCCGTCGTAACCCTGAACGTACATATCAGAGGGGATGGCCATGACGCTGTTGTAGTTGGTGTGCTGGATATAGTGGAAGCCATGGTCCCAGTTCTCGTGGATCTCGCCGTCGAAGCGGACTTCCACAGCCTGATCGGGGTGGCTCTTGAGCCAGACCTGACCGCCGGGCAGCCAGTTGTCGGCGCGCTCCTGCTGCCAGCCGTCCACGATCTTCTGCTTGAAGATGCCGTACTCGTACAGGATGGAGTAGCCGGTGCCGCAGATGCTGGTGGTGGCCATGCCGTCCAGATAGCAGGCGGCCAGACGGCCCAGGCCGCCGTTGCCCAGACCTGCGTCCGGCTCTTCCTCGTAGATGCTGTCCAGGCTGATGTCAGCCTCGGCCAGAGCCTTCTGGGCAGCATCATTCAGGCCCAGATTGAACAGGCTCATCTTGAGGCTGCGGCCCATCAGGAACTCCATGCACAGGTAGTACACCTGCTTGGAGCCGGTGCCGATGGCCTTGGACTGGAACTTCTTATGGTTCTCGCTCATCATCTGGCGGCAGATGAGGGCCAGAGCGCGGTAGATCTGCTGATGAGATGCAACGCTCAGGTCAACACCATATTCGCTGGTGAGCTTGTCCTGAAGAATTTTTGCAAATTCTTTTGTAGTCATAAATGAACTCCTATCCGCACGAATGCTTAAATTTTTTGAATTAGTACGGTGACAGGGCGTTTCTCCTCCAATTCCCTCGCCCCTCGCATAACACATAACAATGATATTATAATCACTCCGGATGGGGATTGCAAGAAAAAGGAAGCATTTTTGCCGTATCTGACATTTTTATAGCAATGTTTCTGACAAATATGCCAAAAATTCAAAAATAGCACTTTTTCTCGCGCACTATTTATATTATAATAAAGGGAGACAAGGGCCGTGTTTGCCCCGAAATGCATCGGTTCGGACGGGTAATTCGGGGACAAACTCGGCTGAACATGAAAAAGCCGCAGCAAAGCGCTCCTGTCAGGGCTGAAATGGTTTCCGAAAATCCCGGAAATAGTAGGAAATGACCGGAAATGACCGGCCCGGCAGGGCGTGTGCCGCGCAAAGTGAGGACGATATGGTAAATAAAGTGAGAGTGACCATTGCAGGCGCACCCTACGCCATCGCAACGACCGATACCGAGAACTACATCACCACACTGGCCAAGAAGCTGGACGATGACATCACGAAGCTGCTGGACAACAACGGCAACCTTTCTGTGACCAAGGCGGCGGTGTTCTGCGCGATGGACTATCTGGACGAATACCGCAAGAGCGCGGGCAGCGCCGAGAATATGCGCGGCCAGATACAGGACTACATTTCCGATGCAGCCAAGGCGAAGCTGGCAGCGGATAAGGCCAAGGCGGAGAACGAGACCCTCAAGCGGGAAAATGCCGCTCTGCGGGAACAGCTGGCCAAGCTGCAGCAGAAGTGACTTACATTATATCGATGTCAAAGGGAGAGTTATGTCAAAAATTGAGATCCTTGCCCCTGTGGGCAGTGAAGAAATGCTCCGCGCAGCAGTATTCAGCGGCGCGGACGCAGTATATCTGGGTTTTTCCGGCTTCAACGCCCGCACCGGTGCGGGCAATTTTGATGCCGACAGCCTGAAAGAAGCCGTCCGGTTCTGCCATGCCCGGGGCGTGGCCGTCCATGTGGCGCTGAATACCACCGTCTACGGCGGCGAGCTGGCGGGTCTGGCCGACGCTGTGCGGGCCGTCGCCGCCAGCGGGGCCGACGCCGTCATCTGTCAGGACCTCGCGGTGGCGAAGCTCATCGGGGACATCGCGCCCCAGCTGCCCCGCCACGGTTCTACCCAGATGAGCGTCCACACCCTGCAGGGCGCACTGGAGCTGAAAGAGCTGGGCTTTGCCCGGGTCGTGCTGGCCCGTGAGCTGAGCCTGCCCGAGGTGGAGCACATCACCAGGCACTGTGGCATCGAGACGGAGTGCTTCGTCCACGGCGCACTCTGCATGTGCGTCAGCGGCCAGTGCTATATGTCGGCGTTTCTGGGCGGACGGAGCGGCAACCGCGGCTCCTGCGCCGGCCCCTGCCGCCTGCCCTTCGAGGCCAACGCTCTGCCCGAGGGCAAGCCGGGCCGTCTGCACCACCTGTCCCTCAAGGACAACTCCGTCATCGACAAGCTGGACAAGCTGCAGGCCATCGGCGTGGCATCAGCGAAAATCGAAGGCCGTCTGCGGACGCCGGAGTATGTCGCTGCTGCCGTCAGCGCCTGTCTGGCAGGCCGCGAGGGCCGCGCCTATGACCGCGACCTGCTGAAGAATGCCTTCAGCCGCTCCGGCTTCACCTCCGGCTATCTGGACGGAAAGATCGACGGCACGATGTTCGGCGTCCGCAGCGAGGCCGACGCCGAGCTGACCAGGAAGACCCTGCCTGCCCTGCGGGAGCTGTACCGCCGGGAGCGTTCCCGGGTGCCGGTGGAGATGAAAATTGAAATCGAAGAGGGCGGCGAGAAGCTGACCGTCACTGACGGCACCAACAAAGCCTTCGCCTACGGCGACGCCGAGCCTCAGCCCGCCCGCACCGACCCCACCGAGAGCCTGAGCCGCAGCCTGAGCAAGACCGGCGGCACACCTTTCTCTGCCGAAAAAATCGACGTGGAGATGGATGGCGGCCCCTGGTTCGTGCCGGGCAGTGCCGTCAACGAGCTGCGCCGTGAGGCACTGGATGCCCTGCTGAAAAAGCGGGAGACCCTGCGCCCGTGGCCGGTGAATGAGGTGGAGCTTCCGCCTCTGCCGTTGCGCACTCTGCCGCCCCACCGCACCCTCCGCGCCCGGTTCGAGCGCTGGGAGCAGGTGCCGGAGCAGGCACTCAGCGGGGTGGAATACCTCATCCTGCCCATCGCGCAGGCCGACCGCGTCCCCCGCGAGTGGCGGGAGAAGACCCTTCTCGAGCTGCCCCGCGTCATGTTCGGCGCACTGGAAGAGGACACTGCCCGCCGCATCGCGGCCACCCAGGACGCGGGCTTTGCGGGCTATGAGGTGAGCAACATCGCCCACCTGCGGCTTTGCCGCGGCCTGCCCATGACCGGCGGCTTCGGCCTCAACGTCACCAACGACCTCGCGGCCCAGTATTATGCGGACCTTGGCCTGAGCTCGGTGCTCATCCTGCCCGAGGTGAAGGACAGCGACATCAGCACCATCGCGCCGACTCGTGACGGCAAGCCTGTGCCGACCGGCGTCATCACCTACGGCCATATGCCGCTGATGGTCACCCGTGCCTGCCCGCTGCAGAACATCCACGACTGTGCCCACTGCGACAAGACCGGCCTGCTCACCGACCGCAAGGCGAAGAAGTTCCCGGTGCGGTGCGGGCTGGGTGTCCGTACTATTTATAATCCTGTCCCCATCTATATGGGCGACAAGCCCGGCGCACTGACCGTGGACTACGGCGTGGCTT
>ENA-USUA01000379-USUA01000379.1-human-gut-metagenome-genome-assembly--contig:-NODE-379-length-28797-cov-35.221936_pt1 | contig 28797 bp, 19 predicted proteins | sample MGYA00250057_ERZ773390 | MGnify/ENA primary metagenome ERZ773390 (study PRJEB29103, sample SAMN06111941) | human gut metagenome | biome: human gut; feature: ankylosing spondylitis patient; material...
ACCCGGGTTGCGGCTCCCAGCGTCTGCTTCGGCCCTTGGTGCGGGCCTCGCATCCTGCTGGCCGCGGCCCCAACAGCTCCTCCCTGTTTCCGCCGCTGGCGGCGGTCGTCGCCGTTGCGTAAGCCCAACTAAGTGAAAAGCCCCCTTGGAGGTAGGATCTCCGAGGGGGTTTTTCCTTTTTGGGGTGTTGGACGTGGTATTTATGTTCCTGACTCTAGTATACGCGATTTATCGGAGAAGTCAAGCGCCGCACAGAAAATTTACAACCCGCTTGGAGATCTTAGATTTCCCCCGGGTGCTCTTTCCGCCACTGGATGTAGTCGTCCAATGTCACCATCGCCCAGACCGGCGTGGATGAAGCTCAGCGCCCCACCGAACCCATCACCATCAACAGTGTGACCATCACGAAATTTGAATAAGAAGCTGGTTTTCCGCCCTCCGGGCGGTAGGACAGCTGAAAAAAATCACCCGCCAACTGGCGGGTGATCTACGTTTATGGGGAAAAGGGACAGGTCAGGTCTTCTTTACCTGCAGAGTGATGGCGATGTAGGTCTTCCCTTTATGGGTTTCGGCTGCTACGCCTACCTTGGTCCAGTTGCTGGAATGATTGAAATTCAAGTTAGAATCCTCATTGTTCTTGGTGATATAGCCAATGAGTTTTTCCAAGGTAGTGTCCTTATAATCGTATTGGGCGATGAGGGTCAGGGTAGAAGTTTTTTCATCGTGCTTTACGTCGTGGTAGAACTTATATCCTCCAATGCTGCCTTTCAGATCGGCGTCCAGATCGGCTTTGGCAAGCGTTTCTTTGGCGATACGCTGCATATCAGGGTCATTGCTCAGGGGCTCGGCGCGGCCGTTGTTGATGGCCCGCATCACCTCGGCTTCGGCTTGGGCCTCCGGGCCGGAAGAACCGCCGCCACCGCTGCAGGCGGTCAGGAGCAGAAGGGTCAGTGCACCGGCTAGAAGCAGGGCAGTCAGCTTTCTCAGTTTTGTCATGTGGGTCGCCTCCAATCGTTTTTGTGTTGGGGAGTCCAGTTGTTTTTTCTCATGAAGAATCGTCCTCTCCGGCCATCTGGTCAGGGGGTTCTTCTGCCCTCATTTTATCGGAGAAGAGCCGGTGCTGTCAAGCCGGAAAACTATACAAATTCGGCTCGGGAAAATTGTGAAAACAAACCGGAAAGCGACATTTTTCTGCGGACTTCGCAACAAACTGTCCGGACTTCGCAAAGAAACTTTGCCGCAGGGGCGGCGGGGGCGTTCAGACCTCCCCCGGGTGCTCCTTCCGCCACTGGATGTAGTCGTCCAATATCACCGTCGCGCTCACCGAGTCGAGGATGCTTTTCCGCTTTGCGCCGAAGGTACCGCTCTCGTCGAGGAGGTCAGCAGCAGCGCAGGTGGTCTGGCGCTCGTCCCACATCCGGACGGGCAGGCCGCTCCAGATCTCAACGGTTTTGGCCAGCTTGCGGCTCTTGCGGGCGCGCTCGCCCTCGGTGCCGTCCATGTTCAGCGGCAGGCCGATGACGATGAGCTCGGCTTCGATCTCCTTTGCCACCTCGCAGACCCTGGCGGCGACTTTGTCCCGGGCCTTGACGGTGATCTGGGGCGTGATGGGAGAAGTCAGGAACTCGGTGCGGTCGCAGGTGGCGAGGCCGGTGCGGCTGTCGCCGTAATCTACTGCTAAAATTTTCATGCAGGTGTCCTCTTTCTGAGATGATTTTTTCTTCATTGTACCACAGAATAGATGTCGCTGCAATTTTGTGGTACAATGATAGAAAAATGAGGGCAGGCCGCCCACGATAAAAAACTGACCCAACGGAGAGATTCATCATGTTAAAACTACTTTTAGGCGGCTCCGGCAGCGGAAAGACCACCCTGCTGTACCAGCGCATCCGGGCGCGGGCCGAGGCGGGGGAGAAGAGCATCCTGCTGGTGCCGGAGCAGTTCACCTCGTCCACCGAGGGCCGCATCCACCGGGAGCTGGGCGACGCGCTGAGCGGACTGGTGGAGAGCTTTTCCTTCACCAGCCTCGCCGAGCATATCCTGTCGGCGGAGGGCGGCTCTGCCGTCCAGACCCTCAGCGACGCGGGCCGGGCCGTGCTGGTGCGCCGCGCCCTCGAGGAACTGCAGGACAACGTCCACTACTACTACCGCCACCGCCGCTCGGCCGCCTTCTGCCAGATGGCCGCCGAGACCATCGACGAGCTCAAGAGCGCGGGTCTCTCGGGCCGGCAGCTCTATGAGCTGGCACAGGACTGCGGCACCGACAGCGCCAAGCTCAGCGAACTGGCCCTCATCTTTCAGGGCTACGAGACCCTGCTGGCCGGGACAGGCATGGACCCCTCCGACCGGCTGGAGCTGGCCGCATCCCGCCTCGAGGCCGCGCTGGCCCGGGGCGAACTGCCGGAGTTCCTGCGGGACAGGGCCGTCTTTATCGACGAGTTCGACACCTTCAACGCCCCGAAAAAGCGGCTGATGGGCGCTCTGCTGGCCTCGCTGCCCACCGTGACGGTGGCCCTCTGCGACGACGGCACCCCCCTCGTGCCGGGGGACATGAGCCTTTTCTCCGGCGCGAAGCAGGTGGCGGCCCAGCTGCGCCAGCTGGCCCGCCGGAACGGCACTGCGGTGGCCGTGCCGGAACTGCTGCGCCGGGACGTGCGCCACGCCGATGCCCCCGGCCTCGCCGCTGCGGCCCAGCTGCTGGCCGCGGGCCGGTGTGACCCGCCCACGGCCTGCCCGGAGATAAAGCTTTTCGCCGCTCCCAGCCGGGAGGAAGAAGCCCGCGCCGCCGCTGCCGCCATCCGCCGCCTCATGCGGCAGGGCGTCCGCTGCGGGAAGGTGGCGGTGGTCTGCCGCGACATCTCGAAATACCGCGCCGCCGTGAAGTACGAGTTCCGGATGGCGGACATCCCCCTCTACTGCGACGAGCCGACGACGCCCGAGTTCAGCGCCCCGGCCACGGCGGTGCGGTGTCTGCTGGCCATTGCCCGGGGTGCGGAGCTGACGGAACAGCTCACCACCCTGGCCAAGACCGGCCTCTGCGCCCTCACCGAGGAAGAGGTCTGCGCCCTTGAGAACTACGCCTACACCTGGTCGCCGAATGCGGCGGCGTGGCGCGCGCCCTTCGAGAAGAACCCCCGGGGCTTCGGCGATGTGGAGCCCACCGACGAGGACAGAGAAAACCTCGCCCGGGCCGAAAAGGCCCGCGCTCTTCTCATCACCGCCGCCGACGGCCTGCGCGCGAAGCTCCGCTCTGCCAACGCCGAGCAGATGAGCCGCGCCCTCTACTTCTGCCTGAAGGAGCTGGGCGCGGAGGACGCTCAGGCCGCGCAGGTGGAGGCCATCCGGGCCGAGCGGGGCATCCCCGCCGCCGAGGAAGCCGCCCGGGAGTGGAACGTGGTCATGGGCCTGCTGGACGAGATGGCGAGCCTGCTGGGCGGCCAGAGCGTCACCATCCCCGAGTACGAAGAGCTGTTCGGGCTGCTGCTGCGCTCGTCGGACCTCGGCCACATCCCCCAGACGCTGGACGCCGTGGTGCTGGCCAGCGCAGGCAAGATGCGCCTTGACGCACCGGACTATGTCTTTGTGCTGGGCCTCTCCGAGGGCGAATTCCCCGCCGCGCCCGGCGAGACGGGCCTGCTGACCCACGCCGACCGCGACGTCCTGATGGCGCAGGAGATCGAGCTTCCGGACTGCTTCGAGAACCGGGTGGTGCGGGAACAGGTCTGCTTTTATAAGGCCCTCACCGCCCCGGCCAGAGGCCTCTGGCTCAGCTGGCCGAAGGGGCAGGGCCAGACCCTCTGCGCCGCCCTCGAGCCCATCGTGGACGTGCTGAGACCGGGTGCGCCGGAACTCGACCTGACCGACCTCGCGGCCACTGCCGCCGACGGCCTCGACGTGCTGGGCGGCGGCTGGCCCCTGACGGAGATCGAGCGCGCCAGCCTCACCGAGGCCCTTCATGCCCCCGGCGGGGCGGAACCCGAGGGCCTCGCCCTCCTGCGCCGGATGGCGGGCCGCAGCCCCCGTCAGGTCAGCGACCTTGAGGCGCTGGAAACGCTGCTGGGCCGGCGGCTCCGCATCTCGCCCAGTCAGCTCGAAAAATACTACACCTGCCGGTACGGCTATTTCCTGCAGTATGTGCTGGGTCTGCGCCCCCGGAAGCGGGCCGAGCTCTCCGCCGACCAGAGCGGCACCCTCATGCACTGGGTGCTCCAGATGGCCCTCGACCCCCACCCCGGCCCTGACAACCCCTGCGCTGGCTTACAGCCCTTCCTCGACCTCGACGACGAGGCCATGGCGGCGCTGGCCGGGCTTCTCGTAGATGAGTACGCAAAGCGCTACCTCCCCGAGGACACGGCCCGCTTTGCCTATCTGCTCTCCCGCCTCAAAAAGAGCATGACGGGCCTGCTGTGCTACCTGCGGGACGAGCAGCGCCAGTCCAGCTTCAAACCGGTGGCCTGTGAGCTGAAGATCGGCCCCGGCGAGGACGCCGTGCGGGGCCAGACCTACCGCCTCTCGGATGGCCGGACGGTGCAGCTCATCGGCACCGTGGACCGCGCCGACGAGTGGATCGAGGACGACGGCACCCGCTGGGTGCGGGTGGTGGACTATAAGACCGGCACGAAAAAGCTCGACCTGCGGGAAGTCTACTGCGGCCTCGACTGTCAGATGCTGCTCTACCTGTTCAGCCTGACCCGGGACGCCGACGGACGATTCACCGGGGCAGAACCTGCGGGTGTGCTGTATCTGCTGGCCGACCCGGCCCCCGAGACGACCACCCGGGGCAAGGCTGCCCGGAGCATGGAATACAAGCTGGACGGCCTCGTCCGGGACGAGCAGAAGGTCTTCGACGCCATGGACGCCGAGGAGACGGGGCGGTATCTGCCCTTCAGCTTCCGGGGCGGTGTACCCAGCCCCTACCAGAAAGAGAAACGTGCCGACAAGGCCAAGCTCTCCCGCATCCAGCTCCATCTGGACGACCTCGTGACCCGGATGGGCGAACAGCTCTACAGCGGCTGCATCGCCGCCGAGCCGCTGGTCACGGGCCGCAGCCCCTGCCGGTGGTGCGACTACGGTTTCATCTGCTGCCATGAGGAGGGCATCGGAGAGCGGGCGCTGGACGCCCCTGCAAAGCCTTTTGAACCGGAAGAGAAAAAGGAGGAAGACCAGTGAGCGAGACAAAATGGACCCCGGCCCAGCGTGCCGCCATCGACGACCGGGGCGGTGCGCTGCTGGTGAGCGCCGCCGCCGGCAGCGGCAAGACCGCTGTCCTGACGGAGCGGGCCGTCCGGCTCATCACCGACCCGGAGCATCCCGTGGACGCCGACCGGCTCCTCATCGTCACCTTCACCAACGCCGCCGCCGCAGAGCTCCGCGCCCGCATCGGGCAGGCGCTGCTCCGCCGCAGTCAGGCAGAGCCGGGCAACACGGCCCTCCGCCGCCAGCGGATGCTGCTGCAGAGAGCCCCCATCTGCACCATCGACGCCTTCTGCCTCGACCTGCTCCACAAGCACTTTCAGGCGCTGGACATCCCGCCGGACTTCACCCCTGCCGACCCCGGCAGCGTGGAGATGCTGCGGAACGCGGCCCTCTCCGAGACGCTGGAAGCGGCCTATCAGGATGCGGACTTCTGCGCCTTCGCCGACCTCTACGGCAAGGGCCGCACCGACAAGGCGGCGGGGGAGGCGGTTTTGCAGGTCTATGACTTCCTCCGCGCCCTGCCGGACTACGATAAAAAGCTGGACGAGATGCTGGCCCCGTGGCAGGATGAGAACGGCTTTGCCCGCACCTGCTGGCATGATATTCTGATGCAGGAGGCCGCCCGCTCTGCCCGGGCCGCGAAGGAGCTGCTCTGCGCCGCGCTGAACGACTGCAGGGAGGACTTCGTGACCGCTCAGGCCGACGCCGAGGCCAGCAAGAAGACCCCTGCCGCCAAGGAAAAGGCCGTGGCGGCAGTGAACGAGAAGTTCGCCGAACCCCTCGAGCGGCTGGAAAACTCCGCCGCCCTGCTGGGCGAGGTGGAGCGTCTGGCCGGGGCGGGGGAATGGATGCCTCTCTACGACAGGCTGACGCCCTACGTCCTCGGCATGGAACAGGCCCCCGGCCTCAAAAATATGAAAAAGCGGCTCACCGGTGAGCACAAGGATGCCGTCAAGACCCGGGCCGACGAGGCTGCGAAGCTCTTTGAGAAAATCGAAGACCTCATCAGTTGCAGCCTCGACGAGGCCGAGCTCGACCGGAAAGCCGCCGAACCCTGCCTCCGCGCCCTCTTTGCCGCCGTGCGGGACTTTGACGCCCGCTTTGCGGCCCGGAAGCGGGAGAGGAGGCTGCTGGAATTCAGCGACTTCGAGCATCTGGCCCTGCGGCTCCTGCGGGACGCCGACGGCCAGCCCACCGAGCTGTGTCAGGGCATCCGGCAGGGCTACGCCGCCGTCATGGTGGATGAGTATCAGGACACGAACGCCCTGCAGGACGCCCTTTACCGCTGTCTGGCCAGCCCGGCAGGGGATGACCTCTTCCTCGTGGGCGACTTAAAGCAGAGCATCTACCGCTTCCGTCAGGCGGACCCCAGCATCTTCCGGGAAAAGCTGGAGAGCTGGCCCCTCCTGCCCGGCGGCGAGGCCCGCCCCCGGCCCGAAGACGGCAGGCCCGGCGAAAACGCCATGCTGGCGCTGGATGCAAACTTCCGCTCTGCCCCGCAGGTGGTGGCGGGCATCAACTTTATCTTCGAACAGCTCATGACGCCCGCTCTGGGCGACACGGCCTACGGCGACGGACAGCGCCTCGTCTGCGGCGCACCCGGCGCGTACGAGGGCAGTGTGGAGGCCCACTTCCTGCCCGACGATGCCGCCGAGACGGACGCACAGTATATCGCCGGCCGCATCGAGGCGATGGTGGCTTCCGGCGAGCCGGTGCGGGACGGCGGCACCACCCGCCCGGTGCAGTACGAGGACTGCTGTGTCCTGCTGGCGGCGAGAGGCGACTTCCCGGCCTACGCCGAGGCCCTGACGGCCCGGGGCATCCCGGTCTACGCCGACGCCCGGGAGAACCTGCTGGACGCGCCCCACATCCGCCCCCTCATCGCCCTGCTGCGGGTCATCGACAACCCCGCGCAGGACATCTATCTCGCTGCCGCCATGCTGGGGCCGATGTTCGGCTTTACGGACGACGACCTCGTCCGCCTCCGGGCCGGGGCGCAGACACCCGATCAGCACACCCGCATCAGCCTCTACGGCGCAGTCCTGCAGGCCGTCCAGAGTGAGGCGGAGGATGATTTCACCCGCCGGGTGCAGGCGTTCTACCGGCGTCTGACGGCCCTGCGCCGGATGGCCCGGAGCGTGCCGATGGAGGAACTGCTGGAAGAAATTTTTGTCTCCACCGGCTACCTCGCCGCCCTCGGTGCCATGGAGAACGGCCAGCGCCGCCGGGAGGACGCGCGGCGCTTCGCCTCCTTCTGCGCCGGGGCGGGCGCGGGCGGCATCTCGGCCCTCGTCCGTGCCATCGATGCGGCTACGCTGGCGGGTTCCACCGGGCAGGAGACTGCCCCCGGCGGGGCGCGGCCCGGCTGCGTCACCATCATGACCATCCACCGCTCCAAGGGCTTGCAGTTCCCGGTGGTGTTCGTGGCCGACACGGCCCGGCAGTTCAACGCCGCCGACACCCGCCAGCCTGTCCTGCTCCACCGCGTCTGGGGCGCGGGCCTCCGTCTCCGTCCCGAGGGCGGCGAGGGGGCCTATAAGACGGCGGCCTACACCGCCCTCTCCACGGTCCATGCCGCCGAGATGCGGAGCGAGCAGATGCGGCTTTTGTATGTGGCCCTCACCCGGGCGCAGGATAAGCTGATCCTGACGGTCCCGCTGGGCATTGGCCGGACGTCCAACCCCTTCGCCAAAGCCGCCGCCTTCCTCGCCGCCGGGGCGGGGGAGACCCTGAACGCTCAGGCGGGCAGCTTTGCCGACTGGCTGCGGGCGGCGCTCCTCGTCCACCCCAACGGCGGGCCTCTCCGCCGTCTGGCGGGGAACCTCGAGCTGCCCTTTGCGGACACCGGAAGCACCATCGCCCTCACAGTGCAGGCCGATGTCCTCCCGCCCGAAGAAGCCCCCGCCGAGGCGGAAGAGCCGACCCGGCCCGAGGCCGACCCAGCCCTTGTGGAGACGCTGCGGCAGGGCTTCAGCTGGCGGTATCCGGCGGCAGCGCTGGCGGACATCCCGGCCAAGGTCAGCGTGACCAGCCTCGTCCACGCCGCGGAGCAGATCACCCTCGAGCGACCGGGCTTCCTTTCGAAGGACGGCCTCACCGCCGCCGAGATGGGTACGGCTCTCCATGCCTTCCTCGAGCACGCCGACTTCGGGGCGCTGGCCGCTGTGCGGGACGCAGAGGACGACGCCGTTCTGGATGCCGTCCGCGCCGAGCGGGAGCGTCAGGCGGCGGCGCAGCTCACGCTCCCCGCCATTGCCGGGAAGCTGGATGTCTATAAGATACTCCGCTTTGTGTGCAGCGAGGCGTTCCGCCGCATCTGCGGGGCAGAGGATGTGCTGCGGGAGCTGGCTTTTATCACCTCGCTGCCCGCCGCCGAGGTCATGGCTGCCCAGGGCCGCGCCCTGCCCGACGGCCCTGCCGCCGATGCCGGGGTGCTGGTGCAGGGCATCGCGGACATCGTCCTCGTCTACCCCGACCACCTCGAGCTTCTGGACTACAAGACGGACCGCCGCAAGACCCCTGCCGACTTCGTCCGCGCCTACCGCGCTCAGCTGGAGCTCTACGCAAAGGCCATTGAGAAGCGCTTCGCCCCCCGGCGGGTGACATATAAAGGGATATATTCGCTGGAGCTGGGGGAGCTGATAGAAGTATAAAATGACAGGAGCACAGAAAAATGGGAACACTGCTTTTAGGCGAAATTGAATCGGCGCTCCTGCAAGGATACTTCGGTGAACTGCGGACGAAAGAAGTTGTGGTCACAGAAGAACGGATGGAGCACATCCGGGAGCGCCACCCGCAGGATGTGGAGCTGTTCATACTTTATGGAAAAGAGACCGTCGTGAAGCCGGATGTTCTGCTGGTCGATGAAAAACATACCGGAACAGTCTTTGCAATAAAGCGCCTGCCCGAAACGAATCTGAATGTAGTCGTCCGGCTCGTGATGGAAACAGACCGGGAGGACCGCAAAAATTCTGTGATGACGTTTTACCGTATCCGGGAACGCAATCTGAAAAAGCTGATGGAGAAAAACCGGCTGCTTTACAGCCGGGAATAATCGTGGTATAATAAGCATAGGATAAGAGTGCATTTGAAGTAGAGAATGTGCTGCTACACACCCACTGGGTCAAAAGAAATGCGGGAACGGGCACACCCGCCAGATGCAATCAACGGGGGAACGGCAGAAATGCTGTTCCCCCATTCCCTTGTTCGGGCATCTTTTTTTGAAAAAGCGCATAAAAATGCTTGACAGCCTCCCCGGGGTGTGGTAAAATACTCGAGTAAAGAAAGCAGCTACGGCCTGTGCCGCGCTCGCCTTGAGGGGTAAGGACCCCCGGGCTATACCCTGAACCGATTCGTCTTGAAGACCGAATCGCGCTTTTGAGTGAATTTCGCGCGGCTGTCCCGAAACTGGGGCGGCCGCGTTTTCTATGCCAAAAAACGCAACACTATGGACTATTGTTTGGAGGTGCATTCATTATCGCTACCGCTGGAAAGTCGAAGGAACTGGAGATCAACGGTCAGATCCGTGACCGTGAGGTTCGCCTGATCGGAGCCGACGGCGAGCAGAAGGGCGTGGTCAGCATTCAGGTGGCCATGCGCGCTGCTGAGGACGCCGGACTTGATCTGGTCAAGATCGCCCCGCAGGCTGTCCCGCCTGTGTGCAAGGTGCTGGATTACGGCAAGTACCGCTTTGAACAGCAGAAGAAGGAGAAGGAAGCCAAGAAGAACCAGAAGGTGGTCGAAGTCAAAGAGACCCGCCTCTCGCTCAACATTGACACCAACGACTTCAACACCAAGCTGAACCAGACGGCCAAGTTCCTGGCCGCTGGCCACAAGGTAAAGGCCTCGATCCGTTTCCGCGGCCGTGAGATGGCGCACAGCGCACTCGGTGCTGATGTGCTGAAGCGCTTTGCTGAGGCCCTGCCTCAGGCAAGCATGGATAAGCCGCCGGTCCTCGAGGGCCGCACGATGTCCATTCTGCTGATCCCGAAACCCAATAAGGACTAATTTTAGGAGGATACTAAAATGGCTAAGATGAAACTGAAGACGCACTCCGGCGCTAAGAAGCGCTTTAAGCTGACCAAGAACGGCAAGATCAAGCGCGGCCATGCATTCCGCAGCCACATCCTGACCAAGAAGACCACCAAGCTGACCCGTGGTTACCGTCAGCCCAGCTACGTTGATAAGACCAACGCAGCTACCATCAAGAGCATGCTGCCCTACGCCTAAGAGCGAGCCGCAGGCAAACACATTCTACTGAGAGAACTAAAGGAGATATAAAAAATGGCACGTATTAAGGGCGCAACCATGACTCACAAACGTCGCAAGAAGATGCTGAAGCTGGCCAAGGGCTTCTACGGCTGCAAGAGCAAGCACTTTAAGATGGCTAAGCAGCAGGTCATGAAGAGCGGCAACTACGCTCTGGCTGGCCGCCGCATGAAGAAGCGCCAGTTCCGCAACCTGTGGATCTGCCGCATCAACAACGCTGTCCGTCCTCTGGGCATGAACTACTCCAGCTTCATGGCTGGCCTGAAGAAGGCTGGCATCGAGCTGAACCGCAAGATGCTCAGCGAGATGGCCATCAACGATCCCAAGAGCTTCGCAGCTCTGGTCGAGACCGTGAAGAACGCCTAATAGACCTTAAAAAAGACGCCCGCGCGTATCAAATACGCGGGCGTCCTTTTTGTATGCTTTGGTAGTTGGAGGAAAGACGGATGGAGAAGATCACCAGCCGGGAAAACGCAAAAGTCAAATACGCCTGCCGTCTGGCGTCCAGCGGGGCGTTCCGCCGCACCGAGGGCCGCTTTCTGGCCGAGGGGCGGAAGCTCTGCCCCGAGCTTTGCCGGGGCGCAGAGCTGGAGACCCTCTTCTGCACCGAGTCGGCGCTGGAAAAATGCCCGGAGCTTTCGGAATTGCCGGGCGAACACTACCTTGTGGAAGACCATGTGGCCGATAAGCTGGCCGACGTGGGGACCCATCAGGGGGTGTTCGGCGTCTTCCGCACCCCGGTGCATACCTTAGAAGAGGTGAAGACCGGCGGGCGCTACCTCGCCCTCGAGCGGGTGCAGGACCCCGGCAACGTGGGGACGCTGCTCCGCTCTGCGGCGGCATTCGGCTTTGACGGCGTGCTGCTCAGCGACGGCTGCGCCAGCGTCTTTGCGCCCAAGACCCTTCGGGCCTCCATGGGCGCAGCGGTGCGCATCCCCGTCATCGAGGCAGGGAAGATGCCCGAGGCCATCGCCCTGCTGCGGGAGAAGGGCATCACCTGCCTTGCCGCCGCCCTCTACCAGTCCCAGCCCCTGAGTGCGGCGGCGTCCAGCTGCCCGGACGGCGTCTGCGTCGTCATCGGCAGCGAGGGTCAGGGCCTCACCGATGAGACCATCGCCGCATGCACCGGCACCGTCCGCATCCCCATGACCGACCGGGTCGAGAGCCTGAACGCCGGCATCGCGGGCAGCATCCTGCTCTGGCATTTCCGGGAGGAGAGCCTGTGACGCGGGCCGGGGAGGGGCAGCTGAGCCTTTTCCCGCCCGAACCGGCCCCAGACCCGCTCCTGTGCTGGCTCTGGCTGGCGGGGACGCTGGGCGCGGGCAGCCAGCGGGCCGGGGCCGTGCTGGACGCCTTCGGCGGGGCGCAGGAGGCATGGGAGGCCCGGGACACCGATGCCTTTGCCGCCGCTGCCGGACCTGCCGCCGTCCAGCGCGCCTGTCTGCCGGATAACACCCCCGAGCACTACCGGGCCTTTGCGCGGCGGTGCGCGGCCCGGCGCATCCGCATCCTGCCCTATGACGACCCGGACTATCCGCTGGCCTTCTCCCGCATCTCCGATATGCCGCTGGTGCTCTACTGCACCGGCGACCCCCGCTGGCTCAATGAGCCTGCCGCTGTGGGAATGGTGGGGACCCGGAAGCCCACCGAATACGGTCTGCGGGCCGCAGAGGAGATCGGGCGGGGCCTCGCCCGGGCGGGGGCCGTCATCGTGAGCGGTCTGGCCGACGGACTGGACAGCGCCGGACACCGGGCGGCGGTAGGGGAGAACTGCCCCACCATCGCGGTGATGGGCGTCCCCATCGACCGGACCTACCCCGCCGCCAACCGGGAACTCCGCCGGGCCATCGAGAGGCGGGGCTGCGTCATCAGCGAGTACCCGCCCGAAAGTGAGCCGGTGGGTGCCGTGGGATTTTTGCAGCGCAACCGCCTCATCGCGGCCCTCTCCGGGGCGCTGGTGGTGGTGGAGGCCAAGGAAAAGAGCGGCACCATGTCCACCGTGGGCCACGCAGAGCGGTACGGTAAGCCGGTGTTCGCCGTGCCGGGCAGCATTTTTTCGCCCGCCTCGGCGGGGACGAATGCCCTTCTGCGGGACGGACGCGCAAAAGCGGTCTGTACAGCGGCGGATTTATTTGGTACACTGGGGCTGCAGACCGCAAGACCGGCCCCGGCACCCCGGGAGATGCCCCGGCCCCTGAGTGAAAATGAGCGGCTGGTGCTCTCCTGTCTCGGCACAAAGGCGCAGGGCGTGGAGGAGCTGGGCGTCAAGAGCGGCCTGCCCACGGCGGCGCTGCTGGGCGTCCTGATGAAGCTCGAGCTTGTGGGCCGGGTGAGCTGCCTGCCGGGCAAACGGTATATTCTGCGCGGAGGAAGCGCAAGTTAAAGAGGAATAACCTCTCCGTCATCGCTGCGCGATGCCACCTCCCCTACGGAGGGGAGGCCTTGGCAGTCCGGCACACGGGTGTTTCCAGGGAAAATGGCGGGCTTCGCCTTTTCCCTGAGCACAGCGGCTGATGAGGATTTATATATAGGAGAAGAACGTAATGGCAAAACTCGTCATCGTGGAGTCGCCTGCCAAGGCGAAGACCATCGGCAAATATCTGGGCAAAGACTACGAAGTTACGGCCAGCATGGGCCACATCCGCGATCTGCCCGCCTCCCAGCTGGGCATCGACATCGAGCATGACTATGCGCCGCAATACATCAGCATCAAAGGCAAGGAAAAGCTCATCAAAGAGCTGAAGAGCAAGGCCAAGCACTCCGACGGTGTGCTGCTGGCGACCGACCCGGACCGTGAAGGCGAAGCCATCAGCTGGCATCTGGCCAACATCCTGGGCCTCGACCCCCACGAGCCCAACCGCGTGACCTTCGATGAGATCACCAAGAAGGGCGTGAAGGAGGGCATGGCCCACCCCCGCGCCATCAACGAAGACCTCTTCAACGCCCAGCAGGCCCGCCGTGTGCTGGACCGTCTGGTGGGCTATAAGCTGAGCCCCTTCCTGTGGCGGAAAGTCCGGCGCGGTCTGTCGGCGGGCCGCGTCCAGAGCGTGGCCGTCCGCATCATCGACGACCGCGAGAAGGAGATCGAAGCCTTCAAGCCCGAGGAATACTGGAACGTGGACGCCACCCTGGGCGTGGGCCGGAAGAGCTTCACGGCCCGTCTGGCCTCCGACGCCAAGGGAAAAAAGCTCCTGCCGCACTCTGAGGCCGAGGCCCGCGCCATCGAAAAGGGCCTCGAGGGGGCCGAGTACACCGTGGGCGAACTGAAAAAGGGCAAGCGCGCGAAGCAGCCCACCCCGGCCTTCATCACCAGTACCCTGCAGCAGGAGGCATCCCGCCGTCTGGGCTTCACGGCCACCCGCACCATGCGGGCTGCCCAGACGCTGTACGAAGGCGTGGACATCGCCGGCCACGGCACCATGGGCCTCATCACCTATATGCGTACCGACAGTCTCCGCATCTCCGACGAGGCGGTGGCAGCTGCCAGAGAGTACATCGCCGGGGCCTACGGCGAGAGCTATATCTGCCCCTACAAGCGCACCTGGAAGACCAAGAGCGCCACGGCAGCGCAGGACGCCCATGAGGCCATCCGTCCCTCTGTGCCGGGCCTGACCCCCGACGAGGTGGACAAGAGCATCAGCGGCGATACCGCCAAGCTCTACCGGATGATCTGGAGCCGCTTCATGGCCAGCCAGATGGCGGACTGCCAGCAGGACACCGTGTCTGTCACCGTCTATGCCGGCGGCTACCGTTTCAAGGCCAGCGGCTACACGGTCACCTTCGACGGCTTCACCGCCCTGTACGAAGAGGCCACCGACGAGAAGGAAAAGAAGGAGACCAGCCTTCCTCCCCTCGAGGAGGGTCAGGTGCTCAAGCTGCGGGAGCTGAAGAGCGAGCAGAAGTTCACCCAGCCCCCCGCCCGCTACACCGAAGCCACCCTCATCAAGGCGCTGGAGGAGAACGGCATCGGCCGCCCCTCCACCTACGCCCCCATCATCACCACCATCATCGACCGCGGCTATGTGGAGCGGGAGCAGAAGAAGCTCAAGCCCACCCTGCTGGGCCGGGCCGTGGACGGCCTGATGCTGGAGCAGTTCCCCCACATCGTGGACGTGGATTTCTCGGCAGAGATGGAGAAGAACCTCGATAAGGTCGAGAGCGGCAAGACGGACTGGCACAAGACCGTGGACGACTTCTACAAGGGCTTCGCCGCCAGTCTCGAGCAGGCCGAGAAGAACATGGAAGGCAAGAAGGTCAAGGTGCCGGATGAGCCGTCCAGCGAGGTCTGCGACCTCTGCGGCCGTCCCATGGTCATCAAGGTGGGCAAGTACGGCAAGTTCCTGGCCTGCAGCGGCTTCCCCGAGTGCCGCGGCACCAAGCGCCTCGTGAAGGACACCGGCGGCATCTGCCCCAAGTGCGGCAAGGGCCGTATGCTGGAGCGCAAGAGCGCCAAGGGCCGCATCTACTACGGCTGTGAGCGCTACCCCGACTGCGACTTCATGACCTGGGATATGCCGGTGGCCGTCAAGTGCGAGAAGTGCGGCTCCACTCTGTTCCGCAAGGGCTCCAAGCTCTACTGCGCAAAAGAGGGCTGTGACTTTGAGATGCCGGTGCCGAAGAAAGACTAAATAAGGAGTAAACCTCTCAGTCTGCTTCGCAAACAGCTCCCCTACCGAGGGGAGCCCTTGGCAGGGCGGGAAAGTCTCCGCTGACTGCCTCGGGCTTGAAGTAAGATGAAAGGGATATTAAATGAGCAACTATAAAGTTACTGTACTGGGTGCCGGTCTGGCGGGCTGCGAAGCCGCCCTCTGGCTGGCGGGCAAAGGCGTGCAGGTGGAGCTCTATGAGCAGAAGCCCACTCACTTCTCCCCGGCCCACAAGAGCGAGGGCTTCGCGGAGCTCATCTGCTCCAACAGCCTGAAAGCCGAGCGTCTGGACTCCGCCTCCGGCCTGCTGAAAGAGGAGATGCGCCGGATGGGCAGTCGGCTCCTGAATGCCGCCGAGGCGGCCCGCGTGGCCGCGGGCGGCGCGCTGGCCGTGGACCGCGACACCTTCAGCGCCGAAGTGACCCGGATGGTGGAGGCTGAGCCGAACATCACCGTTCACCGGGAGCGGGTGGAGCACATCGACGAGAGCGCGCCCATCCTCGTGGCCACCGGCCCCCTGACGGACGGTGCGCTGGCGGACGAGATCGGCCGCCTGACCGGCGACGAGCGCCTCCACTTCTACGACGCCGTGGCCCCCATCGTGACGGCGGAGAGCCTCGACTATGAGAAGGTGTTTGCCGCCTCCCGTTACGACCGGGGCGAGGCCGACTACCTCAACTGCCCCTTCAACAAGGCCGAGTACGAGGCATTCCACGCCGCGCTGGCCTCGGCGGAGCGAGCCCCGCTCCATGAGTTCGACGCGGGCGCAGAGCAGGGCGCACAGCCCGACCCCGATGCCCACGGCAAAAAAGCCGATACCGTCACGGTCTACGAGGGATGTATGCCCATCGAGATCATGGCGGCCCGGGGTGCCGACACCATGCGGTTCGGCCCCCTGCGCCCGGTGGGCCTCATCGACCCCCGCACCGGCCACCGCCCCTGGGCCAACGTCCAGCTCCGGGCCGAAAATAAGGAGCGGACCCTGTATAACATCGTGGGTTTCCAGACAAACCTGAAATGGGGCGAGCAGAAGCGGGTGTTCAGCATGATACCCGGCCTCGGGAACGCTGAGTTCGTCCGGTACGGCGTCATGCACCGCAACACCTTCCTCGACGCACCCCGGGTGCTGAGCGCAGGGCTCTGCCTCAAAGAGCACCCCAACGTCTTCTTTGCAGGCCAGATCACCGGCTTCGAGGGCTATATGGAGAGCGCGGCCTGCGGCCTGCTGGCGGCGCGGAACATTTACGCCCGTCTCGAGGGCAAAGAGCTGCCCGCACCGCCCATCGACACCATGTGCGGTGCGCTCATCCAGTATCTCACCACCGAGAACAAACACTTCCAGCCCATGGGCGCGAACATGGGCATCCTGCCCCCGCTGCCGGAGGACCAGCGTCCCCGCGACAAGCGCCTGCGTTACATGGCCATGGCCGAACGGGCCGTGGCCAGCTTCCAGCAGTGGCTGGATGAAACTTCTCTGTAAAATGGACAACCTCTCAGTCTCGCTTCGCTCGACAGCTCCCCTACCGAGGGGAGCCTCTGGCGAAGAGGAAAAGCTTTCCGGAATGCCAAGGCCTCCCCTCGGTAGGGGAGGTGGCACGCCGCAGGCGTGACGGAGAGGTTATCCCCCAAGAAGGGAGACAAAACCTATGAAGATCATCGTAGATATGATGGGCGGCGACAACGCCCCCCTGGCCGTGCTGGAAGGCGCGGCTGCTGCCGTGAAGGAATACGGCGTCCAGCTCATCGGCGTGGGCGACGAGGCCCTTGTCCGCAAGACCGCCGCCGACAACAACATCTCTCTGGACGGCATCGAGCTGGTGAACTGCACTGAGGCCATCGAGATGTGCGACGAGCCGGCCAGGGCCATCCGCACGAAGAAGGATTCCTCCATCGTCGTGGGCCTGAATATGCTCAAAGAGGGCAAAGGCGACGCCTTCGTCTCCGCCGGCAGCACCGGCGCGCTCCATGTGGGCGCAAGCCTCATCGTCCGCACCCTGCGGGGCGTCAAGCGCCCGGCGCTGGCCACCATGGTGCCGGCAAAGAACAAGGCGTATCTGCTGCTGGACTGCGGCGCGAATGTCGAGTGCCGCCCCGAGATGCTGGCTGCTTTCGCCGTCATGGGCAGCTGCTACGTGAACAAGGTGGAGGGCCGCACCTCCCCCAGCGTGGCGCTGGCCAACAACGGTGCCGAGGAGAGCAAGGGTACCCCGATGCTCAGAGAAGCCCATCAGCTGCTCAAGACCATCCCGGGCATCCGCTTCGTGGGCAACATCGAGCCCCGTGACGTGCCGAACGGCGATGTGGACGTGGTCGTCTGCGACGGCTTCACCGGCAACGTCATCCTCAAGCTCACCGAGGGCGTCGCCAAGATGCTGCTGGGGATGCTCAAGGGAATGTTCCTCAAGAATCTGGGCGGCAAGCTGGCCTATCTGCTGCTGAAGGACAGCGTGTCTGACCTCAAGCACCAGATGGACAGCGAGGAGTATGGCGGCGCACCCTTCCTGGGCGCAAAGCAGCCGGTCATCAAGGCTCACGGCTCCTCCAAGGCCAAGGGCATCAAGAATGCCATCCGGCAGGCTAAGATCTGCGTGGAGAACGATCTGTGCGGCACCATGCAGAGCGCACTGGATGAACTGAAGCCCTCTCAGGCCGACTGAAGTCGGCCAGATTCCCCTTTTTGTCGCTTGCGCGACATCTTCCCCCGGCCGGGGGAAGTCTTTCCTCAGAGGGGGAGCCTTTGGCAAAACGGTTTTGAGTCTTATAATTGCAAGACGTTTTTCATAAAAAGAACGGCATAAAAAAGCAATGACATAAGGGAGATATAACATCAATGAGCCATCAACTCGAAACGATTATTGGTTACAAGTTCAAGCACCCGGAGCTGCTGGAAACGGCGCTCACCCACACCAGCTACGCCAACGAGACCCGCCCGCCCGTCAAACACAACGAGCGGCTTGAGTTTCTGGGCGACAGCGTGCTGCAGATCGTCTCGGCGGACTACCTGTTCCACGCCTACGCCGACCGCCCCGAGGGCGATCTGACCCGCATCCGCTCCAGCCTCGTCAGCGAGGGCGCACTGTTCCAGTTCGCTCAGGAGATCCATCTCGGCGATTACCTGCGTCTGGGCCGGGGCGAAGAGCACTGCGGCGGCCGCACCCGCCCCAGCGTCGTGTCGGACGCCTTTGAAGCCCTCATCGCCGCCCTCTACCTCGACGGCGGCATGGAGGTGGCAAAGAACTTCATCCTGCCCTTCATCACCGAGGGCAAGCACGCCGAGGCCGACTACAAGACCCGCCTGCAGGAGATCGTCCAGCAGAATCCCGAGGAGAAGCTGAGCTATGTGGTGGAGCAGGAGACCGGCCCCGACCACAACAAGCACTTTGTGGTGGCCGTCCGGTTCAACTCGGACTGCGTGGCCCGGGGCGAGGGACGCAGCAAGAAAATGGCGGAGCAGCATGCCGCCCGCGAGGCCCTGAAGCTGTTGGGCGTCATCAAGGAAAAGTAACATGGTGTTCAAGGAACTGGAAATTCAAGGTTTCAAGAGCTTTCCCGATAAGGTCAGGATACGCTTCGACGAGGGCATCACCGGCGTCGTCGGCCCCAACGGCTCGGGCAAGTCGAACCTCTCAGACGCGGTGCGGTGGGTGCTGGGCGAGACCAGCTCCCGCCAGCTTCGCGCTGCCGGAAAGATGGAGGATGTCATCTTCGGCGGCACCCGCCGCCGGGGAGCCATGGGCTTTGCCATGGTGCGCCTGACGCTGGACAACAGCGCCCACACGCTGGACATCGATGCCGACGAAGCCGTCATCGGCCGCAAATACTACCGCTCCGGCGAGAGCGAGTACACCATCAACGGCCAGCTCTGCCGCCTCAAGGACATCTACGAGCTGCTGCTGGACACCGGCATCGGCCGGGACGGCTACTCCGTCATCGGACAGGGCCGCATCGCGGAGATCGTCGCCGCAAAAAGCAGCGAGCGCCGCGAAATTTTCGAGGAAGCCTGCGGCATCGCCAAGTACCGCTACCGCAAAAACGAGGCGGAGCGGCGTCTGGCCGCGGCGGCAGAGAACCTCGAGCGTCTGCGGGACATCCTCGACGAGCTGGAAGCCCGGGTCGGCCCGCTGGAAAAAGAGAGCGAGAAGGCTCAGCGCTTCCTCGAGCTCAGCACCCGGCGGAAGACGCTGGAAGTCACCCTCTGGACCGACGGCGTCCACCGCGCCCGGGAGGCCGTCCGCCGTCAGGTGCGGGACTATGAGACCGCTCAGGCCGAGTATGAGCGGTTTGACCGGGAGGCCAGAGCCGCCGAGGCCGAGGCTGAGAAGATCCGTATGCAGGCACAGCAGCTGACCATTGCCGTCGAGCGCCTGAATGGGGATATTCGCAGCATCACAGAAGAGCTTTCCGGCAGCGACAGCCGCATCGCCGTGCTGGAAAACGACATCGCCCGCAACGAGGAGAGCGCCGCCGCGCTGCGGGAGGACATCGCCGCAGGCGAGCAGGACAGCACCGAGGCTGCCGCCGCGCTGGAACGCCACCGCGCCGTGGCCCGGTCCATGGCAGCGGCAGGGGAAAAGCTGGCCGCAGAGCTGGCCGAGCTGGACGCGGAACTCCTGCGTCTGACCAGCGAGAACAACGCCAGCGGCGCCCGCCGGGACATCCTGCGGGCCGAGGCGGCCGACCTGACGGCGAAGCGCACCGAGGCACAGGTGGCGAGAGCCGCCGCCGAAGCCGCCGCTCAGGCCGCGCAGGAGCAGCTGCCCGCCCTCGCCGAGAACACCGAGGCCCTCGAGGCCCAGCGGGACGAGGCAAAGCAGGACCTTGCCGATACCATCGAGTACCGGAAGATGCTGGCCGAGAACGAAAGGCAGCTGGCAAATGTGAAGGCCGGCGTGGAGCTCAAGCTGAAAGGCCGCCGCACCGCCCTCAATGAGGCCGACGCCGCCGAGCAGAAGCTTGGCCGTGAACTGGACGCCGCCCGTCAGCGCCTCGGCGTGCTGAAAGAGCTGGAAAAGAACATGGACGGCTATCAGAACTCGGTCAAGACGGTCATGCGGGCCGCGTCGGCCCGCCGTCTGCGGGGCATCATCGGGCCGGTGTCGTCGATTTTGAGCGTCGAGCCGGGGCGGGAAGTCGCCATCGAAACGGCATTGGGCGGCGCGCTGCAGAACATCGTGGCGGAGAACGAAGCCGCCGCCAAGGCCGGCATCGCCCTGCTCCGCAGCGAGAACGCGGGCCGCGCCACCTTTCTGCCGCTGGACACCGTTCAGCCCGGCTTTTTCCGGGGGAGTCTCTCCGGTTCGGCCCGGCTGGCGTCCAGCCTCGTGAAGGCCGACCCCCGCTATGCGAACGTCGTGTCGAATCTGCTGGGCCGCATCGTGGTGGTGGATGACATCAACGAAGCCTCCCGTGTGGCCCGGGAGCTGGGCTACCACAACAAGGTGGTCACGCTGGACGGTCAGGTCATCAACGCGGGCGGCAGCTTCACCGGCGGCAGTGTCCAGCGGTCGGCGGGCCTCTTCACCCGCAAGCAGGAGATGGAAGAGCTGCGCGTCAGGGCCGCCAAACTCCAGAAGGACTGCCTCGCGGCGCAGGACCGCACCGACGAGCTGAAAACGCAGGTGGATGCGCTGGCCGCAGAGCTGACCGCCACCGAGAGCGAGATCATTACGGCGGCCAATGACCGCATCCGCGCCGAGGCCGAACAGAAACGTCTCGAGGCGGCTGTGGAGCAGTCGGAAGCGGCGCTCGCCGGGCGTCAGGATGAGATGGAGCGGCGGAAAGCCCAGTTGGACGCCGCCCGCGCCCGTGCCGAAGACGCCGCAAAGCAGGAAGAAGCCCTTGCCGCCGACATCGAGACGCGGACGGCCGAGCTGGAACGCATCGCCGAGGGCGACGACGCCTTCCTTGCACAGCAGCGGAGCCTCGCCGAGCGCCTGAGCGCCAAGCGGATGGAGCAGCTGGCCCGTCAGAAGGACGCCGAGCTGGCCCGCAGCCAGATCGAAGCGCTGGAAAAACAGGCCAGAGACGCTGAGAGCCGCCGCGCCGCGCTGGAAGAGAGCCTCACGGCCCTCGCCGCCCGCAGCGGGGCCTGTCAGGAAGAGATAGAGGCCATCCGCCGGGCCAAGACCGACAGCACCGCGCTCATCGCGGCAAAAGAGGCCGAGATCCGCGAGGACACCGAGAAGCGCCTGCTCTGCCAGAAGGACGAGACGGAGGCTCTTGCAAAAGGCCGCGCCGCCGCCGATGAGCGGGAAGAGATGGGCCGCGAGATGGCCCGTCTGGCGGAGCGGAAAGCCGCCGCCGAGGGCGAATACGACCAGATGGCCGCGAAGCTCTGGGACGAGTATCAGCTGACCCTCTCTCAGGCCGAAGAGCTCTGCGTGGAGTTCGAGAACGTGAACGTCCTCCGGGCGCAGGTGGCCGACCTGCGGGGCAAGATACGCGCTCTGGGCAACGTCAACGTCAGCGCCATCGAGGAGTATCAGGAGGTAAAGGCCCGCTACGACACCCTCCGCGCTCAGGTGGAGGACGTCGAGGGCAGCAGGAACGAGCTGACCAGAATGATCACCAGCCTGTCGGGCCAGATGAAAGACATCTTCACCGACAGCTTCCGGGCCATCAACGAGAACTTTGGCCGCGTCTTCACCGAGCTGTTCGGCGGCGGCGAGGCCAGCCTTGTGCTGGAAGATGAGAGCGACGTGCTCTCCTGCGGCATCGGCATCCGGGTGGCCCCGCCGGGCAAGGTCATCAAGAATCTGGAAGCCCTGTCCGGCGGCGAGCAGGCGCTGGTGGCCATCAGCATCTATTTCGCCATCCTCGCCGTCAACCCCGCGCCCTTCTGCATCCTCGACGAGATCGAGGCCGCGCTGGATGACGCCAATGTCGTCCGCTTTGCGCAGTATCTGCGCCGGGTGAGCGACAAGACCCAGTTCATCGTCATCACCCACCGCCGCGGCACCATGGAGGCCGCCAACGTCCTCTACGGCGTCACCATGCAGGAGGACGGCGTCTCCAAACTGCTCAAACTCGATTTGGAACAGGTTGACGCGGAACTGGTTTCGTAGGTATAATAAAAGTAGCCCTCTCAGGCATCGTTGCGCTCGCCAAAGCCGGGTTGCGGCACCCAGCGTCTGCTTCGCTGTCGCTTGCATCCTGCTGGCCGCTGCCCCAACAGCTCCTCCCTGTTTCCGCCGCTGGCGGCGGTCGTCGCCGTTGCCCCCAAAGGGGGAGCCATTGGCAGACCGGGAAACTTTGAGCTGGCCGCTGAAAGTCTGATTGGGCATAAAATGCCGGGCCTTGCTACAGAGGTTAGCATCCGTTGACCTTGACAACAGGGCACTACTGTTTCCGATACGAAAAACTTCTCTCGTCCCGCGTGAGCCTGACCGGCACGCCAGAGGCTCCCCTACTAGGGGAGCTGGCGGGCGCAAGCCCGACTGAGAGGTTGTACGAAGGATAAGCTAAAAAAGAGCATAAAACCTGAAAAAGGAGAGAACCCATGGGACTCTTTGGATTTGGCAAAAAAGAAAAGGACAAAATGAAAGACGGCCTCGAAAAGACCCGCACGGGCTTTTGGGGCAACATCCTGAACACCCTCACCGGCAGCAAGATCGACGACGACCTCTACGATGAGCTGGAAGAACAGCTCATCCTCGCCGACGTGGGCGGCGACGTCGCCATGAAGCTGGTGGACGCCCTCCGCGACCGCGTGCAGGAAAAGGGCCTCAAGACCGGCGAACAGGCGGCTGACGCTCTGCGCGACATCATCGCCGACGAGATGCGCCCGGAGACCGAAATGGCGCTGGACGGCCATCCCGCCGTCATCCTCGTCATCGGCGTCAACGGCGTGGGCAAGACCACCAGCATCGCAAAGCTGGCCGACTACTACACCCGTCAGGGCAAAAAGGTCATGCTGGCCGCAGGCGACACCTTCCGCGCCGCCGCCAGCGAGCAGCTGGAGATCTGGGCGGGCCGCGCCGGTGTGCCGATCGTCAAGGCCGGCGAGGGCGCAGACCCCGCCGCCGTCATCTTCGACACCGTGAAGTCTGCCACCGCCCGGGGCTATGACATGGTCATCGCCGATACGGCCGGACGTCTCCACAACAAGTCGAACCTGATGAGCGAGCTGTCCAAGATCAGCCGCAGCGTCAGGAAGGCCGCTCCCGAAGCCAGCCTCGAGACCCTGCTGGTGCTGGACGCCATCACGGGCCAGAACGCCATCAGCCAGGCGAAGGAATTCTGCAAGGCTGCGGACGCCACCGGCATCATCCTGACCAAGCTCGACGGCACGGCCAGGGGCGGCTGCGTGGTGGCCGTCAAGCAGCGCCTCGGCCTGCCGGTGCGGTTCATCGGCGTGGGCGAGGGCATCGACGACCTCATCCCCTTCACCCCGGAGGGCTTTGTGGAAGAGCTCATCCCCCGCACGGGATGGAAGCGTTAAGGAGCGATCTTATGAAGATTTGTGCAGCCACCGGCAACGCCGGAAAGCTCTGCGAGCTGCGGCGCATCCTCGAGGCTCAGGGCCACGAGGTGGTCAGCCAGAAGGAGCTTGGCATCACCATCGAGCCGGATGAGACCGGCACTACCTTTGAGGCCAATGCCCTCATCAAGGCCGAGACCATCTGCAAGGCCAGCGGCCTGCCCACCATCGCCGACGATTCCGGCCTCTGCGTGGACGCGCTGGACGGCGCTCCCGGCGTCTACAGCGCCCGCTACTGCGGCCACCACGGCGACGACGAGGCCAACAACGACAAGCTCCTCGAGAAGATGAAGGACGTCCCGGTGGGGCAGCGCGGCGCGAAGTTCGTGGCGGCGGTCTGCTTCATCCTGCCCACCGGCCAGCACCTCACCTGCCGGGGCGAATGCCCGGGCCGCGTCGCCTTTGAGCGGCTGGCCGGGGACTACGGCTTCGGCTACGACCCTCTTCAAATGTACCCATTGTCATTCAAAGAATTTTGCAGGGCATTGGGAATCGAGAAAGAATTGGAAACGATCAGTTTAAGCTCAAATTCCAGTGAGGAAGAATATAAGAAAATTGAAGATGATTATCAGGTATATCGAAAAATCGGCGGCTATCCACAAGTCGTAACGACTTTCATAAAAACCAAAAAAGTTGCCGCGTGTAAGAGAATTCTTGCTAATTTGATTCGTACATTTACGGCAGAGTCAAGCCGATTCTTTCCAAATAGCACGGCACTTAGCATTTTTAGAGAAGTGTATAAAGGTGTTTTGGTACAGATCACAGAAGAAAAGAAAGGAACAGGGAAGACATTTCTGGAATTTGTAACGAATTTTGTAAAAGATAACGTAAAGGAGCCAGTGAGTAGAAATGAAGTGCGTGCGGCGGCTTCATGGCTGCTGTATTCTGGGATCATTGGTTACTGCGATCTTTACAATAATGGTGATGTGACTGATGTTGTCAGCAACAGGAGAGCGTATTTTGCTGATCCGGGAATCGCAAACTACATTTCTGATATGATTACGGTTCCGAGAGATGCGATTGAGGGAATGCTGACAGAGACTTTCGCGTATACAGAGTTGAACCGTTTATATCAGGCTGCTCCAGGAGAAAAACGTGTACGAGGTGATAAACCATGTTTTTCCATCTGTGGAGATTATGAACTGGACTTTGTTGTTGTCGATAAAGAGGACACTCGTTATGGACTTGAAGTAAAGACAGGAAATAATCGCGCGAAGTCATTGGAATATTATAAGGACAAAGGTCTGATAGATAAAGGCTTCCGGTGTGCAGTATCATACGGTGGACAGGGAAAACGCTTTGCAACGATACCGATTTATACGATCGGATGCCGATTCCCGTATGAAACAGTATAAAATGGATGACTGAGTGGACGGGAGGACAAGATGCAAATCGATTTAGAAAGAAAAGCATACAGTAAATTGCTTGCATGGAAGAATAAACCGAACCATTCTACGCTTGAAGTATCAGGAGCAAGACAGGTTGGAAAAACTTATCTGGTCAATAAGTTTGCGGACCGGGAATATAAAAGAAAAATTTATGTAAATCTTCTGGAACTCTCCGGAGAATTATTGGTGAGCCATTACAGAGATCTCATTCAGGACATGAAACAGGGAGAACGGTATGAGAATCCTGTGTATGAGCTGATTAAACGATATGACCCTACATTTGTCGATGATTCAGACACGGTGGTGATCATTGATGAGATTCAGGAATCGGCAGATATTTATAACCGGATTCGGGAGTTTACGAGAAATCTGGCGTGCGATTTTATCATCACAGGAAGCTACCTTGGAAGAATCCTGAATGACGATTTTAAATATTCGGCTGGGGATCTGGACGCAATTGATATTCAGACGCTCAGCTTTGAAGAGTTTTTAATGGCATTAGGAAAGGAAAAGCTATACCAGCAGCTGGATTTATATGGAAACAGCAGTGAAAATACGTACCGGGAACTGGAAGAGCTATATCACACATACTGCACGATCGGCGGTTATCCGGCAGTTGTGCTAACTTATATGGAGACAGGTAGCATCTCTCAGTGCCAATTGACTCTTGAGAAGATCGTTCGCCTGTTTGCAAATGAGAGCCGGAGATACTTTAAAGACATCCTGGAATACGATAGCTATGAGAACCTGTTTACGAGTGTCGCAAGACTTCTTGTGAGGGAAAAAAAGGGATTCGAGGAAGACAGTTTCAGTGAAGAACTTCAAAGCCTTGTTGTGAGAGAATACTCAAGCAATCTTTCAAAAGCTGCGGTAAACCGGGCAATTGACTGGCTCCGCAGTGCTGGAATTATTGGATTTGCCGGAAAACTGACTGGATGTGATATTCTGTCTTACAAGGCAAAATCAAGAGCGTTCTTCATGGATCTGGGACTTACAACGTATTTCCTGACCCAGACAGGGTGTAGCGCAGGGGATATTCAGGGAGTGGTCAACGAAAATTTCGTATATCTTGATCTGAAACGAAGAATTTCATATCCAAGGGAAATTGCATTGGAGACCCCGGCGTTTTCTACATGGGGAAAATACGAGATTGACTTCTTTGCGAAGTCGGTCCATACAGACCAGCACACATATGCGATTGAGGTTAAGACCGGAAAAAACAGCGGAAAGACCGCAGAAGAAATCTTGGAAAAGAGAAAAGCGGATTATGTTCTGTATGCAAAGGGAAATACACATGGCGGAATCCATGGAAATATTTACACGATCCCGATTTATGGGATAGCGAAGTTTCAGTTTAACTAGAGGAAAGTCGTAAACTAAAGTATTTTACAAATTTTGAGAGCAGAAGCTATGTGGATAGCAGCTGCTCTCATTTTTTGGTGGGGCAGAAGGTGAAAATCTATGCATTAGTTGTCTGCTGTAAGTCCTTGCGATATCGATAATAGGTGTTGCGACTGATGCCGATTACCTTCATGCAGTCAGTCGGACATAGATCTCCGCCAAAGAGTTTGTCCCGCTTGATGATGATATTTTTTGCCTTCCGTTCCTTTTCTGTAATACAGCGACCATGTGGACGACCGAGCTTTTTCCCGGATAAGCGGGCAGTTTGCAGACCTTCAATCGTGCGCTGGCGGAGATCGTCAACCTCTTTCTGTGCCTGGTCAAAGGCGATTTTAATTTGCTTCTCAGCCAATTTCATCAGATACTGCTCCACGCCTTTAAGAATCAGATCAGCATCAGTACCGGTCATTGGAATATCAATCTGAAGAGATTCGCGGTACACAGCAGTATCGATTTGTGGCTCATTTATAAATTCTAATGTAATGCCCCGCTGATAGAGCGCTTTATAATCTGCAAATCCTTCATCTGAAGTACGGGACATTCGGGAAACGGAGTCGAAGACAATCTTGTCATTTTCTTTTACCAGTGAGATCAAATTTACCCACTTAGGGCGGTCCTGCGTTCGCCCAGTATAAACTTCGATGATCATTATGGCATCTGGGTAGCGGGATTTAATATTGCGAATCTGGCGGTCGATGTTTTGGTGCTTGCTGGAAATTCTTGCGTATCCGTATATCAATGAGGTATCCTCCGAGGTGTATGATAAAAAGCTTACGTTTATATTATACAATAATCGCTCAGATAATGAAAGATGTAAGTGTACGAAAAAAACGGTCGTTTATCATATACATTTATGAGCATTGGAATATTATATGATCCTATTTTGAAATGCACTATAAATACTATAAGAAAAGGCTACCGCATTAGCGGCAGCCTCAATCTCTATTTTTTCATCGTTAATGAAGAAATATACAATGTTTGATCAAATCTACGTTCAGGCATAAGTTTTTCAATATATTTCGATTCTACTATTTCTTCTAAAGCAGTCTTTGGAATGGATGGATTAATAACTCTGTCGGATGTGACATATCGTCGCCACTTAGCACCTGGAATAGAAAGTTCCTTATCGGTTTGATTATTAAAAGCAATCTGACGATAAATTTCTTCAATATTTATTTTACCAGACTTACTGAGTTCCCAAAGACATCTAGCCATACGGGAAGCAGCACGCATCTGTCGTGACATGGATTGCTGTTTAGAAGCTTTTCTACTGGGGGCTTTAGCTGAATCAATGAAAAGTCTTGAAAATGCTAAATCGGACCAAATAACAATATCAAATGCATTATCACACAAAACAGGTGATTGTCCCTGAGTTTTCCAAAATGGTTCCATGACAAGAGGGCGTTGATAATCACAATATTCTTTCTCAAATGTATCAAGAGCTTGGCAAAGCTGTGATGTCTTATGGAACATTTCAAAATCATTAGTCCATGAGCCGATTCCGCTACATGTACTTTCGAAAATATCACGAATATGTCGGTGATTATCTTTGACAGAATCCCATATTTGCAATGCACAATATGAGGTTGTTGCAGAACGAACTACTATTTCACATCCCCATTTATTTTCTGGTTTTGATGCAGTTGCGCTGGTAGGAAGTACAGTAAGCTTTACTTCTACAGGTGCGAGATAGTTGCCATTTAAATCTTTGACAACAAGATCAATACTGTCAATATCGTCAAATGCATACTTTTGGTATGGTTTATATTTGTACTCAAAATCAAATTCTAAATCTGATGAATTTAAATCTCCGCAGTTAAATAACTCTCTTATCGAGATTTCATCACAGACAACTTTTAATTCTCCATCTACAACCGCGAGCTTTACGTAGATAGCAGGGATATCTTTCTCCATCATATAACAAGCGAGGGCAGTTGGAAAAGAAGAATTAAAACAATTTTTTGTAAAGTGCTTTGTATCAGCACGATTTGTATGTTTAATACCATATAAACCACTTGACATTACATTCACCTCATTAAATGACGTCAATATATTGACGTCTATGCTTTATGTTGCTATAATCATATGTATAATAAATTATATCATAGTTAGTAATGAAAGGAAAGGTGAGAATGTGAAGACGGTTGACCTATTTTCTGGTTGTGGCGGCCTTTCTCTAGGATTTGAACAAGAAGGTTTTGATATTGTAGCAGCTTTTGAATGGTGGGATTCAGCTGTAAAATGTTATAAGGAAAACTTTTCACATCCAGTATTTCAAATGGATTTATCGGAAACAGCTCAGGCAATAGATAAAATTAGACAATTTGCACCTGAATTGATAAACATTGTTGTTACCGGTAACACCATATGACAGACGGAGTTTAGCATTGTCTAACCAGTTGTTGAACTGCTTCATCCA
>ENA-USUA01000394-USUA01000394.1-human-gut-metagenome-genome-assembly--contig:-NODE-394-length-28245-cov-43.591984_pt1 | contig 28245 bp, 23 predicted proteins | sample MGYA00250057_ERZ773390 | MGnify/ENA primary metagenome ERZ773390 (study PRJEB29103, sample SAMN06111941) | human gut metagenome | biome: human gut; feature: ankylosing spondylitis patient; material...
GGTGGCCGTGAAGCCGGAGATGGTCAGCTCTGCGCCTGCCGCACTGCCGTAGCCCACCGGCACGCCGCTGCACAGGATGACCATGGCGGTCAGGGTGCAGATGACGATGGTATCAGCGAAGACCTCGAAGATGCCGAACATCCCCTGCTTGACCGGCTTGCGGGTGTCGGCGCAGGCGTGGGCGATGGAGCCGGTGCCGAGGCCGGCCTCATTGGAGAAGATGCCGCGGGAGACGCCCTTCTGCATACTGAGGAAGATGCTGCCGATGGCACCGCCGGTGAAGGCCCGCGGGTCGAATGCACCGCCGACGATGGAGGCCAGCACCGCCGGGAAGCGCCGGTAGTTGATGACCACGACGCCCAGTGCCAGCACGACGTAGAACAGTGCCATGAACGGCACCAGCTTTTCGGTGACACTGCCGATGCGCTTGACGCCGCCCAGCAGCACCATGGCCACCATCATAGCCACCACCACGCCCACGACGAGGTTGACCGTGGGCAGGATGCTGCTCAGGCTGCTGCCGTAGGCCAGCAGGGCCGAGTCGATGGCTGTGACGATGGTGTTGACCTGGGTGGCGTTGCCGGTGCCGAAGACCGTCAGCACGCCGAACAGCGAGTAGAGCACCGCGAGGAACTGCCACCGGCTGCCGAGGCCGTTTTTAATATAGTACATGGGGCCGCCCACCAGCTCGCCGTTTTTGTTCCGCTCGCGGAAATGCACGGCCAGCGTCACTTCGGAGAATTTGGTACACATGCCCAGCAGAGCCGAGCACCACATCCAGAACACCGCGCCCGGCCCGCCGATGGCGATCGCGCCCGCCACACCGGCGATGTTGCCGGTGCCGACGGTAGCGGCCAGCGCCGTACACACTGCCTGGAACGGAGTCATCGCGCCGTCGGAGGCGTCCTTTTTGCGGAAGATGCGGCCAATGATCGTTTTGATGGCATAGGGGAATTTCCGGAGCTGCAAAAAGCCTGTCCGCACACTGAGCAGCAGGCCCACGCCGATGATGCAGACCATCGCCGGGATGCCCCAGATAAAGCTGTTGACCGCCTGATTGACGGCCGTGATGGTTTCAAGCATACTTTTACGCCTTTCTTTTTCACTTTGACACAACGAAAATTATTTTATCGTATTTTAAGCGGCCTGTCAATTTACTTTGAACGTGAAATCTGCACGTCCCGGCTGAAAGTTTGTTAAAATAGCTTCCCCTTTATTTTCTCTGCTTCTTTGCCGCTTTTTTGCCCGCCAAAGCCCTACACAAACCGCGCGGGTTGTGCTATGATAAGGGTGAAATTTCGGTTTGGCACTGCCAACCGCAAGGAGATGTCATGGATGTCTGAAACATCTGCTCTGATGGATACGCTGCGGCAGGAAGGGGTCTCCCCCGACCTGCTGCGCGCTGTGGAAGAATACCGTACCGCCCACCCGCTGGCGGAGGCCCTGCGCCCCCGCATCCCCTCCTCTGCCTTCGTCTACTACGGCAGAGAGGTGTGGGAGCAGGCGCTGGCCGCCCTGCTCTGCGGCGAAAACCTGCTGCTGGCGGGCGGCAAGGCCACCGGCAAGAACGTGCTGGCCGAAAACCTCGCCGCCGCCTTCGGACGCCCCGCGTGGGACATCTCGTTCCACGTCAATATGGACGCGGCGTCCCTCATCGGCATGGACACCTTCGAGGGCGGACAGGTCAAGTTCCGCCCCGGCCCGGTCTACCGCTGCGCCCAGAGCGGCGGCTTCGGCGTTCTGGACGAGATCAACATGGCCAAAAACGAGGCGCTGGCCGTCCTGCACGCGGTGCTGGATTTCCGCCGCGCCATCGACGTGCCGGGCTATGAGCGCATCCCGCTGGCCGAGGAGACCCGCTTCATCGCCACCATGAACTACGGCTACGCCGGCACCCGTGAGCTGAACGAGGCCCTCACCTCCCGCTTCGTGGTCATCCAGATGCCCACCATCACCGAGGAGAACCTCGAAAAGCTCCTGCGCACCCAGTTCCCCGATTTGAACAGCAGGTACGTCAGGCAGTTCGCCCTGCTCTTCCTCGATTTGCAGAAAAAGTGCGACAGCGCGGAAATTTCCACGAAAGCTCTCGACCTGCGCGGTATGCTGGACGCTCTGCGCCTGATGCGCCGGGGCGTCGCTGCCGGGGCTGCGCTGGACATGGGCATCACCAACAAAGCCTTCGACTCCTACGAACAGGGCCTCATCCGGGACGCCATTGCCGCCCGCATCCCGGCCCAGCTCACCGCCGCAAAGCTCTTCGATTAAAAGGGGCGTTTTTATGGAAGCGCAGAGCTACACCGCCGAAGAGCGGCGGGCCGCCAATCAGGTGTGGGCAGCGGCAGGAGCCTACGGCTTCGAGCCGCTGTTCCTCGCCCGGAACACCGACGGCACCATTGATTTTTACATGAACTGCGTCGTGGGGCTGGTCCACAAATACTACGGCGACGAGCTGGTGCGCAGCCTCTTTGACGCATGGGAGGGCGACATCCGGCAGGCCATGCTGGACGATTTGACCTGGCTCTACCTCGAGAGCGCGGTCTACGCGCTGGAGCTGCCCCGCCGCCCGGTGCTTTCGGCCCTCCGCCGCGCCCATGCGGACTACTTTTTCGGCATCCAGTACAAGCTCTCGCGGCAGGAGTGGATGGCGAAGAACCAGCTGGTCTACTCCATGCAGGCCGCGCGCTGGCGGGCCGTGCAGGGGCGCACACCGCCGGTCATGACTCCCTACGAAAAGGATCTCGACGCCGCCCTCAGTCCCGAGACGCCCCCCAAGCCGGACGAGCTGAAAGCCGCGCTGCTGGCCGTCTACGCCAAATTCGGGCTGTTCAACGGCACGGTGCATCAGAAGGCCGGGCTGCATCTCCATCTGGACGGTCTGCTGGCGTCCCTCATGACCCGCACCATGCCCACCCAGATGATAAAGACCGACCGGGTGACAGTGGAGCATTCCGGCTCGGTGGACGCCTCCGGCGGCGGCATCCATGCCGACAAGCGGCTGGCCCACATCACCCTGCGCCAGCGCGCCGAGGAAGACCGCGCCTACATCGAAAGCTGCTTTGGCCGGTCGCTCTACCCGCCCGAACGGCTGCGGAAGGCCGAGCAGGAGCTTTGCACCGGGGAGCATCTGGGCTGTCACCTCTGGTTTGCCTCCGGCGTCCCCAGCCCGGAGCAGGCCCCTACCCCCGAGGCAAAGCACCTGGCCGAACAGGCCCAGCTTCAGGCTGAGCGGAACCGGGTCTACTACTCCAAAAACCTCGAGCTTCACCGCAGCGTCGTGCTGCGGCTGACCGAGCAGATACGGAACTGCATCCTCGTCCACCAGCAGCCCAACGCCCGGGTCGCCCGCAGCGGCAACCTCGACCCGGAGCGGGTCTGGCGCACCGTCATGGACGACGACCGGGTGTTCCGCTGTGCCGAGGAAGAGAACCACCCGTCCTTCACCGTTGACCTGCTGCTGGACGCTTCGGCTTCCCGCCTCCACTGTCAGGAGGTCATCGCGGCGCAGGGGTCTATCCTCGCCCAGAGCCTCGCAGCCTGCGGCATCCCGGTGCGGGTGAGCTGCTTTTCCAGCCTGCGAGGCTACACCGTCCTGCGGGTGCTCAAGGGCTTCAAGGAGAAGAGCTTACAGGGCATCTGCCAATATTTCGCCTCGGGCTGGAACCGGGACGGTCTGGCTCTGCGGGCCGCAGGCGACCTCATCGACTTCGACCCCGGCCCCGCCGCGCGTCATCTGCTCATCCTCCTGACGGACGCCTCCCCCAACGACAGCCGCCGCATCCCGCCCTCTCCCGATGACCCGCTGGGCCGCGACTACGGCGGCAGCGCGGGCGTGGAGGACGCCGCCGCCGAGGTGCGGGCGCTGCAGCGGAAGGGTCTGCGGGTCTCCGCCGTCTTTATGGGCGAAGACGCCAGCGCCGCCGACGCCTCCCGCATCTACGGCAAGAACATGGCCCGCATCCGGGGCATGGACCAGCTGGCCCGGGCCGCAGGCCGACTCATCCAGAACGAGATACGGGAGCTGGGCGACTGAATCATAATAATGTACGGGGCCGCTGTGCAGTTGTATCTGCTGCCAGCGGCCCCGTATTTTTGTTGTCGCTCACAACCATCTTGTTTTGCATTGCCGAAGAATCAAAAAGTTTTTTGGTTTATTTGCAAACTTATAGTTGTATTCTGGCACAATTTATGATATACTACAACCAACGAAGGGCCGCACGCCCACACATCACCCCGCGCCCACAGGAAGGAGAACCGCTATGGATGCCGCACGTTATTTTGAAGAGATGCATCTTGCCATGTCCAGCCAGAAGCCTGCGTACCGCCTTGTGCTCAGCGTCAAGGTCCAAGACCTCGGAGGCGCAGACGCTTATCTCGAGCTGCGGCAGGAGCCGGTCAGCGGCAAGGCCCGGGTGTTCTATTCCACGATGGGACGTCAGAAGCTGAACTTCCAGCTCGTCCGCAAAGGGTGGCAGAGCTGCCACAACGCCTCGGGCGAGCTGACGGGGCGCTTCCCCGCCACCGCCGACGGTCTGCTGGCCCAGACGGATTTCTCCGCCTTTGTCCGGGACGACGCCCTCGACAGCGGCCGGATGGTGCGCATTCTGGACGTTCTGGCCCATACTGCCGGTGGTTGTGGGACGGTCTCCCCCTCTGCCGCCCGGGAGGGTGCGCTCATCACGGTGGAGCGGTTCGTGGGCCGTCCCGCCCATTGGAGCTATTGGAGCACCCGCGCCGCCGAGCAGCTGAACATCGCGGCCATCCTCTGCTGGCTGGGCGACTACCTCGCCGGGGCCGAGCGCCGCACCCTGCAGAGCTGCCCGGAGGCCATGCAGCTTGCCGCCGCATGGCAGGCCGCGCTTTTTACTCCTCTGCCCCAGACGGCCCCGCGGCCTCAGCCTGTACAGTCCCGGCCTGTCCGCCGTGCGCCCGCCGTCGAGAACAAGCGCTGGCAGAGCATCCTCGCCGTTCTGGCGACGGTGTAACAGAAAGGCCTCCCGCATTGGGAGGCCCATCGCCGTATCCGGCGCGCATTCGTTCATATTTTCAGTTTCGAGAAATCGGTGCAGAGATATTCATAGAGCTTGTCAACGGCCTGAAATCCCATCTTCGCATACAGTTCCTTCGGTGTATCCTCGGAGTCAGCGTGAAGATACAGGATCTCTCCGCGCTCCTGCGCCTTTTCGGCAATATGCTTCATCAGGGTCATGGCGATGTACTGGTGCCGGAAATCCTCGTCCACCAGCAGGCCGTCCATGCAGACATACCCATCGGATGCGAAAATATAGCAATCACCCACCAGCTTCCCGCCCAGATACGCGCCGAGGTAGGTCAGCTTTTCCCGGAGGTTCCGGTTGTTCCGCACGGTAAAATCATCTCCGTACAACGGGCCGTAGTATTTCAGTTCGTGCTGTTCCAGCTGGTCTGCGTCCGGGGCCTTGATCGAGACGTCCGGGTTCGTTTTCCAGCTGCGGATGTCTGTTTCCGGGGGCAGAACCATCGTCAGGGTCTCTTCGCACTCCATGCCGAATGCATCGGCCAGCGGCTCGTACCCTTCCAGCTTGAGGAAGGTGTCTCCCCGCTCTTTCTGGTAGGCCAGCGCGGCCCGGACTTCATCTGCCGAGGGCTGGCTGTAATAGCAGAACGCGTTGTGGTCGTATTTATCGCGCAGCTCGCTGTCCTCCCGCTTGGTCAGATGCTCTGAAACGGTGTGAGACGCGGAAAACAGCCGGTAAAAGCTTTCATCGGTCTTTCTTGTAGGGTTCATTGCGCTCCTCCAAAACTTATCGCTCACTTCCACCCCCGCGCCGAGGGGTCGAGCATCTCGGCGGCGGAGTAGATGAGGGCATTGCAGATGGCGGCAGCGACGTTGCTGCCGCCCTTGCGGCCCATCGCCACGATGGCGGGTACATCATGCTTTTCGCAGACGGCGAAGAGCCGCTCCTTGCTCTCCACCACGTTCACAAAGCCCACCGGCACACCGATGACCAGTGCGGGCCGCAGGCCGCTTTCGATTTGTTCTGCGATCGTCAGCAGAGCCGTGGGCGCGTTGCCGACGGCGAGGATGGCCCCGGGATGCTCCTGCGCTGCCTTTTTCATCGCCGCGACGGCCCGGGTGGTGCCAGCCTCTTTTGCGGCGGCGGCCACCTCGGGGTCAGCCATATAACAGCAGGCCGTGCCGCCCAGCTTCTCCAGACCGGGTTTGGTGATGCCGGCCAGCGCCATATTCGTATCGGTCACGATGACGGCCCCGGCGTGGAGGGCTTTGACGGCCTGCTCCACCGCGCGGGGGGTAAAGCGGAGATTCCGCGCATAGTCGAAGTCGGCGGTGGTGTGGATGACCCGCTTGACCACGGCTTCGTGCTCGGGCGGCGGGGTCAGGCCCATCATTTCCAGCTCTTCGGTGATGATGTGGAAGCTCGTCCGCTCAATGTCGGCGGGCAGATGATGCTGCGGCGTCAATATTCTATCCCCTTTCGTGCTTTTATCCCCTTCTGGTAGGGGTGGCGGCGGCATTTCATCTCGGTGGAGTAGTCGGCGGCGTCCAGCATCCACTGGGGGGGCGTGTGGGCCGTCAGGACGCACTCACATCCGGCAGGCCGTTCCAGAACGGCCTTTTTTAATAGATCGACGTCCACCATATCCAGCTCTTCGGCGCTCCCGGCTTCGTCCAGTATCAGCAGGTCGGCGGGCTGTGCCATGGCGGCGGCGAGGTTCTGGTTTTGCAGTTCCCGGGTCGCGGCCTTTTCCTCCGGCGTCATCTGAAAGACAAATTTCTGCCCGGCCTTGCCCCGGTAGATCTCCGCGCCAAGCTGGGCCAGAAGCGGGATCTCGCCGCTGTTCCCGCCCTTCAAAAACTGGACGATGACCACCCGCTTCCCGGACCCCAGCGCACGGAGCGCAAGACCCATTGCGGCGGTGGTCTTCCCCTTTCCGTCGCCCCAGTACAGATGCAAAAGTCCCTGTTCCATTCAGCGCCTCTCCATTCCCATCGCGGCATACACCGCGTCCATATCCAGCGCCCCGCGCACGCCGTCGGCCAGGATGTCGAACTGCTGGCGGCGGTACTCTTCCATCGGGATGAGGGCCGCGTCGGAGGGGTCGATGCCCTTCCGGCGGCAGAGCCAGCCCGCCAGCGCCTCGGTCAGCGTGCCGGTGTCGAACAGGCCGTGGAGGTAGGTGCCGAACACATTGCCCTGCACACAGCCCTCCCGGCCTCCGTCGGGGTAGTGGGCGAAGGGTTCGCCCTCCGCCTCGGTCACGCCGGTATGGATCTCGTAGCCTTCCAGCTCTGCACCCGCAAAGGGGGCGGCGGCGACAGTCGCTTTGACCTGTGCGCGGCGCTTCTGCTCGCTGAACACGGTCCGGGTGGGCAGCAGACCCAGCCCCCGCAGAGTCTGCTGCCGGCCGCTCTCGCTGCCGGTGGGGTCGTCGAGGGTCTGGCCCAGCATCTGGTAGCCGCCGCAGACGCCCAGCACCGGCGTGCCTTTCGCGGCCAGCTTGAGCAGAGCCGTTTCCAGCCCGTACTGCCGCAGCCAGAGCAGGTCGTCCACCGTGTTTTTCGTGCCCGGCAGCAGGATGAGGTCGGGTGCGCCCAGCTCATGAGTGTTCGAAACATACCGCACACCCAGCAGCGGGTGCTGTTCCAGCGGCATGAAGTCCGTAAAATTGGACAGATGCGGCAGACGGATGATCGCCGCGTCCAGCGGCTTTTTGCCGTCCCGCATCTCGAGGCGCTGGCTCAGGGAGTCCTCGTCCTCGATGTCCACCTTCAGGTACGGCACGACGCCCACCACGGGCAGATGGGTCTTTTCTTCCAGCATCGAAAGGCCGGGGCGCAGGATTTCCACGTCTCCACGGAATTTATTGATGACGAGTCCCTTGATGCGCCGGCGTTCTTTTTCTTCCAGCAGCTCCACCGTGCCGTAGAGCTGGGCGAACACGCCGCCCCGGTCGATGTCGCCCACCAGAAGCACCGGCGCGTCCACCATCTCGGCGAGGCCCATGTTCACGATGTCCTCGCTCTTGAGGTTGATCTCTGCCGGGCTGCCCGCGCCCTCGATGACAATGACGTCAGCCTCCTCGGCGAGGCTGTCATACGCCTTCAGGATGTCCGGCACCAGCTGCCGTTTCGTGCGGAAATACTCCGACGCTTTCATCTGGCCCCGCACCTCGCCGTTGACGATGACCTGACTGCCCACGTCACTGCTGGGCTTCAGGAGGATGGGGTTCATCCGCACGTCCGGCTCGACGCCGGCGGCCTGCGCCTGCACCACCTGCGCCCGGCCCATCTCGAGGCCGTCTTTGGTGACGAAGCTGTTCAGAGCCATGTTCTGGCTCTTGAACGGCACGGCGCGCAGGCCGTCCTGCGCAAAAATGCGGCAGAGCGCCGCGCAGAGCAGGCTTTTGCCTGCACCGCTCATCGTACCCTGCACCATGATGCATTTTGCCCTGCTCATCCCAGCACCTCTTTCATAAGTTCCAGCAGCCGGGCGTTCTCGGGGGCCGTGCGCACCGCCGTGCGGTACCACTCCGGCCCGAGGCCCGGATAATTCGCACAGCTGCGCACCTGTGTTCCCAGCGGGCGAAGCCTCTCGTTCAGGTCGGCGGGCGCGCGGAAGAGCAGATAGTTCGCCTTTCCGTCGATGACCCGCAGGCCCAGCGCCCGCAGGCCCGCCGTCAGAACGGGCCTCTGCCGGGCGATAAGGGCGCGCACCTCGTCCACATAAGCGGTTTCTTTCAGGGCCGCGACGCCTGCCGCCTGGGCCAGACTGGACACGGCCCACGGCTGGCCCGCTGTCTGCATTTTTTCCAGAAGCGTTTCATCGCCGCAGAGGCAGTAACCCAGCCGGACGCCGGCCATGCCGTAGAGCTTGGTGAAGGCTTTCAGGATGACGAGGTTCCCACTTTCCAGCAGAGGCTTCGCGGTCCACCCGTCGGCGTCGGGCAGAAAGTCCAGAAAGCACTCATCTACGGCCAAAATCGTGTGGCACTCCCCGCACCGGCGCAGCAGCTTTTTCACCAGTTCGGGTGAGGCCAGCTGCCCCGTCGGGTTGTTGGGCTGGCAGAGGAACACCATGTCGATGCTCTCGTCCACGGCGTCCACGAGGGCGTCCGTCGGGGCGAAATCATTCGCTTCATCGAGGAAGAAGCGTTTCACTTCGCACCCCACCGTGTCCAAAGCAGAGGCGTACTCGGCAAAAGTCGGGGCTGTCACCAGCGCCTTATGGGGCTTTGCGGCCCAGACCAGCCGGAAGATGAGGTCCGCCGCGCCGTTGCCGCAGAGGATACGCTCCTGCGGCACACCCTCGGCCCGGCTCAGCGCCGCCCGCAGGGTGCGGCAGAGGGGGTCGGGGTAGCGGTCGGCCAGAGGCAGAGCGTCCCGGATGGCCTGCGCCACCCCTTCGGGCAGACCGAGTGGGCTGACGTTCGCCGAAAAATCCAGCGCGTCCCGGCCAAAGCGTTCGCGGTAGCCCATCCAGTCACCGCCGTGGACCAGTTCCATGTTCTTCTCCCCCTTTTATGCAGCAAAAATTCGCAGTGCCAGCCCGGCGGCAAGCGCCAGCAGGCTTTCGGCGTACATCATCCGATCGGCCCGCAGGATGTCCTTCGGCTCGATGGGCCGCAGCGGGTCGCCGATGGTGGGCTTCGGATAATATTCCCCGAAATAATAGGCCGGCCCGGCCAGCTGGACGCCCAGCGCGCCCGCACAGGCGCTCTCAGTCTGGGCGCTGTTGGGGCTGGCGTGATTGCGGCGGTCCCGCCGCCAGATGCGCCACGCGCCCGAGGCGCTGTTCCCGGTCAGAGCCGCGGCCATTACCCATAACAGCCCGGCCAGACGGCTCGGGATATAGTTCGCCACATCGTCCAGTTTTGCGGCGGCGCGGCCAAAGTAGAGATATTTTTCGTTTTTGTAGCCCAGCATACTGTCCATGGTGTTGATGGCCTTGTAGGTCAGGGCCAGCGGCGCACCGCCCAGCAGCATATAAAGCAAAGGCGCAATGACGCCGTCGCTGGCGTTTTCGGCCACCGTCTCCACCGCCGCTTTGGTCACGCCCTCGGCGGTCAAGGCTTCGGTGTCGCGGCCCACGATGCGGCTCACAGCCTTCCGGGCGGCGGGCAGATCGTCTTTTACCAGTTCCCGGTAGACGTTCCTGCTCTCCTGCGCCAGCCCCTTTGCGGCCAGCGCCTGCCCGCACCAGAACATCTGGACGGCCAGCCCCAGCAGCGGGTGAAGCATCGCCGCGCCCCAGCAGACAAGGCCCGTGAGCAGCAGCGTCCCCACCGGCAGGCAGAACGCCAGCACCGCGCCGCCCAGCAGCTCGCCCTGAGGCGTTTTGGGCAGGCGGGCGCGGAGGAATTTTTCCAGCCGGGAGATGGCTTTGCCCATGTACACCACCGGGTGGGGCAGCCACGCCGGGTCGCCGAAAATGGCGTCCAGCACGAAGCCTCCCAGCACAGCCCAGGCGGTCATCATACGCCGGCCTCCGCGTCTTTCGTGTACTGCACGGTCTTCACGAGGCGGAGCTGGCGCTTCTCGGCCCAGTCGGCGGCGTCCAGCACATAGCCGCCCGCGTTGGGGCCGCACCACGCATAATAATCGCGCCTGGGCAGGGCGTACCGCTCCATGGCCGCCATCTGGGTGCCGCCGTGGGCCAGGATGACCAGCAGCTCTTCGCCGTCGGCCAGCGCCTTGTCCACCAGAGCAGAGAAGGCGCTGCAGATGCGGTTCGAGAAGTCGTCCTTCCGCTCACCGTCGGGGCATTTGCTCTCGCAGTTGGCCTGCACCCACGCCTGATAATCGGCGTCGTGCTCCATCTCGACGTAGTTTTTGCCCTCGAAGCTGCCGAAGCACATCTCCTGCAGGTCCTTCACGACCACGAGCTCTGCCTCCGGGAAGAGCACCCGGGCCGTCTGGGCCGTCCGCTGCAGCGGGGTGATATAGACCACCTTCGGGTCGATGTCGGCCCGGCGCAGCTGGCTCAGGCCCTCCGCCGAGAGCGGGATGTCGCGCTGGCCCTGATAGCGCTTCTGGGCGTTGTATTCGGTCAGGCCGTGACGCAGCAGATAGATCAACATTGGGATAATTCTCCTTTCAATACCGTCGGGATACCGCAGAACATCTGCACCACGCAGTCGGCGCGCTCTGCCAGCAGGCAGGCCAGCCGTCCGGCGGCCTCCCGCCCGGCGCGCTCCTCCGCATCCATCGGGACAACACCGCCGCCGACCTCGGTGGCGATGACAATATCATATTCCGCCAGCTCCCGGGCCAGCGTTTCGAGCTGCTCCGGGGTCTGAGTCTCGGCGGCGGCGTCCTGCACATCGGCGATGACGCTGCCCCGGAAGTTCCGCGCAAAGGTGCGCTTGCCGCTGTAGAGCGGCCCTGTGATGAACATCATTTACAGCACTCCTCCCCACTGGCTGACGGCCAGCGCCGCCAGCATCCACAGCTCGGCCCGCTGTAAAAACCACCCGGCCAGGTCGCCGGTGATGCCGCCAAACTGCTTTTTTGCCACGGAATCATAGCGCCACAGCGCCAGAAGCGCCGCTGCCGCCAGCCCGCCGCCGCCCAGCGCCGTCAGTGCCAGGATGAGCAGAGCCGACAGGCCGCAGAGGAAGCGGCGGACGGTCTGCTTGTCGGCCGCTGTGGCGAAGGTGTGGGCGAGGCCGGTGTCCTTCGCCAGCGGGAACGCCGCCACGGCGAAGCCCGACAGCGCCCGCTCCAGCACCAGCGCCAGCGTCCAGCACAGGCCCGCCCGGGGCGTGAACCGCACACTGCCGCAGAGGCCGAAGTAGGCCGCAAAGTAGCAGCACAGCCGGATGACGGCGAAGGCCCCACAGTGGGAGTCTTTCAGGATCTCAAGCTTTTTTTCCCGGTCGCCGTAGCTTGAGAGGGCGTCCGAGGTGTCGGCGTAGCCGTCGAGATGGATGCCGCCGGTGACGGCCACCGGCACGAGGCAGAACGCCGCCGCCCGGGCCAGCTCCGGCAGGGGCAGGACGCCGCAGAGGCACCACAGCCCGCCGCACACCAGCCCGATGAGGGGGAAGGCGCACATGGCGTACCGCATATTTTTTTCGTTCCACTCGAACTGCGGCACCGGCAGGGCCGAAAACATCGCAAAGGCCACCGCGATGGTCTGCAAAACAGTCACAGCTTTTCTCCCCCTTTGTAGTACACCGGCAGGCCGCAGACCACCCGGCAGACGTTGTCTGCCCGGGCGGCGAAAGCGTTGTTCACCTGCGCCAGCGCCAGCAGATACTGGTCGGTGTCGCCCGCGTAGTCGGCACCGCCGCTGAACACCTCGTTCGATACGACGATAAGGTCATCACACCCGGCGGCGAGGCGTTCCAGCCCGGCCAAAACGGCCTCGGCGGTGTGCTTTCCTGCCCCGCCGGGGCTGTAAAGCTCGTTGGCGACGAGGTTGCCGAGGTCTTCCAGCAGGACGGTCCCCCGGCCGGGCAGAGCCAGACAGTCGAGGTGGAGCGGGCATTCCAGCGTTTCGAACTGCTTTTGCGCCCGCATTTTCCGGTGCTTTTCCACCCGGGCGGCGCACTCGGCATCCCAGACCTGCATGGTGGCGAGGTAATAGCGGGGCAGGCCGGTCTTGAGCACAAGGCTCTCGGCGCAGGCGCTCTTGCCGCTGGCCGCGCCGCCGAGCACCAGCGTCAGCATCCTTCGCCTCCCTGCGGCGTGTAGGCTTCGATGCCGCCCTCTTCAAAGGAATAACAGCCACCGTAGACGGCCAGCGCCATGTCCCACAGCGGGATGGCGGCCACCGCGCCGGTACCTTCGCCCAGATGCAGGCCCGCCGTGATGAGGGCTTTTTTGTTCAGAGCGTCCAGCACCAGCTTTGCGGCCGGCTCGGTGGAGCAGTGGCTTGCAAAGACAGCCTTGGCCGCCGCCGGGCAGAACCGGACAGCGCAGAGCGCCGCCACACAGCTGATGAAGCCGTCGGCCAGCACCGGCACACCTTCCAGCGCCCCGCCGAGGAAGATGCCGCAGAGTCCGGCAATATCGAAACCGCCCAGCTTTGCCAGCACGTCCAGTGCATCGGCAGAGTCGGGCTGATTTTTTGCGATGCCGCGATGGATGGCGTCGATCTTCCGGGCAAGTCCCTCGTCCGAAAGGCCCGCGCCCCGGCCCGTCATCCCTTCGACGGGCTGGCCCAGCAGCACAGCGGCCACGGCGCTGGAGGTCGTGGTGTTTCCGATGCCCATCTCACCGGTAGCCAGCAGGCCGACGCCCGCCTTCTTCTGCTCCTGCACCAGCCGGATGCCCCTGCCGATGGCCTCCACGGCCTGCTCCCGGCTCATAGCCGGGCCGAGGGTGAAGTCCGCTGTGCCGGGGGCGATGCGGCAGTCGAGGACGCCCGGGACCGGTTCGCCCGCGATGCCCATATCCACCGGCACCACCTCGCACCGGGCGGTCTGTGCCATCCGGCAGACGCTGGTGCGGCGGGCGGCGAGGTTCTCAGCCACGGCGCGGGTCACGCTGCTGTCGGTCTGGCTGACGCCCTGGGCCACCACACCGTTATCGGCGCAGAGCACCAGCACCGCCCGGCGGGAAATATCCAGCTTTGCGCTGCCGGTGAGGGCGGCGGCGTCCTCGATGGTCGTTTCCAATCCGCCCAGCCCGCCCAGCGGCTTTGCAAGGCTGGCCCAGTGGGCGTGCGCCGCCGCCCGGGCGGCTTCGTCCGGCGGCGTGATGGCCGCACAGAGGGCGGCGAGTTCTGTCTCAGTCATGGTCTCTCCTGTAATTTTCAGCCGCGGCGGCAAAGCGCTGCGGCAGGGGCGTACCCGCCCAGTACAAATGCGGGAAGCCCGCATAGAAATGCTCGTTTACAAATCCGCACCGCCACTCTGCGCCGCCCACCGGCTTTTTTGCCGCGAGGGCCACGCCGTTGGCGGTGGAATCCCAGTGGTGGAATTCGTGGATGGGAAAGCTCTCCCCGGCCCGGAAGAGCATACTGTCCGAGTCTGCGCTCAGCGCGGCGTAGCCGAAGCGGACGAGACGTCCGGCATCTTTTGCTTCGCCCGGCAGGACGCCCGCCATCGGCCAGCTCTGCCCCTCGGCGTCCGTGAGGCTCTGCCCCAGATAGAGGAAGCCCCCGCACTCGGCCGCCGTGGGCAGACCGGACTCGATCTTTTGCTTTATCTCGTGCAGAAACGAGGTATTTTCACTTAACTCTTTTGCGTGAAGTTCTGGGTAGCCGCCGGGCAGATACAGCCCGCCGATGTTTTCCGGCAGAGCCGTGTCGCGGAGGGGGCTGAAAAAGACCACCTCTGCCCCGGCGTCCCGGAAGGCCTCCAGCGTCTCGGCGTAGATAAAGCAGAACGCCTCGTCCTGCGCCACGGCGATGCGGACACGGGCCGAAGGCGTCTCCGGCTGCACCGGCAGGGCGGGCGGCTCCTTTTCGCAGAGGGCCAGCAGGCGGGGCCAGTCGATGTGCTCCTCTGCCGCGTCGGCCAGAAGGGCCAGCTTCTGCTGTAAATTTTCCACTTCCGCCGCCGTGTAGAGGCCCAGATGGCGGGAACCGATGACGGCCTCCGGGAGTTTCGGCAGAAAGCCCAGCACCGGCAGGCCCGTCTCTTTTTCCAGCATCGGGGCCAGCAGAGCGTGCATCTGGGCCGTGCAGTTGTTCAGCAGGATGCCTGCGATGTGACTAGGAGTGCGGAAGTTTACGAGCCCGTTCAGCTCTGCGGCCAGCGTCAGGCTCTGACCCTTTGGCTCCACCACCAGCAGCACCGGCAGGTCCAGCGTGTCGGCCAGATGCCACGCGCTGGCTCTGTCGCTGACGCCCCCGAGGCCGTCGTAAAAGCCCATGGCCCCCTCGCACACCGCCGCACCGTGGCCGGCGGCCCCCCTCGCGTAGAGGGTGCGCACCGTCTCGGGCGCAGAGAAAAAGAGGTCGAGGCTGCGGCTCTCCACCCCCAGCACGGCCCGGTGGAACATGGGGTCGATGTAGTCCGGCCCGCTCTTGAAGGCGCAGGGCGCACAGCCCCGCCGCTTCAGCGCCATGAGCAGGGCGCAGGTCATGGTGGTCTTGCCGCTGCCCGAACGGGGCGCCGCCAGCAGAAACTGTATCATGTCATTCTCCTGTGATAAGGTAGATGGGGTTCTGGGCCATCATAAGGTGCAGCCCGCCCACGGCCTTGGCCCGGCTGACGGCGATCTGGCTCACCTGCACGGTCCGGCCTTTGGCCGTCAGCGCGGCCACCGCCGCCGAAAGGCTCTCAAGGGCGATGGCCGACACACAGATGCGGGCGTCGGGGTTCTTATCCAGCGCGGCGTCCACGATGGCGGCAAGGCTGCCCTTGCTGCCGCCGATAAAGACAGCGTCCGGCGCGGGCAGGTCCGAAAGGGCGGCGGGGGCAAGCCCCTCCACGAGGACGAGGTTCCGGGTCCTGAATTTTTCGCGGTTGGCCTTGATGAGCGCACAGCCCTCCGGCCTGCACTCCACCGCGTACACCCGGCCCCGGGGCGCGGCCAATGCCAGCTCCACGCTGACGCTGCCCGTCCCGGCCCCCACGTCCCACAGGATGTCTTCCGGGCGGACGGCCAGCTTCGCCAGCACAGCGGCCCGGACTTCCTGCTTGGTCATGGGGACATCGCCCCGCTCGAAGGCTTCGTCCGGCAGGCCCGGGGCGCGGCGGGGCAGCACCTCCGCCGCCTCCACAAGAAGGACGCTCAGGCTGTTGAAGCGGCCTGCGGCCAGCTCCTTGACGCTGCCGCGGAAGAGCTTTTCTTCCGGCGTGCCGAGGCACTGGCCCACGACGCCCTGCACGTCCCCGAAGCCCTCTGCCGCCAGCTGGGCGCAGAGGGTGGCGGGGTCTTCGCTGCCGCCGGTGAGGAAGAAGGTGGGTCTGCCCTGCATACACTCGGCCACCGGGTCACAGGTGCGGCCATGGGCCGAAACAAGGTTCCACCCCTGCCACGGACGGCCCAGCGCCGCCGCCAGCAGCTGGATGCTGGAAAGGCCGGGCAGCACCCGGGCGCGGACGCCGAGGGCCTCCAGCTTTTCCATCATGGAGGACGCGCCGGAGTAAAAGCCAGTGTCGCCGCTGTAGACCAGCACGGCGTTCTCCGCGCCGGAAGTCTGCAGCAGCTCTGCCACCTCGTCGGGGCGGTAGGCGGCGGCACGGTTCTCGGTGCAGCCGGCAGGCAGAACCGCCAGCAGACGCCGTGCGCCCAGGATGAGGTCGGCCTGCCGCAGTGCGGCCAGGCCCTGAAGGGTCAGGTTCTCCGGCTGACCGGAGCCCATGCCGATGAGTGTCACGTTCATCTTATCATCTCCTTGCAGCGTTTCAGCACCTCGGAAGCCGTCTCGCCCTGCTCGGGCGGGCGGCGGATGACCACCAGCTGCGCCCCGGCAGCAGAGGCGGCGGCGGCTTTTTCGTCGAAGCCTCCGGCCGCGCCGCCGTCCTTTGTGACGAGCCAACGGATATGGAACTGCTCCATCATGGCCTGATTGAGGGCAAAGCTGAAGGGTCCCTGCATGGCGATGATGTTGCGGTGGGGGATGTTCGCCGCCTCGCAGGCCGCGATGCTTTCCAGCGTGGGCAGGACGCGGGGGTAGAGCCGCTCGGGCGGGATGGCCGCAAACTGCGCCAGCTCCTTGGCCCCGGTGGCCAGCAGAAGATTCCCCTCTTTTGCGGCCAGCGCTTCTGCCGCCTGCTTTGCGCTCTCAAAGACGAGACAGTTTTCCGGCAGCGGACTGGCCGGGCGCAGCAGGCGGAGGTATCCTATTCCGGCCTTCTCTGCCGCTGCTTTGATGTTTTTGGTCGCCTCCACCGCGTAGGGGTGGGTGGCGTCGATGCAGAGGGCGGCATCTCCCAAGAGCGCGGCCATCTCATCGGGCAGGAGCCGCCCGCACCGGACGGTGACGCCGGGGGTGCTCCCCTGCTCTTCCTGCCCCAGCGGGGTGGCCACGCTGACGGTGACTTCGATGCCCAGCGCCGCCAGCCGGCGGGAAAGCTCCCGCCCCTCGGTGGTGCCGCTGAAAACGACGACGTTCATCGGCGGTACCCCCTCGGCGTGACCATCCGCCCGCTCAGCGCGCGGGTGGCGGCGTTGCCCACAAAGACGGTGGTGAACATATCCACCTCGGTGTCCCGGAGCTGGCTGAGGGGCAGAATGTGCTTTTCCTGCCCTTCCCGGCCGATGTTCCGCACAGAGCCGCAGAGGGTGTCCGGGGCTTTGCCGTTCGCCAGCAGGACGTCCACAGCCCGGCGCAGATAGTCCGGGCGGCCCTTGGAGGAGGGATTGTACAGCGCCAGCGCGAAATCGCCCTGAGCGGCGCAGGCCAGACGCTTTTCGATGACCTCCCACGGCGTGAGACGGTCCGACAGCGAGATGACGCAGAAATCGTGGGCCAGCGGCGCACCCAGCACCGCCCCGCCGCTGAGGGCGGCGGTCAGGCCGGGGACGACCTCCACGTTGACGTCCGGGTACTCTTCGGCCAGCTCCAGCAGCGGGCTGGCCATGCCGTAGACCCCGGCGTCGCCGGAGCAGACCAGCGCCACGTCCCGACCCGCCCGGGCGGTGTCCAGCGCCCAGCGGCAGCGGTCGATCTCCCGGGTCATGCCGGTGGTGTAGCACTCTTTTTCCGGGTAGAGGGGGCGCACAAGGTCGATGTAGACCGTATAGCCGCACAACACCTCGGCCTGCTGCAAGGCGCTCTGCGCCTGCACGGTCAGAAACTGTCCGCCGCCGGGGCCAAGCCCCACGACGAACACGGTCTTTTTACTCTCACTCATTGCTCTGTCCTCCAATCGGGTGCAAAGGGGCGGACGGCCAGCGCCAGCGTCACGCCGCCGCCTGCCGTTTTGGGCAGAAGGAGCGTCCCGCCCGAGGCTTTTACCGCCGAGCGCTCACAGACGTTGTCCACGCCGGTGACACTTGCCACAAAGGCCGACGGGGTGAACTGTCCCGGCACGGCCCGCAGTTCGTCGGCCGGATAGAACGTGATGGGCCAGCCGTGGGCTTTGCAGAACGCCGCAAGCCCCGGCTCATCTTTTTTCAGGTCGATGCTGGCGGCGGCGCAGACCGCCGCCGGGCTGAGGCCGGACGCGGCACAGAACGCCGCGAAGGCTTCTTCCAGCTGGCGGGTCGTCGTGCCGCGGCGGCATCCCACCCCCAGCACCCCGATGCGAGGGACGAGGTGGAGCGCCCCGCCCTGCGGCGTGAGGGTCAGGGCGAAGTCGGCGGCTTCGGGTGGGTCAGCCTTTTCCACGCCGGCGGGGGTCTCCCCCGCCACCGGCCACGGCGACCAGTACCGGACCGTCTGCCCGGCCAGCAGGGCGCCGCTGACGCGCTTGATGCGCTCCGGTTCAAGGACAGCACAGTTCTGGGCCTTGGCCCAGAGGTCCACGGCGAAGAGGCCGTTGACGTCGGTGGCCGTCGTGATGACCGGCACCGCGCCGCACGCTTTTGCCAGCGCCCGGGCCAGCGCGTTGGCACCGCCCAGATGGCCCGACAGGAGCGGCACGGCGAAGTTCCCGCCCTCGTCCACCACCACCACCGCCGGGTCGGCGGCCTTGCTCCTGCAGTGGGGCGCGATGGCCCGCACCGCGATGCCCACAGCTCCCACAAAAATCAGGGCCTTGTCCTGTGCAAAATGCTCCGCCGTCCAGCCTTTCAGGGTCACGTCTCCGCCGCAGCGGCTCACGCCGCCGGGCAGAGCTTCCGCCAGCTGCTGGGCCAGCGCCTCGCCCTTTGCGGTGAAGGCCAGATATGCCCGGCTCACTGCCCGGCCTCCGTCCCCTGCCGGAACTCGGTGGTAAAGGCGGGGTCATAGAGCTTGCTGCGCTCGTAGTTTTCGCCCAGAAAGTCACCTACGACGATGAGGGCGGTCTTGGTGATGCCGTTTTTGCGGGTCTCCTCGGCCAGTGTGGAGACGGTGCAGCGCACCACCTTCTGCTCGGGCCAGGTGGCCTTATAGACCACAGCGGCAGGGGTATCGGGGCGGTAGCCGCCGCTCTCGAGAAGGGCCTGCCGGACTTTGTCCACCAGCCCGATGGAGAGGAAGATGACCATGGTAGCCCCGTGAGCGGCCAGCTTTTCCAGCTGTTCGGCCTCAGGGACAGGAGTGCGGCCCTCCATCCGGGTGATGATGACGGTCTGGCTCACGTTGGGCAGGGTGTACTCGGCACAGAGCGCCGCCGCCGCGCCGCAGAAGCTGGACACGCCCGGGGTGTCGTCATACGGGATGCCGTCGGCGTCCAGCGCGTCCATCTGCTCCCGGATGGCCCCGTAGAGGCAGGGGTCGCCGGTGTGGAGGCGGACCGTGGTGCCGCCAGCCTTTTCGGTGGCACGGATGGTGTCCAGCACCTGTTCCAGCGTCATCTCGGCGCTGTTGTAGATGGCACAGCCGGGCTTCGCCAGCCCCAGCAGGGCCGGGTTGACGAGACTGCCCGCGTAGATGATGCAGTCGGCATCGGCCAGCAGGGCCGCGCCCCGCCGGGTGATGAGGTCGGGCGCACCCGGCCCGGCTCCTACAAAATGGACCATATCTTACCCCTCCTTCACCAAGATCGTTGCGAAATAGCCCGCCGGCCGGGCCGGGTCGTAATCGGTCAGGTCGGGCCAGACCTCCTCGTTCGGCAGGCCGCAGTTACAGACCATCGCGCTCCGGCTCAGAAGCCCGGCGTCGGCCAGCGCGGCCAGCGTCTCGGGCAGCTGACGGCCCGATTTCATCAGCACTTTTGCGCCCGGTGCGGCCAGCACCTCAGCGGCGCAGCGTCCCGGGGCGATGGTCAGCGGCTGCTCCATGCCGCCCGTCAGGGACTGGCCCAGCCGGGCCGCAGCGGCGCAGAAGCTCGTCACGCCGGGGAGCATCACGGTCTTGCAGCCCTCGGCCTCCAGGATCTCCTGTAAATAACCGAACGTGGCGTAGACGGACAGGTCGCCGAGGTTGAGCATGGCGACATCCTGGCCGGCGTCGAGATATTCTTTCACGGCCCGGGCCGCCTCGATGTGGGCGGCTTTCTGCAGCGCCGGGTCAAGGCTCATGGCGAAGCGCAGCGGCAGGATGGTCTTGCCGCTCAGCTCCACCGCACCTTTTGCGATGTCCAGCGCCAGCATCCCACCCTTCGGGGTCTGGGGCGCGGCGATGACCGGGCAGTTTTCGAGGCGGCGGACAGCCTGCAGGGTCATGAGCTCCGGGTCGCCCGGGCCGACGCTGACGCCGTAAAAAGTGCCTATCCGTTTTTCCATTCGTCCAGCAGCTCCTTTGCAGTTCTGGTCTGGCCCAGCGGGCCGTATTGGTTCGAGAAGAGCACCGCGCCCACCCGGAACGCCCCGGCGGCGCGGCGGTCGAGGTGGAGCTGGATGGCGTCCAGCAGGCTGGACAGCACCGGCTCTCTCATCTCTGCTTTGTCTAAGATCTCCATGCAGGCGTCGGTGGTGGCCGCGTTCATCAGGGCCGCGCAGACGTCCCGGGACGCGCCGCAGAGGGCGGCGTGGGCGCAGAGCAGCTCGGTGCGGCAGTCGGCCGTGCGGGAGTGGGTGTTCATGACGCCGCCCGCCAGCTTGACCAGCTTGCCGATGTGGCCCACCAGCACCACCTCTTCGAAGTGGGATGCCGCCGCCATATCCATCGTATCACCGATGAAGTTCGAGGTCTTGACCACCGGGATATTCTTTAGGGCGGGCATCTTCTCGTGGAGATAGTCGAGGCCGTAGTTGCCCGGGGCAAGGATGAGCCGCCGGGGGCTTCCGGCCCGAAGCGCCGCCTGCCCCATTTCCAGCTGGATGGTGTCGAGGATGGCCTGCTGGCTCATGGGCTCGACGATGCCGCTGGTGCCGAGGACGCTGAGACCTCCTTCCACGCCCATATGGGGGTTGAAGGTGCGCTTCGCCGTTTCGGCCCCGCCCTCGATGGAGATGGTGACATCGAAGCCGCCCGCGTACCCGGCAGATTCGGCCTCCTTTTCCAGCGCTTCCTTTATCATGGCCCGGGGGACGTGGTTGATGGCAGCTTCGCCCACGGGCTGGTCGAGACCGGGCTTTGTCACCCGGCCCACGCCCTCACCGCCGTGGATGCGCACCTCGCCGGACAGCTCGGGCCGGAGGGCGACACCGGCGATGACCGGCAGACCGGTGGTCACGTCCACATCGTCGCCGCCGTCCTTCCGGATGGCGCACTCAGCTCCCTCGCCGGACAGGCGGCAGAAGATAGGCTCTACCTCCACCACGATGCCCTTCGGGGTGCGGAGGGCCACCGTCTCGGGGGTGCGGCCGGTGAGCAGCAGCCGTGCCGCGCCCGCCGCGCCCAGCGCCGCACAGGTGCCGGTGGTATAGCCGCAGCGCAGAAGCTTCTGGCCGCTGCGGACGTAGTGCTCAAAGAGCGGGCGCTTTTCCTCCGGCGCTTTTGCCTCACCGTAGAGGAATGCGTACTGCTCATCGGTCAGAGCATAAATTTTGCAGATATTTTCCCGGGCAAAGGCCTCTTCCGGCGTCATGACGTCCGAGACGCCCGCCGCCGAGACGCAGACGACCTTGTCGGAAACCTTCTGCGCCAGCTCCAGCTCGTGGAGGCTCAGGATGACGGCCATCTTCTTGTCCCGGGCGAGGCTTTTCAGGATGGCCAGCAATTCGGCCTTTCCCTTGATGTCGAGGAAAGACGTAGGCTCGTCCAATAATATCAGCTCCGGCTGCTGGCAGATGGCCCGGGCCAGCAGGACGCGCTGGCGCTGGCCGTCGCTGATGCGGTTGAAGTCCCGGCCCGCCAGCGCCTCGGCCCCCACGAGGGCCAGCGCGGCATGGACCTGGCGCTTATCTTCCGCCGAGAGGACACCCAGCCGCCCCGTGTAGGGGTAGCGCCCGGCGGACGCCATCTCGAAGCAGGTGGTCAGCTCGGTGCGGCGGGTGTGAGGCACCATCAGAGCCATTTTGCGGGCGCGCTCCGGGCCGGAGCAGTCCGCGAGATTTTTGCCGTCCAGCAGGACAGCGCCCCCCTGGGGGGCCAGCTGCGCTGCCAGCGTCTTGAGCAGGGTGGATTTTCCCGCGCCGTTGGGGCCGATGAGGGTGAGGATGGTCCCCTTCCCGACGCCGAGTCCGATATGCTCCATCAGGGGCGTTTTGCCGTAGCCGATGGCAAGGTCCTCGGCGCGGCAGTAGAATTTCGGATCGCTCATTCCCGGCCCTCCTGTGTCTGGCGGCGCACCAGCAGCCAGATGACCACCGGCGCACCGAAAACCGCCGTCACCGAGCTGATGGACAGCTCAGTGGGCGCGAACAGGCTGCGGGCGATGAGGTCGCAGAGCAGGCAGAACGCTGCCCCGCCCAGACAGCAGCCCGGCAGGACATAAAGGGGCTTTGCGCTGCCCAGCAGGTTCTTGACCAGATGCGGCACCGCGATGCCCACAAAGGAGATGGGGCCTGCAAAGGCCGTCACACAGGCGGAAAGCAGGCTGGAAAGCAGCACGAGGGCTGTCGAGAAGGCCCGCACCGGCACGCCGACGCTTTTGGCGTAGCTCTCGCCCATCTGGTAGGCCGCCATGGGCTTCGAGAGCAGGAACGCCGCCGCCAGCGCGGGCAGCACCACGCAGGCCGCTGCACCCACGTTGGCCCAGGTCATGCCGGAAAAGCTGCCCATCGACCAGTTGTGGAGATTGACGATGTTGGAGTCCTGAGCGAAGGTCACCACGATGTCGGTGACAGCCGAGCAGATGTAACCGATCATGATGCCGCAGATGACGAGGATGCTCATCCGCGGCACCCGCCGGGCCACCACCAGCACGAAGGCCATCGCCGCCATCGAGCCTGCAAAGGCGGCGATGATGAGGGTGGCCGAGCCGGTGAGCAGCCCCCGCTGTAAAAACACCACCATCGTCAGGGCCACCGCCAGCTTTGCGCCGCTGGACACGCCCATGACGAAGGGGCCGGCGATGGGGTTGGCGAAGAAGGTCTGCAGGAGGTAGCCCGCCGCCGAGAGGGCCGCGCCCAGCAGCACGACCATGACCGCCCGGGGCAGACGGAGCTGGAGCACGATGCCCACGGCCAGCGCATCTTCGCCCCGGCCCAGCAGAGCCGCCGCCACCGCGCCGGGCGTCAGGGACACACTGCCCCAGAACAGGTTGAGTGCAAACAGCACCGCGGCCCCCGCCGTGAGGGCGAGGTACGCGAGGCTGAGGCGGCGGGTGGTGGTCATGACAAAGCTCCTTTTATACGATTCGCTGTAAGAAACGGAGGGACGCCGGGTCGGGCGAGCCCTCGGTGAAGACGAGGTTCATATCCGAGATGAGGTCGGCCAGCTCCATGCTCTGCTGGAAGAGGCTCTGGGCCGTACACCAGCAGTCGCCGGACTGGACGGCCTTGAAATCTGCCAGCATCGGGCATTTTTCGATGAGCTGGTCACGGGTCTCCACAACGCCCTCGATGGTGCTGTTGTAGATGAGGACGTCGGCGTCCCTGGCCCGGGCGTAGAACGTCTCCAGCGGCAGCTTGATGGTGGACTGGGCCGACGTCTCCCCCTCGAGGTCGTCGAAGATGTAGACGCCGCCGGCCATCCCCACCATCTGGGCCACATAGTCGCTGGTGCGGCGGACGGTGATGAGGTTATTGGTGGTGATGGAGAAGAAGGCCGCGGTCTTGCCCGTGTTCTCCTGCTCGAGGATAGGGGCCACCTGCTCCACCTTCTGGCGGAAGACCTCTTCCGCCATCTCAGTCTTATTCAGCAGGATGCCGTAGAGCTTGAGCCACTCCATCCGGGCCAGCGGGCCGCTCTCGTAGCTCGAGCGCTCCACGAGGACCGGCACGCCGAACTTTTCCAGCTGCTCCTTGACCTCGGGGTCGTGGAGCACCATGGTGTTCTCGATGGCGAGGGTGCAGCCGGCGGCAAGGATGCGCTCATAGTCCGGGGCGCTGTACTTGCCCGCGTAGGCGATGCGGCCCTCCTGCATGGCCTGTCTGGCCTCTTCCACATACCAGCCCTCGGCCTTCGTGCCGGAGAGGGCGATGCTGTCCAGGGCGTCCAGATGGACGAAGATGTCCATCACCGAGGTGGAGACGAGGTAGATGTTGTCCAGCGGCTGGCGCAGCAGAACGACATCCTCGGGCAGGTCGTCCACCTCGGCGGCCCCTTCAGGGACGACGAGGAACCGCCCGGCGTCCGGGATGTCGATCATCACATAGCCGCCCTCATAGCAGTCGGCGGAAAACTGGGTGGCATAGTCTAGCGGATAGCTGTGGTCGAACACGAGGGATGCTGTATTGGCCGGGGCGGTCCTGTTCTGCCCGCAGCCCGCAAGGGTGAGGGCGGCGGCAGGCAGGGCTTTCAGAAAATTGCGGCGTTTCATGGGGTCAAACCTCTCAGTCTGCTTCGCAGACAGCTCCCCTACCGAGGGGAGCCTCTGGCGAAGAGGGTAACTTTTCAATTTTGCCAAGGCCTCTCCTCGATAGGAGAGGTGGCATCGCGGAGCGATGACGGAGAGGTTTAATTCAGCGTAAAGGTCAGCGTATACTCGATCTCATGCGGAGTGCTCATGGCGACGGTATCGCCCACCACATCCAGCGGGGTGTCGAGAGCAGTGACGGGGATCTCGAAGGTAGAGTTGCCCTCGGTGTTGGTGGGCAGATACTTTTCGCCGTCCACCAGCATATAGTCGTAGTTGGGGCTGGACCAGACGATGGTGGCGGTCATCCTGCCGTCGGCCACGGTCAGGGCCGCAGGGCTTTCCACGGTGGCGCGGCCGGAGCCGCCCTCGAGGGTCACGTCACAGGTGTAGGTTCCGTCGGCAGGTGCCTCCGCCGCAGCAGGCTGGGCGTTGGCGACACGGACGGTATGGTCGTACCACTTGCCCTTGGAGCCGAGGATGGCCAGCTGGAAGTCCTCGTCCAGAGCCTTCACCGGGATGTCGAAGCCGTAGACCTCATCGGACAGGCCGTCGGAGTAGGTGACGGTGTCGGTGGTGGGCTGGAGCCAGTCCCCCTCGTGGGCCTCGGCGTCAGCGGCCATGCCGACGTAGAGGTTGACGATCTTCTTGGAGACGAGGCTGACGTGGAAGGTCATCTGACCGTCCTTCACGGTCAGGGTCCCCTTGCCGTCGTTGGCCTCATTGGCATGGAACATGGAGCTGTCGGTGTCAAATTCGGCGGTGTAGACGCCGTCGGGCAGAGCGGCCTCTGCCGCCGGTTCGGAAGCTGCCTCGCTCACGGCAGAGGAGGCCGCAGCCTCGGAGGAAGCGGCAGAGCTGGCCGGGGTGCCGGATGCGCCGCAGCCGGTGAGAGAACCAGCCAGCACAGCGCCGGCCAGCAGAAGAGCAAATTTATGGTTCAGTTTCATGATGATATACCTCGAAGTATCTATTTTACAGAAAAGATTATAACACGCAATGGCCCGAATTCAAAGCAGGCCGAAAAAGAAATTGCCCGAAAAGGCACTCCTTTCCGGGCAATCATAGAGTCAGAAGCTGCTTTCGCAAGCAGGGTGCACCAAACGGCGAGGATTTTTGCCCGCAGGCAAGGCGATTTTCCGCAGCAATCCTGGGCGGATTGCAAGGGAAAGCAACGCAGTATGCGAGCAAAAAGACCGCCCGGGCGGTGTGCAATGATTACGAAAACGGCTTCCTAGCTCAGCCGTTCAGGGAATCGACAGCGGCCTTGGTGTGTGCGACGTAGAGCTGCTGGATGTCAGCGACCTCGCCCAGACCGGCGATCTGGCAATCGACAGAATCGAATTCGCCGGAGGCCTCGAACTGGCTCTTCCAGGAATCCTCGTCGTCGCCAGCCATATCGTTGTTGGCGTGGTCGCCCGCAACGACCATCAGGGGACGCAGGACGACCTTGGTGTAACCGGCGGCCTTGACAGCCTTGATGACGTTCTCGCAGGCAGTCTCCTCCGGCTCACCCTCGACGGTGCCGATAAAGACGTTCTTGTAGCCCAGAGCGTTCATCTGAGACTGCATCTGGGTGTAGCTCACCTTTGCGGTGTGGGAGGTGCCGTGGCCCATAAAGACGAAAGCGGTGCCGTCCTTAGCAGCGGCGTCCAGACTGTCGAAACCGGCGGTCTTGACGGCCTCGGCGGTGATGGCCTTGGCGACAGCTTCCTTGTCGGCGTTGATGACGGTGGCATCGCTGCCCACCTCGCCCAGCAGAGGCTCGGCGATGGCGACGGACTCAAACTTATCGCGGTAGCTGTCCACCATCTCCATCATCTCGTCGTACTCCGCGCCGTGCATCAGGTGGGTGGGCTGGACGACCAGATCCTTCACGCCGTTGGCAACAGCGCGCTCCAGAGCCTGCTCCATGTTGTCGATCTTCTCGCCGTCACGGGCCTGAATATGGTTGATGATGATCTGTGCGGTGAAGGCACGGCGGACAGACCAGTCGGGATATGCGGCCTGGATGGCGTCCTCGATGCCCTTGATGTCCGCTGCGCGGCTGTCGTTGAACGAGGTGCCGAAGCTGACGACCAGGATCTCCTTGTCGCCGATGTTATCCTGATTGCGGGGGTCGTCCTTAGAGGCGTCGCCGGTGTCGCGGCCAAAGTACTCGGGGCTTGCCTCTTCGCCCTCGACCATCTCCTTCTGAGCGTCGGTCAGCGCGTCCCATGCTGCCTTTGCGGCCTCACACTGGGCGTCGGTGTTCTCGTTGCGCTCCTGCACATAGATGGCGTCGATGAGGTCTGCCACATTCTTTGCTGCCATTTCATCAGCCTCCTCGCTGCTCACTCCGCTGGCGGCAGCAGAGCTTGCGGCGGTGCTGCCGGCGGCAGTGGAAGAAGATGCACCGCAGCCGGTGAGGACACCGGCACACAGGGCCAGTGCGGCGGCAGCGGCGGTGACGCGCTGCCAGTTCTTGTTGGTTGCCTTACGCATTGTTTGAGTCCTTTCTGTTGTGTGGAATGTACGTTTCCGATAGAAAGGGTACGAAACGGGGGCCAGCTCAAACGAAAAAAGAGCCTTTTCACCGCGCGGAAGGCACAGCAAAAAGACCCTTTGAACGTTCGGGCTTTTTGGTACGACCAATTCCTCGTGATCCGGAGCCGGACGCTCCTGTACCAACAGCGGGCAGGTTTCCTGACTGAAAGCTCACCGCCCGCTGCCGCCTTCCCAGAGGCAAAGCCTCCAGTGACCGGCGCTGAGCGCCAAGGCAGCGGACTCCCTTATCACAGTGACGAGATCGCGCGGGACTCGCACCCGCTTCCCTTTTACCCTCCCGGCCGGGGACAAAGCCCCGGCGGCAGGCACCTGCTGTTTTCTATTCAGACGAGGTGAAGTATATCACACTCCGCCCTAAAATGCAATATCTCAGCCCTCCTGCGGCACGACCCAGACCATGCCCAGCGCTTCGAGCTTTGCGATGCGCTCCGCCGTCAGCCTTTTCTCGGCACAGGCGTAGTTTTCGCGCATCCGGCGGACCCAGTCGCCGAGGCAGAAGCCGTCTTCGGTCTTATAGTTCACCGGCACCAGCAGATCGCCGTGGGCGGCGCAGTACTCTTCGGCACGGCGGAACGCCCCGGCCCACTTGGCCTCCCGGGCGTCCCACTGCATCCCGATGGCATCCAGCAGAGCGATATGCTCCGGCGTCACCTGGAACGAGCCGGGCCGGGCCTTGCGGGCAGCCCGGAGGTTCGAGATCCAGACGCCCAGACGGAAGCCGTTCTCGTCCACATATCCGGCAGGCACGAGGAGACTGCCCTTCTTCTCGGCGTAGAGCCTGGCGCTCTGGTAGTTGTCCAGCCAGTTCTGCTCCCGCACGCTGCACGCGGGCGGCACCGGAGCGCTGAGGCGTCGGCCTTTTTCGCCCTTGAACAGCTCTCTCAGGGCCGCGCGGCGCTCGGCGGAGAGCTTTTTGCCCTCCCGCAGCATCTGCTTCTGACGGGACAGCCAGCTGCCCAGCCAGATGCCGTCCTCCGTCCGGTACTGGGCCGGAACGGCCAGACTGCCGTGCTCCTTTTTGTATCCCACGGCCAGCTCGTAGCGGTGCTGCCACGAGTCGGTCTTTTCCCAGTTCATGCCCAGCTCGTCCAGCAGGGCTTTCCGCTCCGGCGTCACCCGGGCGCTGCTGCGCTCGGGGTTCTGCCATGCGTACCGCTGGCGGGACACCCACTTGCCCAGCAGGATGCCGTCTTCGTCGATGTACTCGGTGGGGACGTCGAGGTTCCCGTGGGCGGCGTGGTACTTCACGGCGGCCTCGTAGGCGGTCTGCCACTTGCGGTCGTTCCGGTTCGTCCAGTCCACTTCCAGCGCTTCCAGCTTTTCGATCTGGGCGTCGGTCAGCATACCTTCTTTATAAGCGGCGCG
>ENA-USUA01000418-USUA01000418.1-human-gut-metagenome-genome-assembly--contig:-NODE-418-length-27048-cov-5.859738_pt1 | contig 27048 bp, 19 predicted proteins | sample MGYA00250057_ERZ773390 | MGnify/ENA primary metagenome ERZ773390 (study PRJEB29103, sample SAMN06111941) | human gut metagenome | biome: human gut; feature: ankylosing spondylitis patient; material...
GAGGCACAGGCCGATGGCATCAACGGGCAGATCTCCCTGCAAGAGGCCGTCGCGTGGTCGTCCAACACCGCGTTCGCCCAGCTTGGCGTGAAACTCGGCGCGAGCAAGGTTTCGGACATGGCCACCAAGCTCGGGTTCGGCAGCACCATCACCATTGACGGCACCGAATCCACGGGCACCCCGATGACGGCCACCGCGTCCACATTCCCCTCTGATCCGACCGACGACAAGCTTGCGCTGGCATCCATCGGCCAAGGCGACACCACGGCCACGCCGTTGCAGATGGCGATGGTCGCGCAGGCAATCGCCAACAACGGCAAACTGATGCAGCCCACGCTGGTCGATCGTGTGCGCGCCGCCGATCTCACCGTACTTTCGCAGACCAAACCGCAAACCATGGCCAACGCGTTCAGCAAGGATTCCGCAGACAAGCTCACCACGATGATGGAGAGCGTGGTGACCGAGGCCAATCCGCAGCTGGCCATCGACGGCATCAAGGTGGCGGCCAAAACCGGTACCGCACAAATCGGTACCGACAACTCTGCCATCGACGGCTGGGTGATCGGTTTCGCGCCGGCGGACAATCCGCAAATCGCCGTCGCGGTGTTGGTGCATAACACAGATGTATACGGTTCGCTCGCCGCTGGCCCGATCATGCGCGCGATGATGCAGGAGGCTTTGCAGCAGTGAAACTTATCGAAGGACAGCTTATTCACCGCCGATATCGTCTTGATTCGCGTCTTGCGCAAGGTGGTATGGGCGAGGTCTGGAAAGGCTACGATATTCAGCTCGGCCGTGAAGTGGCCATCAAGGCGCTGCGCTCGGACGTGACCAACGCCGAGGCCAAGCTGCGCCGCCTGCGTGCCGAAGCCCATAATTCCGCCAATCTGGCGCACCCGAACATCGCTGCGTTGTTCGAATACTACGAGCATGACGGCATCGGCTTTCTGATTATGGAATACGTCCCCTCGAAATCGTTGGCGGATCTGTTCCATAGCAAGGGCGCGATGGATCCCATCGAACTGCTGCCCATTCTGATTCAGACCGCGCGAGGCCTATTCGTGGCCCACTCGCACGGCGTGATTCATCGTGACGTCAAGCCGGCCAACATCATGGTTTCCGACACCGGCGAAGTGAAAATCACCGATTTCGGTGTGAGCTACTCCACGGGTCAGGGCCAGATCACCCAGGACGGCATGGTGGTGGGCACCGCACAATACATCTCCCCCGAGCAGGCGCAGGGCCAGCAGGCCACGCCGCAATCGGACATCTATTCACTGGGCGTAGTGGCGTACGAGGGCCTTGCCGGGCATCGTCCGTTCACCGGCACCACTCCGGTCGATATCGCCGCAGCGCACGTGAACAATCCCGTGCCTCCGCTGCCGGACTCGGTGGACGTCCAGTTACGCGAATTTGTCATGTCAATGCTGGCCAAGGACCCGTTGGATCGCCCGAAAGACGCGCTGGTGGTGTCCCGTACGCTGGCACGCATCGAACGCCGTCTGCTGGATCAGCAGACCGAAATGGCCGACACCGCCATGGCCACGTCCGGCAATCGACTGCCGCGCCGAGTGACCAGCACGCCACGCATTGTTTTGGAGGCCCCGGCCTCAAGATTGGGAGGGAATAAGCAATGAGCACCAGTATGCCCACCGCATTGGCCGGCGGACGCTACCAGCTTGGCCAGCTCATCGGTCGTGGCGGCATGGCCGAGGTCCACGTGGCTCTTGACACCCGTCTGGGCCGTACCGTGGCCGTGAAAATCATGCGCGCCGATCTGGCCAACGACGACATCTTCCTGGCCCGTTTCCGCCGCGAAGCACACGCCGTGGCCCAGATGAACAACCCGAACATCGTGAACATCTACGATTCGGGAGAAGAACTGGTTTCTTCCGAAAGCGGCGATGCCGAGCGTCTGCCATACATCGTCATGGAATACGTCAAGGGCCAGACCCTGCGCGACATCATCAAGGTCAACGGCGCACTCAGCCAGCGCGACTGCGAACAGGTGATGTTGGGCGTGCTTAACGCGCTCGACTATTCGCATCGCATGGGCATTATCCACCGCGATATCAAGCCCGGCAACATCATGATTTCCGAGCAGGGCGTGGTCAAGGTCATGGACTTCGGCATCGCCCGCGCTCTGGACGATTCCGCAGCCACCATGACCCAGTCGCAGGGCGTGGTGGGCACCGCACAGTACCTTTCTCCCGAGCAGGCGCGCGGCGAGACCGTCGACATGCGTTCCGACCTGTATTCCGCTGGCTGCGTGCTCTACGAGATGCTCACCGGCCGCCCGCCGTTTACCGGCGATTCCGCCGTGGCCATCGCCTACCAGCATGTTTCCGAAGTCGCCACGCCGCCATCCGCCGTGGTGCCGGGGCTGCCGAAGATGTGGGATTCGATCTGCGCCAAGGCCATGGCCAAGGACCGCCAGAATCGCTATGCCACGGCCTCCGAGTTCAAGACCGACATCCTGACCTACATGAACGGCGGCGTGCCGGTGGCGGCCGCGTTCAACCCATTGACGGACCTGTCGAATATGAAGGCCCGCAAGGAAGCCGAACGTGATTTGCCCACCACGCCGGTGGAACCGCAACAGCAGCCCACCCAGGCATTCAACCCGGTGACCGGTCAGTTCGAGCAGATTCCACCGGCCAATGGTGCCAACTCAGCGGCGTTGCAGTCCCGTGCGCAGCAGCGTGCGGCGGCGGCCAAGGCCAAGAAGCGCAAGAAGATCATTATCGGTTCGGTGATCGCGGCTATTGTCGCGGTGCTTGTCATTGCGGGCATCGTGTTCGCCATGAGCGGCGCGCCCAACAAGTCCGCCGAAGACAAGGTCACCATACCCGAGGTGTGCAACGCTTCCACATCCAAGGACAACATCAAGCTCAAGCTTGAGACATTGGGCTTGAAGATGACCGAAAAGCAAGACACCGACTCCACCGAGCCGGAAGGCACCTGCACCAAGATGAGCCCGGACGCCGGCTCCAAGGTGGCCAAGGGATCTGCCGTGAAGGTGTGGTTCTCCGCAGGCCCGCAGTCCACTCAGGTTCCGGATGTCAAGGAACGCAGCCAGGAAGAGGCGCGCAACATTCTGGAAAGCGCCGGGTTCAAGGTGAACGCCGCCGTCAAAACCGAAGACAGCGCCGACATCGCCAAGGATATGGTGACGAAAACCGATCCTGCCGCCGGTCAGTCGGTTCCCAAGGGCACCACCATCACCATATATGTTTCTTCCGGCATGACCACCGTACCGAGCAATTTGGTCGGTCAGTCGAAGGACAGCGTGCTACAGCAGTATGAGGGCAAGTTCAGCTTCACTGTGGAGCAGGAGAGCTCCGATACGGTGGAGGCCGGTCTGATTACCCGTGTAAGCCCTGATTCGGGCTCTTCCATCGCACAGGGCGGGTTCATCACCATTTGGGTGTCCACGGGCAAGGAGAAGGTCGCTGTGCCGAATATCACCGCTGGCACTGACTACGTCACCGCCGAACTCATGCTCAAGGCCGTGGGCCTCAAGGCTCAGGCCAATGGTCCAACCGGCAGCACCGCTGTGGTAGTCAGCATCAATCCTGGCGCTGGCAGCCAGGTAGATGCGGGATCGACCGTCACCATTACCACGAAGGCCGGCAGCACTGGCGGCGGTACCGGTACCGGAGACGGTGGCAACGGTACTGGCAACGGGGGCGGAACCGGTGAGTGAACCGGTGAGTAGCAAGTAAGCGCCGGGCGTGTATGTGTTGCGCATATGCAACGCAAATAGCGCAACACATACACGCAACACAAAGGGGAAGGGCTTCTGCGCCCCTCCCCTTTGCTGTATAAAGAGCTATCCCAGCGCAACAATCCCGGGAAGCGTCGCAAAACCAGTACGCAAGCCTCGTTCTAGCGACACATTCCGGGGAGAGTATCGCCGCGCGGAAAAGCTACTTCGTAACTTTGGGCTGGAGGCCGGCGGACTTGGCCACGGCGTTGTCTTGGCCGCAGACCTTAAGCCAGTTGGCCAGCAGACGGTAGCCGTCCTGGGTCATCACGGATTCGGGATGGAATTGCACGGCGTACATCGGCTTGCCCTTGACACGCACGCCCTGAATAATGTGGTCGCCTTGCGTCCACGCGGTAACCACCAGCGTATCCGGCACCGAATCGGGCTCGACGGCCAACGAATGGTAGCGGGTGGCGGTCATGGGGTTGGCCACGCCCTCGAAAATCTCGTCATCGATATGTTCCACCAAGCTGGTCTTGCCATGCATGATGGTGGGCGCATGGTCCACAGTGCAGCCGTACACCTCAGCGAGCGCCTGCAAGCCCAGGCACACACCAAACATCGGCACGCCGCTGGCCGCGCACAGGCGAATCATATCCTCACTGGCACCGGATTCGGCCGGAGCGCCAGGGCCGGGAGAAATCAGCACGCCATCGTAACCGTCCAGTACACCCGGCGCGGCTGGGTCGATAGCGTCGTTACGCACCACATCAACAGTGGCGCCAAGGGTTTGCAGATAGCCTACGATCGTGTAGACGAAGGAATCGTAGTTATCCACCACCAAAATATGCGCGGAATCGGTCATAGGGCTCTCCTTGAGGGACGTGTACTGCAAGCCATAGTACTAGGATGCCGTCAGCTCGCTGCCACGAAGTTCGACATCTGCTGTAGGAATGGGATATTGGCGGCGGCCCAAGGGAATCCCCACTGGAACAGCGCCGCGGCGGCTGCGAACAGCAGCAGAGCCAGCAGCAGCCATCGAATCGGCGCCACGCCGGGCTGCAGACGCAACAGTCCGCCATAGATGCTGGCATCCGGACGGCGACGCTCACCCGCGCGAATCTCGCGCAGCACCGGCCAGCGCCATGCCACCGCAGCGGCAATGAACAGAACCAGCCACACTACCAGCGCGCCGAATACCACCTTGTCCAGCGAGCCAATGCGGGAAGCGATCGAGGGGGTTTCGGTGGTGGAGAACATCACTGCACCGGACGAATCAGTAGTAGCCAGCTCTTTGGGCACACCATCGGACACTTTGGCCCAGTACGCCAACTCACCATAGCTGATCCATCGATGGGTGGGGGTGGAGTATTTCGGCTCACAGGTGGTCAGTGTGATCATGCGTTTGGTGGGATTGGCAGTGGAGTCTTCCGGATTGGGGGCGATCACATGCACGTCCGTGGGCAGTACAATCTCGTACCGGGTGTAGTGGTAGACGTACCAGTAATCCTTGGTACGAACGATGATGGGATCGCCTTCCTGCAACTTGTCCACATCGCCCAACGGCTGCCCGTAGCCGTTGCGGTGGCCGGCGACGGCGAAGTTGCCGACCTGCCCCGGCATCTGGGTGGTGTCGTAATGGCCCAGACCGTGGCGATTGAGCTGCTCGAGCGTGGTGCCTTCCACGATGTTGCGGTGCCATTGGGAGCCGAAGCGCGGAATGTAGATCTGCGCAATCAAGTCGCCATATTTCGCGTCTTTCGGCTGTACCGGCGCATCGCCCTCCTGGGCTTTGGCGATGGTGACCGTTCCCCCGTTGTTGCTGGGGTCGCTCCAGTCGACGGACTGGGTGGTTTCGTTCTGGGCTCGCTCCGCCTCGACACCGGTCCACCACATCTGCCAGACGATGTACAGGGCGCAAATCACGGCAGCGGTAATCAGCAGTTCGGCGCAGATGCCGAGTGCCTGCCAGGCCGGGCTCCGCTGGGGCGAAGACGCGCCGCGTACTGCGGCACGACGGGACCTTGCCCTACTGGCGTTGGCCGGGTCTGCCGCCATTCGTGCGGCATCGTCCTCGGGGAAGGGCTGTACGTCCGACACGGACGCGAGATCAATGGGCGCCGGTACGCCGCTGTTGTGCCTGCCGTGTCTCATTGCTGAGTCTGCTCCTCATCTGTGGTCTTTGACGTATCGACCGTGGCATATTTCAACTGCTGCAGCAAGGCGGCGGTAGCGGGGAACTGAAGGTCCTCGGCATTCTCCACCTTGTAGCCAATGCCAAACGCGGTCACATATTGCTTAAGAATGGTAATGGCTTCGGAGTCGTTCAACGCTGCGCGAAGTCTTTGAGGGTCACCAATCGCGGAAATGGTGAACGGCGGCGAGTATTTCTTACCGTGCAACGACAGCACGTTGCCGGAACAGATGACCGCCGAATTGAACAGCACCCGCTGATCCATAATCATCAGCGCATCGGCACCGCCGGCCCACAAGGCATTCACCACCGATTCGACGTCCTGCTGGTGGATCACGTAATCGTTGATATTGGCGGTCGTGCCGTTGTTGTTGACTGCGTTCTCCCACAACGGAGAATCATCCAGCGTTACCGTTACGCCGCTGCCGCTGAGCGCGGGCAGCATCAGGCTGGAATCCACATTGCTGGAGTCCTTGCCTTGGTTCTGTGTGCTGTCGGTGCCATCGGTGCCATCGGCCTTGAGCGCGTCCGTAAGATTGGCGACCTGTTTGGTCAGATCGCTGACGTCCTGCTGCAGCTGGTTGGCCTCGTCCACGCCTTGCTCCACCAGATCGGCCGTATCGTTGGTGGCGGCAACCGTACGATTGACCCTCACGTTGGTGCTCAGCAGAAAACCGGTCAAGGCAATGACGACGAATACCGCGACACCACCCCATAGGGAGTGCCGTGCACCGTGCTTACCTACATGTCTGGCCATGAATTTCCTGTCTTCTTGCCGACTCTGGTCGCCGCTTTCGAGTGTAGCCACTATTATGACTTTTAGCCTATTGAATGGAGACTATGCTGATGGCTGACGAAGAGCTGCACGAAACCGACTCGAACAACCAGAAGGACTGGCAGAGCGAGACCTCATCCAGCACCGTTGCTGACGAGACCGCCAGCAAAGACACCGAGCAGAACGCAGAGAACGCTTCTGCCGAGGAAGGCGCGGCTTACGGCGTGAATATGGAGCAGGTGCAGGCCGTGCTCAACGCCACTGCCGATAAGGCCACGCTGACCCCGCAGATGCAGCGTATGATGAACCGCCAGGCGGAGAACACCAAGCGCGTTGAAGAAACCATTAAGGGCACCAAGTCGAACCCGCGTTGGTTCGTGCCGCTGTTCTGCGCGTTTATGATCATCGGCCTGATTTGGTGCGTGGTGTACTACCTCTCCCCGTCCGGTTCCTGGCCGATTCCGAACATCGGTGCGTGGAACCTCGGCATCGGCTTCGCCCTGATCATGATCGGATTCCTGATGACGATGGGATGGCGCTGAGTTCCGGCTCGTTGCGCTTATCTATCGGTAGATTGTTTTTTCTATCGTTAGGTTGTCCTTAATTCTTATGAGAAAGGCCGACCTCCCGTATGCGGAGGTCGGCCTTTTTCGTGCCTTAGCCTGTTCATCCACAGCTATCCACCACTTATCCACGACTTATCCACTACGTTATCCACAGCCTGTGGATGAATTACACCCATGTAGTTTTCCACCGAATGTGGAAAACCATGTGGATAAGTGGTGGATAAGCGGCGTTTCTCGGTGTATATCTCGTGCATAACTTTGGCTTGGCATACATCGCCACAGCGAGGGAACAGTTATACACCCGAGTTATCCACTGCAACAAACCCAATAATACCGCGGCATTCCTAACTTATCCACATAAGTTATCCACAGTCTTATGCACTTTTCTACACACTTGTGCACAAGTCACCATTGTGGATAACTCATTATCGTGGATAACTCGTCATTGCGCGCATCTCATTACTGTGGATATCTTCATACGGCACACACCCACTCGCCGAACGACGATATCCACATCGCTAATATCCACATCGTCGCTTTCCGCACATACATTGATGCCGGGCACTGCATGTTCCGCAATACCCGGCATCAATCGTTTTTTTTTACAGCCATATCAAGCCATATCAAGCCATATCAAGCCATATCAGTGCAGGGAGCCGAAACTCATCCACCCGTAAGGATTGGCCATATTGCACAACAGAATCAACGCAATGACCAGCACCACCATGGCCCAGCCGTACACCTGCATGCGCCATTTCAGGCTTTTACCGCGCCACGCCGGCACACCACCCACCAGCAGCCATGTGAGTATTCCACCCACTACAAAGCCGCCGACATGCGCCTGCCACGCCACGCCACCGACCACGAACGGCAAGGCGAAGTTCACCGCCATCCAGATCAACATGGAGCGGATATCGGCGCCGATACGGCGATATACCACCAGCAATGATGCAAACAGGCCAAATAAGGCTCCAGAAGCCCCATAGGCTGCCATCTGCCAGCCGATGCCTCCCGGAGCCACCGCAGCCCACACCATAAGTCCCAGGGAGCCGCCAAGGCCGGAAATCACATACAGTCCCAAGAACCGCCAGTGGCCGATCATTCGTTCCAGCACTGGGCCCACGGAATACAGAGCAATCATGTTGAACAGGATATGCAATAGCGAGTTCGGCGCATGCAGGAACATCGAGGTGATGAGCGTCCACGGCTCAGCCACCAGTCTGACCGGAGCCGCCATGCCGAGGTACATCAACCAAGCCCTCAGGCCCGGGGCAATAAATCCCAACAATACCTCCAGTAGCCACACTGCCACGCACGCAACAATCAGCGCCCAGGTCATCACCGGACCACCGCGCTCCCACTGGTATCGAATCTCCCGTTGTGTAGGAATATGCATGCAGCCCACTGTATCGAAGGTCTCGGATGCGTTCCACGCGCCGCGAAGATGCCGAGCCGGCCAAGGGCAGACGGGCGCGGATGAATCGCCCACGAATGTCATTCCACCCAATCGTCACAAACAGCGGCCTAGAATAGGGAGCAGAGTCGGTCTGAATGGGCATACCGACCAGACGATCCCTAGGGAAAGGAGCCGTCATGGAGAACAAGTCTTCTAACGGTTGGAAGTTCTTCGCGCTGCTGTTCGGCGGATTGCTCGCCGCGCTTGTTGGCCTGTACATCTACAAGCAGCAGAACCCGGATTACGATCCGTGGGAGGAGCCGTGGGAGAACAGCTCCTCGCCGGTCGACCTAGGTCTGAATAAGGCCGAGGATGAGGCCGATGACGAGGCGAAAGCCGCCCCGGCCGAAGCCTGATAGGGCGGTCTTTCAACGCAAGAAGCCCCGCAACCGATGGATGTCGGTTGCGGGGCTTCTTATGCTCCGGCGGCCGTCAGGCCAGAGGAGCAGTGTGCCAGATACGTTCCAAATAGTCTTCCATGGAGCGGTCGGAGCTGAAGTAGCCGGAGTTGGCCACGTTGAGCAGAGCCTTGCGGTTCCATTCGAGCTCATCAGCGTAGAGGGCCTCGATCTCGGACTGGATGTCCATGTAGGCGGAGAAGTCGGCCAAGGTCATGAACCAGTCCTTGGTCAGCCAGTCGGCCACGAGCGGGGAGTAGGCGTTGCGGTCGCCGTTGGAGAAGGTGCCGTCGGCCACCATATCGATGGCGTGCTTCAGGCGCGGGTCGGCCTCGTAGTAGGAGGCGGGATTGTAGCCCTCGGCGTACTTCTTCTCGACCTCGTCGACGGTCATGCCGAACAGGAAGAAGTTCTCGGCGCCGACGCGCTCACGGATCTCGACGTTCGCGCCATCGAGCGTACCGACGGTCATCGCGCCGTTGAGGGCGAACTTCATGTTGCCGGTACCCGAGGCCTCCTTGCCGGCCTGCGAGATCTGCTCGTCGAGGTCGGTGGCGGGAATCAGGTGCTGGGCGAGGCGCACATTGTAGTTCCACGGGAAGTACACGGCCAGCTTGCCCTTGACGTCCGGATCGTTGTTGACCACGCGGGAGACGTTGTTGATGAGCTGGATGGTCATCTTGGCCAGGTAGTAGCCCGGGGCGGCCTTGGCACCGAAGAACACGGTGCGCGGGGTGACGTCCTCGGCCTTGACCTTGCCGGACTTGATGTCGGCGTAGGTGGAGATGACGGACAGGATCTTCAGGGACTGGCGCTTGTACTCGTGCAGGCGCTTAACCATGGTGTTGAACATGGTGTTCGGGTCGAGCTCGAAGCCGTACTCGCGCTTGGCGTAGGCGGCGAAGTCGACCTTGTTGGCCTTCTTGACGGCGGCGAACTTCTTGACGAATTCATCGTCCTTGGCCAGCGGCTCGAGGCCCTTGAGCATCTCCAGGTCGGAGAGCCACTTGTCGGTGCCGAGGCCCTCGGTGATGAGGTCGGACAGGCGCGGGTTGGCGAGCTTGACGAAGCGACGCGGAGTCACGCCGTTGGTCACGTTGGTGAACTTGTCCGGGTAGACGTCGGAGAAGTTCTTGAGGGTGACGTCCTTCAGGAGCTGGGAGTGCAGCTCGGCCACGCCGTTGACGTGGGAGCCGCCGTAGGTGGCCAAGTAGGCCATGCGCACGGCGTCGCCAGTGTAGATGGCCATGTCCTTGATGGTGTTCTTGTCGACGCCCTTGGACTTGAGCTCGTCCTCGAACTGCGCGTTGATCTTCTCGATGATCTCAAGGTGACGCGGCAGCAGCTCGCCGATCAGGCTGGCCGGCCAGACCTCAAGGGCCTCCGGCAGCAGGGTGTGGCAGGTGTAGTTGAAGGTCTTGGTGGTGATGGACCACGCGGTATCCCAGTCGTAGCCGTACTCATCGATGAGGATGCGCATGAGCTCGGGGATGCCGATCACCGGGTGGGTGTCGTTGAGCTGGAAGACGATCTTGTTCGGGAAAGTCGTCAGATCCGGCTTGTCCTGGCCCGGGTAGAAGACGCGGATGGCGTCGTGCAGGGAGGCGGAGACGAAGAAGTACTGCTGCTCAAGGCGCAGTTCCTTGCCGACCTTGGTGGAGTCTTCCGGGTAGAGAATCTTGGAGATGTTCTCGGCCTTGACCTGCGGGGTCACGGCTTCCATGTACTCGGAGCGGTTGAAGGCGAGCAGATCGAACTCGTCGTAGCTCTTGGCGCTCCACAGGCGCAGGGTGTTCACGCGGCCGGACTTGTAGCCGGGGACCAGGTAGTCCACCGGCACGGCGCGCACGGACCATGCGGGCTGCCAGGTCTTGGTGCCGTCGGCGTTCTCGACGACCTTGCCGCCGAAGGAAACCTTCTGGTCGCGGTTGTAGTCGATGTGGCCCCACGGCTCTTCGTTGGCCAGCCAGTAGTCCGGGGTTTCGACCTGCTTGCCGTCCTTGTCGAACTCCTGCTTGAAGATGCCGTACTTGTACTGGATGCCGTAGCCGAAGGCCGGCACGCCCAGCGAGGCGAGGGAGTCGATGAAGCAGGCGGCCAGACGGCCGAGGCCGCCGTTGCCGAGGCCCGGCTCGTATTCGGCGTCGACGACGTCCTGGACCTTGAAGCCGAGGGCTTCCACGGCCTTGTCGAACTGCTCGGTCAGACCGGCGTTGAGCAGCGCGTTGCGCAGCTGCTTACCCATCAGGAATTCTGCGGACAGGTAGCCGACGGCCTTGGTGTTGCCGTTCACGGTGTCGGCCTGGGTCTTGAACCAGGAGTCGGCAAGGTGGTTGCGCACGGCCTTGGATGCGGCGACATACACGTCAGCAGGGGTAGCCTGCTCGGTGGTGACGTTCTGAGTGTATTTCAGTTGTTCACGAATCTCGTCGGCGAATTGTTCCGCCGTGACAGGAGACTTCGGTGCGGTGATTTCGGTCATTCTGACTTTCCTTCCGGGATAAGTGCCCGTGTTTATTATGCCGCGCGATAGGTATCGTCGCACAAACGTAAGCATGAACTCTCCGTAACGACGATGGCGGAGCGTTCTTGCATACGTTCTCATTTAGAGCGTAGCACATGCCCCGATATTCCGCATCACACCGTATGCCATCGTTTGCATTATGGAAGATCTTCCGGCTCCGGTGCCATGATGGGATACATGGCAGTAATTCTTGAAAAAGACCTGAAACGCGGGCATGACGCGCTGGTGCAATGGCGTGCCGCGGCCCGGGAGCTGGCGGACAACACACCACATCGTCTGACCGTCTCCCCTGTCTTGCCACGCCCGGTGTGGGCGATGGCCGTGCGCTACTCGCTGTTTCTGCTGGAGCGGCGCGCACCCGGCCCTGGCGTGGAGGTGCGTGTCGCGCCGTGGGGGGCGGTCAAAATCTTGGACGGCCCGGAATCGGACCCGCATAACCTGACCCCGCCGGACGTCATCGAGCTGGACCCGGAAGTCTGGCTGCGGCTGGCCTGCGGCATCACCACATGGGCAGAGGAAAAGGACGCCGGCCACATCAGCGCGGTCGGCGAGCGCGACGACCTGAGCGACCTGCTGCCGCTGTGAGGCGCGAAGCGTAAGTAAGCCACCAGCGGCGGCACCATCAGCCATAACCACAAATCCCCTTGTGCTCACCAAGCACAAGGGGATTATTACGAGAAGACCGGCGTTCAGCTCTTCTTGGGCTTGAGCGCGGAAGGCATGGGCATCGGAATCGGCTTGCGCGGGGCCGGCTTCGGTGCGGCAGGCGCGGAGGCCGGGAACTCGCCGCTGGTCGCCTTTGCGGCGGCTTCGGCAGCCCACTTGGCGTACTCGTCGAGGTCATCCTCCTGCGTAGCGGGAGCTGCCTCGGCGGCACCGGAAGCGTGGTCATCAGCAGCGGAATCCACATCCTTGTCCGCATACTGGTCATCGATGTCGGCGAACGGGTCAGGAGAGCCCATTCCCGGCTCCTGCTCGCTCAGCTCTTTTGCCAGCTCATCGTAGTCGGTATCGGTGGTCAGGTACTTGAGCTTTCGGGCAATTTTCTGCTGTTTTGCTTTTTGACGTCCGCGGCCCATCTGACCCCCTGCGATTACTGTGCTGTTCGATTCATCAACAATAGAGAGTACCACTAATAGTGGCTTGTTCGTTGTCGGCTCACACTTTTACCATAAAAAGCGTTTATTTAGGGCATATTCAAAGGATTTTCGCATGACCGACGAGCAGCAACTGACAGCGGCAGGCAATGAGATGAGCGCGAGCTTCCTCGCGGCCAAAAAGCGTTCGGACGAAACGCTCGCCAAGCTGGAGGCCAAGCCGTCGTCCTTCACCATGTTGACCGGCGACCGCCCGACCGGCCGGCTGCACCTCGGCCACTACTTCGGCTCGATCCGTGAGCGTGTCGCCATGCAGGAGCGCGGCGTCAACACGAACATCATCATCGCCGACTACCAGGTGATCACCGACCGCGACACCACCGAGCACATCCAAGACAACGTGCTGAACCTGGTGCTCGACTACATGGCCGCCGGCATCGATCCGAACAAGACCATGATGTTCACCCACTCCGCCGTGCCGGCCGAGAACCAGCTACTGCTGCCGTTCCTGTCCTTGGTCACCGAGGCCGAGCTGCACCGCAACCCGACCGTGAAGTCCGAGATGGAGGCGTCCGGCCACGCGCTGACCGGTCTGCTGCTCACCTACCCGGTGCATCAGGCGTGCGACATCCTCTTCTGCAAGGCCAATGTCGTGCCGATCGGCAAGGACAACCTGCCGCACGTGGAAATCACGCGCACCATCGCCCGCCGTTTCAACGAGCGTTACGCCAAGAAGAACCCGGTGTTCCCGGAGCCGGCCGCCATTCTGTCTGAGGCACCGGAGATTCCGGGTCTCGACGGCCGCAAGATGAGCAAGTCGTACGGCAACTCCATCATGCTGGGCGCCACCGCCGAGGAAACCGCCAAGCTCATCAAGAAGAGCCCGACCGATTCCGAGCGCCGCATCACCTTCGACCCGGTTGCCCGCCCGCAGGTCTCCGCCCTGCTGACCACCGCCGGCCTGGTGACCGGCCGCGACCCGAAGGACATCGCCGAGGAGATCGGTGATTCCGGCGCCGGCGCGCTCAAGGCATACGTCATCGAATCAGTCAACGAGTTCCTGGCCCCGCACCGCGAGCGCCGCGCCGAGCTGGCCAAGGACATGGATTCCATTCGTGACATCCTGCACGACGGCAACAAGCGCGCCAACGCCATCGCCGAGGAGACCCTCGACCAGGTGCGCGAGGCCATGGGCATGAAGTACTGATTTTCCCGCCGCTCGTAGCAAGACGCCGTGTCAGCCCCAACTGGGCAACTGACACGGCGTTTTTGTATTGCGGCGTCTGCTGTGTCCTATCTTCACTTCGAGGGGCGGATTTCTTGTTTTTCCGTGCAACGCGGCTATCAAGACGGACCTCTGTTCACTTCATGCCGATGGCTTGCATCAATACGTACGCTCCCCGCACAGCAATGTCATTACGACGTGTTGCGGCATAGCGCGCATGGCTTCCGGAGTATCGGCGGCGTATGGGTCGGCGTCCAGCAACACCACATCGGCCGGGTCGCCGGATGCAAGGCGGTCACGGCCAGTGGCGGTCGAGGCTGCCAGCGAGGTATGCACATCGAGGCACTGCTCGGGCTGGAACGGCTCGCGGTCAGAGCTTTCGGTGCCGAGCACGGCGGCGGAAATGGCCAGCCACGGGTCCAGCGGGGCCACGGGCGCATCCGAGCCCATGCGCAGCGTGGTACCGGCGTCGTGGAGGGCCCTGAACGGATAAGGGATGCCGGCCGGGTTGGCCCAGAAACGGGTGATGACGTCGCGGTCATCCATGGCGTGCTGCGGCTGGATGCTGGCCGTGAGCCCCAGCTCGGCGAAACGCGGGATATCGACGGGTTTGAGCATCTGCGCATGCTCGATCGATCCATGTGCGTGCGTGGCGGCGACTGCGTTGAGCGCAATGGTGTTCGCTTCGTCGCCAATGGCGTGGCAGGCAATGTCGAAGCCATGCTCGGTGGCTAGGCGCATATAGTCTTCGATTTGCTGCGGCGTGTAGCTCAGCGTGCCATACGTCAGCGGCTCGATGCCCGAATACGGCGTGGAGCAGTAGGCGGAGCGGGTGTTGAGCGATCCGTCCGAGATGAGCTTCATGGCGCCCACATGGCCAAGCCCGGCGCTGCCCGGCAATTCCTTGCCGGTATGCCAACCCGCGTCAATGGCGGCTCGCAACCGCTCGGGGTATACACCGGCGTCCACGCGCAAACCGTTAATGCCGGCCGCGAAACGATTGATCCATGTATCGATGTTTTCGGCCATTTCATAATCGCGGATGCCCACCACGCCCTTGCTTGCGGCGTCCTGTTCGGCCTCGCGCAGCAGACGGTCAGTCTCTTCAGCAGCGCCCGGCGCCTTGTCGAAGGCGGTGTAGGCGTTGAACCATTCGAGTTCACCGACCAGACCGGATTCGTCCACATGTACGCCAAGCCTGCGGGCCGCGGCGGAATTCACCCATCCGCAGTGCATGTCCGCGCTGGAGAGGGCCACCGGCTGTTCGCCGGTCACGGCGTCAATTGCGGCCAGTGTGGGCTGCTCGTCGTCGGCCCACAGCGAGTGACGGAATCGCATGCCCACCACGAAGGCATCTGGGTCAAGCGTGTCGGCGGCGCGGCGCTCATCCAGATGACGGCGCAACATGTCCATCGCTTCGGCGGCGGAACGGGCATTGATGAGGTCCAGTCGGCCCAGCGTCTTAGCCCATTGCGTGAAGTGCGTGTGGCAGTCCCACAGGCCGGGAATAACCCACAGGCCGTCGGCGTCGATGGTGGTTTCGTCGACGGGTGCGGCGGCCGACGTTGGGATTGAGACGCTGCCAGAAGCAATGGCATTCGTCGCGTATTCCAACGATGTCGTATGCGCCTTAGTCTGCATCGTGCTGTCCGAAGCCGAGACCGTTCCAGCAGGGCCGACAGACGCAACACCCCCATCGCGAAGCACCACATCCACGCGGTCCTGAGACCCCGGAACACCGGCATTGACAATACGCACCAAGCTACTCATACCGGCCATCATGCCACCTTTGCATGAACGCCATGGAGATTCGTCCAAGTTGAATCGCGCCGTCGACGGCGATTCCCGCTGGCTGCCTGCAAACCCCTACGTTCCATGTAATTGCGGGATGGCCTGCAACTGCGATGAACACCCATAGTTTATCCACCGACTTATCCACATTTATCCACCGAAAAATTGGGGCGGTAGACAGGGCCGGTAGCCGGACTCTACACTGCGAGGACAAAGCGAACATCACGAAGGGGTGATCATCATGGGTAGCTCAACGGCATTGACCGAGCTGACAATGCAGAAGTACCAACGAATGCAGACGTGCGCAGATGTTCAACGACGAAGCGCATGGCGCCCACCCTATGCCCTGACAACAGCGTTGGAGCTTTTGTCAATTGAAGTACCCCGCATATCAAGCAAACACAGAGGCCTTGCAACTACAACCATTGTTGCGGTTCCACACGCCAATGACAAACGGCACATTGTGGGGGTCAAAGTGGTTGTATGGCCTTTTCCACTAGACACGGTCATAATCGAGGGACAATTCACATGCACTTCACCAGCTTGCACATGGGCCATGTTCTCCACGTATCTCGAACTTGAAGAACTCATCGTTCTCGCTGATTCCATGATGCGACGAGATCGAAGGCTCTGCAGAACAACCATCGACGCCCTTTCTCTGTATCTCGATGAGGCCGAGGCCCAGGTGCGAGCCGACAAAGAGAATGGCACCAATTCGTATTTGTTCCGCGGGTATAACAAATGCCGTCGCGCCCTACTTTTGGCGCGCGCGGGCACAGATTCCTCCATGGAAACACGAACTCGTTTGGTTCTCTTGAAATACGGTCTGAATTGCCCGCAGGTGAATTATCCAATATTCGTAGGAAACAACACCAGACCCATATATCTCGATCTTGCATACCCTGAATTCAAGATATGTATCGAATACGAAGGCTCTCATCATGCCGGGCAATGGCTGAATGACGCGAGACGCCGCCAGATGATCGAAGATGCTGGCTGGAAGTACATTCAAGTCACCAAATTAGATATTGGCGACGAAGCGGGAGAAGAGGCCCTTGCCCGAAGAGTTGCCGAAAGGATACAGGAGGTTACGGGCAAAACGGTCCAGCTCACGATGCGGCAAACTACCCAGCAAATTAGCGATGTCCGAAAGCTACGCCGTATTCCACTGTACAAACGGCTGAAATTCGAGCCTCTGCTGCCAATTATTCCGACGACGCAGGAATAATAAGCCCGGTAGAGTCAGTCCGCACCGTCCGCACCGCGCTACGGTATTCAAAACCCATTTCAAGGGGCTGATTTGGCCTCCGCCGGAGGTCTACTTCCGTTTCAAGGGGCTGATCATCCGGTAGACCACGTGTATCAATGCCCTTACGTCAACGCCATTCCGCCGTTTTGGAGCCGCGTCTACTCAGGCATCAGCCCCTTGAAACGGAAGTAGATCTCTCCAGAACGTCAAATCAGCCCCTCGAAGTCCGTTTTGGCCTCAATGGTTCCTGCCGAACCACAAAAAAGCCACTCCTCTGCCATACGAGCCGACCGCACAGCAGGCACGTGTCATTTGCCGCTGCGGACCTCGGACTCCATGGCTTCCATGGGCTCGTCGACGAGCACGGTGCCGGACGGCAGGGTGCCGGGCAGCGGATCGTCCATGTAGTGGTCGAATTCGTAGAGCATGCGCTTGTTCGGCTTGGCGGTCAGCAACGAAACCACCACGATGAACAGCAGCGAAATGATGAACGCCGGCAGCAGCTCATAGATGGCGAATACGCCGCCCAAGGGCTTGACGAGGTTGTGCCAGATCAGCACGGCCGCCGTGCCGGACAGCATGCCGGCCACGGCGCCGGCCTTGTTGGCGCGACGCCAGTATAGCGAGCACAGCATCAACGGGCCGAATGAGGCACCAAGCCCGGCCCACGCGTAAGACACCACCTGGAAGATCGACGAGTTCTGGTCGTATGCCACCAGAATGCCGAACAGGAACATGACCACCAGCGTGACCCTGGCCACAATCATGACCTGCTTGTCGGTGGCCTTGCGGTGCAGCAGCCCGCGGAAGATGTTCTCGCCCATGGCCGAAGCGCCGATGATCAGATACGAGGAGCTGGAGCTCATCGAGGCCGCGAAAATGCCGGAGACCACCACGCCGCACATGAAGCTCGGCAGCAGGGTCTGCGCCAGCACGATGAAGATGGTTTCCGCATCGGTGGAGGTCAGCAGTTCGGTGGGCATCATCGCACGCCCCACCAAGCCGATGCACACTGCGCAACCCAGCGAAATCACGCACCAGGAGGTGGCGATGATTCGGGACTTGCGCACTTCTTCCACGCTGCGGATGGACAGGAAGCGCACCAGCACCTGCGGCATACCGAAGTAACCCAGGCCCCACGCCAGCATGGAGATGATGGTGATGATGCCGTAGTCGGAGGGCGCGCCGAACACGGCTTTGCCCGCCTCGACGAGCTGCTGGCCGGTGGCCGGGTCCAGCTTGGGCGCGGCCACCTGCGTGCCGGACAGGTAGCCGGGGATGGCACGCAGGAATTCCACGGTGTTGTCGATGCCGCCCGCGCTGGCCACGGTGCCGATGAACACCACCGCGAGCGCGAAGAACATGAGCATGCCTTGAATGAAGTCGGTCATCACCACGGACAAGTAGCCGCCCACCACGGTGTAGACGAACACGACCACCGCGCCGATGATCATCATGACGTGGTAGTCGAAACCGAACAACGTGGCGAACAGCTTGCCCACGGTCACGAAGCAGCTGCCCACGTACACGCTGAAGAACACCAGGATGATCACGGCCGCGATGGTGGAGACCACGCCCTTCTTGTCATGGAAACGCTTGGCGAAGAAGTCAGGAATGGTGATGGCATCGTCGGTCACTACCGAGTAGCGGCGCAGTCGCCGGGCCACAAGCTTCCAGTTGAGATAGGTGCCGAGCGCCAGTCCGACGGCGGTCCACATCGGGTCGGCCGCACCAGTGAAGTAGGCCAGGCCCGGCAGGCCCATCAGCAGCCAGCCGCTCATGTCGGAGGCTTCGGCGCTCAGGGCCGTGAGCCACGGCCCCACGCCGCGCCCGCCCGCAAAGTATTCCTTGGAGGAGGAGTTGGAGCGTTTGGAGTAGATGAATCCGATGGACAGCATGGCCGCAAAATAGATGACCATGGCCAGCAGAATCCAGAAATCGTTGGCCAACTGCGACACCTCCCCAATCATGACGCCAAGCGGCTACCGCCATGGCAGAACTATGTGCTGATATGCGTGCTGATATGCGATTGACGCCGGAGCGGCGTCATACAGACCGTCACAGCCGTGAATACGGCCGCAACGCACTTCGCCTGATGGTAGTGAATACAAGGGCTCAAGCACCTTCCACCGTTTCCATACTGAGACGCTGTTTTATCCGAGCTCCCCTCACCTGAGGGGAGCCAAGATGACGGTCAGATGTCGTAGCGCCAGGACTTGTCGGTCACCACGCGGGCCATCGCCAAACCGATCGGCAGACAGATAATCACCATGAACGCACGGAACGCCCAGTCCAGCGCATTCATGGTCTGGAAGCTGCCGAGGTACCACATGGCACGGTACATATACAGACCGGGCACCATGATCACGATCGACGGCACGGTCAGGCAGATGCGCGGGTAGCCGAGGTGCGGCGGTAGCCAGCCACGTCGCACGGATGAACGCCACGCCGATGCCAGAATGCCCGCCAGGAACGCGCCGATGAAGGTAGCCATCTCGGGTGCCACGTTGAAGTCTTGCAATTCCAAGCGCAGCGTGTCCGTGATCGCACCGATCAGGGCGGCGGCCAGGCACATGCGCTGCGGCGAATTGAACAGCACGGAGAAGCCCCACACGCCGACGAACGCCGCCACGAACCGCAGCAATCCGTTGACCCACGGGTCAAGCCCCAGCGGTTCAAAGCCTTCCGGGTGCAGGTGCACCATCACGGCCACGGCCCAGCCTGCCAGCGTGGCCATCAGGATGATGCACAGCACGTACGCCACGCGCTGGATGCCCGAGGGGAAGTCGATTTTCGCCATGTCGAGTCCGCCGGTGATGAGCGGGAAACCGGGGATCACGAACAGCATGGCGCCAATGTAGGCCGTATCGTGCGAGAGCGCGACTGGGTCGAAAATGCCGATGAGTCGCAGGGTGCCGGTGCAGGCGAGCGCCGCCGCGGCCACGCACACAAAGGTGACGAAGAACTGGTTCAGATGGTATGCAAACAGCCGGCGACGCATCCACTGGCCAAGGCCCGCGCCCACGAACGCACCGATCATGTCGTATGGGCCACCGCCGAGCAGGAACACGAAGGCCGCGCAGGCCAGGGCGGAGGCCAGACCGGAGAACCACGGCTTGTACAGCGGCTTGCGGCGCTCAATCAGATCGAGTCGCTCGTGCGCCTGCCGCACGGTGATACCGCCCTTGGCCTTCTCTTCGTCGGAGCGCTCGTTGAAGTGTTCGGCGTATTCCTTGGGCACGCGATTCTTGCGCTTCGTACTGCTTGCAGCAGGGCTTTCGGCGGTTGCGCCGTTCGCCGCCGCGCCCTCAGCGCCCGCCTCGCCGTTCGCCGCGTTCGCCGATTCAACCGACTCATTGGAGTCACCGGTAAACACTTCGGCATCGTCGTAGGCCTTCTCTTCGGCCGCTTTGTCTTCGACCGGAGTGACTTCCGCGCTGTCCGCCAAAAGTCGGTGGGCTTCTTCATTGTCATCGTCCAAGGACTTGGCCACGGAGGTCACGAGTACCTTGGTTTTCGACGCAAGATCCAGCGCCTCGTCCACGCTGCCGTTGGCCGCCTCAGCCTCGACCTTGGCACGTTCGCGCAGGCGCTTGGCCAGATCGGCCGAATACTGCGAAGCGTCACGTTCGTCCAAATGCTTGACCACGCCATCGGACAGTTGCGAATCGACGTGATACATCGACCCCTTGCCGAGATTCACGGAGAACCAGTCGGCGAAATGTTCCAGCAGCCAGATACGTTCGGTGTTCACGCCGGTACTCGGCAAATCCACGACTTCGGTGATGCGGTTACGACCATCCGTGCAGGTGGCCTCGATATCCGTCAGGTTCACGTCGGCGCGTACGTGCACGCCCAGCGGGTAGGCGATGCGGTGCATCATTTCACGCACGCGGAAGGAGCCGGTGCCGGCTCCCAGGTCCAACATGCCGACTCGTACAATCACGCTGGCTTTGGCGGCGATACCGGCGTCCACCACCGGTTTTTCCCAATCGCGTGCAATATCTTCCATGTCCAGCGGAATGGAGTGGGTGTGGAATTTACGTACAGCCGTTGCGCCTTTCGCTTCGGGCGCACTTTTTTTCTTCTGTTCGCTCACATCCTTCATTACTACTCCCTGCCTTCCCCGCCAGCAATCGTAAGGCGCTCAAATCTTCCGCGAATCGGACAGTGTCTCATATGCTGTCCGATATTCGGTCTCTATAGGTGGACAACTTGGCGCACTATATGGACTTCGTAACGTAAATAGCGATTTCGCGGGGATACACTATTGCCCACACAACAACCACGTTGAATATGGGCTGTGGGCTCGCAACGACTGGTCTCAACAACTGCGGAGGAGCCGCAGACGACCAGTAGACCGAGCAACCTGTTATTCGGCAAAGGAGGTTATATGGCAACACCTGAAGAACAGATCACTCCCGCTGACGCCGCCATCGTCACTACCGGGACCGGCCGAAAGGGCCCGGAGGAGCATGATCTTCCCGAAAGCCTGAAGTACGACATGGATCTGTGTCTTGAGATCCTGCGTAACGTACTGGGCGAATACAACCCCGAACTGCTGTCTACGTTCGACACCGTGCGTCATTACGCGGTGGAGGCCAGCGCCGAGCATTTCGCCGAGCTGAAGGATCCGAACCCCGACCAGGATGGCCTGAAGGAGGCCGTGAACGTCATCGACAACATGACGTTGCACGACGCCCAGCTGCTGGCCCGCGCGTTCGCCACGTATTTCCATCTGGCAAACCTGTCCGAGGAGAACTACCGCGTTTCCGTGCTCCACGAGCGCGAGAACAACGTGCCCGTTGACCAGGCGGTCGACCCGATCAACGAGCTCACCGTCGCTTACCACCAGCTCATCAATGAGACTGGCCCGGCCAAGGCCAAGGAACTGCTCAACCAGCTCGAATTCCACCCCGTCTTCACGGCGCACCCCACTGAGGCCCGTCGTAAGGCCGTGGAAGGCAAGATTCGCCGCGTTTCCGAATTGCTTGAGGAGTACAAGCGCCTCGGCGGCTCGGATAAGAAGGAATGCCTGCGCCGTCTCTACAACGAGATCGACGCCCTGTTCCGCACTTCTCCAATCGCGCTGAAGAAGCCGACCCCGGTTGAGGAAGCGGACACAATTCTCGACATCTTCGACAACACGCTGTTCAACACCATCCCCAAGGTCTACCGTCGCTTCGACGACTGGGTCCTGGGCGATAAGGCCGGTCTCGTCGAGCCCGCTTGCCCCGCGTTCTTCCACCCGGGCAGCTGGATCGGCTCCGACCGCGACGGTAACCCGAACGTCACCGCCAAGGTGAGCCGCGCCGTGGCCCGCAAGTTCTCCGATCACGTAATCGCCGCCCTTGAGGAAGCCACCCGCACCGTGGGCCGCAACCTCACGATGGAAGCCGAGACCACGCCGCCGAGCGCCGAGCTCAAGAGCCTCTGGAGCCACCAGAAGGAAATGAGCGAGCGTCTGACCGACAAGGCCGCCCTGATCTCCACCAAGGAGATGCACCGCGCGGTCATGCTGGTGATGGCCGATCGTCTGCACTACACCATCGAGCGCGATGCCGACCTCATGTACCACTCCTGCGACGACTTCCTCGCCGACCTCAAGGTGGTCCAGCGTTCGCTGGCCGCCGCCGGCGCCAAGCGTTCCGCTTACGGCCCGCTGCAGGATCTGATCTGGCAGACCGAGACCTTCGGCTTCCACATGGTGGAGATGGAGTTCCGTCAGCACTCCGTGGTGCACGCCCGCGCCCTTGCGGATATCCGCGAGCACGGCCTGCACGGCGAGCGCGGCGAACTGCAGCCGATGACGCACGAGGTGCTCGACACCTTCCGCGCCCTCGGTGCCATCCAGAAGCGCAACGGCCTCAAGGCCGCCCGCCGCTACATCATCTCCTTCACCAAGAGCGCCCAGAACATCAAGGATGTCTACGAGCTCAACCGCTTGGCCTTCTCCCACCCGGAGGACGTGCCCACCATCGACGTGATCCCGCTGTTCGAGCAGCTTGAGGATCTGCAGAACTCGGTGGATGTGCTCGAGGAAATGATCAAGATCCCCGAGGTCCAGGCTCGTCTGAAGGCCACCGGCAACAAGCTCGAGGTCATGCTCGGCTACTCCGACTCCTCGAAGGACGCCGGCCCGACCTCCGCCACGCTGGCCCTGCACTCCGCTCAGGAGCGCATCGCCAAGTGGGCTGAGTCGCACGACATCGACCTGACCCTGTTCCATGGCCGCGGCGGCGCCGTCGGTCGTGGCGGCGGCCCCGCCAACCGCGCGGTGCTCGCCCAGCCGGTCGGTTCCGTCAAGTGCCGCTTCAAGCTCACCGAGCAGGGCGAGGTCATCTTCGCCCGCTACGGCAACCCGGTGCTGGCCATCCGCCACGTCGAGTCCGTGGCTGCGGCGACCTTGCTGCAGTCCGCGCCGAGCGTGGAGAAGCGCAACACCGAGATGACCGAGAAGTACGCCGATATGGCCGCTCAGCTCGACGAGGCCGCGCACAACCGCTTCCTCGACCTGTTGAACACCGATGGCTTCGCCCCGTGGTTCTCGATCGTCACGCCGCTGACCGAAATCGGCCTGCTGCCGATCGGCTCCCGCCCGGCCAAGCGTGGCCTCGGCGCCAAGTCGCTCGACGACCTGCGTACGATTCCGTGGATCTTCTCCTGGGCTCAGGCCCGCATCAACCTGGCCGCCTGGTACGGTCTCGGCACCGCATGCGAGAAGTTCGGCGATCTGGAGACCATGCGCAAGGCGTATGAGGAATGGCCGCTGTTCTCCACCTTCATCGACAACATCGAGATGTCCATCGCCAAGACGGACGAGCGCATCGCCAAGATGTACCTCGCCCTCGGCGACCGCGAGGACCTCAACAAGAAGGTACTCGAGGAGATGGAGCTCACCCGCAAGTGGGTTCTGGCCATCGTGGGCGACAAGTGGCCGCTGCAGCACCGTCACGTGCTCGGCCAGGCCATCCGCATCCGCTCCCCATACGTGGACGCACTGTCCGTCACTCAGGTGCTGGCGCTCAAGTCGCTGCGCAAGAAGGTGGACAAGGAAGAGCTCTCGCAAAGCCAGCAGGCCGGATTCATCTATCTGATCCTCTGCACCGTTTCAGGTGTTGCTGCCGGCCTGCAGAACACGGGCTGATTCCCGGCCGACCGATCGACAAAAGCGAGCGGGGAGGTTCCGTGCCGATAAACGGCGCGGGCCTCCCCGCTCGCGTCATCCGGCCCTAGACTGGCCGGCGACGGCGCACGCCGGGCGGGCGCGCAGAGAACGGACGCGCGGAACGGGCACCTCGACAGATCGGAGGGGACATGGGCAAGCCAGCGGGCGGGCGCGGGAACACCGGGTCCACGGACGGCATCAAGGCGGGGGGCGACGCCGGGAACGAACGCCACACTTGCAAAGCGAATCCGGCTACAACCGATGGCATTGGGAAGAAACACGGCACAGAAGATACGTCAGAAAATTTTTCCGGCGAGAGATGTGCTTTGGCACCGAAAGCAGCTACCAAATTCCCTAAGGCGAGTAGATGCTATGTGGCTTTGGGCAAGGCCAGGCGTGCGCTATGGTGGCTGGGATTACTGCTGCTTTCACCAGCACTTATTTTGTGGGCGGAATGGGGCGCCAATGGCGATGATGATACTATAATCTGCAGAGTCTTAACGTTCTCTTCCTCTTCGTGCATGAATTTAACTACGGCAACTGAGTATGTACGTAGACTTACCTTAGTATTGATTATGGGGGTAGTCTGCTGGATTGCGGCGCTTGTCATCTTTGGCGTGCGTTCATATATGCGATCTGTATATCCGGAACTTCGTGATCATTCCTCTTCCGCCTCGCATGTCCTTGTGGGAATCATATCGTTTCTCGTGCTGGTTATGGTCTTTCCTGTTTTTGTGATAACGCTACTTTCCGCTCTAATGACTCTATGACGTTTTACCAGAGGCGCATTGCGTGGAATGGCTGAATCATTCCACGCAGTGCGATCACAATCATGATTGATTAACGGTTCGGATTTTCAAGAGATTCAGCATAGGATAATGCCAATATACCAGCCTCCGCTTGACTCGGGAGTCGGTCTGCATGTGACGCAATGAGCAGTGCTTTTTTACTTCCGGATACGTTATCGAATATTCCAAGATCAATTCCATCAACGAGTTTTCGAAATGCGATGACCAGGTTGTCCGCACTTCCCTTGAACCGGGACTGATAGAACCGTTTAATTCGATTCGTCTCGCTTTGCGCGAACATGTCCCGCATAGCGGTGGACAAAGACCTTTCGGAGGAATTGCTCTGCATGGACCGCGCCAGCAACCATGCATCGCAGTCCGCGAGAACATCGCTGTAACTGAATCCCATACGGGCGTCTTGCTCGCCGAGATGAGCGTGCAGCCATGATGCCAGGTCCTCTTTCGGGGCATTCGCCAGGTAGCTTCCCCAGATCTGCAGCAAATCCAGGGCCCATCCGCCCAGATCACCGAGACCATAGTCCATTGGATCGTTCGTAACGCCCCATGTCAAGTATCCCAAGGACGTGGCGGCCATATGGGCGATGTCCCGATTGGGCAGCGTGCCTTTGATGACAGGCTGTGCATCACATGCGACACCGCATGCCTGACGCGACAAGGCCAATTCGCTGGGAGTAACCGGCTCCGGGGTGTACGCGTGCCATAGTGCCTGCGTGCCGGAACTTCCTTCCGACCAGTACGTAGGTTTGCGAAGCCACTGCAGGATGAGTTGACCGATGCTGTCCTCATAAACCGCCACCTGGGTACCCAGAGCGGCAGGGGCTTTGTGACACTCCTGCTCGGGTGTCGCCGCCGGCCTGCAGAACACGGGCTGATCCGCGGCTGTCCGACCGCTTGATGAACGGGGAGGTTCCGTGCCGATTGACGGCGCGGGCCTCCCCGTTCGCGTCGCACGGCCCTAGACTGGCCGGCGACGGCGCGCACGGAACGGGCGCGCGGGCCGAGCGACAGACTCGGATGATCGGAGGGGGACATATGGACGCGGAAAGGGACACGGACGGGACGACGGACGCGCACGAGGGGGACCACACGCCCGCGGACGGTGCCGGGACGGAGGGCGAAGGCGGCAAGCCGGACACTAGGCCGGGCGACAGACTCGCGACCATCCGACGCACGCTGTGGTGGATAGGACTGGCGCTACAGCTCCCATTCGCTTTGACTCTGATCCATTTTGATACCCCTTACCTGATATTGGAGCGTATCCTATGCGCTATTCCGCCAAGACTGGCAAGCGACCCGTCATCAATCGTCGGCATTCCCGCACTTGAAACGGAATGGTGTCGAGAATTCCTGGCACTAGTCCTGGGCGCAGTTTGCTGGGTTACAGCTGGAGTAATGAGATTAGTTGCGGACAGCCCATCAAACCATGGAAAAGAAACCCTTCCTGTACGCATCTTCGCCGGAATCATCACCATCATCGTATTGATGGCCACCGGTATTACAGGACTCTTCCTCGGCATAGCGGCCTTTTAGAAGTTTCCCCGTATCTGGCAGAGGAATTCCAAATCGAAAGCACAACAGCGAATGTGTGGGCAGACGACACATCTGCCCACACATAATGCATTATGCGAGCTACCGTCTTGGCTGATCAATGAATGCAGCGAACGCCCGAGCACTCACTTCAGCTTCCTGCTTATCAGGAAGCTTGTCTGTACCGGCAGCCTTTTTTAGGATGCTTTCGCTCAGACAAGTAGTTCAGCATGCAACGCCAGATCGGTACCGTGACCCATGCGCCCGCGGTACCATTAGAGACTCCGACGCTCTCATTTTACATTTTCATGAGCGAGATTTGACGCTACTACAACATTTTATGAGGGAGATTCTGGTCTAAATGCACATTTCATGAGGAAGATTCTCCTAATCCACTACCGCTGCGCAAGAAGGTGGACAAGGAAGAGCTCAGCCACGGCAAGAGGGAGGGCTACACCTACCTCATCCTGTGCACCATCTCGGGCGTCGCACGGCCCTAGACTGGCCGGCGACGGCGCGCACGGAACGGGCGCGCGGGCCGAGCGACAGACTCGGATGAT
>ENA-USUA01000423-USUA01000423.1-human-gut-metagenome-genome-assembly--contig:-NODE-423-length-26886-cov-7.757917_pt1 | contig 26886 bp, 10 predicted proteins | sample MGYA00250057_ERZ773390 | MGnify/ENA primary metagenome ERZ773390 (study PRJEB29103, sample SAMN06111941) | human gut metagenome | biome: human gut; feature: ankylosing spondylitis patient; material...
CTCATAGTCGGTCAACATACGGTCGGCTACGATATTATAGTCCAATGTCTCGCCAGTCCACACATTATAGCCTGTCGGGCTTTCCGGGTCAAATGGCGAACGAGTCGGGTTATTATACAACGCCTGCTTGAAGTTTGCCTTCTTATCCTCATCCGATCCATCGGAAGTACGAGCAGTCTGACGATAATCCACGATCGGACGGATCTCTAACCAACCATCGAACAGCTTAAAGTTTGCATTCAAGCGTCCACCATAGTCCTTACGGTTATCCTTAATCGTGATGCCTTCGTTGGTCTCATAGAAGAAAGAGGTGTACACTTGTGCGTTCTCGGTACCTAGCTCCAAAGAGAGGTGATGTTTTTGCGAGAAGTTATCCTTCTGCAAAAGAGCGTCCCACCAATCAGCGTTCTGCCCGTAATCAGTGATATTCACGTCCGTACGATTGCGATATTCATCGGCGGTCATCATATCCGGACGGCCATAGTTTTGTTTCTTCGAAAGCTCAGTACTATAATTCAATTTTACTTTACCATTCGTGTTAGAACCACTCTTCGTTGTGATCAAGATCACACCCGAAGCAGCACGTGTACCATAGATCGCACCAGCGGAAGCATCTTTCAGCACATCGATAGATTTGATATCGTCTTGGTTCAAGGCACGAATATCACCTCCCGGGAAACCATCGACAACGATCAATGGAGCCTTACCAGAGTTGATAGAGGTCAAACCACGCAACTGGATCGTGGTCGTACCATTGGCACTACCATTATTTTGCAAGATCAAACCGCTGATCTTACCTTGCAAAGAGCTGGTGATATCGGCACCACCCACACCCTTCATCATATCGCCGGCAGACAATGAGGTAACGGAGCTGGTCACTTGCTTCTTCTCCATCGTACCGTAACCTACGACCACGACCTCTTCAAGAGCCTGGGAATCTTCCGACAACGTAACATTTATAACACTTTGACTGCCAACCGGGACTTCCTTGGTCGTGTAACCGATATAAGAGATTTCCAAAACAGCGTTTGCGGGCACATCTTGCAACGTAACCGAGCCGTTCATGTCGGTTACGTTACCGATAGTAGTTCCCTTGACCAACACGTTCGCGCCGATCAACTCACCCATTGAATCTGAAACCTTAACCGTAATAGTCTTACCATTTTGCATGACCGATTCAACATTCGGTCCGTAGTTGTGCGAGGGTTCCACAGCCGCCAATCCTTGAAAGGAGGCCATACATAGGAATCCCGTGGTAAGCATCATAACACTTGGTTTGAACAAGCTTAAACACAATTGCTTGCTCTTCTTACTACATTTTTCCATCTTTATTATTAAATGGTTATAATTAATTGAGATTAACAATATTCAAACACCAAAAACCTACTTTCTGCTATCTCTGAGCGCAGTCCCTAATAAAAATGACTAGCTAAAACGTTCGTTTAGACTAGTCGTCCGCGAAGTTAACCATTAATTTAAATTAAGCAACATTCATTTAAATCATTTTTCGATTCTATTAGTAATAAGACTTATAATCAACACATTACATCCAATATTAAAATTGTGTCAAATGCACTATCCCATCCATCAAAATGACTAGTCTAAACCAACGTTTAAACCAGTCATTTTCACATTTATTATACTATTGAGTATGATAAAAACCATACCTTTACTCCCCCAAAGAAAGAATGCAGAAACCATGAAACTACAAATCATCGATACCGGCTACTTCTACGCCGACGGAGGCGCCATGTTCGGGGCCATTCCTAAAAGCGCTTGGAGCCGTCGCTATCCGAGCGACGAGACAAATGGTTGCGTGCTCGCCATGCGTAGCCTTGTCATAAAAACAGATGACGGACGCATCGTCCTAGTAGATAACGGAGCGGGAAATAAACACTTAAAACAACTAAGTTATTACCGCTTCTTCAACTTGATAGACCTCGGCACGGAACTACGAAACCGGGGAATTCAACCGGAGGAAATCACGGATGTTGTCCTCACTCATCTCCATTTCGATCATTGCGGTTATACCACGCAAAAGGATGAATCTACCGGACATTTATTTCTCTCATTCCCAAATGCGAACCACTGGGTTAGCCGCAAGCAATGGGAGAATTTCCTTCATCCGAACGCCTTGGAGAGAGATTCCTATTTCATCGAGAATATGCAAGCCGTCGCAGACGCTAATTCCTTACGGCTGCTAGATGCCGACACATCGATTTGCCCCACTATAGAGCTACGCCTGTACGATGGGCACACTCCGGGACAAATTGTTCCCTATATCCATACGGAGGACCGGACTTTTGTCTTTGCCGGGGATGTTATCCCCCTTGTAGCCAGCGTATCTCCGGAATGGATCTCGGCTTACGATACGTATCCGATCACGTCATACAACGAGAAACTGCGCATACTTGCTGAAGCCTCCCGAAAAGGGCAAGCGCTCATCTACTGCCATGACGCTTACATCCGCTGCACAACCGTAAAACGTGTGAATACATATTATAAGAAAGACAAGGAAATACCTCTCAAGAAGACGTTTCTTTTCCCTTAGTCCCTAGCCCTTTTCCCTTTAGACCTTAGGTGTTTCTTCCATATTCCTTAGACATTTCTTATAGAAGTATTCATCATCCAACAGCCGTTGCATGATCGTCCACCAACTGTTGGATGATCATGCAACAACTGGTGGACGATCATGCACCAGTTGATAAATAGTCTCTATATATAGACAAAGTCCCTAAGGTTATCGCATCAAAAGTGTAAAAGCATTAGATAAAACGGCTAATTCTTTTTATCTTTGGGCGGTGATACTGAATCAATTATTGTTTTACGTTCTAAACTCTAAACACATGAACAGCCTAAGCAAACTAGCGCTCGTCCTGACATTTTGCACGGGAATGATCGCTTGCTCCGGTGGTAAGGCCGTAAAAGGAGATTACGGAGTAGTGCCTTTGCCACAAGAAGTAACATTGACGAACGGAAATCCTTTCGTCCTAAGTCCATCCACGAAGATATTTTATCCGGAGGGCAATGATAAGATGAAGAAGAACGCCGAGTTCCTCGCTTCTTATATCAAGGAAATCACGGGCTATGAATTAGCAACCGCTACCGGCCAGCCCGGTAAGGGGATCAGCCTCGTTATCGACCAAAGCATCCAGAATCCGGAAGGATATCAACTGACCGTTAGCGATAACGGGATACGGATCGCCGGAAGCACGGATGCCGGCGTATTTTATGGTATCCAGACATTACGTAAATCGATCCCGGCCACGGCCCAAGGGATGAACGTAGAATTACCGGCAGCTACCATCAACGACTATCCCCGTTTTGCCTATAGAGGCATGATGCTGGATGTCAGCCGCCATTTCTTCCCGGTGGATTCGGTAAAAACGTATCTCGATATCCTTGCCTTGCACAACCAAAATACGTTCCACTGGCATCTGTCCGATGACCAAGGTTGGCGTATCGAGATCAAGAAATATCCGGAATTGACACAGATCGGATCTAAACGTAAGGAAACCGTGATCGGCCATAACTCCGGAACATATGACGGAAAAGAATACGGGGGCTTCTATACACAAGACCAGATTCGCGATGTCATCAACTATGCCGCTGAACGCCATATCACGATCATCCCGGAAATCGATATGCCGGGACATCAATTGGCAGCCTTGGCTACTTACCCGGAACTGGGATGCACCGGGGGCCCTTATGACGTATGGGGTCAATGGGGAGTAGCCGACGACGTGATCTGCGCCGGAAACGAGAAATCCATGCAATTCCTAGAAGACGTATTGAGCGAGGTCATCGATCTTTTCCCGTCCGAATATATCCATGTAGGTGGTGATGAGTGCCCGAAGGTACGTTGGGAGAAATGCCCAAAATGCCAAGCTCGCATCAAGGCGGAAGGTATCAAGGGAGATAAGAAGCATTCCGCCGAGGAATATTTGCAAAGCTACGTGATCTCCCGCATGGAGAAATTCGTGGAGAGCAAAGGACGCCATATCATCGGCTGGGACGAGATCCTAGAAGGAGGCTTGGCCCCGAATGCCACGGTAATGAGCTGGAGAGGCATGGATGGAGGTATCGAGGCCGCCAAGCAAAAGCATAACGTGGTCATGACACCGAATACATATGTATATCTGGATTACTATCAATCAGCGGATACGGATCTTGAGCCCGAAGCTATCGGTGGTTACTTGCCGTTAGAGAAAGTATATTCTTTTGAGCCGACAGCCGGTATCTCTCCTGAAGACCAGAAGTACGTGATCGGGGCGCAAGCCAACCTCTGGACGGAATATATCCCGACCTTCTCACAGGTAGAATACATGATCATGCCCCGTATCGATGCCGTAGCCGATATCCAGTGGAGCGATCCGTCCAAGAAAGATTATCAGACGTTCCTGCCCCGTGTGGCCCGCATGACACAACTTTACGATCGCTTGGGATATAATTACGGAAAGCATATCTTCGATATTAACGCCTCCCTGACCACCAATACGGAGAACGGAACACTCGACATAGCCTTGACGAAGTTGGGTGAAGGAGATATCTATTATACGGTAGACGGTAGCGATCCTACGATCGCCAGCATCAAGTATGAAGGCCCGGTACAGATCAACCAAGATTGCGAATTCAAGGCGATCGTTGTCCGTCCGAACGGTACGAGCCGCATCTTCTCAGAAGATATCTTCTTCAATAAAGCGACGATGAAGCCCATCACCTTGAAAGAGCAACCCAGCAAAGGATACGTTTTCAACGGGGCACAGGTATTGGTAGACGGCTTACGTGGAGGAAGCAATTACAAGACCGGCCATTGGCTGGGTTTCCAAGGAAAAGACCTTGACGCCACGATCGATCTAAAGGAATCAACCGAAATCCAAAAGGTATCTTTCAATACGAATGTGGTAAAAGGCGATTGGATCATGGGAGCCTCCGCCGTAACCGTAAAGGTATCCGACGATGGCAAGAATTTCAAGGAAGTAGCATCCAAGAAAATCCCGGGGCTGACCCAAAACGACAAGGACGGATTATATCCCCAAGAGATATCCTTCGCCCCGGTAAAGGCTCGCCATGTCGAGGTTATCATCAACAGCAGCAAACTACCAAAATGGCACGGTGGTGCCGGAAGCCCCGCATTCTTGTTCGTAGATGAGATAGAAATCTTATAAGATAATGATACAGCGAGATGGCTGAGAGATACCCGCCATCTCGCTTTCTTATTTTAAACTAAATAACAAATATCATGATAAACAAAAACATCTTAATTCTTTCAGCCCTATGCTCCTGTTGCTCACTATGGGCGGATGAGGTTGTCGTGCGACATTATAATTACGCCGGCCCTTACGAGGTGAAGAAACCCTTCTTGGCAGATAGCCTGGATGTAAACAGTAAGAGATTCTCTGACAAGGAACTATTGAACACGACCGTTCCTTTCTGCAACCTTTCCCAAAGCGGACAAACCCTTGACGCGGCGTCTTCCGGAGAGCTGACCTTACCAACCTCGGCCTCTTCCTACGCGCTACATTTGGTTTCCTTCTACCTGAATAGTGACCGCTATACAAAAGGTACCTTAAGGATCAATGGCCCTGAGATTTCAGAAGTCTACGTGGATGGACAACTCACAAAACTAACCCAAGGAGAAGCCTCGTTGACCTTGGAGCCGCAACGCTATGAAATCGTAATTAAATATTTATCTGAGAGCCACAAAGAGAATGCCTTAAAAGCCTCATTCAACCCGGAAAAAGACGCGGTGGTAACCGCGACCGTCAATCCGGAGAAACGTTATACATTAAGTGATGTATTTGATGGTAAACGTATCCAATCCGCCAGCCTGTCCCCGAATGGAAAACTCATTATCGTCTCCTATCAAGAAACCTATCCCGGTGGAAAGCAGTCCTCATTTACCCAGATACTAGACAAGGCTACCGGTTCCGTATTGGTTGAGAACGGACAGTGCTTACGCTGGATGCCTAAAAGCAATCTGGCCTATTACACCCGGAAAGGGATGAAAGGCACGGAATTGGTGACCTTAGACCCTACCAGTAAAAAGGAGAACATCCTTGCCAGCCAATTGCCCGAGGGTTCTTTCAGTTTCGGACCTACCGAGGACTATCTATTATTCTCCATACGGGAGAAAGGACCGCAAGAACGAAAAGAGATCCAAGAGATACTGGTGCCGGATGATCGCCAACCGGGATGGAGAAACCGTATGTTTATCCATAAATATGACCTGCGAACCGGATTGTTCCAACGGCTCACCTATGGACATACTTCTACTTACATCAACGATGTATCTCAAGACGGCCACTATCTGCTATTCAGTCGCAGGGAACCGAATTTAACGGAGCGCCCTTTCTCACGTACATATATATATAAGATGGATCTACGAACCATGCATGTGGATACCCTTATAAAAGGTGAGAAATTCGTAAGCCGTGCCGTTTTCTCCCCAGATGCCACCCAATTACTCGTTGACGCGTCTGGAGAGGCTTTCGATGGTATCGGATTAAAGATCAAAGAAGGACAGACATCCAATACGAGCGACGGGCAATTATTCCTATACAATATAGCAGATAAAAGTATAAAGCCGCTTACGAAAGATTTTGACCCCTCTGTCGATTCCTACGAGTGGAACGCCCTCGATAAACAAATCTATATCACGGCGAAAGATAAGGACCGTGTTCGCATGTATAGTCTAAACCCGTCCAACGGAAAGATTAAGCAACTTCAAGCCAAGGAAGATGTCATCTCCGATTACTCCATCGCCAATCAAGCTTTCGAAATGGTTTATTTCGGATTAAGCGCTTCCAATTCCCAAAGGCTTTATACCTATAACTTGAAAAACGACGCCTCTTCCTGCTTGATCGATCTCTCCAAAGAGATCTTGAAAGACGTCACTTTAGGAGAAGTGCAAGATTGGAATTTCGTCTCCGCCCAAGGGGATACGATTTACGGCCGTTTCTATCTTCCTCCTCATTTTGACGCGACCAAGAAATATCCGATGATCGTGAATTATTACGGAGGAACAACTCCTACGGCCCGGGTGATGGAAAGCCGTTATCCTTCGCATATATACGCCGGCTTAGGGTACATCGTCTACATCATACAGCCCAGTGGAGCGACAGGGTTCGGCCAAGAGTTCTCCGCACGCCATGTCAACGCATGGGGTAAACTTACCGCTGACGAGATCATCGAAGGCACGAAAAAGTTCTGTGAGGAGCATCCTTTTGTCAACACGAAGAAAATCGGTTGCATGGGGGCTTCATACGGAGGTTTCATGACTCAATACCTACAAACAAAAACAGATATATTCGCGGCGGCCATGTCTCATGCGGGAATCAGCGACATCACCAGCTATTGGGGAGAAGGTTACTGGGGATATTCATACAGCTCGTTGGCTAGCGCTAACAGTTATCCATGGAATGCCCGGGATATGTACACTTTACAAAGTCCGCTGTTTAACGCAGACAAGATCAATACCCCGATCTTGTTCTTACATGGAACCGCAGACACGAATGTTCCGATTGGAGAGAGCATCCAGATGTTTACCGCATTAAAATTATTGGGTAAGCCTACAGCGTTTGTCCAGGTAGAAGGAGAAAATCACCATATATTGGATTATGACAAACGAATATTGTGGAATAACACGATTTACGCATGGTTCGCTAAATGGCTGAAAGACCAACCCGAGTGGTGGGACGCATTATATCCTCCCAAAAGCCTATAGGAGTTAGAATAGTTCACTTTATTCACACATATTTAAAGAGTATCTTTAGTTAGATACTCTTTTTTATTTAAATACATTAGATAGTATTCATGAAAGAACTTAGTTTCCGGAGAACTTCATGAGAGCAAGGTGTTTTTGGTGTTACTTTTTAGCATTGATGCGGGATTGAGTTAAAAACAATTTGCATATTAACATCATATATTAATACCATAATGCACTAAATTAACACATACCCAAGGCAAGCAATATTTACAAACTGCTACACAAATTCATTTTTAACACCAATACGCTTGTTTATTGCAAATATACTTCTATATTTGCAATATAAAGTTCAAAACAAAGCACTTAATGTAAATAATACAATTAGATACAGTAGGTGTTTATATAGATTGTATGCTTTGTGATTTATTAAAATATTTGTAATAATTAATAAATGCCAAGAGATGAATTGATTTAGTTCTCCGGAAACTACGTCGCTCTACTAAATGGCAGAAATTGATTATAACAATCTATTTATTAACAAATTAAACAAAAAGTATGTATCTATGAAAAGGTTGACTTATCTTTTACTATGCTTGTTTGCAAGTATAGCGTTCGCAACAGCACAGACCGCGAAGGTGACCGGTACGGTTATCTCGGCGGAAGACGATGGACCTATCATCGGAGCCTCTATCGTAGTAGCAGGAACTACTATCGGAACGGTAACCGATCACAATGGAGCGTTCACACTAGATGTTCCTTCCAATGCCCAAAAGCTAATCATCTCTTACATCGGTATGAAATCTGTAGAAGTAACAGTAAAACCGATTATTAAAGTTAGCATGGAATCAGACTCGCAGAATCTGGATGAAATTGTAGTAGTTGGCTATGGTACACAAAGAAAAAAGGATGTAACAAGCGCCATCTCGAAAGTTGGGGGTGAAGACCTAGCTAACTTAGCGGCACCTTCATTTGATACCCAATTAGCAGGCCGTGCCGCCGGTGTACAAGTAACGACACCCAGCGGCGTGTTGGGTTCCGGCCCTCAGTTTAAAGTACGTGGTATGAGCACCATCTCCGCAAGCTCACAACCTTTATTCATCATCGATGGTATGCCATTGGCGGTAGGAGACAACAGTTCCGGATCCACCGGTATGGGTATGTTGTATGCTGAATATAACGCCATGTCGGATATCAATCCGAACGATATCGAGTCGATCGAGATCTTAAAAGACGGTGCCGCTACGGCTATTTATGGTTCCCGTGCGGCAAACGGCGTTATCTTGATCACAACGAAAAAGGGCTCCAAGGGACGCACCAGCGTAAACTACGATGGTTATATCACAGCGGCCAGCCCGGCTAAATTGCATGACCTGTTAGGAGCGAAGGATTTCGTCACTATCGCTAACGAGAAATACGAGAACTGGGGTATGAAGGGACAAGCCGTATACGACCCGAACGGCCCGGATACCAACTGGAACGACTATATCTTCCGTACGGGCTTCCAGCACAATCACAGTTTGTCTGCCAGCGGCGGTACCGATAAGAGCCAATATTACGTATCGCTCGGTTTCACGGAGCAGGAAGGTATCGTACGTGCCAACGACTTGAACCGCCTGAGCTTGAAAGCAGACTTGACGCAGCAGGCTACGAAATGGTTCCGAATCGGATTGAACGGACAAATGACACGCACGATCATGAATGGTGTCATGAATGGAGAAAACTCCTTAGGCGGTGTAGGTTTCGCCGGAACCCGTATGTTGCCGAACGTGGATGTGTACAACCCAGACGATCCTACCGGCTACAATATCGATGCGGAAAACCGCAAAGCCTTGGGACGTGGTGGCAACTTGAGTTATATCGATAACGGTGTGCAGAACATCGTATGGGCATTAGACAACAACGTGAATCGTACGACAAACACCCGTGTAATCGGAGGTGGCTGGGGTGAGATCACCTTTATGGATGGTCTTACGTTTAAGACACAAGCTGGCCTAGACATCGCTAACGTACGCGACTATATGTATTGGGATACAGAATCCGGTGATGGATACGGATATGGCGGTTTAATCGAGGAGGTAAACTCCACATACGCCACTTGGAACTGGCAGAACGTATTGAACTTCACACGCACGTTTAACTCGGTACATAATCTGACTGCTACGGCTGTACAAGAATATACACACAGCGAGACAGAATATATGGACGGAAGTGTCTATGAGTTGTCTGATCCGTTCTTTTCCGAGCATATCATCAGCAATACGTTCGGACAGAAGGACGTAGGTGGATGGAAATCGGAGAATGGCTTGGCTTCTTATATGTTCCGTGCGAACTATAATTATGATAGCAAGTATTATATCGGCGCTTCCATTCGTTACGATGGCCTCTCTAAATTGCCGAAGGATACTCGCTGGGGTACATTCTGGGGGGCTTCCGCCGCTTGGCGCTTGTCTCGCGAGAAATTCTGGACAGAAGCACCTGTCAACGAATGGTTCAACGACCTCCGCTTGCGTGCCAGCTATGCGACAATCGGTAACTCTGCTTTAGGCAGCGATTATCCCTATTTGGGAACGTATGGTGCCAAATTGGTAGGACCGATGGCAGGTATCGCTTGGAACGTAATGGGTAACAATAACTTGAAATGGGAGACAACCGAGACTTTCGATATCGGTTTGGATGGTGCTCTCTTCAATAACCGTATGACTTTCGAGATCGCTTATTGGCAGAAGAACTCCAAAGACCTAGTATTGCGAGTACCGACTCCTCCGACGATGGGTATCCCCAACAACTACTACTATGACAATATCGGAAAGATCAAGAACTCCGGTTTCGAGTTGACAGTAGGGGGTACGATTATCAATACGAAGGACTGGAATTGGCATTCGGACATCAACTTCTCTACCGTGAAGAACACGGTGAAAGAGCTGTATGGTGGAACGGATATCATCGACAACTATACGATCATTCGGGAAGGTGAATCTTACCAATCACTTTACGGTTATGATTATTACGGTGTGAATGCCGCCAACGGTAATCCGATTTGGAGAAAGGCGGACGGCTCTTTGGTACAGTTCGATACTTTCGGAGCATATGATTATGCCGAATACGATCCTTCCAACCCCGAAGATGTATCCAAACCATCGTCATTGACCAACGACGATCGTAAGATATTGGGTAAATCCATGCCGACTTGGTACGGAGGATGGAACAACACGGTTACTTTCAGAGATTTCGACTTGAATGTATTTTTCCGTTTCTCCGGTGGCAACAAGTTGATGAACGCATCACGTCAAAGCTCATTGCTGAACATGGATTTCGCAAACAACGGAACGGAGCTCTTAGGCCGTTGGGTATCTCCCGAGCAACCGGGTGATGGTATGACCCCGAAGATCGGTTACGGTGACGGGGCCGCGCTTTTCAATGACGGGTTCAGTGATTCTCACTTCGTGGAGAACGCCAGCTACCTGAAACTGGCTACACTAACCTTAGGCTACACGATCCCGAAGACGATCGTGTCCAAATTGGGTATGTCTAAGATCCGCCTCTATCTGCAAGGACAGAACTTATTCACGATCACCGGCTATAGCGGTTTGGATCCGGAGACACAGTCTCGTAATGGTGTGGATTGGAATGGTATGCCACAACAACGCTCGTTCACGTTCGGTGCTAACGTTACATTCTAATCACTTCGAGAAATTCGCATAAATAACAACTGTTGAAAACAATACAATTATGATATCGAATAAAATATATAAAAAGATTTTAACCGTAGCGTTGGGCACAGCCCTTTTCTCGCTACCGCTATTCACCGCCTGCGAAAGTGATGTGGTGGATCTGCAACCTATCGACAAGTTCTCGGATTTGACAGCTTACAGCACGCCTGATCGTTGTGAGCTATCCGTAATCGGTGCTTATGATGCCGCACAATGCGGTCTGTATATCAACACAGGCAACGGCCGTACACGTGGTTACCCTTTTGGGGCTGCCAGTATTTTACAAGGCGAGATGCGCGGGGAGGACATGAACCTGACCGCCGTGTTCTATGATTATACTTATTCCGCGACCTATAACGTGTCTACCGCCAATAACGTGGCGATGTGGGAGACCTCGTTCGAGGCGATCAATCGCTACAACATCGTAAGGGACGGCATCGAGGGAGCTGTTGCCAACGGAATAATCTCCCAAGAATTAGGAAACCAGTACAAAGGAGAGTTACTGTTCTTGCGTGCGCTGACGTATCACAACTTGATGATCCATTTCGCGCTACCTTACAACGTGGAGGGCAACAATAATTATGGTATGCCAATCTATCTGAACGCGGTAAGCGACCCTGCGCAAGTGGAAAACCAATTGCAAATCGGACGTTCTTCCGTAAAAGATACATATGCGCAGATATTGAAAGACCTCGACGAAGCGGAGAGCCTGCTTCCAGATGTGATCGAAGTCAACAAGATCGCCCGTGCGAGCAAAGGCGCAGCTATCGCACTGAAAAGCCGCGTACACCTGCACATGCGTGATTGGGCAGGCGTAATCGAAGATGCGAAGAAGCTGGAAAATAGTCGCTTCAAACTGGAGTCGGATCCCGCCACTCCATTTACCTCCTATTCAAATAACATGGAGTCTATCTTCTCGATCGCCAATAGCTCGGATGACAATGCCAGCGTGAACGGCGCGATGTCTTCTATGATGTCGGCACGCGACGGTGGCCGTGCGATGTGTCCGTCTTCTCCGATTCTTTACAATTCCAAGTTTTGGAGAGGTGATGACAAACGACGCAATCTATTACTCTATCGGGAGTCTGACCAATACTATTTCTGCGACAAGTATCAGAATCCGACTACACGTGAGGAATATGCCCCGATCATTCGTTATGCGGAGGTATTGCTGAATGAGGCGGAGGCTGCCGCACGTCAAGGAGACAAGGACTTGGCCTTGAAGAAACTGAATGAAGTACGCGATCGCTCCTTGGCGGATCCTGCCAGCCAAACGTATAAGGCAAATGACTTCGCCGACACGAAGGCCTTGACGGAAGCGATCCTTTGGGAACGACGTATCGAGTTCCACGGAGAGGGACGTCGTTGGGAAGACATTCACCGTTTAGCAGCGGACGACCTCTGTCCTTCCGGAGGTATCCCCGCTAAGATAGAGTACAACAACACGAAAGGGCAAGGTGCCTTCGTGGTAGGTGGTGAGGTGAAATCCGAGTGGTTCGGCAGTAACAAGGCGTTCATTCCATACACGGACAAACGTTTCATTTGGCCGATCCCGCAAAACGACTTATTACGTAACCCCACACTAGCCGCACAACAAAACGCAGGCTGGTAAACATAGACACACTCTTATTTTTTACTATGTAGGGGACATGAGAGGGCGAGACCGGGAGGTTCCGCCCTCTTTTCTTTTAAAACGTATTGACATAATAATTCACGGGAAATCATTATCTTTGCACTCTCTAAAAGAGGCTTATTCGTTATTTCGTGATAAATACTAATAAATCAACGATATGATTCTATTCTTTCAATCTTCAACAAAGACGGTGCTGGCTGTAGAGGCCGCGCACGCTTTCTCTCCTGAAGACACTCAAAAACTGGTTTGGTTGTTTAGCGAGGCAACTCCTGTTCAATCAGAAACATTGGAAGGCTGGTACGTAGGGCCACGCCGGGAAATGATTACCCCGTGGAGTACGAACGCCGTTGAAATTACCCAGAACATGGGCCTGACCGGTATTTCCCGTATTGAGGAATATTTTCCTGTTTCTTCTGGCGACGCGGATCACGATCCGATGTTACAACGTATCTACAATGGCTTGAATCAGGAGATCTTCACGATCAGTAAAAAACCAGATCCTATTGTCTATATTGAGGATTTGGAAGTGTACAACCAACAAGAGGGCTTGGCACTAAGCCAAGAGGAGATCGCTTACTTGAACGAGGTAAGCCAGAAGTTGGGACGTAAGTTGACCGATAGCGAGGTGTTCGGTTTCTCTCAAGTAAACTCGGAACACTGCCGCCATAAAATATTCGGAGGTGTATTCATCATCGACGGCGAGGAAAAAGAAAGTTCCTTGTTCAACTTGATCAAGAAGACTTCCGCCGAGAACCCTAATAAATTGGTTTCCGCTTATAAAGATAACGTAGCGTTCAATGAAGGCCCGACGGTAGAGCAATTCGCTCCCCTATCCGGTGACAAACCTGATTTCTTCGCCGTAAAAGATATCAAGACGGTTATCTCCTTGAAAGCCGAGACGCATAACTTCCCGACAACCGTTGAACCGTTCAACGGTGCCGCTACCGGAACAGGTGGTGAGATCCGTGACCGTCTGGGCGGTGGTAAGGCATCCTTGCCGATAGCGGGAACAGCTGTCTACATGACTTCTTACCCGCGTACAGAAGGCGCTCGCGAATGGGAAAAGATACTAGACCCCCGCCCTTGGTTATACCAGACTCCGGAGCAGATCTTGATCAAGGCTTCCAATGGTGCCTCTACATTCGGTAACCATTTCGGCCAGCCGCTTATCTGTGGTTCTTTATTGACTTTCGAGCACACGGAGAACGATAAGAAGTACGCTTACGACAAAGTAATCATGCTTGCCGGCGGTGTAGGTTTCGCAAATATGCGTGATGCTTTGAAGGGCGATCCGGAACCGGGCGAGAAAGTGGTTGTGATCGGTGGCGATAACTACCGTATCGGTATGGGTGGTGGAGCCGTATCTTCCGTAAACACGGGACAATATACAAGCGGTATCGAGTTGAACGCCGTACAGCGTGCCAACCCGGAAATGCAGAAACGTGCGGCTAACGTGATCCGTGCGATCGCCGAGTCTGACGAGAACCCGATCGTCTCTATCCATGACCATGGTGCGGGTGGACACCTCAACTGCTTGTCTGAGTTGGTGGAGGCTACCGGCGGACACATCGATATGAGCAAATTGCCGATTGGTGACCCGACTCTCTCAGCGAAGGAGATCGTAGGAAACGAGAGCCAAGAGCGCATGGGCTTATTGATGAAAGAAGAAGATGTAGCCCGTGTAAAACGTATCGCGGATCGTGAACGTGCCCCGATGTATGTGGTAGGCGAGACTACTAACGACATGAAGTTTGTCTTCGAACAAGCGGACGGCGTAAAACCTATCGATATCAAGCTGGAATATATGTTCGGTAAACCGCCTAGAACGGTTATGACAGACCATACGGTCACTGAATCTTATCAACCGGTTGTTTACAAAGAATCCGAACTTCACCATTATTTGGAGAACGTACTTCAATTGGAGGCCGTAGCCTGCAAGGATTGGTTAACAAACAAAGTAGACCGTTCCGTAACCGGTAAGATCGCCCGCCAGCAATGTCAAGGTGAATTACAATTGCCGTTGAGCGACTTAGGTGCCGTAGCGTTGGATTACCGCGGGAAAGCTGGTATCGCAACTTCTATCGGTCACGCTCCCCAGGTAGCCATGGTTGATCCGGCCGCCGGTTCCGTTATGGCAATCGCCGAGTCATTGACCAATATCGTATTCGCTCCGCTGACAGATAAGTTGGAGAGCGTATCCTTAAGTGCCAACTGGATGTGGCCATGCCGCAACGAAGGTGAGGACGCCCGTCTGTACACAGCCGTACAAGCCGCTTCCGACTTCGCTTGCAGCTTAGGTATTAATATCCCGACTGGTAAGGACTCCCTATCCATGACGCAGAAGTACGGTGACGATAAGGTGATCGCCCCGGGTACGGTGATTATCTCCGCCGGTGCCGAGGTTAGCGATATCAAGAAAATCGTCTCTCCGGTAGTAGCTCAAGACAAGAATACATCCATTTATTATATAGATTTCTCTTTCGATACCTTGAAGTTGGGTGGTTCCGCTTTCGCTCAAGCTTTGAACAAGCTGGGTAACGAGGTTCCGACCGTGAAAGATCCGGAATACTTCCGTGACGCTTTCAACGCCGTACAAGATGCGATCGAGAAGAGACTCATCCTTGCCGGACACGATATCTCAGCGGGAGGTATGATCACCGCCCTGTTAGAGATGTGCTTCGCCAACGTAGAGGGTGGTTTGGATGTCAACTTGGATAAGATCTCCGAGAGCGATATCGTGAAGATCCTGTTTGCCGAGAATCCGGGTATCTTGGTTCAGGTAAAGGACAAGAAGGCATTCGAAAAGTTGATGGAAGAAGCTGGCGTAAGTTTCGCCATCATCGCCAAACCGACCGACGAGCGCCATGTATTGGTATCGAAAGACGGCATCCAATATCACTTCGGCATCGACTATATGCGTGACGTATGGTACGAATCTTCTTATAAGCTGGATGTAAAGCAAAGCGGAAGCGTTTGTGCCGGAAACCGTTTCGAGAACTATAAGATGCAGCCCGTACAGTACAAGTTCCACAAGGACTTTACCGGAAAACTTTCTTCTTACGGACTCTCAGCGGAACGCCGCACTCCGAACGGCATCAAGGCCGCGGTAATCCGTGAGAAGGGTACGCAATGCGAGCGTGAGACCGCTTACGCCTTGTATCTGGCTGGTTTCGACGTGAAGGATGTCCATATGACGGACTTGGCTAGCGGACGCGAGACTTTGGAGGATGTAAACTTCATCGTATTCTGCGGTGGTTTCTCCAACTCCGACGTATTAGGTTCCGCCAAGGGCTGGGCCGGCGGTTTCTTGTATAACGAGAAAGCCAAGAAAGCGATCGACAACTATTACGCACGTAAGGATACGTTGAGCATGGGTATCTGTAACGGTTGCCAGTTGATGGCCGAGTTAGGCTTGGTTTATCCGGAGCACGAGAAAAAGCATAAGATGGTTCACAATGATTCCCATAAGTTCGAGTCTAACTTCGTTAGCTTGGAGATCCCGAAAAACAACTCCGTAATGTTCGGCTCCTTGAGTGGCACGAAGTTGGGTGTATGGGTAGCTCACGGTGAAGGTAAGTTCGAGTTCCCGTACGAGGAGAAGGAGTACAACATCATCGCTAAATACAACTACGATGGCTATCCCGCCAACCCGAACGGTTCTCCTTGGTCCGTTGCCGGTGTTTGCTCAAAGGACGGCCGCCATTTAGCCATGATGCCTCACCCCGAACGTGCGATCTTCCCTTGGCAATGCGGTTATTACCCCGCCGACCGTAAGGAGAACGACGAGGTCACTCCATGGATCGAGGCGTTCGTGAACGCTCGCAAATGGATCGAGAATAATAAGTAAAAATAACGGGGGTTGTTTTTAGCGTTCTTTGAACCTTAAAAACAACCCCTGTTTCTATATCTCCTTAAAGTTTCTTGGTAACCGCCTTTTGATTGAACTCATCCACACGGCAGAATAGACTTTACAACGAATCCACGATTTTAATATCCAAGCCGGTACAGGGGGATTATCGGTAACTATTACTTTATACAACCGTAATATCCCTGCAACACCCCGCTAATATCTTTGCCTTCGAAATTAATAGACACAGAATTTAATAGAAGAATCATGGAAAGGTTATTTAAAATCAGAATCTTTACGGTTATGTTCTTTTTAGCCGTAGCTTCTATAGCAGCGAACGCTAAAGAAAGTAAGAAGGAAGGTGACAATTATCATGCGAAGCAAATTCTCATCGTAGGTTTGCACGATAACGTGAAATCAAACTATTTCTACAATGGGATGATCGCCGAAGAGACCGGTATGAAAGCGGATAGTATCGACCAAACGTATAATACGATCATCGCCGAGAATATCGCCGCATCCGTAAAGAACGGAGATTGTAAGTTTATCCCGGCAAACGCTACACAAGTGACCGGACAGGTACTGAATGAGATCAAGGTGAACGGGGAGAGCGAGGATTGCTATTCCGATCTTTCAGCCGTGCCGACCGAAGAGTTACAAAAGGTATTGGATAATGCCGGCGCTGATTATCTGCTGGTATTAAACCAGCATTATCTTAAATGGCAAGACCAACCGTTGCGCACACTTTTCCATATCGTCAGCTATACCCTATTCGATAAAGATAAAAACGAGGTATATCGGGGGAATAACTTCTTTACCTGTATGAATCTTGAGAATCCGGATAAACTCAGAAAGAGCAGCCGCAAGAGTTCATCCAAGATAGCATCTAGCATTATCAAAACGTTGGATGAGGACTAACCTTCTTCTTTATAGACACATTTATAATTTTCTCGTTGAGCCTAATGGATATCCTTCATTAGGCTTTTTTCTTTATTTAAACCTACACACGGATGTAATCTCTTTGCAAAACGGGACACTTACTTTTGCGCCGTAAAAGATATTTAGGTTTAATTTTAAAAAGATTGTTATGAGGATGTTTAACAAACGCATTACTTGCAGGTTACTTGCCTGTTTGTTATTTTTTAATTGCTTACCGGCTCTCCTATTCGCGCAAGGAACGCAAGCCATTATCACCGGTACGGTCGTGGATAATAAAGGGGAATCAGTGATCGGAGCCACGATCCAAGTCAAGAATGAATCTACCGGATTCTTCACGGGCTCTATCACGAACGATAAAGGAGAATACACCATCAAGCAGCTTCCGCTAGGTTCTCCTTATACCGTTACAGCTTCTTATATCGGTTATGGGGAACAGAAAAAGACAGGATACGCATTGAACCAAGGGGATATGCTTCGAGTGGATTTCAAGCTAGCGGAGGAATCGGTGGAGATCCAAGCTGTCGAGGTGGTCGCTAATTCCTTGAAGAACATGGTTCCGAAGATCGGAGCGGCAACATCTATCTCCGCTCAAAATATCACGAAACTTCCGGTAAACGGCCGTAACTTCACATCCCTGATGGATCTCTCGCCATTGAGTAGCGGAGGAAATATCGCCGGGCAATTATCATCCTCAACGAATTACACCATCGACGGTATGACGGCTAAAGGAACCGTAGCGAGCGGAACGACTTCCGGCGCTTATACGATATCCATGGAAGCCGTCCGCGAGTTTGAGGTGGTAACCAATCAATATGACGTGACCAACGGACGTTCCGGGGGCGGCACCGTGAGCGCTGTAACGAAATCAGGAACCAATACTTTCACCGGAAGTGTATTCGGGTTCGGTCGTGCCGATTGGTTATCCAGCTCCTATGATATACGGGGAAATAAATCGACTTCCGACTTCTCTACCTATCAATATGGTTTCTCTTTGGGAGGCCCGATCGTGAAAGACCGTGCGCACTTCTATGTCGTATGGGATCACCAACAGGATTCCCGTCCGATTTATATAGCGGATATCAAGACGGCGGCGGACGAGTCTCGCTATAATGTCACTCAATCTACGCTAGACCGTTATCTGGATATCGCCCGTACTAAATACGGAGTCTCGAATGAGCCTCAATTCGGGGAGTTCGGTAAGAAGAAGCAGACGAACGCGGTCTTCGCCCGTATCGACTGGCAGTTGAACGCAACCAACTTGTTAACCATTCGCAATAATTTCATCAACGAGGATAATAAACAGAGCGAGAGCGATAACTCCAGTATCAATCTTTACGAGGTTTGGATCGATCGCAAATCGCATAACAACAGCTTACTCACTACCTTACGCTCGGTATTAAGTCCGAAACTGACTAATGAGTTGAAGCTTCAACATTTCTTGGTTTACGAGGCCACGACCCCGAACAAGCAATTGCCAAGCTCTAATATCCCAAGAGCAATCGTAGAGAACGTGGAATCTATATCTGGTGACAAGAGCATGTACACTTCCATCCAACTTGGAGGTCAACGCTACGCTCCCGAACATTTTAAGGATAATGTACTTCAATTGGTAGACAATATGTATTATAATACGGACCGCATCAACTATACATTCGGAGCAGACTTCATGTACACCAATATGAAATCACTCTACGGTAGTGAGATGAACGGACGGTTTTATTTCACGGGACTGGATAATTTCGAGCATATGACTCCTTACCGCTATGCCCGGGAAATCGCCTTGGTAGATGATCCTACCGTAAAGATGAATACCTTGAACTCCGCTATCTACGGACAATTACAAACGAAGCTTTTCACCGGATTCGAGGTCATGGCTGGTATCCGTGCGGATTATACCCGCTATTTCAACCACGCGAACTTTAACCAGACCGTTTATGACGAACTAGGCTTACGTACGGACAACGTAATCTCCACCTTCCAGTTGCAACCCCGCATTCAATTCACGTGGGACGTGAATGATAAACATCAAGATATTATCCGCCTTGGCGCCGGTATCTTCGGCTCGGATTTAAACAACTATTCGATGATCAACAATATGCTGTTCGACGGTACGAAGGTAGCGTCCGTGGATATACAAGGCAATCTGGTTCCGACACCGAATTTCCCGGCATACCGCAAAGATCCTTCTACCGCTCCGGGCGTTGATTTATTCAACAACCCGAATATCCAAAAGATCAGCACGATCAATATGAATAGTAAGGATGCCCGTGTACCGGTAGTATATAAGTTGAACGCCAGCTACACGCATTTCTTCTCCGATCGCTTGCGGGTAGGTATCAGTGCTTACGCCAACTGGGCACGCCATAATTATATGTACGTAGACCGTAATATGGTGGACGAGCCTTACTTCCGTATCGCCGCAGAGGGGAATCGTGGCGTGTTCGTCCCCGCCGAGAGTATCAATACCGAGAACGGAGCTACCGACTGGATGCAAGGACGTAAAAGTGATAAGGTAGGCCGTGTGCTGGAATTAATCAGCGATGGAAAAATCAACCAATACGCGTTCGTCGTAGATGGAACTTGGCGTTATTTCAAGGATGGCGAGCTTTCTTTCAGCTATACGTGGAACGATTCCAAGGATAACACCTCTTACAACGGAAACGTAGCGAATACAGCGACCCTAGCCTTGATGGTAAAAGATGATCCTCGTGATTTGAGTACCATGACTTACTCGGACAACCAATTCCGCCATAAGGTCGTATTCTACGGTACGGCTCCTTCTTTCTGGGGGATCAGCGTAGGCTTGCGTTTCTCCGGGATCGGTGGGACCCGTTACTCTTTAGCGGTTAGTGGTAATATGAACGGTGATTTCGTATCATCTAATGACTTGGCTTATATTTATGACCCGAACGATAGTAATACGCCTCAATATCTTCGTGAGGGTATCCAAGCGATCTTGGACAATCCGGAAGCAGAGAAGAGCGTAAAAGATTATATCCGTAAAAACTATGGGAAGGTTGCCGAGCGTAACGGTGGCGTAAATGGCTTCTACGGTACTTTCGATTTGCGCTTGAACAAGAACTTCAAGATCTATAAGACTCATTCCATCGAGGCCTCGATAGACTTTTTCAATTTCCTGAATATGCTGAACAAGGACTGGGGTGCCGGACATAATCTAGGCAAGCAGAATATCTACTCCATCAAGAGTTTTGACGCGGAGAAGAAGCAATACGTATATAACGTAAACAAAAACACGGGTGTATCCAATATGAACGGAAATCCTTGGCAGATTCAAATCGGCGTACGTTATAAATTCTAACTAACATATTCTATATTCAAATCATAAAAAAAATTACGATGAAGAGACAATTCTTATCATTCACGCTTTTACTTGCGTTATCCACTTGGATAGCGCAAGCCGCTACCGTAAGAGGCACCGTATCCGATACGGCAGGCAAACCGCTACAAGGCGTAGTCGTTACGGATGGTTATAATTTCACGCAAACAAATGAGCGGGGAGAATATAGCCTAGATTCGAATCTGGACAAAAGCCGCTTTGTCTACCTCTCCGTACCGGGTGACTATGAGATCGAGCAAACAAAAGGTATACCGGATCTTTTCTATCAGCAACTTGATAAAAGTAAGGAGATCAATGAACATGATTTTACGCTCACCCCTAGGAAACAGCCAATCGACGGGTTTGTCTACTTGGCAATCTCCGATCCTCAGACCATCGACGAACGGCAGATGAAACGTTTCCGTGAAGAGACCATCCCCGACTTGAAGCAGACTATAGAGCGCTACCAAGGAAAAGAGGTCTACGGTATGGCGCTGGGAGACATTACTTGGGATCGCATGGATTTATTCACTCCTTATAAGGAAGCGGTCTCGGTCTTAGGCATCCCGATGTTCTCCGTGATCGGCAATCACGACCACGACTTACGTTACCCGGCCTTATCCAATCAAAAGGTAACCGAGGAGAGCTATGCGGAGCGTATCTACGAGGATCATTTCGGCCCTTACAATTATTCGTTCAATGTCGGGGATGCACATATCATCACCTTAAAAGATATTGATTATTATAAAGACAAGAAATATGACGAACGCTTCGGAAAGGAACAACTGGAATGGCTGAAAAACGACCTGAGTTACGTTAAACCCGGGACACTTGTATTTATCAACGTACATGCCCCGGTATTCAACCAGACGGATAAAGGGGGAGGAAACGCCGAGGACGCTGAGAGCCTGAAAGAGATCGTCGGCCCTTATAATGTCCATATCTTCGCCGGGCATACGCATTTCTTCGAGAACAACCAAGTCACACCAAATCTGTACGAGCATAATATCGGAGCCGCTTGCGGAGCTTGGTGGGCCGGCCATGTAAACCGGTGCGGCGCCCCGAACGGTTATCTGGTCGTTGAGGTGAAAGGGAATGCCGCTACTTGGTATTATAAGGCAACCGGCCATGATTCGGATTATCAATTTAGGGTTTATAAGCCGAATGAGTTCAAATCGCAAGCGGATTACCTAGTGGTGAACGTATGGGATTGGGACCCGACCTACCAAGTTACATGGAGCGAAAACGGCATAGAGAAAGGTCGCATGGAGCAATTCGATGATGAAGACCAAGACTATATCGACATGCACGGAAAACCTTCCGGATATCATACATCGCACTTATTCCGTTGCCACCCTTCTGCCGGAGTCAAAGACGTACAGATCAAGGTTATCAACCGATTTGGCGAGACCTTTACTAAAAATGTAACACTCCCGTAATCAAATCGTAACAAGTGGCATTTACTTTTGTATCGATAAAATGTAGAAAACTCTCATTACATATTAATGTTAGAATCATTACAAAGGAACAAACCAAACCTTATTCCTAACTTTGAACGGCAACTCGGCTTTCGGCGGAAGGCGGTTGCCGTTATTTTTTTAAGGGTATATCCCATTCTTAACGGGAAAAGTTTCGAGTATGGACGATAGATTTAAGACATTAGAGAAGTATAACCTATGGGGTGGAAACGATTTTCCAACAGGCTATAAACGGCAAGATTATTTAGATAGGATATTATCCTACATCCTATAAACTCATAAACGGAGGCCTTGGCATTTTGTCAATTTGTAAACTCAACTGCCGGAGAATCACTTTTTTCGGGCAAACGTACAGCTTATCCCCAAATACGAGAAAAAATATTAGCAATCATTTGTCTTATACCGCATTAGTTAAAAACAGCCTTTTATCCTAGCGAATTTAATTCATCCTAATTCATAATCCTATAGCTTATCCGGGCTATCTCATTGAGTTACGACAGGGATATAACAGGGTTACGATGCCCATTCATGAGTACTAACAACCCTATTCATGACTGTTTACGATGCCCAACGGCACTACTGGCGTTGCCAAACACCACTAGTCGTGTTGCCTTTTACCGCCTGTCGTGTGTAAAAAGCGGTCCTTTTGTATGAAAAAGGCTATTTATACCCCTCCGATCTCCCCTACTTTATACCTCTCTCAAAAATGGTGTGTCACGATATCTGCCTTATATCGATTAAAAAGATCGAATACCGTCCATTTCGCTAACAAAGCCCTTACCCATCCTTATCAACAAATAAGGGGAAACAGTGTAATACCGTCTCCCCTTGTCTTTTATCCGTTTCCATCCTCACGGAAGTACTTACGGATGAACTTTAATTTATTACTTTAGTATTAATATTAATCCATTCCCGCCTGTTCGCCCTCTCGGGGTACTTGGATAATCCGCACGGGAATGATTTTCGATTTATCTTTTCATTATTCCTTTACATGTCTTATTTAACGACTACCTTTACAGTCTCGTCGCCAACCGTTACAAGAACGATTCCAGCAGGAACAGCGATCGTAGCGTTATCGGAAGTGACAACTGTCTCTGCCAACGGCATACCCAACAAGTTACGAACATAAGCAGTCTCGCCTTGAGCGCCTTGGATCGTTACGGAACCGGCGTTGCCTGTTACTACGATAGAAGAAGTTGCGTTGTCAATAGACTCATTACCGGTCGGAACCTCAGTACCCAACGTGAAGACCATAGCTTCCTCCTCTGAACCCAAACCTAACTTTCCGTTCAAAGCATATACATACTTGCTGTTGTCTGCCTTTGAGTAAATTACATATTCACCCTCTACAGCAGGATCAGCCAAGCAGATACCGAACTTGAAGTTATCCAAACCGCCTAACACTTCCTCAGCCTTGTCCTCTTCAGCCACAACGACAGCAGCCTTACCATTTACAACCGTATTGATCGTATCAACACCCGCGATAATAGCCGGACGGAAGATTACCTTAGCATCCTTACTTGTACTACCTTCCAACATATACTTCTCGTTGAAAGAAGCGACAGCAGAACCTTCATCAAATACTTGCATAGAGTCTTTAGCGTTATACATGAACATTCTCTCGGCCGGAGTTTCTTCGCCTTCAGCAACCTCAATACCCTTAGAGATATAGAAGTACGGAGTCGTAGCCTTGCTATCCGCCGTATCCAACCAGAAGATCATGCTCTCAGCGGAAAGGATACCCTCTGTGATACCATTCTTATTCAACTGATAGTTGATAGAACCTAACTGATCAACATCGTCGAAAGAAGCGTGACGAGGCTCAGCAGCCAATGTAGTCTTATCTGAGTTGTCGTTTACTTGTACGGTTACATTTGCGAATTTATCAGCCTTCATATCATAAACAGATGCCTCATCGTTAGTGAAAGCCAACTCTTGACTTACACCGATTGCTTTTGCTGATGCGTTAATCGTACCCTCGTCGCCAAAGCTAACCGGACCATTCTCCGCAAAGCCCATAGCGTATGAGCCATTCGCATTCTGTCTGAAATAGAACTCAGCAGGATTTGTTCCCTCAGATTTCTCTGTATATTTCATATCCTCGCCTAAGCAGAATGTCTTAGCGTCATCACCTTCACCTGTCACGTGGAAGATCGTATAAGTAGGAACAAATAATGTATCCTTAGCGGCAACAACCTTACCATCCTTCAAGTAAGCTACATCAACCACTTGGATCGTATAGTTTTCTACAGCGTCCTTATCGTCCTCATTGATCTTACCTTTTGCTTTCTCGATTGACAAAGAAGCTAATTCAGAAGCTTTCATGCTAGGAGTCAAAGTGTTCTGTTCCTTCATAGCAGCATAGAAAGTCTTCTCACCGATCAAGTCAGTTTTACCCTTGAACAACAAAGAGACACCAGCCTCCATCTCTTCCTTGGACAGATCCAAGAAACCTGCTACTTTTTCAACAGGGATAAATTTAACTTTAGTACCGGCGATTGTTTTCATCTCTTCAGTATCCTTTTTGCCATCTTCGGTCAAGTTGCCAAATTTCTTATCCTCACCTGTAGCAACCACCTCATACTCGCCTTTAACCTTAGTCTCTTGCATGCTCAATTCCAATTCTTGCTGAGTCTCGCGGTTCACTAACGTGAACGTATATTTACCATCGAAGTCCTTAACAGCCCATTGAGAAGCGGCAGACTTAAAGTTCACGTCGTTAGCGGCCATAGCGTTATATACGAATGATCCCTCAGAAACACCCGGAACCAAGTATTTATGATACTCAGTTGTAAGGCTCTTGTCCTTTTGACTTTCATTCGAGCTAGTGAAGTAAACATTCACGAAGTTAGCCACGCCTTCCTTCAACAATACAGAAGGTTTCAAATAAGTGCTAGCACCTAAAGTCGCATTGATCAAAGAACCGATCTCGCCTTCCTCTACAGTAGTCACATAAGTCTTCGTATCCGTAGAAGTGAAACGAATAGCACCCATATAAAGAGCGGTTTCTGCTTCCGGAGACTTGATCTTCAACTGATATTCATCCGGATTAGCCAACTTATCGAATTCCGTTACCATGAAAGCAGCGGAGTGTTCAGCCACATTGGCCTTATCACCAGCTACAGTCTCTAATTTATAAGCCGTAGTCTTAGCAGCTTTCACGTCATACTTAACGTCCTTTTTCAAAGCTAGGATCTTGATGTCCTTATTGAACAGCAAGTCTTTCTCATCCAATGTTCCATCCTTGTAGTCTTCCTTCAAAGCCTTCAAAGCCTTCTCCGTACCACCAACAACAAAGTACGTATTGCCGAAAGTCTCACCTTCAGCCGCAGTAGCAACCTCTTCCGTATAATCTACCGCATAGATCGGCTGGGCGAACGGATTGGATACTAACTCAGTCGGAGCGTTAAATCCGAAAGTAAAGCCATTCTTATTATAAGTATTCAATGCTTCAGCATCCATAGTCTCTACCTCAGTAGCTAGAATCACTGAAAAACCTGTAGCTTCTTTCAAGAAAGCAGGCAACGTTTTGATTGCACTTAGCTTGTTTACGGTAGAAAGAATAGTTGTTGTACGGGCATCCGCATTCAAATCAGCGCCATCTTCAATGCTAGAGGCATCTTTCTGAAAAGTAACAACTTTCCCATTTGCAGACAATGAGAAGGTGTACTGGTTACCTACCTTAGCATAATTAGAAACCTCAAAAACAGACGCTTTTTCTGCAGACTCAGCCTCAGTCAAAGTCCAAACCTTAGTCTTGTCTTTAAGTGTCACTTCTTTTACCGTGTAATAAGTCTCTCCAGCTTTTGCTTCTGTACTCTTTTGCAAATAGAACTTCACGCCGTTAGCTAATACCTTATCTTTATTTACAGTCGAATAGGCTGTAATCTCAGAAGCAGCATTAACAGGCATTACCGCTGAACCTGCGGACAATAAAGCCGCTGTCATCAAAGTAAAAATCCCTTTGTTCATAATCTCTAATTTAAATATTAATAATAGTGTTAATTAAATATCTATCAAGACCTTAATCAATCGCCCTCTATTCAAAAACGACTAGTCTAAACGATCGTCTAAATCTTGCGTTTTTCGAAGAGTAAAAAGAGAGATTCGTTTACAGAATCGGTTGTTTCGTAAAGGATAGGCTATCCTATTGATAAGAAAGAGAATAAGGGATGAAAAAAATAGCTCGGAAGGGTTGCAGAAGTCAAAGAAACGCGTACCTTTGCAAATGACT
>ENA-USUA01000440-USUA01000440.1-human-gut-metagenome-genome-assembly--contig:-NODE-440-length-26205-cov-24.294626_pt1 | contig 26205 bp, 26 predicted proteins | sample MGYA00250057_ERZ773390 | MGnify/ENA primary metagenome ERZ773390 (study PRJEB29103, sample SAMN06111941) | human gut metagenome | biome: human gut; feature: ankylosing spondylitis patient; material...
TTCCCCATGTCGCATTTGCATGCAACTCAGTATAGAGAGTTTTCTGGCTCCCCTCAGCGAGGGGAGCCAGGTTTGAGGTCACATGCGGGCCAGAATGTCCTTGCCGACCTGGTCGGTGGAGCGCACGGTGGAGCCGAGCTCCTCGATGTCCGCTTCGACGGCGGTATGGATCTTCTTGGCCGCATCATCAAAGCCGAGATGCTCGAGCAGCATGGCGGCGGAGAGGATGGCGGCGGTCGGGTTGGCCTTGTTCTGACCGGCGATGTCCGGAGCGGAACCGTGAATCGGCTCGAACATGGACGGGAACTCGTCGGAGGCGTTGATGCAGCCGGAGGCGGAGTAGCCCACGCCGCCCACCACGGAGCCGGCCTCATCGGTCAGAATGTCGCCAAAGAGGTTGTCGGTGAGAATCACATCGAAACGGCTCGGGTCGGAGACCAGGAAGATGGTGGCCGCATCAATGTGCTGGTAGTCGTGGGTGACCTCAGGGTATTCCTCGCCGACCTTGTCGACGATGCGCTGCCACATATCACCGGCGTTGACGAGCACGTTCTTCTTGTGCACCAGGGTGACGTGCTTCTTGCGCTTCATAGCGAGCTTGAAGGCGTAACGCACCACACGCTCCACACCGTATGCGGTGTTGATGGACACCTCGGTGGCCACCTCCTGCGGGGTGTTGCGGCGCACCGCGCCGCCGGCACCGCAGTACAGACCTTCGGTGCCTTCACGTACCACCACGAAGTCGATGTCGCCGGGGTTGGCGAGCGGCGAGGTGACGCCCTTGTACAGCTTGGAGGGGCGCAGGTTCACGTACTGGTCGAGGTCGAAGCGGAGCTTGAGCAGCAGGCCGCGTTCCAGAATGCCGGCCTTGATGCGCGGATCGCCCACGGCACCGAGCAGAATCGCGTCGTTGGCCTTGATGCGCTCCTCTTCGTCCTCGGGCAGGATCGCACCATCGCGCAGATAGCGCTCGGCACCCAAGTCGAAGTTCTCGTACTCGAAGTCAGCTACGCCTTCAGCGGCCTTTTCCAAAGCCTTCTGAGCCCACGGAGTGACTTCCTTGCCAATACCGTCGCCGGGAATAACGGCGATTTTATATGTCTTTGCCATAGTTCAAGGAGCCTACTCGCGCTATCACCTGCCGGCCCGAACCCGCTCAGCTAGTGGACATGGCCTAATGAGCGAGCCCCATCACATCCATGCACCAAGCGTTCTCATAGGAAACCTCTTCCCACTGCTTGTAGCGCCCGGATAGACCGCCGTGACCGGCCTCGACCTCGATCTTGGCCACCGCGTCCACGCCGGCGGACTGCAGACGGGCCAGCCATTTGAGCGGCTCGACGTACAGCACGCGGGTGTCGTTCATCGAGGTGGTGATGAAGATTCTCGGGAATTGCGCGGCGGCGACCACGCCGGTGGCAGCCCCATCAGCACTGCCGTCACCGGCAGCCTCGTCGTTGCCGCCCTCAAGCACGGCCACCGGCACATTCTCGTATGGCGTGTACGACTTCATGTACTGATACACCTCAGGGTCATGCAACGGGTCTCCCCATTCGTCCCATTCGGTGACGGTCAACGGCAAGTCCGGGTCAAGAATGGAGGTCAACGCGTCCACGAACGGCACATCCGCCTCAACACCGGCGTAGCATTCGGGCGCCATATTGGCAATCGCGCCCATCAGCAGACCGCCAGCGGATCCGCCGTTGGCCACGGTGCGCCAAGCATCAGCCAAATGCGCCTTCTGCAGCGCGCGTGTGGCGTCCACGAAGTCCTCAAAGGAATGCTTCTTGTTCAGTCTGCGCCCCTGCTCATACCAGGCGCGTCCCATTTCGCCGCCGCCACGAATATGCGGCACGGCGTACAGCACACCGCGATCCAACATGCTCAGACGAGAGACCGAGAACCCCGGATCGGAGGAAATCTCGTATGCACCATATCCGGTAATGAACATCGGCGAATCCTGCGCCGGGCAATCGCGATGCCAGACGAGGGAAACAGGAATGCGTTCGCCGTCGCGCGCGGTAATCCACACACGGCGTTCCATGTAATCGCGTGGATTGAAGTTGCCCAACACGGTGGCTCGCTTCAGCAGCGCATCTTCACCGGTGGCGGGATCGATTTCGTGCAACTCGCCCGGGCGGGTGTAGCTGGCGAACGAGTAGCGCATGCGCGGCGCCTCATACGAGGGGTTGCCGCCGACGCCGATGGTGTACAAGCGCCGGGTCTCACCGGGCAGGTGGTCGTCGCTAGCACCATCGGAAGATGACGTGTGATCCGTGGGGGCCTCATCTTCGGTCCACAAGATTTCGCCATGATCGCCGGTGAAGTTTTCGCGATCGTCGGCAACCATGTCCCAGTCGTCCTCCAGGGCAGGCGGCAGCAATTCCGTAAACCGCCACGGCCGTCCGGCCAGGAAGTCGGCGGCAGCCGCGCTCTTGGTCATGTATGCCACGTGCGGCTGGCCGTCGGCACGGTAGCTCAGGGACACAAAGTTGCGATGCAACGCGATGCCTTCGATGCCCAGACCGTGGGCACCCTGCAATATCGCCGGATTGACGGCGTTGAAGTATGCCTCGGTAATCGGCTTATCCGGCTCACCATGTTCACAGCCGTACGGCGACCCGGCGGCAATGCACACGCCTTCGCCGAGTCGGTACGGCGGCTCATGGCCACGCATGTCAATGACGTCGATTTCGAAATTCGGATTGGCAGCGTTGTGATAGACCACGGCGAGTGGCACATCCGCACCGTTCTCCCCCGCGCCTTCAAAACAGGCAAAGCTCACATCATATTCAATATCGTTCTGACGCGGAATGAAAGCTTGGAATTCGCCTTCAGGCGTGGCCACCGGCAGCATCAGCACTTCGGTGGTGGTTTTGGAACCGGTGCCGATCACGATATTGCGCTCATCAAAACTGATGCCGACGCCCACCCAGAACCGTTCATCGGTTTCTCGGTACACGCACACATCCGATTCGACCGCCGTGCCAACACGATGACGCCACACAGCGAGCGGCCGCCAGGAATCGTCCAATTCCACCCAGAACACCCATTGGCCGTCCGGCGTGAAGCATGCGCTGCCAATGCCGGTGAACTGTTCGGGCAGTTCGCTGACCGGCTCCCCGGTCTCCAGCCCGGCAAGGTCGCGAATGCGGAAATCATATCGCTCGTCTCCCGCAACATCCACGCCGTACAGCATCCAACGGCCGTCCTTGCTCAGATCCAAGCCGCCGAGCCGGAAGAAGTCATGCCCCTCGGATTCCTTGTTCGCATCAAAAACGACCTGTTCACCGGGCATGGAGCCGGGCGCGCCTTGCGGATCCACGACCGGCGGGTCCCAGTCATCGGCATCGCGCACGGGGATGCGGCATTGCACGCCATACTGTTTGCCCTGCTGCGTGCGGGTGAAGTACCAGTAATCATTGACGCGCGTGGGAACCGACATATCAGTCTCTTCCACATGCGATTTCAGCTCTTCAAACAACGTATGCCGGAAATCCGCCAGATGCGCCATGCGACGCTCGCAGTACTGGTTTTCGGCAGCTACGTAGCTGCGCACATCATCGGAGTCTTTGTCTCGCATCCACTCGTAATCGTCTTCGAAAACGTCACCGTGGAATTCGCGGCGCTTCGGCTCGCGCTTGGCGTAAGGCGGCATCGCGGCCGCGGCGTTTGTGCTCTCGTCAGTCATACCACGCGATTATAGGCGAGGCACCGCACCGGGACGCATTCAGTGTTCATCACGCCGCGCCTATCGCAACACCGTCTTCAGATACGGCAGCATGGTCTTCAGAATGTTCGAGCCTGTGGTGCCGGTGAATACTGGCACATCGGTTACCGGAGTCGGCTGGGTCGAGGTGAGCCCCGTCACCGACGCCAATCCGGTTGATTCGCGCGGGCTCAACTCACGAATGACGATCGCCAGTACACGTCCGGGATATCTGCGGGCGATGGTGGCGTACGTGGTCGGGTCTTTCTGCCCGTCATCGCCCACCAGAATGAACTTCATGTCTGGGAAGTCGGCCATAAGTTGTTCGGCAAACTCAAGTTTGTGCTGGGGGCCGGTGGGTACGAAGGTCTTGGGCCTCGGGTCGAGGTCGCGCAGCAGCAGCGGGCCTTCGGGAAAACCATGGTCAGTGATGAAGTTGCGAATCGAACTCTCCACATTCCAGGGCGATGTCGAAAGATAGAAGAACGGTGCGCCGGGGAACAGGTCGGCGATGCGGGTGAACAGCACGCTCATGCCCGGCACGGAGGCTTTCTTCTTGGGGTCGAGGAACAGCAGGTTGTACGCGGCCTTCCATGGCACCGGGGCCTGCGTGATCATGATGGTGTCGTCCACATCGGAGATGATGCCGACTTTGGCACTGGCGGGGATGGTGTACAGGTTGGCGCTCACGGGTTTGCGGTTGGCCACGCTGTAGGAGACGCGATGGATGCCGGGCACCAGACGATGCTCGGCCACGAGGTCGAGATATCCGGCGGAATCGGAGATGGCGTATTCGCTGCCGAGATCGCGCGTGCGGTCCACCTTGTCATAGACCTCGGAGACACCGATCTGCACGGTGTTGAGCGGCATGTCATCAATGCTGGCCTGCACGTGGGTGCGCGGCGCGGGTATGGCAAGCATGCCGCGGATGCCGCGGATCAGTTCGCCGGATTGCGCGTGCCTGGGGGCGTATACCGTGCGGCAGATCAGACGCGAGTAATCGCCGGTACCATAACCCACATAGGGTTCCACTCGCGGATACCAGTCCCATTGGCGCACCACCTGAGTGGAGATGCGTGACCATACACCGAACACGCGGGTGACGGCACGACGTATGAATCGGGTGATCGGCGGCTTGACTTCGATGCGCTCACGCTTGGAGGGGGTGTCGAACGTCGTGGCAGCCTTGCGTGCGGGAATCGGCACGGTGGGCATGTCATCGGAATGTTCAGCGTTGCTGGCATTGTCGGCACCATTGGCGGATGCCTTGACGTCAGAGACTGGCGCGGTGGCGGACAGCGCTGCACTGCGAGCAGCAGCATCCCAAGGCAGTCGCTTGCCTGCCGCCTCAAAATCCTCGCGTGGGCTTCTCATAGACACCAATATAGGCCATACGCCTCATTTTCTTGGCTCCCCTCAGAGAGGGGAGCTCAAAAGGAACTACCGCACGACCTTCGCGTATTCGTCGGCGCTCAGCAGCTCCGGCTCATCGTCGTCAAGCTCGACCTTCAGCAGCCAGCCTTCGCCGTACGGATCGCCGTTGACCACGGACGGGTCGTCCGCCACGTCACGGTTCACATACTTGACCGTACCCGCCACGGGGCTGATCAGCGGCTGGACGGCCTTGGAGGATTCAAGCTCCACGATCTCGTCGCCGGCCTCCACACGGGCGCCAGGCTCAGGCAGATCCACAAACACAAGTTCGCCAAGCTGGTCGGCGGCGTATTCGGTAATGCCGATGATTGCGGGGTCGACCGAACGGTCCACCCATGCATGTTCCTCGGAGTATTCGAGGTGGTCGGGAATGTCGAGATTCAGCGGCTGTTCGTTTTCGTTGTCATCACTCATAGTCATAAGCCTAACCTATCTTCGCGGTCCGTCACAGCTCGCGACCGAGCCATTCCTCAATCATGTAGCGGGCGATGGTGGCGCGGCCCGGCGCCGCCATACGGCCGGCGATGAGCTCGGCCGTGTATTCGTCGCGTGTGACCCATCGCGCGGTCATGGTCTCCTCGCCGTCCACACGCACGTCGGTGGTGATCGCATGTGCCTTGAACGCCATCATCAGCGAAGCCGGGAACGGCCACGGCTGCGAACCCAGGTACCGCACCTCGCCAAGCTTGATGCCGGTCTCTTCCATGGCCTCGCGGCGGCAGGCGTGTTCAAGGTTCTCCCCCGCCTCCACAAATCCGGCGGACACCGAATACAGCCTCGAATCCTTCCATGCCGCGTTGTGTTGCAGCAGCAGACGGTCGTGCCCGTCCACGATGGCGGTAATGACCGCCGGCTCCACGCGTGGGAACAGCACACGGTTGCCGTCCGCCTCGTTGGTGCATCGCTGCGCCCATCCGGCGAGCGCCGGCCGGACCGCCGCGCCACAGGTGGGACAGAACCGCTGGCGGCTGTGCCAGATGCTTAAGGTGATGGCACTGGTGGCTTGCCCGGCCTCGCGCGCGTTGGAGTGAGGGGCAAATCCGCGCAGGTCCACCCAGTCGAACCGGGTCACGGCCTGTTGCAGCAGCGTGGGCTTCGGGGCCAAGGGCTGTACGGGCGCGCCGACCGAATCATCGAAGGCATCGTCCGCACCTTGCCCGGCCGAATCCGGTACACCGAGCGGCCCGGCGATTTTGGCTGCGGCTACGCCGCCATTACCCTTGGCGTTTCCCGGCTGCCGTATTCCGGCGGCAGCACCTCCGCTGATGCCGTTCTTGCCCAGCGCGCCGTCCACAGTGCCGGAATCCTGGGTGCCGAGCACGCCGCCGACGGCACCGCCAACACCGGCAATCCCGCCAACACCGGGAACGCCGGCTTCCGGCACGCGCGTGATATCCACGGCGACCACGGATTCGCCGCGCGCCCCGACATAGGAGCCAAGGAACATGGCGACCGCTTCGGGGTAGCGTGCCAGTTCGGCGGACACATAGGCGCCCGGCAACGTGGCGAGCCGCATTTTCACGTTCTCATAGTCCACAAGCTCGCCTTGGCCGCGCGGTACGGCGACAAGTCCGCCGCGCGTAAGCACGACTTTGGTGGTCGGCTCGGCCAACAGCTCGTCGATCAGGCCGGGTTCGCTGCGCCGGTCCACCTGATAGTCGATGTCACCTTGTGCGAGCGGCAGGAACGGCAGCGCATGGGTCAGTGCCAGAGGCGAGAAATGAATGTCAGCGGTCATCGAAGTCTCCTATGCGTTCTTCTGCGCGCTCTGCACGCGCTTGACGAGCGAGAGCAGTGCTCGCGCCACGGTATCCGGATGTTCGACGGCACTGAAATGGCCGCAGTCCGGAATATCGATGAATTCAGCGCCGGTGATTCGTTCGGCGAGCGGCCGCATCACACTCGGATTGCTGGAGGGGTCCAGTTCGCCGGATACCACCAGGCTCGGTGCGCTGATCGTTTCCGGCACCGCCCCCAGTTCAGGACGTCCGTAGGTCATGCGCTGACGCCAGGCCAGACCAGCCGGGTTCTGTTCGTTGATCCAGCCGGTCATGGTCGCGATGAATTCAGGAGTCTTCTTGACGGTGGAATCGCCATCGGCCGGCTGCGCGAAGTGCATCACCGGTTCGACCGAGTTCGTCTGTTCGGCGGCGTCCGCCATCTTCAGTCGGTTCTCTCCGCCCACGCCGTCGGACGCGGCCATCGTGTCGCACAAGGCCAGTCCGGCCACCGTTTCGGGGTACAGGCGCTGGATGTCCATCGCCACGTAGCCGCCCATCGACAGCCCGACCCAAATCGCCTGCTCATAGCCGGCGGCCTTGATCAGGTCCACGTAGGCTCCGGCCAGGCGATCCAACGCCTCGCTGTACGCGCCGTTCGCCATGCGGGGGCCCGAATCGGCGTCGCTCGGCACCGGGGATGCGCCGGAGCCGGCCATGTCCGGAGCCCAGATCGGGAAGTCCGGCACGTCGTTCAGGTCGGCGAAGTCGGCGAGCGCCTTCGCGCACACGTCCCACATGCGGTGGTCCACCGGGTAGGCGTTCATCAGCACCACCGGCACGCCTTCGCCGTCGCGGTAGATATGATTGGCCAATTCGATTGCCATGAATTACTCCTTCACATTCGCGCCCCACTGGCGGAGCTGTCGGCACAGTCGGCTGGGAGCGGTCTCAACGCGGACCGCCCTCCGTCGCTACGCGCCATCCCCTCCAACGGAAGGCAAAACAACTGTCAGATTCCGGCCCAGGCCAACGCCTGTCGCACGATGCGCCCATGGCCGTTGACCATCTGCGCCACGAACGTGTCCATTACGTCGCTCTTGGGATCCACCCATTCCACATCCAGCGTCTCATCCTGCGGCTTGCAGTCGCCGGCGATAGGCACCACGTAGCACAGTGCGATGGCGTGCTGGCGCGGATCGTAGTATTCGCTTAGTCCCGGCGTGGGGAAGAATTCGGCCACGGTGAATGGCTGGAGTCCGACCGGCAGCAGCGGCAGGGCGATGTCGCCCAGGTCCTTGGCCACATTGCGGGCGATGGCCTCGCGCAACGTTTCGTGATACAGCACACGGCCGGTGATCAGCGTACGCTCGATCGACCCGTCTTCGGCGACGCGCAGCAACGAGCCGACCTGGGCAATGCGGCCCATCTCATCGGTGCGCACGGGCACGATCTCCACGTACGCGATGGGCATCTGATGACGCGCCCGGTTGATGTCGGCCGGTCCCAGCCAGCCCGGCGGGTTGCCGTGGCCGGAACCGCCCCCGTGGATGAAGTCCTCGGGCGTGATGTTGTCGAATTCGCCGCGGCCACGGCCGGCATCATAATCGCCCTCGTCGGGCACTTCATCATTCATGACTGGCATGGTCTCATTATCGCGCGCATTGATGAACATGGGCACAATTCACCGAAAAATTGTCTGTGAATTCTCAGCAAAGCGCCTCATCGCCTCCATGCGCCCGCAATCCATTCAGCTTGGGGCACAAACTTTTGCCGAAATGTTGGGTGGTGCTGGGAAACTGGTACACAGCATCAAGCACTGTGTTTGAGGAAGGAACTTCAATGGCCGCCACCGCCATCACTTCAGCTGAGTTTGAGAAGACCATTACTGACAACGAAATCGTGTTCGTTGACTTCTGGGCCACTTGGTGCGGTCCGTGCCGAGCATTCGGCCCGATTTTCGAAGCTGCGTCCAACGAGCCGGAGAATGCGAACATCGCTTTCGTCAAGGTGGACATCGACGCCAATCAGGATCTGGCTCAGGCTGCCGGCATTCAAGCTGTGCCTACGCTGATGATTGCCAAGCAGGGCGAGGTCATCTTCCAGCAGGCCGGCGCGCTGCAGGCCTCCGATCTGGACGACCTCATCGCCCAGGCCAAGGCGCTGGATCTGGCCGCCGCCAAAGCACAGCAGGCAGCGCAGGAGCAGCAGTAAGCCTTATCACACTGCGGCAACGGAAGCGTGGAAAAGCCCATATATAGCGTTTCCTTGCACTGCTAACTACTACATATGCCATCCGTGGCGGGTCGAACACCCACCACGGATTTTTTATTCATCCACTCAACGTCCTATGATGGAGAGCAGTGTGTACCCAACCAAGGAGCGCAATGTCGAAGCACGCTGAGCGGACCTCATTCGTCAAAACCCTGTCTCGGGGCCAGTGGGCGAAGATCGCGGCGGCCGTGGCCGCAGTGGGTCTCATTGCCACTGCAGGCGTTATATCTCGCGACTTCTATCAGTCGAGCACCGCTACACCTTCCATCACCCCAACCTCATTCTCCGCCACCGACGGCGCAGCTTCCCGCTCGGCCTCCCGTGGTGCGCTCAAGAGCACCACTTATGTGACCGTCAAGGTCAACGGCAAGTCCCGCGTGGTCCTCGGCGAAAAAGCCAACATGACCACCGTCAAGGATGTGCTGGAAACCGGCGATATCGTCCTCGATCCGGAAGACAGCGTGACTCCGAGCCTGGATTCCAAGGTCAGCGAGTCCACAGTCATTTCCATCAACCGCGCCAACACCACGGTGGAGACCACTGACACCGATATCGCTTTCAATGAAGTACGCAAGGAGACCTCGAGCCTGCCCAATGGCCAGGAGAAGGTCGAGACCGAGGGTGAGAAGGGTGTGCTGGAGACCACGTCTCTGGTGACCCGCTCCGGTGATAAGGTCGTCTCCTCCAACGTGTTCACCTCCTGGGTCAAGAAGGCTCCGGTCGATAAGGTGATTCTGGTGGGCACCTCCACCGTGTCTTCGCCCAGCGCCGCCAGCCTCGGCACCACCACGCCGGCCGGCGAGATTCAGTCCTGGGCGCATGACTACCTGATTTCCAACGGCTACTCCGAGGCCGACTTCACCGCCGCCAACTTCATCATCAGCCACGAATCCGGCTGGAGCCCCACCGCCACGAACCCGTCTTCAGGTGCTTATGGCCTGCCGCAGGCGCTGCCGGGCAGCAAGATGGCTTCCGCAGGTGCAGACTGGCAGACCAACTACCAGACCCAGTTCAAGTGGTTTGTGAATTATTGCAACAGCCGCTATGGTTCGATTTCCGGCGCGTACGCGTATTGGCAGGCGCACAAGAGCTACTAAGCCAGCCAAATCAACACGTACACAACAGGTTCCGCGCCGCAAGAAGGCTGAGTGAAACCCGGCCCAAACGCCGAGCGAACTCATGCGCATGATGCCGGTTCCCAATCATCGGGGACCGGCATCGGCATTTCTGCGCCTTATCAGCCGAATCCTCGCATTATGCAACGCCCTAGAGGTCACTTTTACCGTGTCATACGAAGTGCCCTCCACAACTGATTATGCGAATCCGTGACGGCATAGCGGCACAAAGCACGCGTATATTGAACTGGTTTGCAACAGCAAATGGTGGAAATGCGCACTACTGTTATTCGCGGTTCCTTTGACAATTTAGGCTAGCACAATCACTTACTGCTTCGACTCATCTTACGGTTCCGTCTGGGCGGTTCCGTCTGGGTCTGTAACGCCTGGCTGTGTTTGCTGTTGCTGCTGCAACAACTGCTGCTGCCTTAATCGTGCATAATAATCATTCAGAGCTTTCTGCCGCGCTGCTTCTCGCTGAGCTTCAACAGCTGCACTGTAGTTTGCCATGGACGTGTTGACTGCATCCATGGACGCAGTCAACGTGTTGACGGCATCCTGCATGGCCTTTACGTCAGTGCCCTGCTGGGACAGCACGGTATTGGCGTTGGCGATGTCGCTTTCCAGTGTCACGCGCGTTGAATTATCGTCGACGGCATACAGGCTGTTGTCCAGCAAAGTCTGAGCCTCGGCAATCTTGCCCTGCAACGCCTGCTGAGCGTTAGCCTGATCCTTGGCGTTCTTGCTGTCCGTCACGGCCTTTGCCGCGGCAGTAATCGCAGTGGCGTTCTTCTTGGCGGTCTTGGTCTGGCTAGTGGCCGTCTTGGCATATTCCTGGAGGTCCGACGTAGAAGCTGAAGTCTTGCACTCCACCGCTTCCACATTCTTTACCGCAGCAATTGCCTTCTTCAGCGTATCTATGGTCGCGCCGTCAGCCACTTGATCAGCTGTAATGCTTTGAGCACTCTTGGCGTCGGCCAGCGCCTTGGCCAGCGTCTTCTGAGCGGTGGAATTCTGGTCCACGGCCTCAGTACATGCCGTCAACGCATCCTGATGCAGCCGATGGCTTTCCTGACGCTGCTCACTGAAACGCCAGTACCATACACCACCAATGATCGCTGCAATCACCACCAGCGCAACAATCACCGAAATGATAATGCCCTTGGTCCTCTTCTTGCCGCCCTTGCCACCGCGAGGAGTCTCTGCCACACGGTCTTCTTCCGGCTCCTCCACCGGCTCAGGGTTCTGTTCAATGGCACTGAAGTCGATGTTCAAATCGTCTATGGCACTATCACGTTGCGGCTTGGCTTCAGGAACTGGCGCAAAAAGCGGCAGCGTCGCATTATTATCCTGCTGAGGCGACTGAGCACTTTCCGCAGTATCAGTTGCCGCAAAAGTCATCGGAGCAGTAGCCACAGCATCGGAAGGGGAAAAGGTATCGCCAGCAGTATTCGCCGCACTCGCAGTAGGCCATTCCAATACTTCGTCAAAGCTGGGGAAGACGGACTGAACGCCACCCGCAACAGTCCCCGTACCATTGTCACCCTGCGCAATACCGCCGTCGTTCTCGTCGAACGAGATGGGCGGTATATCCCAGAAGGTATCGACGATGTCACCGCGAGCCGGCGACGTAGAGGAACCAGATTCCGCGTTCGGTTCAGGGCGTTCGTCTGTTCCCATGCTCTTCTCATTCCTTTGCATCATTGAAGTCATTCCAAACTGTCAGTCTATCCAGCCCTATGCCGAGCGTGCCAGCTGGTATTCAAGAATGTCACAATTCTTTACTATTCGACATACAGCCAGCACCATAAATCCAACAACTCGGTCTTATAACAGTAAACCGTGCGGCACAGAAGTACCGCACGGTTCATATTGCAAGACGATCGGCAAACGCCAAACTATTACTTGCGGGCTTTCTTCTCGCCCTTGCTCTTGGCGCCCTTATGAGAGCTGCGCTTGTTGCCGTCCTCGTAATAGTAGTAGTAATAGTTCTTCGAGTGTGTCTTCTTCGGATCAGCGAAGTTGAAGATGAAGCCGAGAATCGGCACTTCGGCGGTCTGCAGAGCCGTAGCGGTGCTTCTCAGCTCCTTCTTCTCCACAACGCCCTTACCGGTCACGAGCACCAGACCACCGGCCATACGACCGAATACGGTGGCGTCGCTGGCCACGGACAGCGGAGCAGTATCGATGATCACGTAATCGTACTGGGTGAGGGCCTGCTCGACCATTTCCTTCATCAGGTCGGAGTTCAGCAAGATGCTGGCGTTAGCCGGGCGCTTGCCGGCAGGCATGATGTGCAGGTTCGGCTTCCAGTACTTCTGAATGACATCGGCCGGGGACGCCTGGCGAGACAGCACGTGTGGGGCGCAGGAAGTATTCGCGGCGGTCGGTGGTGGACTGAATTTTTTCCACGTAGCCCTTTTTGACGAGGCTGCCGATTTTATAAGCCGCGTTGGGGGTGGAGATGCCCATCATGCGGGAAAACTCCGCAATGGTGGGCTCCCCCATCGCCATGATGCCCTCCATGCAGAAGGACTCCACCGTGGTCAGCGTGGCTTCGCGGGTGGCAAAGCGCTGAAATACATTCTGATAAAAATGCAGCTTGAATTTTGTATAGACGTCCTGAAAGACTTCTTCCAGCATGGGGTTTTCCTCCAGTGAGCAAATAGCTCAAAAAATTTACTCTTTTGATAAGTATACCATGATTTGCGCCGGAGGGGAAGACAAAAATCTACGATTCCGTTAAGATTTTGTGACCTCTTCCTTCCCAGTATGGCCCATCCGCGCCCTGACGATGCTGAGCACGACGAGTTCGATGGCGATGGCACAGGCCAGCAGCACGAAGGAGGTCAGGGTGTTGGCGGCATCGCCGAGGACAGCCTGTGCTGCGCCGCAGAGCAGATAGCAGCCCGCCGAGATGGCGGCGGCGGTCATGGCGTAGGGCAGCTGGGTGGAGACATGGTTCACGTGGCTGCAATGCGCGCCGGCAGAGGCCATGATGGTGGTGTCGGAGATGGGCGAGCAGTGGTCGCCGCAGACCGCGCCGGACAGGCAGGCGGCGATGGAGACCACCAGCATCTCACCCTCCGGGAAGGCGTGGCAGACGATGGGGACCAGAATCGAGAAGGTACCCCAGGACGTGCCGGTGGCAAAGGCGAGGAAGACCGCCACCACAAAGATGATGATGGGCAGCAGGTACTGCAGAGCCGCCGCAGAGCCGCTGAGCAGGCTTGCGACGTAGTATTTTGCGCCCAGCAGACCGGTCATGCCGGAAAGCGTCCATGCCAGCGTCAGGATGAGCATGGGGCTGACCATGGCCTTGAAGCCCTCGGGGATGCAGGCGGCGAAGTCCTGAAAGGTCATGACGCCCCGCACCCGGTAAAACACGAAGGTGAACATCAGCGCAATGGCACTGCCCAGCACGAGGCCCATGGAGGCGTCGCAGTCGGCAAAAGCAGTGATGAAGTCCACGCCCTCAAAGAAGCCGCCGGTGTACACCATGCCGAAGATGCAGGCCGCGATGAGCACCAGCACCGGCGCGATGAGGTCCACCACATGGCCGCGGGTGTCGCTGCCGTCGTCCACGTCGTCGCCGTAGGGGCGGTCGTCGGTGGTGAAGAGGTCGCCCAGAAGGGCGTTATCCTCGTGCTTTTTCATGGGGCCGTAGTCGAGGCCGCTGAAGATGAGGAAGAGGCTCATCACCATGGTGAGGATGGCGTAGTAGTTATAAGGGATGGTGCGCAGGAACATGGTAAAGCCGTTGATGCCCGAGCCATCCGGCACAGAGGACGTGACGGCGGCGGCCCAGCTGGACACCGGCGCGATGATGCAGACGGGTGCTGCGGTGGCGTCGATGAGGTAGGCCAGCTTTGCGCGGGAGACCTTCTGCCGGTCAGTGACCGGGCGCATGACGGAGCCGACGGTCAGGCAGTTGAAGTAGTCGTCCACAAAGATGAGGATGCCCAGCAGCATGGTGGCGAACTGCGCGCCCGCCCGGGTGTGGATGTGGGTGGAGGCCCAGCGGCCAAAGGCGGCGCTGCCGCCGGCCTTGTTCATCAGGGCCACCAGAATGCCCAGCATCACCAGAAAGACGAGGATGCCGACGTTGCTGGAATCGGACAGCTTGGACACCATGCCGCCGTCTTCGTTGAAGAAGAGGGTGGTCAGCGCCAGCTCAAGGTTGCCGTTGGCGTAGAGCAGTGCGCCGGTGGCGATGCCCACCAGCAGCGAGGTGTAGACCTCTTTGGTGTTCAGGGCCAGCACGATGGCCACCACAGGGGGCAGCAGGGACAGCGCCGAGCTGTACACGGCGCAGGTGTAGGTGGAAGGGTCGTCGATTTTGCCGGGCGTTGCGGCGGTACACCACAGCAGCAGGGCAAACACTAACAACGCGCCCACCCACGAGAGATTGGTTTTTTTCATGATAAAATCCTCAGGTGATTTTTTTGCAGCCTGCCGGGCAGACTAACCCTTTAGAAGCCGTTTTCATAAGCATTGCACACCGACCGAACGGCCTTTTTGCCCGCATACTGCATTGATTTCCCTTGCAATCCGCTCAGGATTGCTGCGGAAAATCGCCTTGTCTGCGAGCAAAAATTCTCGTCGTTCGATGCACCCTGCTTACAAAAATAGCTTCTAACGTGATGGGACACGGAAGGGGGTGTTGGCTGCGCCGGACTATAAAGCGATGTATTTAGAGCTGTTCCGTGCCAGCGAACAGGCGGCACGGCTTTTGCAGGAAGCTCAGGCCCGGGCCGAGCAGCAGCTGCTGGCTGCCGACCCGCCGCCCATCGAGCTTGCCGAGAAAAAAGAGTCTTAGCCCTTCTTGCTCTCGGCCTTGGCGGCAAACTTTGCGTCGTTGACCACAAAGCGCTCGTGGACGCCGCCGCCCACGGGGCCTTTCTCGTCGTACAGGGAGACTTTGAACACCAGCTTGCGGCCTTCCACAGCGGTCAGCTCGCTCTCGCAGGTGACGGTCATGCCCACGGGGGTGGGGGCGGTGTGCTCCAGCTCCAGCCTGGTGCCCACAGAGCCGCAGCCCTCATCCAGAGCGTCGGCGACGCTCATCCAGCAGGTCTTTTCGGCCAGCGCCACCAGTGCGGGGGTGGCGAAGACATTCAGCGTGCCGCTGCCCATGGTCTTGGCGGTATTCTCGGGGGTCACGGCGACGCTCTGCTTGCCGCGGATTCCGGTTTCTAACATATAAAAATTCCCTCTTTCTCAATTTGTCGTGATGCCGCGGTTTGCGGCAGATGATTTCACATTTATAAGGATACCACAAAACTCACCCTATTGCACCTGTTTTCGGGATTTTCCTTCAAAACTCTTTCCGTCTGAGGCCAAACGCGGTATCATAAGCTGGACAAGGAGGAAAAGAAGATGAACGATTTCTGGAAATCCTACGACATCACCCACGCCGAATACGGGGCCGATTACCGATGCTACCCGCTGTATGGCACGGTTCACCTCATGGAGCTGGCCATTTCGCTTGCCTTTATCGTGGGGGCGGCCCTGTGGTATCGCCGCAGTTCTGCCCGCACCCGGCGGCGCATTTTAGTCGGAGTCACCGCTTTGCTCCTGCTGGACCAAGCTGCCCTTCTGCTGGGGATGGCCCTGACCGGCCAGTGGAATTGGGGCTATCTGCCCCTGCACCTGTGCAATATCAACGTCTTCGTCTGTCTGTACAACACGATCACGGACAGAAACTGGTGCAAAGAGGAGCTGTATGCCCTCTGTATCCCGGGCGCAATGCTGGCCCTGCTCTGCCCCAGCTGGCTGGATGTCCCCTCTTGGTGGACGCTCATCAATCTGCACTCCGTCAGTATCCATGCCCTGCTGGTACTCTATCCAGTCCTGCTGGTGGCGGGCGGCTACCGTCCCAGTCCCCGGCGGGTGCCGCAGGTGCTGGCGTTCCTGTTCGGCTCTGCCCTGCCCATCTACTTTCTGAATCAGTCCCTTAACACCAACTTCTATTTCCTCAATGATCCCTACGGGAACATCATCACCAGCACCTTCACGGCCCTGCTGGGCGAAAAATATTATATCCTGGGCTTCCTGCCTGCCACCGCGCTGGCGCTGTTCCTCATGTATCTGCCGTGGGCGGTGGACGATAAAAAGAAGAAGCGGGCATGAATGCAGTGCTTTGGAAAAAGGCAGTTCGGTCAGGACTGCCTTTTCCTTTTGCACTAAATTGCACCCTTCCTGCAAAATAAATCTGCAAATTTCTTGCGTTTTGAGGTCTGTTTTATCAATTTTAAGAGAATGCTGTTTTTTTGCGCAAATCCCCTTGACAGGAGCAATACGGCGTGCTATCATGAACACATGAACAGATGTTCATATATTGAAGCGAAAGGATGACAACGATGGCTGAGAATGCTCTTGCCCCAGAACAGAAGCTGCCCAAGGCCCCGCCGGTGCTGCCGGACGATGAGGTGCTCTACGAGCTGGCCGATTTGTTCCGGGTGTTCGGCGATTCCACCCGCATCAAGATCCTCTACGCCCTCCACGACGATGAGCTGTGCGTGCAGGACATTGCAAATGCCGTCCAGCTCAGCCAGTCGGCGGTGAGCCATCAGCTGCGGGTGCTCAAGGACTCAAAGCTCGTCCGCTTCCGCCGCGACGGCAAGACCATTTACTATGCGCTGGACGATGACCATGTGCGCAGCATCCTCTCCATGGGCATGGACCACATCGAAGAGTGATGCCCCCAAAACGCTGCAAGCTCTGCCGCACCCTGCGGCGGAGCGGGGATATAGAAAGAAAGGCTGGTATTTATTATGAAAAAGAGCTACAAGATCGAAGTTGACTGCGCAAACTGCGCCCAGAAGATGGAGGATGCCGCCAACACGGTCGCCGGCGTCGCAAAGGCTACCGTCAGCTTCATGACCCAGAAGATGAACGTCGAGTTCGATGAGGGCGCGGACGTCAAGACTACCATGCAGAATGTCCTCTCCGCCTGCAAGAAGGTCGAGGACGACTGCGAGATCTTCGGCATCTGAGTTTCGACTTATACTGCCGGGATGCGCGTGGAAAATGTGGAAAAATAAATCAGCTTTCAACAATTTCCACGGTGTTTTCAACATCCTGGGTGCAAAAAAAGAAAAATGAACGCGCATTTGCGGCTTTTTGCGGGAAAACCTCGTGGAAAAGCCGGGGGAAGCGTGGAAAGCAAGCCCCTTGTGGGGAAAATCTGTTGAATCTGAGAAAACTGCCCCAAAAGGAGGCTGGTACCCGTGACGAAAAAACAAAAGAAAATGCTGTACCGCATCATCGCCGCTCTGGCGCTGGTGCTGGTGCTCAAGCTGCTGCCGCCTCTGCCCACGTCGGTGGAGCTGCTGCTCTACTGCATCCCCTACCTCGTGGTGGGCTGGGACGTGCTCCACAAGGCCCTTCTGGGCATCAAGAACCGTCAGCCCTTTGATGAATGCTTCCTGATGGCCGTCGCCACCGTGGGTGCCTTCGCGCTGGGCGATTACGTCGAGGGCTGTGCCGTTATCATCTTCTACCAGATCGGCGAGCTGTTCCAGGGCGTTGCCGTCGGCAAGAGCCGCCGCAGCATCTCGGCCCTGATGGACATCCGGCCCGACTACGCCAACATCGAGGGCGAGGACGGCAGGCTGGAGCAGGTGGACCCCGATGAGGTCGAGATCGGCACCCTCATCGTGGTCCAGCCCGGCGAGCGTGTGCCTATCGACGGCGTCATCGTCGAGGGCGCGTCCACCCTCAACACTGCCGCCCTCACCGGCGAGAGCCTGCCCCGGGATGTCCGGTCCGGCGATGAGGTCATCAGCGGCTGTGTCAACATGAGCGGCCTGCTCAAGGTCAGGACCACCAAGGAGTTCGGCGAATCCACCGTCTCTAAAATTCTCGACCTCGTGGAAAATTCCAGCATGAAGAAGGCCCGCGCCGAGAACTTTATCACCCGCTTTGCCCGCGTTTACACCCCGGCGGTCTGCTACGGCGCGCTGGCGCTGGCCTTCATTCCCCCCATCGTTCTGCTGCTGATGGGCCAGCCCGCCCGCTTCGGCGATTGGGTCTACCGCGCCCTCACCTTCCTCGTCATCAGCTGCCCCTGCGCACTGGTCATCTCTATCCCGCTGAGCTTCTTCGGCGGCATCGGCGGCGCTTCCGCCTGCGGCATCCTCGTCAAGGGCTCGACCTATCTGGAGGAGCTGGCCGATACCCGCGTCGTCGTCTTCGATAAGACCGGCACCCTGACCCAGGGGACCTTCAAGGTCGTCAAGGTCTGCCCTGTGGAGGGCGGTACCGAAGACAGCCTTGTGGAAGCCGCTGCGCTGGCCGAGAGCTGGTCGAAGCACCCCATCTCCCTGAGCATCAAGGCTGCTTACGGCAAGGACATCGACGCTGCCCGCGTCACCGACGTGGAGGAGTTGGGCGGCCACGGCGTCACCGCCAAGGTGGACGGCAAGCCGGTCGCCGCCGGTAATGCCCGCCTGATGGCAAAGCTGGGCCTCACCGTCCCCGATGTCCCCCAGACCGGCACCATCGTCCATGTGGCCATCGACGGCAAGTATGCGGGCTATCTGCTCATCTCCGACGTGGTGAAGCCCCACAGCGCACAGGCCATCAAGGGCCTCAAGCAGGCCGGCGTCCGCAAGACCGTCATGCTCACCGGCGACGCAGAGCCGGTGGCAAAGGCTGTCTCGGCAGAGCTGGGCATCGACGAGTACCACGCCGGCCTGCTGCCCGGCGATAAGGTGGACCAGATCGAGAAGCTCCTGGCCGCCAAGAACCCCAAAGAGATGCTGGCCTTCGTGGGCGACGGCATCAACGACGCCCCTGTCCTCTCCCGTGTGGATGTGGGCATCGCCATGGGTGCTCTGGGCTCTGACGCCGCCATTGAGGCCGCCGACGTCGTCCTGATGGATGACGACCCGGCCAAGATCGCCCTCGCCATGCGCATTGCCCGCCGCACCAAGAGCATCGTCTACCAGAACATCGTCTTTGCTCTGGCCATCAAGGCGGCCTGCCTGCTGCTGGGTGCTCTGGGTATCGCCAATATGTGGGCGGCCATCTTCGCCGACGTCGGCGTCATGGTCCTCGCTGTCCTGAACGCTACCCGCGCCCTCTACACGAAAGACCTTGTCAAGAAAGACCCCCAGTGATCGCTGCATAAAAATACGAATGCCACCGGAGAAACAGGCCTGCTGCCTGCTGATCCGGTGGCATTTTTGTTTTTTGAAAAAAAGGTTCAGGCGGGCAGATGCACCTGCACAAAACGCTGCATCTCCGACTCCAGATTATTGACAAGGCTTCGGAAAGAGGGATGCTGTTGAAAGGCTCGCACCGGGTAAAGTAACTGCAATTCTGCCTCTACTCCTTTCTCCTGCAGAGGAACAAAGACCAGCTCTCCGGTTTGCACACCGGAGTAGCGGTAGTGGGCCGGAGCAAAAGCAATGGCATAAGTATCGGTATGCTGACGTACTAATTCCACCACGCTGTTTACGGTACCGACTTCTACAATATGTTTGTCCGTGATGGTCCGTACCAGATCCGGAAGAAATTGGTCGATGGCAGTCAGTGCGCTGTCCGACTGATTCATAGGTTCCAGTGTGTGATTTGAAAAGGCCAGATAGTATTTTTTCAAATCGCTGAAAGTAAGGTTCTCTCTCTGGGCCAGTGGACTGAGCCGGTTTACTAGACAACCATAGACACCACTAGCCAGTACGACTTTTCGATTGTTCAGGGCTTTCAGCTCCCGGCTGAGATCGACCTGAGGGGAACCGAGGGTGAGGATCAGGTGCGGTTCCTGTGCATCGGCAGAAAGATATCGCTCAGGATGTGCTTCAGTCTGGTAGCTGACGGTCAACTCCGGGTAGCTCTCACGGAGACGAAGCAAAATGTCCGGCACAAGGAACTCTGCCAGAGAGATATGACTGTAAACATCCACTTTTTTCAAGGAAGTGACAGTGCCCAGTTCCAGCCAGCCATTATACAGGGCAATCACCTGACGTGCCTGCGGCAAGATGGTCTCGCCTGCGATCGTCAGCCGGATGCCGGAGCTTGTGCGTGTGAACAGCTGGACTCCCAGTTCCTGTTCCATGGACTGGAGGGACTTCGTCAGACTGGGCTGCGCCAGATAGAGTTTCTGGGCGGCAGCCCGGATGGAACCTGCCTCTGCGACAGCAATGAAATATTCGAGCGTTGTGATCTTCATACAAAAAATGCCTTCTATTCTGTGTGTATTGCGGTAGGATATTGCTTTTTTTCATAGCCCACAAAAATTTATGTATTATACAAATGTTCTGCATTATGTTAACATAATTACAGCGAATGAGTCAACCAATGATGGGTGGTTGACCAAAAAACATGACGCACAGAAAGAAAAGGAGTGTATTGAAAATGACGAAGCGCGAAAGATTCCTGAAGGTACTGGCAAACGAACCTGTGGATCGTGTCCCCGTAGCATTCTTCCATCACTTTACCGGTCCCTCCGATTGGAACATGGGTCTGGAGAATCCGGAAGCGTTTGAGCGTAATATCGAGGGCCACCGTCCGGCGTTGGAAAAGTTTGATCCTGATATCATCAAGATCATGAACGACACCCTGATGATGATGCCGATGGATGTTTCGTTTGTGGAGACCGCAGAGGATCTGAAGAAAATTCAGCCCATGTCCATGGATTGCGAGTATGTTAAGAAGCAGATCGAGCTGACCAAGCGTGTGGTCGAAATCTATAAGGGACATGATGCACCCCTGCTGGTCACCAGTTTCTCTGCTGCCTGGCTGCTGCGCAATGCTTTTACCGTAGACCTGCCTGTGGCTGGTGCGGATGAACATATTATGAAAAAGCTGATGGCGGAAGATCCGCAGGCTATTGCCGATTGCCTGATGACTATCAGTAAGGGGATTGTGGAACTGAATAAGATCCTTCTGACCGAATGCGGTGCTGATGGTATTTACTTCAGCTGCGCCAACCAGGCAGGTTTCTTCCCGCGTGAGTTCCATCAGAAGTATGTGGCTCCCAGCGAGAAGTATGTTCTGCAAGAAGCCAAGAAGATCCGCGATATGAATGTACTGCACATCTGTGGTTATCACGGCCATGGCAACGACCTGCGCCTCTACACGGATTACGATGCAGCTGCATACAGCGTGGCCGTGAATGCTGAAGGCACTACCATGGGCGATGCCAAGAAACTGTTTGGCGGCAAGCCGGTCATCGGCGGATTCACTCAGGATGGCGTGATTTACACTGGAACCCGGGAAGAAGTCAAGAAGGCGACCTGGGATATCCTGGACAACGCAGGGCAGCTGGGCGTGATCATCGGTGCAGACTGCACGGTGCCTAACGATATCGATGATGATCGCTTCAACTGGGTGCGTGACGCTGCAGCGGAGTACGCAGCACAGCACTGAGCCCCCGCTCTGCCTGCGGGAGCAATAGAACTGTAAAATATGTCGCAGGAGGAAAATCCATGACACAGGAACAATATCAGAATTATATTAAAATCCTCCGCTCGGAACTGATTCCGGCAATGGGGTGTACCGAGCCCATCGCGGTGGCTTTTGCGGCAGCTAAAGCCCGGGAAGTGTTGGGTTGTATGCCAGAAGCCATGGTGGCGCGATGCAGCGGAAACATCATTAAAAATGTGAAAAGCGTTATCGTGCCAAACTCCGGTAACGAACGGGGTGTTGAGGCTGCTGCTGTGCTGGGTGCCGTAGCAGGACAGGCGGATCTGGGACTGCAGGTCATCAGTCAGGTGACCCCGGAGCAGATTGCTCGAACCAAGGAACTGCTGACCCAAAAGATTTGCCGCTGCGAGCTGGAAGAAGGCGAGGGAAACCTTTATATTCTTATCACCATGACAGCAGGAGACGCGAGTGCAGCTGTGGAAGTGCGCACCAAGCATGACCACATCTCTCGGATCATAAAGAACGGAAAAGTGTTGTTCGAGCAGCCGGACCTGCAGGTGGAGATCAGTGGAGACAAGAGTCAGCTGAACCTGAAGGATATCCTGGAGTTTGCTGACACGGTGAATCTGGAGGACGTGCGTGAACTGCTGGAAACGCAGATCAGCTACAACACTGCCATTGCAGAAGAAGGCCTGAACAATTTCTGGGGTGCCAGTGTGGGCCGCACCATTCTGGATGCGGAGTCCGGCAGTACTTTGCAGAGAGCCAGGGCCGCGGCCGCAGCCGGAAGCGATGCCCGGATGAACGGATGTGCTTTGCCGGTAGTCATCAATTCCGGCAGCGGCAATCAGGGGATTACTTGCTGTATGCCGATCGTGGTCTATGCCCGGGACCTGGGCTGCAGCCATGAGCAGCTGCTGCGTGCATTGACCCTCTCTAATCTGATCTCCATCCACCAGAAACGGTTCATCGGGAACTTATCAGCCTACTGCGGCGCGGTTTCGGCCGGTACAGCGGCTGCCTGTGGCATTGCATATCTGCAAGGTGCGGATTATGATGTAATTGGTACTACCATCATCAATGCGGTGGGAACCACCGGTGGAATTATCTGTGACGGTGCAAAATCTTCCTGCGCCTCCAAGATCTCGGCCTCGGTAGAGGCTGGTGTGCTGGGGTACGAGATGGCCCGCCGTGGACGCAAGTTCCAGTTTGGAGAGGGTATCGTTTCCGGCGACTATGAGCAGACTATCCGGAATATCGGCTGTGTGGGCCGGGATGGAATGCGCGATACGGATGTGACGATCCTGAATCTGATGATCCAGGATACTGCCAAGTAAGATGTTTGCGGAAGCGTCTTTCCCCCTTTTGCCCCTGAAAAGGATGTTTCCGGCCTGGTGAGAGAGCAGGCCGGGAAATGAAAGGAGTTTTTTCCATGGAAGAAAAAAAGAAACGGAGCTTTTGGGAGAGCTTTAAGATCTGGTTTGGTCTGGGTGCACTGATGTTTGGTACCTACTGCGGTGCCAATATGGCGTCCGGCGTGTATGCAACTACTTATATGGTTACCTTCGGCGGCGGCTGGATGTGGGTCTGCCTGGCGATCTTTATTGCCTTTATGGCTTTCTTCTGCGCTGTGTCGCTGAATTTTATCAGAGCCTATAAGGTTGACAACTACAATTCCTACTATCTGGCTCTGTGGGGTGCTGACAAACCGGGTACCAACCCTGTGGTCAAGGTGATCGTCAGTATCTTCTTTGACGTATACACTACCCTGATGGGTGTTGTTACTGTGGCGGCTACCATTGCCTTGTTTGCCAACCTGATGGAATCGCTGTTCAACATCCCCATCGGCGTCGGCAGTATCATCGCGGTGGTCATGTTCACCCTGCTGTCCATGTATGGTGCAGCTTTCCTGCGGAAGTTCAACACCGTGATGACGATTTCCCTGATTGCTGCACTGGCCGCGATTCTGATTTTTGTCATCGCTATGCGCGGGGATGTGCTGGCCCAGAGGATGTTTGACTTTGAAGGCGGCATGAACTGGAGCGGAAAGACCCTGGCTTCCCACTTTGGGATGCTGGTCTCCTACTGCTTTACCACCGCCAGCTGGGGTGGTTCCCTGAGCAATTATGCCGAGAATATCCATACTAAGAAAGATGCCATCGGCAGCGGCATCCTGATCGGTGTCATGGTGGCAAGTTTGTTCTTTGTCACAAGCCTGATTGTGCTTCCCTTCCTTCCGGATGCTTTTGTGGCAACTCCCATCCTTTCCATCTGCAAAGAGTATATGCCCGGTGTGATGACTGCCATCTATTGGCTGGTCGTGATGCTGTCGGTTATCTCTACGGGTCCGACCTTTATCTTCAACACTTCCAACCGGTTCGTTAAGGTCTGGAAGACCGAGAAGATGCCGCAGAGAGTCAAGCTGTTCGTTATTGCACTGGCCTTCCTGCTGCTCTGCCTGGCACTTTCCAAGATTGGTCTGATCGCAATCTGCCAGAAGGGCTACACCGCATTGGGCAACGTGGCAATCTTCGCTATCGCAGCGCCTTTGTTCGTCTCCATTATCCGTGTTCGCAAAAAGGATAAGGCGGATGCCGAAGCTGCTGCCGCTCAGAAAAGTGAGCAGTGATCCTATGAGACATTCCCATACCCATTCCTGATACTTCATCCAGAACCTCAGAAGCAGGAGCCCCCGCCGGAATCCGGCGTGGGCTCCTGCTCTTGCAATCTGCGGGGAATCTGTTATACTACTAATCCAGGGGGTTAGTGTAATGAAAGAAACCGAAACGATACGATCTGCGCCGCGCACAGAGGGAACGGTCTGGAAGGCCTTCCGGGCCGCAGCGCCTCAGACGCTGCCGGTGTTTGCCGGATATTTGGTGCTGAGCCCCGGCTACGGCATCTATGTGCAGTCGCTGGGCCTGCCGGTCTGGCTGCCGCCCCTGATGGGTACGGTAGTGTACGGCGGCTCGCTGGAATTCGTGCTGGCGTCGCTGCTTCTGGGCGGCTTTGCGCCGGTGTTGGCCTTTCTGATGGCGCTGATGATCCAGGCGCGGCATCTTTTTTTACGGCCTGACCATGCTGCAGCGCTACCGCGGCTACGGCCTGCGCAGCGCCTACATGATCTTCGCCATGAGCGACGAGATCTTCTCCATCACCTGCTCGGCAGAGCCGCCCGAGGGCGTGGATAAGGGCTGGTTCATGTTCTTCATCACCCTGCTGGACCAGATCTACTGGGCCGCCAGCGCGGCCATGGGCGCGGTCCTCGGCTCTGTCCTGCCCTTCAGCACCGAGGGCGTCGATTTCGTCATGACGGCCATGTTCGTGGTCAGTGATAGAACGTATCAAAATTGACCTGCCGGTAGAACCGCTGCTGCAGCTGGTCGAAGCTGTCGCAGTCCTGCGCCAGCAGCCACATGATCTTCGTCACGACGGCCTCAATGGTCATGTCGTGGGCCTCGAGGAAGCGGAAGCGGTTCTTGACCCGCTTGCCCACCTCATAGATGCCCACGTCGCTGCCCTCGTAAGTGACCTGGGTGGTGAGGATGAGCACTTTGTGGGTCTTGTCGTAGTCGCCGAGGCCCTCGGCGAAGGCGTCCATCAGCCGCTGGGGGATGCCGCCTACGCCGAAGCTCTCCACGATGACGCAGTCGTAGAGGCGGAAAATGTCGGGGATCAAATCGGGGCTGAGGCCGGGCGTCAGCTTGAGCAGGAAGACGCGGGGGCTGAGCGAGCGGCCAAACTCCACAGGGCCGGTGGGCCAGGGCGAAGGCACATACCGCACCAGACGGTCGCCCTGTACCAGTGCCAGCGCCGGGAAATTCACCGAGGCAAAGGCGTCGTAGCTGATGGTCTTGTTCTTCTTGGCGCGGGTGCCTGCGATGACATGGCCGCCGAACACCACCATGACGCCCCGGCTGCCGGGGTCAAGGGCGCAGATGACGCTGTCGCGAAGGTTTTTCTTGGCGTCGGTGATCTCGTTGGAGATGGGCTGCTGTGCGCCGGTGAGGATGACGGGCTTGTCGGCGTTCTGGATGAGATAAGACAGCGCCGCCGCCGAGTAGGCCAGCGTGTCGGTGCCGTGGCAGATGATGAAGCCGTCGTAGAGGGCATAATTCTCCTGCACGGCCTTCGCCATCATCAGCCAGTGCTCCGGGCCGAGGTCGGTGCTGTCGATGCTGCACAGGGCCAGCGTGTCGGGGCAGCAGAGCTCGTTCAGCTCAGGCAGATGAGCCAGAAGCTCTTCGCTGGTGAGCACGGGCTTGAGGCCCTGCTGGGTGCGGACGCTGGCGATGGTGCCGCCGGTGGTGATAAAAAGCAGACGCTGCTTTGTGGACATAAAAAAGCCTCCATCAGGAAGATTGAATCGCATTCATAGAAAGTATAACACACTCGCCCGCCCTTGCAAAGTGGCGCTCGGGCGGAAAATGGAGGCTTTTGGGACTTGGTCATAGAAATCAGGGGGAATTGGTGTATAATAGAGGTATAGAGCGCTCTTTCGTGGAGCTAAGTTCTCTTTTGCGTGCCAAAAGAGAACCAGAAAAGCACCAGCGATTTCGACGCGCTGGATCCACGAGAAAGG
>ENA-USUA01000447-USUA01000447.1-human-gut-metagenome-genome-assembly--contig:-NODE-447-length-26036-cov-4.526099_pt1 | contig 26036 bp, 20 predicted proteins | sample MGYA00250057_ERZ773390 | MGnify/ENA primary metagenome ERZ773390 (study PRJEB29103, sample SAMN06111941) | human gut metagenome | biome: human gut; feature: ankylosing spondylitis patient; material...
CCAAACCCTCGCCGACCTTGAACACGTCGGCGCCGGTGGTCGGGTCGCCCGCCCAAATCGCACGCTGGGCGGGAGCGGCGCCACGCCACTTCGGCAAGTTGGAGAAATGCAGGTTGTACCAGCCCATGGGCACTGCGTCGAGTACGTTCTTAGGCAGGATATTGCCATAGGCGATGACCGCGGCGATATCCGCATGCAGGTTGTTCAGCGCTTCCATGAATTCGGGGGAGCGGGGTTTGAGATCGATGACGGGCAACCCGAGCTCCAGAGCCGTCGCCTTGACCGGGCTGGGTGTGAGCTTGCGGCCGCGGCCGGTAGGCGCGTCGGGGCGGGTGATGACGCCGACCACATCAAAACGTGGATCGGCGACAAAGGCCTTGAGCGAGGGCACCGCTACATCGGGGGTGCCGGCGAACACGAGTTTGAGCATGGTCCTCCTTAAAACGTCGATGCTCACTGCACGGCCGGAATGTTCACGCCATTGGCGATGAGCAGTTCACGCAGCTTGACCGGATCCTGGAAACGCACGCCACGGATGCCGGCCGCATTCGAACCGACGATGTTCATGGCCTTGTCGTCGATGAACAACGCGCCATCGGCCTTGATACCGAACTGATTGAGCGCGGCCTCGTAGATTTCCTTGTGCGGCTTGCGCAGCTTGACGAAACCGGAGACGAGCTTGCCATCAAGCTGCTGCAGAATATCGCACTGTTCCTCGGCCACGTGGAAAAGGCTGGATTCCCAGTTGCTCAGGCCCCACACGCCAATACCGGCGGCCTTCAGGTCATTGACCAGCACGCGTGCGCCCGGCACGATGCCGGTCAGGGAGTCGCGGAAGTTCTTGATGTAGTAGTCGAGGATGTCCGCCCACTTATCGCCCCTGTCACGGCGCATGATGGCGATGGCCTCGTCGGTGCTGGTGCCGCCGTCCATCAGGTCGTTGACATCGTAGAAGCCGGAGATGTCGTTGTCGAGGAATTCGTCGATGGTCTTCTGGCTGTAGCGGGGGATGAGCACGGCCACTGGATCCCAGTAAATCAGCACGTTGCCGAAATCGAAGATCACGTCGGTGATCGGCTTGCCGGCGTTCGCGGCGGCTTCGCCGTCCGCGACCAGCACGTCGTAATCCATATCCGGCTCTCCGGGCCAACCCTTCATGGTGTCCTCCTTATAGCGATGTTCGTTCTGTAATCATCGTTTCACGTGTTGGAGACGATTAGATCAGATCTTTGGGATCTACTCGGAAGCGAAGCTCGCCGGGCTCGCGGGACGCTACATGACGAGCGGTTTCCCGGTGCAGTCGGGCCGCCAGTTCGGCTCGCCGACTCTGTGGCACACGGATTACTGCCTTCACCCGGTCGGCCGTGGCTTCGAGCTCCCTGGCATCAACTGTGTCCGGTTGCGCGATCGGCACCGGGCCCAACATGCCGGGCAGCTCGCCGCAGGCCGTCCAATCGCCGCCCAGCGCGCCGATACGCTGCATCAGCGTCATCACCGCATCACGGCGTCCCCATACGCAGGCGGCGGCCACGGCCGGCGGCATACCGGTCTCCACACGCTCCTCAAGATCCTTGGCTGCAAGAATCCTCGAATCCCAGAGCATCAGCGATTGGGCGATGGCCGGGTCGGTTTCGCCGAGAATCAACGCCTGGCCGCCACGGGAACGCGGCGCGCACAACGACATCGCACGCATCCACGCGGTCAACGTATCCAACCGAGCATCCACGCCCAACGCATACAAGCTGGTCCAAGCGTCGAGCACGGCCACGGCACGATACTCATGGCCAGCCGATCCCTGTTCGGCACTGACCGGACGCACGCGCGGTTCGAAACCGGGAGTGGCGATGACAATCATCGGCTGGCAAGCTACATCGCGCACCAGACCCTGCGTCTTGCTGGACAAAACTACTGGCACGCCACGGAACAATCCGGCCAGCTCCGCCGCAGTGCCGGCAGCCCCCACACGCACCACGCGCATACGTTCATGCCCACAGCCCGGGCACTTCCAGTTGATGGCGGCAGCCCCACACCAGCGGCATCGCGGTGTAGAATCCCGACGGTCGGCCGGCAGTTGCAACGGTCCGGAACACTTGGCACAACGCACCTGACGATGGCATTTCGCACAGCTCAAGGTCTCACTGACATTGTCTTGCGGAATGGATAGCAGCACGGGGCCACTTTCCAAAGCCTTAGATAGCACGCGGACGGCCGTATGCGGCACGCGCGCCCCGATGGACGGGTCAGCGAGACGCGCAAGCTCATCGCGATTGAGCCAACGCACCCAAGGCGTCGCATCCTTCAGTGGCGAGGCGAGCGGATGAATCGCGGTGGAATAGCCGCTCACCGGAGTTTCCACCGTACCTGGACCGGTGTTTTCCCACTGACTTTGCGGAGTGCGCGCATTGGCCATGGCCACGAACACGCCGCCATGGGACTTGGCGCGCAACCGCATCACGCCGCGAGCCTGTGGATACGGCATCATACCGTCCATGTTCTGATAGGCGGCATCCTCCAGAATGGCGAACAGTGCCGGGCCTTCAACCGGCGCATACATCACCGCGCGGGTGCCGATCACCACCTTCACCTGGCCCAACGCCACAGCCAGATACGTGCGGTACCGGTCGGCCGCAGGCATGGTCTCCGCATTGAGCACGGCGACATCGCCCATCCATCCGCCGGTTGGAGCCGGGGCAAATGGTTTGAGTCCATAATTGCGTAGCATATGCATCAGGTCTTCGACCTCGCGCATGGTGGGCAATTCAACTACGGCAGCCTTACCGGCACTCAACGCAGTGGCCACCATCCATGCCATGTTTCGTTGCCACTCCTGTGCACCGGGCAACGAATCAAACACAAAAGATTGGAAACGTTGACCGGTAAGCGCGTCATGAAGCACATTGACATCGGCGTAATTGGCGGTCAGACGACGATACCCCTGCGCAGCTCCCTCCGAAACGGTGCTAGCAACGGCAAAGGTAGAGCCAGCAAGTTTGGTCCCATCGGGATTGGTGCCACGCCCGGCAAAACCGCCTTGCGTATTATCCGGCAATGAGCCGCCGACCGGCCGACGGAACGACGCGGCCAACCGCTGCTCGGTCTCCACCTTGGCCACGCGCGGTGGCACGGCGAAACGCAGAATATTGGCCCGTGTGCCGCCATAGGCTTTGGCAACCAGACCGATATCCTCGCGCATCGAAGCGGGAACCAGTACATCGGGGCTTAGCACTCGCTCGATATAGCGAATCGAAGAGCGCGGCGTATCACTGGTATCGGTGCGTGCCCAAATCACACCGCTGACCCTCTGACCGCCAAACCGCACGCGCACCAGCACACCCGGTTGTGCGGCCTCGCTGTCTTTTTCATCAATGAAGTAATCGAATGTCTGACCGAGGTGGAGCGCCTGCACATTCAGCACGACTTGCGCTATGGGATGCTGCTCGGCCGGCGTATGCTCCGCAGGCGCACGTTTACGACGCTTGCGGGGAGCCAGCCCCGCAAGCGTCAACTGTTCTGCGCCTGAAGTAGTCATGGCTCAACTATAAGTGCCGGAGCCGAGGTCGGTAAAATTTTACCGGCGCAGGTAATCGAGTACGTGGGTTAGGTCGCGGTCGTTGATGGCTTTGTCGGCGGCGAGCTGGGTCTTTGGCTTGGCACAGAACGCGAGACCCAGACCGGCGGCCTGAATCATCGGAATATCGTTGGCGCCATCGCCCACAGCCACGGTCTGGCTCATCGGAATACCCAAACGGTCCGCCCATGTCTGCAAGGCGTGTAACTTCACAGTCTTGCTCACGATTTCGCCGAGCACCTTGCCGGTCAAGCACCCATCGGCAACCTCAAGCCGGTTGGCGATCCAATAGTCGATATGGCCTTCGGCCGCCAGCATATCGACCACTTCATGGAAGCCGCCGGACACCACGCCGATCTTCCAACCGTGTTCATGCAGCGTGTCGATAAGCTCCAGCGCACCCTTGGTGAAATGCAGCTTGTCATGCACCGTGTCGAACACGGAGATCGGCAGGCCCTCCAACAGGGCCACTCGTGCGCGCAGCGCATCGCAGAACTCCAGTTCGCCGCGCATGGCGCGTGCGGTCACTCCGGCAATCTCCTCACCGCAGCCAGCCACCACGCCCAACTCGTCGATAACCTCTTCGTCAATGAGCGTGGAGTCCACATCCATAACCAGCAGGCCGGGCTCGCTCAGCGTCGGCACAGAAACCGCAGAACCAACCGGGCTCCCAACTTCGCTCTCGGCGGACTTGTCAATAAAATGCACATCTTCTTGCGTCATGCTTCTGATTCTTGGAAAACCTTGGGACAATGCCCTCTATGAGTTTTTCCATGGCAGCCGCCACTATTCTTGCAACCGACCCTACGCCCATCTGCACCACCACCGAACCCGGCTTGATCGGCACCATCACCGACTGGCTGATCATGCTGATGGAAACCATCGGCGGTATCGGCGTGGCCTTGGCCATCGCCCTCGAATCCATCTTCCCGCCCATCCCGTCCGAAGTCATCCTTCCGCTCTCCGGCTTCACCGCCGCACGCGGCACCTTGAGTTTGCCGGGCGCAATCATCTGCGCCACCATCGGCTCCGTACTGGGTGCCTGGACCTTGTACGGCATCTCCCGCTGGGTGGGCCTGCATCGCATCAATCTCGCGGCAGACAAAATCCCCGGCGTCAGCCGCAAAGACGTGAGCAAAGCCACCGACTGGTTCACCAAATACGGCACATGGTCGGTGCTCATCGGCCGCGTGATTCCCGTGGTACGCTCGCTGATTTCGATTCCCGCCGGATTCAACCGCATGAACTTCCTGCACTTCACCGGCTGGACCCTGCTCGGCTCGGCCGTGTGGAACACCATCCTCGTTTCCGCCGGTTACCTGCTCGGCGACCAGTGGTGCTCGATTCAAGGCGCGCTCGGCGTGTTCGAGGACGTGGTCATCGCGGCCGTGATTGTGGTCATCGTATGGTTCGTGGTGCGAAAAGTGCGTACTGTTATACGTAACAGGAAATCCGCCGACGGCAACGAATAGGGTCTGCCGACTGCCATAAGTTGCCGAAAATCCCGGATAGAAGGGAAGCGAAGAACCCGCATGAGCGACACCGAAGATCTCGCCGCGCTGAACGATCGCCTGATGGCCAAGAACCATGCGCTCGCCGAAGCGCTGAGCCGCGCCGGCAAGGAACTGACCAAGGCGAAGTCACAGCTCGCCCAGCTCGCTCAGCCGCCGCTCACCTTCGCCACCATGGTCAAGGTCGATTCCACCCGCACCGATGAAGACGGCATCCAGCACGCGTCGGCCGAAGTCATTTCCGGCACCCGCCGCATGGTGGTGTCTGTGGCCTCCAACGTCAACGCCGCCCGCCTGACCGCCGGGGCCACCGTGATGCTCAACGAGAAGCTCGTGCTGGTCGAGCAGCGCGATGCTGACACCGTGGGCCAGATTCGCAGTGTCAAGCAGGTACTTGACGACGGTCGACTGATCGTTACCGACGCCTCCGGCAATCCCGTGCTCATCCGCCGTTCCGGCGCGCTCGCGTATGCGGGCATCAATCAGGGCGACCGTATTATCGTCGATCCGTCCGTCCGCCTCGCCATCGAAGCGCTGCCCGCCGAGGGCGACAAGGATCTGGTGCTGGAGGAGACCCCGGATGTCACGTTCGCCGACATCGGCGGCCTGGATAGTGAGATCGGTCGTATCAGGGACGCCGTCCAACTGCCGTTCCAGCATCGTGCGCTGTTTGAGCGCTACGATTTGAAGCCGCCAAAGGGCGTGCTGCTGTACGGTCCGCCCGGCAACGGCAAGACGATGATTGCCAAGGCCGTGGCGAACGCCCTATGCGAGGGTGGTTACGATTCGAATGGCGACGGCGCAATCAGTCCGGCCGAAACCCATGTCAAGGGCGTGTTCCTGTCCGTCAAGGGCCCGGAACTGCTCAACAAATACGTCGGTGAATCCGAACGACTGATTCGCCTGATTTTCCAGCGCGCCCGTGAACGCGCCGCGGACGGCAATCCGGTGGTCGTGTTCATCGATGAGATGGATTCGCTGCTACGCACCCGCGGCTCCGGCGTCTCCTCCGATGTGGAGACCACGATTGTGCCCCAGTTCCTCTCCGAACTCGACGGCGTGGAATCACTCGACAATGTGATGGTAATCGGTGCTTCCAACCGCGTGGACATGATCGATCCGGCTGTGTTGCGACCGGGGCGTCTCGACGTCAAGATTCGCGTCGGCCGGCCCAAAACCAATCAGGCCATCGCCATCGTGGACCATTACCTCACCGACGACCTGCCTCTGGAAGATGGCGTCGACGCGCACGCCTTGTCCGCCGTGCTGGTGCATGACATCTACGGAACCTCCGAACGCCGCCATCTATGCGACGTGCAGGAGGAGAACGGCCAGTGGCATGCGTTGTTCCTGGCCGACGTGGTCTCCGGCGCGATGCTCAAGAACATCGTGGACCGGGCCAAGACCCGAGCGGTCAAGGAATCCATCGAAACCGGCTTGGACGTGGCACTCACCGTGCCGCTGCTCGCTGCCGCCGTGGAAGACGAATACCGCGAGACCCGCGATTCCATGGCCGACGTGGACCCCGAACAATGGTCGCGCATCAACGGCATGGACCCGATCCGCCGCATCCGCACCGCCGAATAGCTCAAGCTCAAGGAGCACTACATGACCGTTAAACGAGTGATGGGCACCGAAACCGAATACGCGGTATCCCTGAACACCCCGGACCGCTACAATCCGGTGCAACTGTCCTTCGACGTGGTGAATGGCGCCGCGGACAGCCACAGCAAATCCATCCGCTGGGACTACCGGCAGGAGGACCCGGTCAACGACGCGCGCGGCACCCGTCTCGAACGCGCCGCCGCCCGCCCGGACATGCTCACCGACGCCCCACAACTCAACATCACCAACGTGATCGCCCCCAACGGCGGCCGCGTCTATGTGGACCACGCCCACCCCGAATACTCGGCGCCGGAAACCACCGACCCGTTCGAAGCGGTCCGATACGACCACGCCGGAGACCTCATCATGCAGGCCGCCACCGAACACGCCCGCAAACAGACTGGCACTCCCATTGCCCTGCATCGCAACAATGTGGATGGCAAGGGCTCCTGCTGGGGCACGCACGAGAACTATATGATGGCCCGCGCGGTGCCATTCGACTTGGTCACACGCCTGATGACCCTCCACTTCGTCACCCGCCAGATCTACGCCGGCTCCGGCCGCGTAGGGATTGGCGAGAACAGCGAGATTCCGGGCTACCAGCTCAGCCAGCGCGCCGACTACATCCACGCCAAAGTCGGCCTGCAAACCACCTTCGAACGCCCGATCATCAATACGCGCGACGAATCCCACTCCACCGATGCATACCGCCGTCTGCACGTCATCGTCGGCGACGCCAATCGCATGGAGGTGCCGCAGGCACTGAAACTCGGCACCACGAGCATGCTGCTGTGGCTGCTCGAACATGCGGACGAGGCCGGATTCGACCTGAACGCCTTCCTCGACGAACTCGAACTGTCTGACCCAGTCGAGGCCATACACACCGTTTCCCGCGACCTGACGCTGGGGGCAATCTTGCCGCTGGCCAACGGCGGCGAAACCAACGCATGGCTTATCCAGCTCAAACTGCGCCAAGCCGTCTACCAGGTTGCCGCACTGGTCGAAGGTACCGACACCGCCGGCGAACCCGCCTGGCCGGACAAATCCACCACATCCATTATGGCGATGTGGCAGCAGGCGCTCATCGACTGCGCCTCCATCCGCCATGCCGCCGACGATGACGAACGTCTGGCCATGACCGGCGAGGCCAGCCGCATCGAATGGCTGCTCAAATGGCAGCTGCTCGAAAAACTGCGCCGCAAAATCACCACAACGTCCGCACCCGGCGTGGCCAACGGATGGAATGATCCGCGACTGAAGGTCATCGACCTGAAATGGGCGGCGCTCGACCCCGCGGACAGCATCTTCACCAAACTCGAACCCCGCACCGAACGGGTGGTGAGCGCCGCCGACATCGCACGCGCCACCACCGAACCGCCGGAAGACACCCGCGCCTGGCTCAGGGCAAAACTCGTGGCGCAATTCGGCGATGAGGTGGCCGCCGCCAGCTGGTCCCGACTCACTGTTCGCGACCCGCGCGCCGCAGACGAGGGCGAGGCGGTCGAATTCTACGGCAATGCCGGCCATATGGCCGCTACCGACCATCACCTGTTCTCCCTCGACATCTCCGATCCGCTCGCCTTCACCAAGGCGCACTGCGAAACCGAACTCAATTCAGCCGAACACGCCATCGATCTGCTGAAGTCGCTGGCCATCAACGCCGAACGATAGACTTGGTAGCTATGGAAGAAACACGCGAAGAGACCCCACAGGACCTGCGCAACCTTGCGCTCAAAGTCGCCGGCCTGCTCGAAGAAGCCGGCCAGCATGCCCTCCACGACCAACTCAATCCGCGTAACCTCGCCCAGCCGAGCACCGAGAACGCGGACCGTGGCCCCCGCTACAAGCTTGAAGTGGACAACAAGATCATGCGCTTCATGAGCGCCAGAATCGCCGACATCGCCCACTTCGACGGCTTCTGGACCACCCGCCCCGCCGAAAGCCGCCCTGGCCAGCGTTACTGGTACATCGGCAAGATCGACGGTGTGATCAACTACGTACGTCGCATGAGCGAATGGACGGTGACCGCCGCCCTGTTCGAATTCGGCCCGGACAACGAGCCCAAGCCGATCATCGGCATCGTGCACGCCCCGGCCCTCGGCCTGACCTACCTGGCCGCCAGGGGAGCGGGTGCCGTGCGCATCCACAAAACCGCGGTCGGCGAGAAGCGCGACAAGGTCGTGCCGTCGATGACCTCCTCGCTGGATGGTTCTGTGCTGAGCTACGGCATGTCCTTCATCCCCAGCGAATCGCAGCGTGCGCTCGACGTGGCCTCCTCGCTCGCCGGACGCCCGGCCGACATCAAGCGCGTGGGCCCCGTCTCGCTCGACCTGTGCAAAGTGGCCGACGGCACCTATGACGCCTACTTCGAGCCGATGCTGCACGTGTGGGATATCGCGGGCATCGCCGCCGGCACCGTAGTGGTCTGGGAGGCACAGGGCACGCTGAGCCGTTGGGACGGCGAACGCATCCACTGGCGTCACGATAACGATGTAGTGGCCTCCAATGGACTCATCATCCGCGAACTGCAGCATTACCTGCAGCAGTATCCGTGGCTCGACTCCATCAACCAGCGATAATTTTTTGACTCCTCCGGCTCCCCTCGGGTGAGGGGAGCCGTCGGCCGAAGGCTGACTGAGGGGAGTTTGACAGCCCAAGAAGAAGACAACATGCCACAACAATTCGAACAACCTCAAGCACAGCAGGCCGCGACCCAGGAAGACGACGCCCTCGCCACCACGCAGGCCGCCGCCCAAACCGAGTCCACCGACCAAGCCGACGTGTTGGACGACATCCTCGACGACATCGAATCCGCCTTGGAAACCAACGCCGAGGAATACGTCAACAGCTTCGTGCAAAAAGGCGGCGAGTGATGCCCCAACTGCGTGACAGCGGCACCCGCTCCCTGCACGCCACGGAACCCGTACCATCCGCCGAGATGGACGGGTTCTGCCGTATTTTCGGCGTCGAAACCGAATACGGCGTGGCGGTCACCGGTGCCGAACGCCCCGTGGACGCCGGCCAGGTGGCGATGACCATGTTCCAGCCCATCGTCTCCCGTTCCCGCTCCACCAACACGTATCTGGCCAATGGCTCACGTCTGTATCTGGACGTCGGATCCCACCCCGAATACGCCACCGCCGAAGCGCGCGATCCGCGCGAGGCCCTGGCCCAGGACCTCGCCGGCGAACACGTGATGCGCAACCTAGCCCTGAAGGCCCAGCGCAAGCTGCGCGAATCCTACGGCGCACACGCCACGATCCATGTGTTCAAAAACAACGTCGACTCCGCCGGCCACGCCTTCGGCTGCCACGAAAACTACCTGGTCCGCCGCTTCGTGCCGTTGGAGACCATCGAACACCAGCTGCTGCCGTTCCTCATCACCCGCCAGCTGTACACCGGTGCCGGCCGCATGACCCCGGACGGCTTCCAGATCACCCAGCGCGCGGACTTCCTGGACGAGGCCGTCTCCTCGGCCACCACCCGCTCCCGCCCGATGGTCAACACGCGCGTCGACCCGCACGCCGACCCCGACTCCTTCCGCCGGCTGCATGTGATCATCGGCGACTCGAACCGTTCGCAATGGTCCACATGGATGAAGCTTGCCGTCACGCACCTTGTGCTGTGCGCGATCGAAGACGCCTTCCGCCATGGCGTTCCGTCCGGATTCGAGCAGTATGCCTTTGCTGATCCGGCTGCCGCCAATCGCACGGTCAGTCGATTCCTTGACAATCCGCGCGCCGAACTGACGCTCGAATCAGGCGAATCCGTGTCCGCACTGGGTCTGCAGCGCCGGTATTATGCGGCGGTCAAGGCCTTCATCGAAACCCATGGCGATGCGCTGGCAGGTTCGCTGCCGGCCACCACGATCGACACGATTATGGGGGAGTGGAGCCGCGTTCTGGACGCGCTGGAGCGTGGTGCATACGATGCGCTCGCCGACCGCGTGGACTGGGCCGCCAAGAAGCGTCTGTTCGACGCGCTCAAACGCCGTCGCCCGGACGTCACCTTCGCCCAGATGGAACAGCTTGAGCTCGACTACCACGACATCGCCAACGGTCGCCTGTACGGTTCGCTCGTAGCCCGCAACCAGATGCGTGAGCTGCTGACAGGAGACAACGTGGAATACGCCGTGCACAATCCGCCGACCGACACCCGTGCCGCCCTGCGTGGCCGGTTCGTGGACGCGGCCCTGAACGTCGGAGCCCAGTTCTCCGCCGACTGGACCCACCTGACCCTGACCGCCCCCGAACGCCGGGAAGCCATACTCCTCGATCCCTTCGAGGCCGAGCCCACCCTGGGATTCGAGCAGCTTATGGAAGCGCTGAACTAGTCCGGAATAATACGGTTGGACAACACGTCACAGCACCACAACAAAAAGACCCCGACCATCTCGGTCGGGGTCTTTGTCGTCAGTAATGCTCGAAGTAATCGCTACGAGCAGAAGGTCACTCGGTGACGGCCTTCTTCAGCAGGGAGCCAGCGGAGATACGAACGCCGTAGGAAGCCGGAATGTCAATCTGCTCGCCAGTGCGCGGGTTGCGGCCGGTGCGAGCGGCGCGCTTGACGCGCTCAGCGGAGAACAGGCCGGTGAGCTTCAGGCCTTCGCCGGACTTCATGGCCTCGACGAACACATCCTGGAAGGCGTTAACAGCAGCCTCGGCCTGAGCCTTGGTCAGGTTGGACTTCTGGGCGATCTTCGAAACGAGGTCAGACTTGTTGTATGCCATAAAGCATCCTTCTTGGGTCAGGGGACAAGCACTTTTGCTTAGTCCATGTTGTCATCAATGATACTAGCGCATGTTTCTGCGAAAACCCGCGTTTTATAAGGGTTTTCACATCTATTTCCCCGAAGGGGGTATGAAAATAGACGAATCAGACAAGATTATGCTTGTCAAGCCACTTCATGGCCGCCGCGCCCAGCGGAATGCGCAGCCAGTAGAACACCACGCGGTGCAGCAAAGTGGCGGAAAGCGCCACGCCCTGCGGCACTCCGACCGCCACGAACGCGAATGTCAGCGCCGCTTCCACACCGCCCAGACCGCCTGGAGTGGGCACTGCGGAACCCAATGCATAGGCCAGCAGGAAGACGAACGTCGTTTCAATCGGATTCGATGAATGGCCGAACGCTTGCAGGGCCGCCCAGAAAGCGAGCCCAGTGGTCGCGTTCTGGAACAGCGCGCCCAGGCAGCTGACTGTGAGCTGTCGGGGCTGGGAAAGCACGTCCAGCAGCTGGTTGATATACGTCTTGGCCAGCGGCATAAGACGACGGGTCACCCAGTGGCGCAACGGCGGAATCATCATCGCAATGGACAGCACCACGACCACAACGCCCAGCACGATAACCAACGTGTTTGTCGGGATTGCGCCGGAGAACATGTTGCGGCCGGTGAACAGGCCGATGATGACCAGCATGGAGAAGTACACGGCGTAATACACCACGAGCGCGGCGCTCATAATTGCGGTCGCCTGGGTGTTGCGATAGCCGGATTTGCGCAGGAACTGCAGGTTGACGAACGAGGGGCCCACGCCGGCTGGCATGGATACGGTGGCGAAGCCGCCTGCCACCTGGCTCATGAAGACGCCCATATTGTCACGCTTGTGCCGCGCCATCAGGGAACCGAGCGAAATCGACGAGCCGATCCAGCCGCAGACACCGAACGCGAGCGTCACCACCGCCATCAACGGGTTGGCGTTGGTCAGCGCGGTGATGATCTCCTCGGGCTTCAGTTGGGTGAAGACCACGACCACGGCCACGATGACCAGCAGCATGGTGATCATCGAACGCCAGGAGAATCGGGCCAGCGTCACCGGTTCGGCGGATTCCACCGTCTCCTCGTCAGCCAGCGCGGTGATACGACTCCTCAGGCCCTTGAGCAGCTGCTTGTCCCAGGATTCCAGCGCGCGCGTGGGGGAGGGGACCGCGACCTTCTGAATGAACGGGGCCAAGGCCGTCAGAGTCGTGTCTCCCCACGCCTCGCGGGCGGCCTCCACCGCCGGTTCCACGCCGATCAGCGCGGCGAACAGCACTAGCAGCTGAACTTTGTCGAGCGCGGTGTTGGCCGGACCGGAAGCGTTGTCGCCGTTGAGCCAGCCGGCAATCACGGCGGTGCCGTCTTCAAGCCGGGCGAGCGTGTCCGGCGTGATGCGCCGGTGCGTATAGCCGCGCCGGCTCGCCACGGACAGGTAGCGCATGTAGGCCACGGCATCCGCCTTGGTAAGCGTGTTCAGGTTGGCGGGCAGCTCGATGGTGTGTGCATCCAGCACCAGAATCGCGGATTCGTCGGTATCGGCGATGCCGTAGGGTGCGGGCGCGGGCAGTTTGATATTGTGCAGACCCAGCAGCATGGCGAAATGATGCTGGACGGCGTCACGCACGGAACGGTCACGTCGGATGGACACACTGGTGAAACGCACCCAGTCCCACAACTGCTTCAGATAGCCGACGGTATGGGTCTGCGCGTCGATGACGGAAACGATGAAACGACGGTTGTCCGTGGTATCCAGATCGTAGATGCGCGAGCCTTCGGCCAGATCGTCGTCCAGCGTGACGGCCAGTGAACCGTGGCCGACGCCGGGCTCCTGATGCCGAATCAGCGAGGCGGTGTCCAGTCCGATGCCTTTCAGGGCGGCGACCAGATCTTGGCCCCACACGCCCTTGTTCTGCGTGCCGACCACGAATCGGATCAGCATGCCCACTGTGCGGCCGGCGGCCATCGACACCAGCATGCCGGTGACCGAATGCCACGACAGCACCACCATCACCGCAGCGATGGCATACAGGATATTCCAGCTCCATTTGACCGTGGAGCGGGTGCGGCGTGGCCCGGCGGCGGTCAGGAAGGACGCCATGCCGGCGTAGATGTCGGGCAACAGCCCGGAGCCGTATGAGGTGGCGGCTGAGACTAGTGCCATTGGCAGGGTGAAATCGTTCAGACTGCTGATTGCCGTCGATACGACCCACACCATGCCGTAGCCGGCGAACATGGCCAGCGCGGACACCGCGGCCTGCAGCCATTCCCGGGCCAGTAGCAATTGAGCGAGCACGATGATCACGATGACGATGGTGGCCAGCTGCGTCAGCACGGTGGAGGGGAAGTCAGCCAACCAGTTGATGACCTGGGCTGCGGTGTGTGCGTCGGATTCGACGCCGCGCGTCATGCCGCCCAGATACACGGCGAACACCATGACCACGGCGGCCATCAACAGCGACAGACCGGCCCGGGTCAGATCGCCGAAGTCGCGCGTGCGGCGCGGAGCGATGTCGTCGATGTACGGTCCGGAATCGTTGCTGTCGTCGGTTGCCGGGCTGTCCGGTCCGCTGACAGCAAAACTGGCCGACCGGCCGTCACCAGAGGCGATCGGCCGGTCGGTAGTGGAGGAGGTCGCCTTGTCCGGGCGATCTTCCGTAGTGGACTGCTCCTGTTCAGTAGTCATGAAATGGTTACCTGACGCCTGTCCTTGTTCGGTTCAGTTTGCGGTTTGGTTTGTGACTCAGCGCAGTAGTGTGGTGGATGCGATGGGCTCGAGGGACTCGCATCGCACCTATTTCAGCGGTCGAAAGCGACGAGCTGGCTGGCCACACCGGTGTAGGTGGCGGGGGTCAGAGCCTTCAAGCGAGCGGCGGTTTCCGGGTCGAAGGACTGCTGGTCGATGAACTGCTCGACCTGTTCCTTGTTGATGGTGTGGCCGCGCATAAGCTCCTTGACCTTCTCGTACGGCTTGTCCATGCCCGGCAGGCCCTTGAGCTCGCAGGCGCGCATGGCGGTTTGGATCGGCTCGCCAAGCACCTCCCAGTTCTCATCAAGCTCACGCTCGATGACGTGGGTGTTCGGGTGGATGGACTCAAGGCCGCCCATGAGGTTGGTCAGGGCGAGCAAGGAGTAGCCGAGCGCGGAACCGATGTTGCGCTGGGTGGTCGAATCGGTCAGATCGCGCTGCCAACGGGATTCCACCAGCGTGGCGGAGAGGGTGTCGAGCAGCGAGCAGCTGATTTCGAAGTTGGCTTCGGCGTTCTCGAAACGAATCGGGTTGACCTTGTGCGGCATGGTGGAGGAACCAGTGGCACCCTTGACCGGCACCTGGGCGAACACGCCACGGGAGATGTACATCCACACGTCCACACACAGGTTGTGCATGATGCGGTTGGCGTGGGAGACGGTGGAGTACAGCTCGGCCTGCCAGTCGTGGCTTTCGATCTGCGTGGTCAGCGGGTTCCAGGTCAGGCCCATGCGGTTGGTGACGAATTCGCGGGAGACGGCGACCCAGTCGACATCCGGGCATGCGGCCAGGTGGGCGCCGAACGTGCCGGTCGCGCCGTTGATCTTGCCCAAGTACTCCTGGTTTTCGATGTGCTTGAGCTGACGGTTCAGACGGTAGACGTAGACGGCGAGCTCCTTGCCGAGCGTGGTCGGTGTGGCCGGCTGGCCGTGGGTGAGGGAGAGCAGCGGCATATCCTTGAATTCCTCGGCCTTGCCGGCGAGGTGGTCGATGATGCGCTTGAACTCCGGGGTCCACACGTTTTCCATCGCGTTCTTGACGCAACGGGCGATGGAGAGGTTGTTGATGTCTTCGGACGTGCAGGCGAAGTGCACGAGGGTCTTCAGCTCGTCGTTGATGTTGGTCAGCTCGGCCGGAGCCTTGTCGATCTGATCATCGATGTAGTACTCCACGGCCTTCACATCGTGGTGGGTGATGGCCTCATGAGCGGCGTGCTGCTTGATGCCTTCGGCGCCGAAGTCCTCGGGAATGGCGCGCAGGAAGGCCTGCTCTTCGGCAGTGAACGGCTTGACGCCGTCAACGATCGGCTGGTTGCCGTTGCCCTCAAAGCCGTTGGCCAGAAGAATCATCCATTCGACTTCGACACGCATGCGTTCGCGGTTCAGGGCAGGTTCGCTCATGTATTCGACGAGCGGGGCGGTGGCCTTGTGATAACGGCCGTCGAGTGGGGTCAATGCGATTGCGGGGGAAATATCGGTAAGCTTCATAACCTCCAAGGGTACTTCCAGCCGTGAACCGAGCGGCTATACTGTGGTGCGGCGTTCCCGCCCGAGCCGCACAGGTCAAGGAACGCCCGTGGTTCGATTACTGTGTGCGGCCTTTAAGGCTAGGAGATCACCATGCCTGCAACCACCATTCATACTCTTCCGAAACGTCCGATTGCCGTATCGTCACTGAAATGGCAGCCGTTGGATATCGCGGTCGGTGCCACGCTGGGTGCGGCCTGCGGCGTGATCTTCTGGGGATTCAACTTCGCGTACATGCCGATCTCTTCGGTATTCGGCGCGATTCTGCCCGGTTTCGCCAGCATCGTGCACGCCGTCTGGTACTTCTCCGGTACGCTGGCGGTGCTGATTCTGCGCAAACCCGGAGCGGCGCTGTACGTGAACCTTATCGGCACGCTGGTCGAAACGGTGATTGGTAGCCAGTTCGATTTGGGCTTCGTGATTATCTCGGCGCTGTTGCAAGGTGTTTTCGCTGAGATTCCGTTCGCCTTGACCCGTTACCGCATGTTCAATCTGCCGATTTCCATTGCATCCGGTGCGTTGGTCGCCTTGGAATACGGCACATATCTGATGCTGTTTCGTTACGTGGGTGTGTCATTCGTCAGTCCGCGTGGCATTGTGCACATGATTTCCGAGGTCACCGGCGGCGTGCTTATCAGCGGCGTGATGGCCTGGTATCTGATGCTGGCCATCGCCAAAACCGGTGTGCTCGACCGCCTCGCATCCGGCCGCGCACTCATCGAGCGACGCGCCTGACACTCTTTGCGCGCCACTCTCCCGGGAATGTTGCGCTGATAGAGGGGGGGGGTTCGGGCATGCTAGCGCAACAATCCCGGGAAAGTGGCGCTAGCCGCGTCTCTGCGGTGATTGCATTGTGGGGTAGCCGATTGATGCTAAGCATTGACAAGTTGATGTGCCCGTTGCCGTGAGACCCCGAGTATATCGCCTATTTGCTGTAGGGCGAGACCCATGCCATGTAGTTCTTGTGCCGCGGCGCGAGTTTCCCGCGCTGCGTTCGATCTGCATTCCGCTTCTTCCTTGCGCAGTCGCCGAGCTTCATCAAGATGCTCCTGCACGGATTGCGGCAGCTTTGTCTCTACGGTGAGTGCGAAATCAGCATCTTGTGTCATGACGGTGATAAGGTCGCGTGCCATACTTTCAATCTCTGCTGTTGTTCTTGCCTGCGTGAAACCGATACCGGGAATCTCAAGAATCCAGTATTTTTCGCCAGGGCGAACGATGACCTGATATGTTTTCACTGCTGATACCAGCCTTTCCCGAGTTTGGCTTCTGCTTCTTTGCAAATAATGTCCGCGAGGTTGTTGTCGATTTCGTTATGACGTGGGATGGGGAATCATAAGTCCATCGAGTTGGAATATCTCATGACTCCCTCCTTGCCTGATACTTTCAAACGTGACATTCTTGCGTTCTGCCGCTTGCTTCATCAGTTTGATGAGCCATCTCCTACTCGTCATTATATTGTTAACTCCTTTCTTGACAACTCTGTCAAGTGTGGTATTTACTTTTAACCGCCGAACGTGCTGAACTCGGTGGTTCGCTCGCTAGGGGCAATGGTCGCGGACTGGGTCATGCGGCCTTGGTAGTAGCGGGTTTCCTTGAGCTCTCCGTTGATAACTTCCTGGAAATGGGCTTCGTGGCGTTGCACGGCGGGGGAGCCGAGGTCGGTGGCGTTCTGATAGGCGGCCTGATGGTATTTGATCCAGTGCGACAACTCCCTGCCGTTGGTCGAACCAGCCACGGGTGCGGCGTCATATGGGGTCAGACCGGTGATGGGCGTTGCGCCGGGAGTGCATGAGCCGTCCGAATGCACTGTGGATGGTGTTGCCGCGGGCGCGGGCGATACATGCCCTTGTACGGTGAGCCAGTTATCGGTGACCGGGTTGGCGGCACCATCCAGTGCGGCGACCAGTTCATCATCGATTTCCACGCTGGTGACCCACGTGCGTTGCGGAATCGGATGATTGGCCACCGGCGATCCGGCTGTCACCACATGCTCGATGGTATATTCCTCCGCCCAATCCGAGGCAAGCGTGGCGGCAACGATACCACCCTGGGAATGGCCGATCAGCGCCACGGGCTCATCCTTGCCGATGCCTGCCTGACGCATCGCCTCGGCAACCATGCGAGCGCTGTCCGCTTTCCTGCGGCGCTCCTGATCGGCGCTCATCAGTTCCACGTTCTGCGCCCAGCCAAATGGTGAGTCAGGCTGTCCATCGGTACCCGGGATGGTGACCAGCCAGGAGTTGGTTCCATCAGATCGTTCATAGCGTTGAATGGCGATGGTCCCATATTCGAGTCCGCTGTTCAGCTCGATTTTGCCGAGCCGCTCTTCGGCGAGCCTGCGCAGATTCTCCATTGACTCGGCCACCGATCCGCTTGCGCGGACAACGTCGGCATTCGCCTGCACCTCGCGCACGTCCAGATGATTGCCTTGGACGACGTCTTTCGCCGGGCCGGAGAAATTGGCGATTTTCCCCGCAGCCTTGTTGACCTCATCGGTGTGCGCAATGCTCTTGCCGATAGGTACGCCGCCAATGATTCCGCCCGCGCCGCTAAGCACTCCTTCCTGGAACGGATAGGTGAACGTGGACATCCATGCCGGGTTCGGTTTGCCGTCAATAGTCCAGCCGGCCAGAAAGCCGCCCGCCGCCACAGCGGCAACACCCGCCGCGGCATATCCCGGTTTGGCCTGTGTGCCGGCCTGCAATAATTCGGTAAACATGCGCCGAGCCGTCATCTCCGCCTGAGAATACAGAGAGTGTGCGCGAATCAGCAGATCGGCCGCGCCACGCAGATCATCGCTCAACCGCTGACATGCCGTTGCATGGTCATAACACCGATTGCCCAGCGCGGCATATGGTGCAGTGACATGGCCGGGAACAACGGCGCTCGGATCGCCCGACTGCAAGGTGACGCACATCGGCGCACTATGCCGATGTGACTGCAACTGTAATGCGGCCGATTCCCAAGCCGTGGCTATGGCCGCAAATCCTGCCGCCTCGTCATCGAGAGCCTTGGCTATGGCGGCATATTCTTCAAGAGTGGCTGGCGCATATCCCACTCCGCCGTAAACGGACGATTCCACTTGCCAGTAATCGTGCTCGCTCATGATGACCCCCAAGCCAATCGGTGGGTGGTCTCCATGTCTTGCGCGAGACTGGCCGAATACTGTGCGGTGCGACTGAGCCGCGATCGGAATAGGTCGGCGGCTTTACCGGTCCACACGATGTTGCTGGAGCGGTTCACGGCCACCGCCGTCTGGTCCGATTGCGCCAGTGTGGCCGCACGTTGGACGGACACGAGGTCGCGACTACGCTGTACCGCCGCATGGCAAGGGCAAGTGCCGTAATCGAACGGCGTCACCGTATTGCCGGCAAAGCCGCCGGTGGGATCGATGGGTGCTGGGTTGCTGGTGTAGGTATTCATATATCCAGCTAAAAGGACAGGACTCATGCTTGTCCAGCCGGAACGACCAATGTGGTTCTAGCTTGCCGATTTTGGGTGAAGTTATTCACAAGTGTTGTGCATAGTCGTAACGATTATCCACAAATAGCCTGTTTGGACATACCTTGGATCAGCCATGGCCTATCGAAAATTGGACAAACGTCAAAGCCGACAGCCGAAACCGGGAAACAGCCGCGATAAAGCCATGACCCGTGAGGGTGTGAGAAAAAGAACAACTGTGAACGACTGCTTACCACGGCTTGGTGGCCCCGGTACCCTTGTTCTGCGTCGCTTTCTGCTCGGATTGGGTGGTGTTCGACTGGGTATCGGTGGATTGCTGATTGGCCTTCATCAGCTCCTCGACCTGCTTCTTCTGTTCGTCGGTCAACGCGCCGCCCTTTTTGGCATTGGATGAAGAATTCTCGGATTGCTGTGCCGACTGGGCTTGCCCGGAATCGGAACCGCTGTTCTGCGCCTCGGCCTGTTTCAGGGTGATCTTTGTCAGCTCGGAAGAAATCGAAGCATTGGTGTCGATGGCGTCCTTGACTTGCGGCAACAGAAGCGTGCGCATTCGCCCGGCCTCGTTGAATTGCGCGTCGGTCTGCTGCTGTTGCGCCTTGAGCGTGGTGATATCCGTGGACTCGTCCTGAGCCGCTTTGATATTGGCGTTCAATGATGCGGTGGCCTGATTGAACGTAATCGAAGCGGACAGGTTTACTGCCGCCACGCCGGCAACCAGCAGCAGCAATACGGTGCCACAAGCCAGGACGATACGTGTCCAAAGCGGACATTTCGCCCGCATCCGAGTATTCGCCGAGCCATCGTTCTTGTGGATTTCGTTACTGTTTCTCACAGCAGTCTCCTTGAGGTTGCGATCCATGCACCGACTTCCATGGCAAGCAATATCGCCAACGCAATGGCCAACGGCCATACCACCGGCGTGGTGCGTGTGCGTTCCTTGACCGTGGTGGTCATGCGCCACTGCTTCGACGACTTGGCCGAAACCGAATCCGCCAAAGTCTGTGAAGCGTTCACGGCCACATACGTGCCACTGATCTCGTCGGCAATGTCTTTAAGGTTCTTCTCATCCATCTTGGAGATGCCGGGTTCGCCGGTATCCGGGTCGACCACCCAGTGGTCCGTGGTGTTGGAATCGCCGGCACTGACGCCATCGGCGATGACGGGAATCTTGCCGCCCTCGGTCGAGCCGACGCCCACGGTAAACCCATCATTGAGATACTGGCGCAGTGACGAGAACGTACGACGCGTCACATTCGAGGTCTGTTCGCCGTCAGTGATGAGGTACAGCACAATCGCATCATCCGGGTGCGCTTCACGAATCGACTTCGCGGTCAGCAGCAATTGATCGATCGGAGCATCCAGACTGGAGCCCGCTGACACGGATGTGGCTTCCACCGCCAACGTGTTGGCCCAATTATCGATGGCCGGCGCATCCGGGGTCAGCGGCACATCAAGCGTTCCCGAAGCACCGAACCGTAACGCCGCGAAACTGGCGTCCGGATAAGCGGCGGTCACATCATGCACGGCCTGACGTGCGGCATCGATGCGGGTAATGGTCTTCTCGGACCCGTATGTGGCATCGGCCACCGCCATCGACCCGGTGGTATCCACCGCCACGATGACGTCGGTGGCATTGATGGCCTGTGAGGTGGTAGACGATACCACGCTGGGAGTCAGTACCATCACCGCGACGATGAGCAGCATTAGCGTACGTCGTATGCAAGCCCACGCGGTCTCGTCACTGGAAGCACGGCGACGAACAAACAATACGATTTCGAGAATGGCCAGTACGGCGAGCCCGGCCGCCAGCAGTCCGCCGGCGACCCAGCCCAAGGCGGGGGAGAAGGTGAATCCGTTCATCGCCTCAACCTCCATGCACATACGATCCAGATAATGAGTATCACGGCCAGAGCAAGCGTCCACAGACCGGGAGCGTCCACCATTGAGGATTTCGCCTTGTTCTCCACATCCGTATCTCTACGTGACTGAATATCCCGTACCAGCTCATCTATCGACGCGCCATTCGATTGGGTGAGGAAGATGCCTCCATGCGACTCGATCGCGGACTTCATATCCGTTGTGGTTTGGTCCGATTCACTGGCTTTCGGCCCGGAATACAGGCCGTCCACGGTGATTTTGGTCTGCTGGGTCAAATCCAACGCTTCGGTCAGCGAATAGGTGGGCTTGCCCGACACGACGTTGTCGGTGGCCAGCACGATGGATGCCGCACGCTGACGGTCGGCATTCGCATGATTGGCTTCGCCATAAGCGAAACCGGGGAGCATCGCCGCGCAAGACACCACGCCGTCGCCAATCAAGGAGGTGGCGTCCTTGCGGTTCTGCGTGCCTTCGAGCCAATTGGCGATGTCCTGATATTCGGCATCGGACATCTTATCGATGTCATCCTGCGACTCGACGCCTTTCAGCGCCTTGCTGGCGGAGGTCAACTGTTTGGTGACCAGTTCGTAGTCGTCGGTCAGCGGGAACACCGTGCGTGAGGTCGAGTTGAAGATACTCAAACCGATACGTTCCCCCTTGAAATGCTTGACCAGTTCCAAATAGGTGTCGATGACCTCGCGATCATAGGGGAGCGTGGACCCCGACACATCCAGACACAGGACGATATCTCGGCTGGAAGCGCGTTCGTCACCGGCATCCACTTGGCTGGGGCGAGCCACCAGCACAATGGCCAGCGCCAGCGCAAGCACCAGCACGCTGATGGCGAGACGGCCCAAAGCGCGCCATTGACGGAACAGGCGGGAAGCGTGCTCGGTATTGAGATCGTCGTCCATCGAGAATACAGGGGTGTCGTCGGCGGCGTTACGGCGGGCGAACACGACAATCAGCACGATAATCGCCAGCGTCGCCAAGACGCCGGCCAGAGCGGCCCAAGGCCAATGCCATGCCAGCATCATGAACGCCACCTTTCCACCAGATTCGCCACCCACTCGGCGGCCTGCTGCACGCTGGTCGTCTGGGCGATTCGGTTGCGGGCATCATCGGCAAATTCCGGTGGATACAACGCGCCAATGGTCTGCTTCAATGCGTCCAATCCTTGGCGATTCGCGGGCGTGCGATTCAGGTACGCCAAATCGGTCAGCGTACTGGAACTAAGCTCCTTGCCTGATGCGGCACCGGCGAAATCACGGGCGATGACGGACAATTCGACGAAAGCCTCATGCCGGGGCAGTGCTCCGGATTCATGACGGGCCACCACATCGTCGATGCGGGCACGCCACTCGGCCTTGGAGCTGGCATTGCTATGAGCGCCACGCGCGCGGTCGCTGTTCCGAGGTTTGCGTGCGGGGCGAGACAGCATGATGATCAACGCGATCAGACCTACCGCCAGCAACAGGCATGCGACGATGGCCACCACCAGGGGAGTGGTCAAGGCCAACGACTCCACGGGCCTGAGATCGCCGGGATCAGTGGCGAGCGGGATGATGGGGAACATGCTGTGCATCATAGATCACCAGCCAAAGTCAGTCCGACCAGTTCGGGTGCAGTACCCAGTCTATTGCGTGTGGTGCGGGCCAATGCCCGGGACACCAGGGCGACGAAACGATCGAACATGGATTCGCTGGATGCGGATCGAATGATATGGGAACCGGCACGGGTGAGCTCCTGTTCCAAAGCCGCGGCCATATACGCGCGATGAGTATCGACCTCGGCCGCTGCCTTGACGTTGCGCAGGAATGCCGGCACACGCCGTGCACTCAAGCCGTCGGTGGGAGCGTGGCGGGATGAGACGGCCTTGAACGGATTCATCGTCGCCACATCGATCAGCACCATCGGATGGGTGCGGGTAATACGACGGATCGTGGTGATATGCCGCTCCTCCATCGCATGCTCATCGGTGGCCAATACGATCAATGCCTCGCGATCCTTGATACGGCGCGCATATTCCAGCAGCGCGTCGATATTACGGTGATGATCCCAATCACGGTCAAGCGCCTTGTCCAGCGTGCGTTCGAACTGCGCGAACCCACCGTTGAACGGTACGCGGGTGATGCTGGACTCATCGCCGAACACCAGCGAAATATCGTCCGACCGGCGCAACGACAGTGCGGCGAACATACGCAGCGCATTGGCGGCAACCTGCCATGCGCGTTCTCCGGAAGGGCATACGCCAGTCATCTCCAGGCCCACGTCCATCAGCAACCAGACCCGTGACGTCGACAGGCGCTCACGCTCGACCACCATGGGGCGGCCTTGGCGGGCGCTGGTCTTCCAATCGATAAGACGGGATTCGTCGCCTGGCTCATAGGCATGCACATCCATCGCATCGCCGCTGCCGCCGCGACGCCCGGATGCGTGTTCGCCCTCCAGCGCGCCCAAAGCCTTCCTTACGGTAGGCAGGCTCAGCTGAGTGCCAAGGGCCTCGATTTTCTTGCGAACGGAATCGGAACTCACGGAACAGGAACCGTTTCGACGATCTTGTCGACGATCTGATCGCTGACCACGCCATCGGCCAGTGCCTCGAACGTCAGCATAATACGGTGGCGCAGCACCTCATGAGCGAACGCCTTGAGGTCCTCGGGTACCACATAGTCGCGCCCGGACAGCAACGCCTTCGCCTGGCCGATACGGGTCAAGGCGATGGTGGCGCGCGGCGAGGCGCCCAAACGCACCAAGGACGACAGTCCCTTGATGGGGCGGGAGCCGGCACCTCGTGACGTGGCGGTGATATCGACCGCATAACGCATGATCGCGTCGGAAACATGCACGCGGCGTGCCGCCTTGCGCAAAAAATCAACGTCGGACACGGAAATGCGTTCGCCGGTGATGGTGTCGGGGCCGATCATGTCGGAGCCGCGGCGGGTGAGCATGGCCAGCATCCGAGCCTCTTCGTCGGGCGAAGGATAGGTCATGACGGCCTTCATCATGAAACGATCCATCTGGGCTTCGGGCAGGTTGAACGTGCCCTCCTCCTCGATCGGATTCTCGGTGGCGATCACCATGAACGGCTTGGGCAAGGCGATACGCTGCCCGCCGATGGTCGTGGCACCCTCGGCCATGGCCTCAAGCATGGCGGACTGGGTTTTGGCATTCGAACGGTTGATCTCGTCCAGCAGTACGAAATTGGCGTGAATCGGACCGATCTGCGTGGTGAACTTCTGCGACGCAAAATCGAAGACCTGCGTGCCCACCAGATCAGATGGCATGAGATCAGGAGTGCACTGCACGCGCTTGAACGAGCCGGATACGCAGGTGGCGAGCGTCTGGGCGGCCGTGGTCTTGGCCAAGCCCGGCACGGATTCGATAAGAATATGCCCGCCGGCCACCAAGGTCACGATAAGCGATTCGCGTAGATTATCCTGACCCACCAGTGTCTGGGCGAACCTCGCCCGAATGGCGTCGGCCAGGATACGTGCGCGTTTGGCGTCATCGGCACCCAGCGGAGCCGACACGCCGGGCGCGGGAACGGTGACCGGTCGTGCGGCGGTGGTCGGCGAAGGTATGTTCGGTTGCGTGGGGAACAAAGTCATGCCCCCCACTGTAACTACTCACAATGACTGTTGGCCTGCCTAAAGAGTCCAATCCACCGGGTCGGCACCCATGGTGACTAGGGCTTGATTGGCTCTGGAGAATGGTTTGGAGCCGAAGAATCCGCGGGAAGCGGACAGCGGACTCGGATGAGGTGATTTGATAATGAAGGCATTGGTCAGCAATGGCTCGAGGCTTTGCGCATTACGCCCCCAGAGAATCGCCACCAGCGGCTGGGGCTTGCCGTCGGCGTCCGTGCGCGCGTTCAACGCACGAATCGCGGCCTCGGTGACTTCCTCCCAGCCTTTGCCCTGATGTGAATTTGGCCGTCCGACGCCGACAGTCAGACATCTGTTGAGCAACATCACCCCACGTTCCGTCCACGGTGTCAGATCGCCGTTGGTGGGCATGGGCACCCCAAGGTCGTCAACCAATTCCTTATAAATATTGATCAGGCTTTTCGGCAGCGGGTGAACATTTGGCGCCACGCAGAAGCTCAAACCCACCGGGTGACCCGGGGTCGGGTAGGGGTCCTGGCCGACAATCAGCACCTTGATGGAATCGAACGGGATGGTGAACGCGCGCAGAATATTGTGGCTTGCCGGCAGCCACGGGCGCCCGGCGGCGTTTTCCGCACGAAGAAAATCGCCCATATGGTGGATGGTGGGCTCCACGTCGGCCAAGGCATGGGCCCACCCTGGCTCTACCAGTTCGCTCAATGGTTTGATCATGACTCACCACTGTAGTCAAACGTGCATATCCGGTGCATGGGGCGTGGTGTGGTGGACTGATGAGTTGTTTGCCGATTACACTCATGGGTAGTTTTGATAGGAAGAAAGGGCGATTATGGCACGCGACACGATGACCTACGAATCCTATGAACCGGATTCCTTCGACAATCCTCCGAAGGGACCGGTGGGAGTTCACCGTGGCGCTCGTTCGGTAATGGCCCGCCTCTGCCCGTTCATCGTCGTTATTCTGGTGGCCGCGCTGTGCGGTGTCGGGGCCTGGGCATGGATTTCCGGAGAATACAAGAATGTAGTGGGAGGATCGTCCCAGACGGCGACCACGTCCAAGTCCGATTCGTCCAGCAAGGCTGAGACCAAGAACAGCACCAAGGATGATTCCTCGTCCACTTCGACCGATTCGTCCAAGGACTCGACTTCGGATTCGGCAAAGTCCGATACCGACAGTGACACGACATCCTCGAATGAGAATCAAAACTCCGATCAGCAGTCTCAGCAGTCCGAAGCCATCGCGACTGTGAATAAGGCCACGCAGGTGCGTGTGGTCAACGCCCTAATCGCCTATAAATGCCATCTTCTGCCTTGACTGATATTCTGGTCTTGTTCCTGGTTCTCTCCCCTGGCAATC